>ENA-ORXR01001784-ORXR01001784.1-marine-metagenome-genome-assembly--contig:-NODE-1784-length-21885-cov-82.718819_pt1 | contig 21885 bp, 13 predicted proteins | sample MGYA00237866_ERZ511479 | MGnify/ENA metagenome assembly ERZ511479 | reverse complement strand
AATTATGACAAAATTAGCAAAAATTATGCTAATCGCGCTGACTTTGGGCGCATTTGGGATTTATTTGACTTCTTGTAGTCAATCCGAAATCCTTGAAACAACTACCGAAAATACTATTGAGCAAGTCATTCAAGCACCAACTACGGAGAATGGGTGGTTACATTTCGCAGATGATGCCTCAATGGACGCTGCATTTGTTGAACTGATTGAAAACTTCAATGAAGTGGAAGCATGGGAAGCCAAATATAATCACAACTCTTTGAGAGCGCGTTATGAAACTGCCTTGGAGAAAATTGATGCTGCGAGAGCAATGGGTGTAGGAGTTGAACAACTTATTGAACAATACAAGGATGTACTTCAGGTAGTAGGTGAAGGAGACGAGAGACAGATTGTTTGTATTGTTGACGATATCGTAACTCCTGCACTATTGAACGAAGATCGCATATTGCAAGTCGGACAGTATATCTCAAAATATAGTACCGATAAGATTAAAATTATCACCGATGGGGACGTAAGTAAAGTAGCAATGCTAGATGATATAGACACAACTAATGAAGCGATGGGGATAGAAGTTATTGACTTTAATGACGGAGAAGATATAGAGAGTAGAGGCATCAGATGTTTTTCAGAGTTCACAAACATAGAGCGTTTTGTCACTGTTAATAATTCCCCCAACCGAAGGGTCAGATTTAGAATCAGCCTCTATCGAAGTAATCAGTCATTCAAGCTTTATATGCTACACGAAATGCGTGGGCAAAGAAGAACAATGGTTTGGCTCAATTCAGGTTTTAATTACCAGTATCGTATAGCGACCGACTATCATATTGTTGACCAAGGCACTATTCTTCCGACTCCTCCCATAGTTGCTGATGGCGACTTTGAGATTGGATGGAAAAATGGAAGCGTTAGAGAAACAGAGTCCGAGCCGCTATACCAAATGACATTTCTTGGTGATCTAGATGTTTACCTTAATGATAGACTACAAGCATCTGATGCCATAGCTGGTACTGTTGATGTCCCTATTTGGAACTCCTTTGAAAAGTGGGTTTTTGAGTGTGTATCAGTATGGTATCCATGGAATGACTGATTTTTTTAGCCAAAACGAAAAAGTAACCGAAGCAGCCTTGTGCTGCTTCGGTTATATCAGACTATAAGTTATGAAATATCTCTTTTTTACTTTAACATTAGTTTTACTACTTTTATCCTGCACCAAAGAGACACCCGTAGAGGAGCTTTATCCATTTGAAGGTGAAAAAGTAGTAATCAATGCTTCTCTGACACCTACAAGAACCATCCGCGTGCACATCACTAAAAGTATTTCACCTTACGCATCAGGTCCGCAGGAGATTGCACTCGTAGGTGCAGAAGTAGAATTGTATGAAGATGGAAACTCACTGGGACTGATGGTTGCTGATACTGATAATTTTTATATATCGCCAGACAGTTTATATCCTGCGGTTGGCAAATCTTATCAGTTCGAAGTACGACACCCTCAGTTAGAGGATGTAGAGACAATACCAGAGTTTATACCGCCACTCACAATGGTAGATACTATTATTACTACACAAGTAAACGGCATACCAAAAGTTAATTTTACATTCACCGACTTACCCTCTGACGATGCTTACGTGCTCCGAATTGTCCATATTGGCAATGTATGTGACTTCGGGTGCAATATGATTATGGGCAACCCCTTCGAGAACCATCCCTTACTTTGTGAAGCAAAATATTTATATTTTGACGATGATTGTATAAGCGAAAATACCCTATCATTCTCCGTCAGTTTAGACCCGAATGATTTACAATATTTAGTCCCCGAAGGAGATAAGATACAGTTCTCCTTTCGTACTATATCCGAAGCATCATACCAATACAAAATCAGTGAGGAAAAATACGATAATTACACACCTGGCTTTGGCGACCCGCCTATTATCTTCTCCAATGTCATCGGAGGATACGGTGCGGTATTGGCGTATAATGTTGATATTAGAATGATTGATTTATAACTCAAAAGCGTGCTCCTTTAGTTTCATTTTCAGACCAAACAGTTTATGTTAAGAAAAATTTTATTAAGCATATTATTTGTACTTTTATATACTTTGATTATCACTGCCCAGTCGTACACCATCAGCGGGTATGTGACAGATGCCACTACCGGCGAGGCACTTATCAATGCCAATGTCTATGAAGCCCAAAGCTATAAAGGCACTGTCACAAATGAATATGGTTTTTATAGCCTAACACTTCCTACAGGCAGCCTAACGCTTCAGTCAACCTATGTTGGTTATCAAACATACAAACAAACAATCTCACTCAAATCAGATACTATTATCAACATTAATCTTCAAATTGAGGCACTTGATGAGATAATTGTTGCTGCCCCAAAAGAAGGTGAAGGACTTCTACAAGAAAGTACCCGTATGAGCACTGTCAATCTACCTATGCAACAGATAGAGAGTGTGCCTGCATTATTTGGTGAGCGTGATGTATTAAAAGCACTTTCTTACACGCCCGGTGTTAGTACAGGTATGCAAGGCTCATCCAGCCTTTTGGTACGTGGTGGTACACCTGACCAAAATTTAATCCTATTAGACGGTGCTACGGTCTATAATGTCAATCATTTCTTTGGTTTTATGTCGGTATTCAATACTGATGCCCTCAAAAACGTAGAACTTATCAAAGGTGGTTTTCCTGCCAGATACGGTGGACGACTTTCCTCTGTATTGGATATTTCGATGAAAGAAGGCAATACAGAAAAAATAGAGGGCGAAGCTGGTATAGGGATTATTTCATCCAGATTTACTATAAACGGTCCTATAAACAAGCGCACCTCTTTCTTGCTGTCGGGTAGGAGTGCTTACTTAGGATTATTGGGACTTCCAGTACTTAATGCCTACAATAGAGGAACAGCAAGTTCATACACCAATTACAGTTTATACGATATCAATGCAAAAATAAACCATAGATTCAACGATAAAAATAAACTCTTTTTAAGTTTTTATACCGGACGTGATTTTTTTGTGGTAAAAGACCGAACATCCGACGAATTTCACTCAAATTTAAACTGGGGAAACATCACAGGTACACTTCGCTATAATCGGATGTTTACACCCAAACTATTTGGTAAATTTAGCCTAAATTACACACAATACAAATACCATTTCTCTACTATTGAGTTGCTGAACGACAGGGAAAATTCCGGTTACAATTCCACCGCATTTGTCCGCGACGGTGCTGCAACAATTAATTTTGACTTCTTACCGATTCCTACTCATTACATTAAATTTGGAATAAGTGGTACGCGACACTTTTACCAACCAAGTCTTTTTCAATTTAGAAACGAAGATATGGATGAGTATCAAGTGGGACACCATTTTACGACCTTTGCCAATGAAGGGGCTGCTTATTTTGAGGATGACATCACAATTACACGGTGGTGGAAATCTAATATCGGCTTTCGTTTTGCCGCATTTCATGTAGATAATCAATGGTACACCTCCCCCGAACCACGCATTTCCACACGGTTTCTACTCGGTGACTGGGCTTTGAAAGGTTCATATAGCTACATGAAGCAGTACATCCACTTGCTGACGAATCTCAGTTTGGAATTTCCGGCAGATATATGGATACCGACCACCTCAGTTGTACCTCCACAAAGTGCCGAGCAGTTTGCGCTTGGTTTGAGCAAAACATTTCCAAAACAATACACCGATGTATCCATAGAAGCCTATTATAAAACAATGCACAACCTTATTACCTTCGAACCCGGTGGCAACTTGTTTTTAGATGTTGACGAAAGATGGGAAGAAGCTGTCACAACAGGTGGCAACGGAGAGGCTTACGGTTTGGAGTTATTTATACATCGAAAAAAAGGAAGATTTAATGGTTGGTTGGCTTATACCTTATCTTGGAATACACGACAATTTGAGAACATTAATCAGGGGCGGGTATATGCTGCGGATTATGACAGTAGGCACGATTTTTCTTTTATTTTTAATTATCGCTTGTCCTCTAAACTCACTTTCTCATCTGTGTGGGGCTACCGAACAGGACAGCCCATAACACTTCCTACGGCTACACATTTACAAGGATATGAGGGAACAGAAGACCAATTCTTCATAGAAACACATCCCTTCAAAAACAATGAGCGTTTATCGGATATTCACCGTCTTGATATTAGTCTTAGTTTGAATAACACGACCAAACGTAGTAGAAAATCAACTTGGAATTTTAGTATTTATAATGTGTACAATCAAGTAAATCCGATTTATTCGCAATTAGGCACTAAATACGTGTATAACGAGGAAAATGAAATAGTTGACAGCTATAAAACCCTCCGCAGGGTGGGTTATATTCCTATCATGCCTTCGGTGAGTTATTCATTGGAATTTTAACCAAAGAAAAAGTCGTACACTCATGTACGACCTTTTTTTATGGAAAAAATTGGCATGTTTAGAAATGTAGTTGACACTTTTTGAAACCACTAAGGACACAAAGGACACGAAATCTTGTAGTACGCAAAGAGCACTAAAAACCTCATAAAGATTTGATTATAAAGTTTTTAGTTGACCTTAGTTTTTTTTTGCGTTAGTTTTGTTTCGTGTCCTTATCCGCGATAACTATCGGGATTAGTGGTTCAAAAAAGTGTCAACTACTTTTGTACGAAAATTAAACATGCCAAAAAATTTAACAAAAAAAAAGTCAAAAATATTTTTATATTAAAATAAAACGTCTATATATGTTCCATATAAATAAAACACTAATTAATAATCCGTTCTAATCCGTTCTAATCCGTTCTAATCCGTTCTAATCCGTTCTAATCCGTTCTAATGTTTATGGATAAAACGATTAAAGATAACGGGAGTTACTATACTATCAACATTTCGATACCACAACACTATAAGTATGACACGTAATGCGTCATGCTAACAGGATTTGTATATTTATTTTTTAACTATAAACCATATTAATAATGGAGAAAAATTCCCACGCCCGTCCGCCACCTCGAATAGACAGACGAACTACCCATAAAAAACACCATACCTTTCTCACGGAACGAGAATGACATGGTGAACAAGTTATCGTAGTTTCTAGAAAAGGAACTACAAATAACTTTTTTCTAAATTAAAAATTTAAAAATTATGACAAAATTAGCAAAAATTATGCTATTCGCCCTTGTTTTGGGCACATTTGGGATTTATTTTACTTCTTGTAATAAATCCGAGGACCTCTCCCAAGAAATCACTGAAACAGCCTATGATGCTCAATATGTAGCTATTGCAAAGGCACTGAACGATGTCATCAATGATGTCGAAGTCAGAACATTTATTAAGGCAGAATCAATGAAGCAGTTTGATGGAGATTATAATTTCCTGATTCATGATGCACTTGAACACCGTTTTGACGATGGTTCAACTTTTGCGGATAAACTCAGCACGGGCTTTGATAGCAAAGAGGATTTTATAGAATACATCAAAACGAATCGCACACTACAGATTGCCGTTCCAATTCACTGCGAAACTTGGAATAGTGAGGATTATGTACCCGCCATTACGTTTATTGACGATTCTTACGATGAACAAACAACGGAGTACATACTCGCTTATAATCAAGAGGGTACACCCACAGCACTTGATGCTCAAAGTGAACCAGATGTACCGGTGGTCGTGATTTCTTTGAATGAAAGGACTGATGAGAACGGTCAAGTGATTAATGATACACAACAGGATGAGAATACTGCCTTGGATCTACGAGTGCGTTATAGTGGTGGTAATGAAAGAATCACACACATCCAAATACCAAGTTTACGCGGTGTAGAAAGTTGGGTAAGAGGCGGACCGGAAATCAGACTGCGTGTGCGCGCTGCAGCCAGTAGTTTTGATACTAATATTTTTGAAGGTAATTGGAACAGAAGTAGAGGGGATGCTAAAGATGGCTTCAATACTAATGTTAGTGTAGCTGCATGGAATACATCAACTCTTGGCAATGCGCTAACGTATGCTTGGTATGAAGAAGATGGTGGATCACAGAGAACTTGGACTGTTACCGTATCTTATCAAGGAGCTAGCATTGGCATCGAGTTTCCTGTCGGGAAGAGAGATGATAGAATGGGAAGTCGTCTCATACTTTTTAGTGAAAGTGAACCCTATGATTATGATACAGGAACTTTACGATGGGAAGGTGACATGCAATAATTTGAAATAAATTAACTAATACAGAGAACGGGAGATTTGTGTTCTCCCGTTCTCACATTCAAAAGAATCATGCAAAAACAGTTCAGTATTTTATTCACACTACTCACAATTTGCTTACTTTCATCTTGTCAAAAGGAAGAAATTAAAATAGCCAAAAGCCTTGACGGTACTTGGGTTATCAATGAAATCACTCACTTTACCGATGACTCTATGACCACAGTTGAGAGCACACTTACAGAACCTATTGGTGAGATAACCTTCGAGTTTTGTAATTTTAACAGGGAAGACGATAATTGTAATGGTAGCATTACCTTTGTTGACGGAGAATCCTACGGACTAACTTATCTCGTGAACAAGTACTTTGATAAGGGGTTCAGCATCGGAGTCAACCGAAATTTTGATATGGATGAAAATGTCACTATCAATGAATTGGAACGTCCATTTTCCATGAGAGTGGGGTGGGTTATAGAAGAACGTACCGAAGACCAACTGACCTTTACATCCGAAGCATCCGGTTTTTCTCCGGCACGAGTAAAATGCACAAGAAAATAATCATGTTAAAATTCATAGTAGGACTCCTTTTTTTACTCATAACCATTGATAGTATAGCGCAAGTTCGCTATACTATCAGCGGCTATGTCGAAGAAGCAAGCAGTCAAGAAAGATTGATTGGTGTGAGCATCTATGATGCAGACAATTTCGTGGGTACTACGAGCAATGAATATGGCTTTTACAGCCTTAGCCTTCCTGCAAATACGCCCTTACGTATACGCGCCACGCATATCGGGTACGCAGATAACGAGCGTGAGATTCGCCTAAGCCAAGATACGACGATTAATCTCGTATTATCACCTGATTCACAAATACTTAGCACCGCAACCGTAAAGGCAGAAAGAACGCCCATACACCGAAGTTCGGGCATGAGTACGCTCAAACTATCCATCAAAGAAGTGGACGAACTGCCCGCATTTTTGGGCGAACCGGATATTATGAAAACCCTTCAACTGATGCCCGGCATACAAGGCGGCACAGAGGGTACAGGCGACATCCACGTAAGAGGCGGCAGCCCCGACCAAAACCTCATCCTTTTGGATGGTACGCCGATTTATAATGCCTCGCACCTCTTTGGTTTCTTTTCTGTATTCAATACCGACGCCCTCAAAGATGTTACCATTCACAAAGGCGGTTTTCCGGCAAGATATGGTGGACGACTTTCATCCATCATCAATATTATCAGTAAAGACGGCGACATGCAGCGTTGGAAAGGTTCGTGGGGTATCGGCTTGCTATCTTCCCGATTTTTGGTCGAAGGTCCTTTGAAGAAAGACAAAACCTCTCTACTCATTACAGGGCGCAGCACCTACTACGATTTGCTGACACGCCCGATAGTCGCTTTTGCCCCTGAAACTAATATTCCCGTTTATGGTTTTCAGGATATTAATGCCAAAATTAACCATAAATTTTCGGAAAAAGACCGATTATTTTTCAGTTTGTATGCCGGAATAGACCGTTTTTCTTCGACCATTATTGATGATGATGGCACAGAACGTTCGGAGGCAACATTTGGCTTGAAATGGGGCAATTGGGCATCAACATTACGTTGGAATCATTTGTACAACCAACACTTATTTTCCAATGTTTCTCTCTTTTACTCTCGGTACAATTTTCAAGCAAGCACTTCGCTCGTCGAAAAAAACGACACCGAAACCAGCGGATTCAGCCAAGCCTACGACAGCACCATCGAAGATTTAGGACTGAAAGCCGATTGGAGTTATATTCCTTCTTCCAAACATTATATTCGCTTTGGTGCAGCGGCTATCTATCACGATTTTCAGCCCAATGCCACACAATATAGCATCAATAACACATCGAATGTTTCGATAGATTCGCTTGTTGGTACGCCCAATATCCGCACACTCGAACCCAATATTTATATTGAGGACGAATGGTCGCTACACCCCAAAATAAAAGCCAATATTGGGCTGCATGGCTCTATGTTTACCAATTCGTCATTTACCTATACTTCTTTACAACCTCGACTTTCGCTTTCTTTACTTACGCACAAAAACTGGAGTACTAAGGCATCTTTTTCGACGATGACGCAGTACATTCACCTATTGAGCAATACAGGTGTGGGTTTGCCTACTGATTTGTGGGTGCCTTCTACCGCCTCTGTTGCCCCCCAACAATCGTGGCAAGCTGCGCTCGGCATAGCCGGCGATATGCGCGATGGGGCATACGAATTGATGGTCGAAAGTTTTTATAAAAAAAATAATAATGTCATCGAATACAGCGAAGGCACTAATTTTTTAGAAGACGGACCGGAGACCGATTTCATTGAAGTTGGCGCAGCTACTTGGGAAGATAAAATCACTGCCGGAACAGGTACTGCCTACGGTATAGAGTTTTTTCTCAAAAAAAATACAGGCAAATTAAAAGGCTGGTTATCATACACTTATAGTCATTCTGAAAGGTTATTTGAAAGTCTGAATCAGGGTAGAAAGTTTCCGTACTTATACGATAGGCGACACGATATTTCGCTGGTAGGTACATATAAAATTGGTAAAAAAATAAACCTAAGTGCCAATTGGAACTACACGAGCGGGCGACCTGTTACCGTACCAAATGCTGTTTTTCAAGCACACCCCGAAGCATCATTCAACGGCAATACACCACTCCAACAATTCACTGATAGAAACGGGTACAGATTAGCACCGTATCACCGATTAGATATTAGTATTAATTTATATAAAGACAAAAAACGCGGAAAACGCACCCTCTCATTTGCCTTATATAATGCGTATAGCAGACTCAACCCCTTCTTCGTATATGTCGATGGCAGAACACCCGAACTCTACCAAGTTACACTATTTCCAATTTTACCGTCTTTCAATTATAAATTTGTTTTTAACGGCAAAAAAGTCAGTAATAATGAATAAAATCTTATCTTTTATTTTTCTTTTATTTTTCTTTTCTTGCGAAAAACAGCAACCCATACAACTACCCGATACCGCCCCCGTATTGGTGGCTAATTGCTTTGCAAAAGCAGGCGATACATGGCGCATATACCTGAGTAGCAGCGCACCCACAGATGAATTTACGGGGCAGTTTGAAGTCATTGAGGATGCTCTTGTAAATATATTTGATGGTAGTTCTGAAATCTTGCTCAACCACACCCAAGATGGTATTTATGAAAGTAATGCCCCGCTCGCAGCAGATAAAACCTACCAACTAAAGGTCACACATCCCAACTATCCTACACTAAGTTCCAACCTCACCGTTCCCACTCAGCCGAGTGCCGTCAATATCAAATTTACTATTAACGAAGATACTAACAGCAGACTTGAATTTGAACTTGACGATGTTCCAGACATTGATAATCAATACTTTATCGAAGCAAAAGCTATCTATATTACCCCCGATGGCTGGGAGAGTAGCCAATTAATTTATTTCAATGAAGATACACCTCTGGTAGATTTTAGTATAATCGACGGTTCCAAATCGCGGCTGTTTTTCAACGACCAAATATTTCAAGGCGGCAATATTGAATTCAAATTTGACACCAATATTGATAATTATACAGATATTATCTTTACAATTGCTCACGTTGATGAAAATTTTTATCGGTACAATCAAAGTGTTGACCGACAATCAAATAATACAGAAAATCCCTTTGCAGAACCTAGTCCTATTCATTCAAATATAAATGGCGGGCTTGGTATTTTCGCCGCTTATCATAGTGTTGCAGATACGATTTCTATCTAATAAAAAAAGGTCGCACTCACGCGCGACCTTTTCAAAATATATTTTAACACAAAAAAATGACACCTCGTTTATCGACTAGCATTCATTGACAATAAAAACTCATCATTATCTTTTGTGCCTTTCATGTTATTTCTCATAAATCGCATGGCTTCTTCTGGATTCATATCCGCGAGTTGATTACGGATAATCCACATGCGCGAAATCGTATCTTTATCCAAGAGTAAATCTTCGCGGCGCGTACTCGACTTGGTGAGGTCGATAGCCGGATAGAGGCGTTTGTTGGCGAGTGTGCGCTCCAATTGAAGCTCCATATTACCAGTACCTTTAAACTCCTCGAAGATGACGTTATCCATCTTAGAACCCGTCTCTGTAAGTGCCGTAGCGATGATGGTCAATGAACCACCATTTTCGATATTACGTGCTGCACCGAAAAATTGCTTTGGTTTGTGTAGTGCGTTGGCTTCAACACCACCCGAAAGTACCTTACCACTCGCTGGAGCGACTGTGTTGTGCGCTCGTGCAAGACGTGTGATAGAATCCAGCAAGATGATAACATCGTGACCACACTCTACCAATCGTTTGGCTTTTTCCAAAACGACATTCGATACGCGGACGTGACGCTCGGCAGGCTCATCAAAAGTCGAAGAAACCACCTCTGCATTTACACTACGCTGCATATCTGTCACCTCCTCCGGGCGTTCATCCACCAACAAAATTAATAAATAACACTCTGGGTGATTACGTGCGATAGAGTTGGCTATATCTTTCAGTAAGAAGGTCTTACCTGTTTTGGGTTGTGCTACGATAAGTCCACGCTGCCCCTTACCAATCGGCGCAAACATATCTATAAAACGATTGGAGTACAACTCCGAACCAGACGATAAATCCAATCTTTCGTCCGGGAAAAGCGGCGTCAGGTAGTCGAAAGGAACACGGTCACGGGCTTCTTGAGGTGCGCGTCCGTTGATGAAAGCAACTTTGAGCAATGCAAAATACTTCTCTCCTTCTTTCGGCGGACGAATCGCTCCTTGAACAGTATCACCGGTACGCAATCCAAAAAGTTTGATTTGCGAAGGCGAAACATAAATATCATCAGGCGAAGTCAGGTAATTATAATCAGCCGAGCGCAAAAATCCGTAGCCATCGGGCATCATTTCGAGCACACCGTCTCCTTCTATTACACCATCAAAGTCAATATTGAAGGAGACTTTATCGTCGTCGTCTCTTCTATTTTTATCGCTTTTTCTGTCTTTGCTATCTCTGTCCTTGTCGCGGTCGTATCTGTCAGAACGCTCTGCTCTATCCGAACGCTCTGGTCTATCTGCTACACTTTTCTTTGGTCGCTCTACCACAGGTTTTTCGACAAACTTCTCCGCAGGTGCTTCTTTTTTGACTGCTGACTTTTCTGCCACTACTTCTGCCACAGGCTCAGGGGTTCTTTGTTTTTTAGCTGGCTTTTTGTCTTCGCTTTCTTTCGGCTTGCGTTTTCTGACACGCGGTTTTTCAGCCTCGCTTTTTACTCTTGGTGCTTTGGCTACTTTGGGCTTCGCTGTCGCGCTACCGCCCGCAATTGCCTGATAATCAAGGATTTTGTATATCAGGTCTTGTTTAGTTAATTTTTTGTATGATTTGATTTCCAGTTTTTCTGCAATTTCGCGCAGCTCTGGAACAAGCATTTCATTCAACTGAAGTATATCGTACATGCTATATTTTTTTTATTTTTTTTAATGAGTATTTTGGTGAGTTTTATGAATTTGAAAATTTATTATGCAATTCTTGTACCTGACAACAATTCGTCGTCAACAAGAAAAACATATCAAGTTTATTGAAAAATTCAATTCGCAAAATAGATGTCGTTTGGAACGGAAATTTGACATTGGAATGTCGAAATGAACTATTAGGAGATAACGTATAAGTGAGTGTCACACTGAAAAGAGTGTTATCGACGAAATTATACGAACTTCACTAGGAAAAGTTTTGAAAATTTTGTATAGAATAAATATTAAGTTATGATTAACGGGACACTGTCCAGGAAATAATGAGGTTCTTATCAATACAACAGGGGAAATATTATATTGCAACAGAGAGCTAAAAAACGGATATTCTCATATCTAACGGCAAAGTTACATTTAAATTTTATAAATCAAATACTATCTTTGCAAAAAAATAATAAAAAATAGAACTGAATAATTGTTAGATTGTGTAATTTCTTTTTAGTTTTTGCTTCGCAAAAAGTCTAATACAACAGTATTTTGAGAGTACACTATTAGGAACGAGGCATAAATAAATTAAGTTTTTTGACGCCGTTATTTTTTTCTTTTTCGAGGCACGAAAACCGCGCATAGCCAAGCTACGCAAGGATTTTCATAACGAAGAAAAAGAGAAAAGAACAAGTCAAAATCTGAATTTATTTTTGCGTCGTTCCTTAGATAATGAACGATTATCACTACAAAAACGTATATTCTTTTTTCCGTAAGAGCATGTTTAAATTTTTTCAAACTGATAATCAATCCCGATAGCTATCAGAATTGGTTTTCAGGCAGAAAAAATTTAAACATGCTCTAAGGTACAACTTATTTTTATTTTAATCAAGTTTTAGGAGTTACGGGTTGCGGGTTACGAGTTACGAGTTATAAAAATCATTACGATATTGACAAACTCGCAACTCGCAACCCGTAACTCGAAACCCGCAACTCGCACGATATGTTAACAGTCAGCTACATCAGAGAAAACACCGCCCTTATGAAAGAACGCCTTGCCAAGCGAGGGTTTAAATTGATGGACAAAATCGACGAAGCTATCAGCCTTGACGATACTCGCAAATCGACGCAGAACGAACTCGACCAACTTTTGGCTGAAAATAATAAAGCATCAAAAGAAATCGGCAACCTATTTAAGCAAGGCAAACGGGACGAAGCCACTGGCATACAGCAAAAAGTAGCTGCCAATAAGGAAAGCATCAAAACCTTGCAGACAACGATGGACGGCACTAAAAGCGCACTCAACGAAATCCTCTACCTTATTCCGAATGTACCGCATGAAAGCGTTCCTGCCGGACAAACGGAGGAAGATAATGAGGTCTTCAAACTCGGCTACGAAACCTTGCCCGAACTCGACGATAATGCCAAAAAACCGCATTGGGAATTGGCGAAAAAATACGACATCATCGACTTTGAGACGGGCGTAAAAATTACGGGCGCAGGTTTTCCTTTGTTCAAACGAAAGGGCGCACAGCTCAAACGCGGACTCATCAATTTTTTCCTTTACGAAGCCTCAAAAGCGGGTTATATGGAAGTGATGCCGCCGCACTTGGTCAATGAAAAATCTGCCTTCGGCACAGGGCAACTCCCTGATAAAGAGGGGCAAATGTATCACACTCGACAGCCGAAAGAGGATGGCTTTGTAGATGATTTTTACCTCATTCCTACCGCAGAAGTTCCGGTGACGAATATTTATCGCGACGAAATCGTGAATGAAGCCGATTTTCCGATTCGGATGTGCGCCCATACGCCTTGTTTTCGCCGCGAGGTCGGTTCTTATGGAAAGGATGTGCGCGGACTCAATCGCGTTCATCAATTTGATAAGGTAGAAGTCGTACAAATCGCGCATCCAGACAAATCGTATGATACGCTACATGAAATGCTCGCACACGTAGAAGGCTTGCTTCAGAAATTGGAATTGCCGTATCGAATTTTACGTCTGTGTGGTGGTGATTTGGGCTTTACATCTGCCCTGACTTACGATTTTGAGGTCTATTCTGCGGCGCAACAAAAGTGGTTGGAGGTGAGTTCTGTTTCTAATTTCGAAACCTTCCAAGCCAATCGCCTCAAGCTACGTTTCCGCAATAGCGATGGCAAAATGCAACTCGCACACACGCTCAACGGTAGCGCACTCGCACTCGCACGTATCGTCGCTTGTTTGTTGGAAAATCATCAGACCGCAGACGGCATTCATATTCCGGAGGCTTTGCAGGCGTACACGCGATTTGATATGATTGACTGATATAAAAGGTCTTGATAGTCCATAGTCTCTATGGTCGGCAGTATTCCTATGGTCTATGGACTATCGGCTATGGACTATCGGCTATGGTCTATCAACTATCGACTCTTCATTAATTGTAATCCTCAATTTCGGCAGAAAAATCTGCATTAGTAAGTGAAAAGACTAAACTAAGCGATACTTTAAATCGTCATAATTCACTGAAAGTGAATTATTTGTTTAAACTTAAACTTACGCTTAAACTTACGCTTAAACTTGTACTTCCACTTACTAAGGGAAGAGGAAAAAAATAATCTACCCGTCTGAATTGTTATTTTTCTTATATGTTTCACTAAATTTTCCTTGCGTAGCTCGGCTATGCACGTCAAATTTAGCCAAACATATAAAAAAAATAACGACTTCATTTGGGGTAGATTATTTCCTTCCTCTTCCCTAACCTCAAATTCGCCTACCGACTCTCCTTGTTAGGTGGGATTTTCAAAGAGTTAAAATAATTTTTTAAAAAAAATAATAATTACTGTTTACATCCAAGATGGCTAAGGAATGTGTTGGTGAATTTAAGTTGTAAATAAAATGAGCCGAACAGAGATGTTGGGGCTACATAAAGAAGTGTGGATATTTCAGAAACCAAGGAAGCCGGATATTATGTCCGGTTTCTAAGGTTTTTTTTATTTGCAAAACAAAAATACAAATAGATATATTCACGTAGATAAAAAGAAACGGTCATTTTGCATATATGCAAAATGACCGTTTCTTTTTTATTTTTTTTGTAAAAAAAAACACTTCTAAACCTATGGTCTATCGACTGATTACTTTATCAAAGTAATCGACCCGGATTTATTGCGTCTTTCTCCCTTACAAGTATAGCGAAGTTGGTATACATAAATACCGGCGTTGAGGTCTGTGCCGCGACTGGTGCCATCCCAGGTATCAAACTGATTTTCAGCACTAAATACTCGTCCGCCCCATCTGTTATAAATATCAAAACTTTCAAATTCGAGGATTGCCAGCGGGTTGCTGATGCCGTATTGGTCGTTGAGTTGGTCGCCGTTTGGGGTGAAGGCTTTTGGCATAAAGATATTGTCGCAATTGAGGTCGTCGGGGTCGATGACATCTACAAAAACGCGGTCTATCGTGGTACATCCTTCATCGTCCGTCATGGCGAGCGTGTAGGTGGTCGTGGTATCGGGCATGAGGATGGGATTGGCGATAGTCGGGTCGCTAACGCCTGCTGTGGGTGTCCAGCTAAAAGAAGTCGCGCAAGTCGGCGTGAGCCAAGTTTGTATAGAATTGCTTTCAAAAAGGATGGTATCGCGTGTACCGATTTCGTCGGGCGTTAGGTACATCGCTTCGATTTGGAGGGGGGTGAGGGCTTCGTCGTAGACCGCCATTTCATCTATCAAACCTCTGAAACGGCTCGTGCCATCGGTGCCGATACACGGACTGTTGGAGATGGAAAGTGGGGCAGTATTATTGATGTCGAGTACGGCATTGCTGGTTTCTTCGCTGATTAATTCGCCGTCGATATATACACTAATAAGTCGATTGCTACGCGTGAGAACGAGGTGATGCCAGCAGTGTTCGGCATCAAAATCGGAGGTCAGTTCTTCTTTGAATGCGATATTTTCTTCCATCGCGGTCAATATGTTATTCTGTGCAGTTTGCAGTCGCATTTCTAATCCTAAATTGTCATTACAAACGGCACTTTTGGAAACGAGGCTGACACGAGGAGAATTGCCATAGTATTTATAATAAAAACTGACGGTAATATCACCGTCATCAAAATATGTATTCACCAGTCCGCCACCGATAAAGGTCACGTAATCATCCACGCCATCAAATGCCAATGCGCTGCCGCTTACGCCGCAATCACAATCCAACAAGCCAAACAGTTCGCCATCCGAACCATTACCGGTATCGTCCTTCGCATCGCAATTGTCAAACGAATAATAGGCTTTCAAACCAATGGTCGGGGTGTTTTCAGGGTATTGAGCAAATGCCACCAATGACATTAACGAAAATAGAATTACGAATTGATTTTTCATATTTTTTGTTACGAGTTACGGGTTACGGTTTACGGGTTACGGGCTTTCGAATTGTGGCTTGTTATTAATAAGTTGTAAGTAATTCTTTATTTTTTTAATAAAAAAATCTACAACTCATAACTTGCAACTCACCGCTTGAAAGCTCGTAACCCGTAACCCGTAACCCGCAACTTATCTACGTTCTACTGGACATTTTAATAATCGGTATGATTATTTCCTCTAAGGAAATACCACCGTGTTGAAACGTGTCTCTGTAATAATTATTGTAGTGGTTATAATTGTTTGGGTAGAGGAAAAATTTGTCCTCTTTCGCAAAAATAAAGGTCGAACTCACGTTGGGCGTAGGCAATCCGGCTTTTTTCGGGTCGCGGATATCAAGTACGTCTTTGCGGTCGTATTGCAGGTTTCTACCAACTTTATAACGCAAATTGGTGGTTGTTTCGCGGTCGCCGATGACTTTAGAGGGTTGTCTTACTCGGATAGTTCCATGGTCGGTAGCGATGATAAGTTGGATGTCTTTATCGGCAATGCGCTGCAGGGCTTGCCACAAAAACGAGTTTTCGAACCACGATTTGGTGAGCGAGCGATAGGCTTTTTCGTCGCCTGCGAGTTCTTTCAAAACCTCCATCTCGGTACGTGCATGAGAGAGCATATCAATGAAATTATAAACGATAACCGTGAGGTCGCTGTTGATATAATTTTGGATATTGTCGATGAGATTTTTGCCGTTGGCGGCATTGGTAATTTTGGTGTAATTGAAGGTGATGGGCTTACGAAATGTCCTGTTTATCAACTCTTCGAGGAATTTCTTTTCGTGCACATTTTTACCGCCTTGCTCGTTGTCATTGAGCCACAGGTCGGGGAAGTGCGTCTGTATATCTGCGGGCATCAAACCGGAAAAAATGGCGTTGCGGCTGTACTGCGTTGCAGTAGGTAGTATGCTGTAAAAGTAGTCTTCTTCTTCCGTCTTAAAGAACTCCTGCATGAGGGGTTCGATGGTTTTCCATTGGTCAAAACGAAGGTTGTCGAGCAGCAAAAACACGGTGGGTTTGTCGTCGCTCATTGCCGGAAAAACGTGCTTTCGCATCAGGTTGTGCGATAGGGTAGGGGCACCCTCCTCATCGTTTACCCAGTCGAGATAGTTTTTAGCAACGTATTTGGAAAATTCGGCATTGGCTTCGCTTTTTTGTGAAGACAATATTTCGGACATTTCAGAGGTATTCGCATCGTCGAGTTTGATTTCCCAAGCGATTATTTTACGATAAATATCCGCCCATTCTTCATGCCCCAATCCGCTATTGATTTCCATGAAAATGTGTCGAAAATCCTGTTGGTAGCCCGATTCCGCTTTTGTCCGTACCAAATCCTTTGACTCAATAATTTTTTTGAGCGTCAGCAAGATTTGATTCGGGTTGACGGGCTTGATGAGGTAGTCGGCTATCTGTGCGCCGATGGCTTCTTCCATGATGTTTTCCGCCTCATTTTTCGTAATCATGACGATAGGCGTGAGGGTATCATGCTCACGGATAGCTTCGAGCGTCTCCAAGCCCGTCATGCCGGGCATACTTTCATCCAAAAAGATAACGTCAATGTCGTTATTTTCCTTCAAATGCTCATTGGCATCGTAGCCATTGGTAAAGGTAACGACAGAGTATTCTTTTTTCTCCAAAAACATGACCTGCGGCTTCAACAAGTCAATTTCATCATCTGCCCAAAGTATTTTTATCATATTTGTTGTGTTGTTGTGTTGTCGTGTTGTTGAATGTACGTGAAAATACATCTGCAAACTCTAAACTCTTAACCCGAATATTTTTGATTCGCTCTTTAACGGGGAATTTAACATATTTCTTGCTTTTGTAAAGGGTTTTAAGGAATCTTTAAGGGAGGGTTTACTTATGAATCAACCAATCACAAATGGATGTTAATTGCTCGTCAATGCTGAGATTGGCAGCATTGACTAAAGTTGACTTTTTGAGTTGTTCAAATATTTCTTCTGCCATATTTGATTCGATAGCTGCTCCAATAAAAAATGTACTTGGTTGTGCTTTTAACTTTTTGAAATTATCTCTTATTCGCATCAAGGCGGTGTTGGCTGTTTTCCAATGTTCATCGGCGCCGGCAGGGTCAACACCGCCTTTTAATTCACCTAATGAAATGTATGTAGAATTGTCTCGATGAATAGAGTCTTTACTGCCTTTTCCTTTAATTACTAAAGAGTTATAGTCCCCATTTAAAAGTGAAATGTCAATGTTCTTTTTGACAATCGGAACATTTATATTCAAAACGAGTACGCGATTCCCCTTACTATTTGACCAGCTTAATGCTTTGATTTTTTTCTCTAATTGGGTATCGCTTTTAGACTTTTTGTGCCAAATATAACTGTCATTATCCATCCAATGGTAGGGCATTTGGTAAACGTCAAGCACAGCCAATAAAGCCCTCAGAAATTTCCTCTCCCCCAGAACTCCAGCTAAATTTCTGGTTTGACCACCAAGTGCATCACCTTTAGTTAGTAAATATCGGTAAACCAATTCATCTGCATAAGCCTTACCTGCGGGAGCTAAAAATTCATCTATCAAGCCTTTTACAGCTGCTTTTTGGTCTTCGTCATTCAAATGCTTTAATGATTTTATGGATAGCCCGGAAGCTGATAATAGGCTTGGGAAAAGGGCTTTGTTTTTTAAAAGCCCTTGCGGAGATTTACTTTTTTGTGCGAGAATTTTCAGAGCTTTAGCTTCCTCAACATAAGGAACTGCGAGGTAGTTTTTCTCCAAAGCAAGTGCTATAAAACCTGCTCTTGTTTGCTCTCTTGACGTGACCAAATCATTCGATTTCTTAATATGATTTTTGTAGTTTTTTATTTTTGCCATATATAAACGCATTTTCTGATTGGGTTTCTGCCGTGATTTCCCATTTGTTGACTACTATTTCCTTTTTTTTGTTGAAGAACAACAATATTTTCAACTTTTAAACCAAAATTCTCTGCAAATTCGGATAAAATCAAATCTACTGGAATTTCTTCCCCTACATATTGCACATTATCATTAACCATTATGATTCTAGCACCTTTTTTCATTACCCTTGCTAGTTCAAAAATGGTAAAAGCCATTTCAAGAAAATAGTTTTTTACCATTCTTGCGATACCATTATTGTTCAATTTTTTGATTGATTTATAATAATCTAATATTTCAATGATTTCGGTCATCGCTTTTGAATCTTGAAAGACTTTGGTGATTTTCTCAAATGATTCTATTCTATTTATTGATTCATAGAACTTTCGTATTTCTTCAATTTTAGACTTGTTTTCTACTGTGCAAGAAAGCATTTGCTGCCTCAGTTCCTTTACTTTTTCATTGTCGCAGCCTAAAAAAATTAATTCGAGCGCATAAGTTCTTGTATAATCATATCTATTGCAATAAGGAGGAGATGTAATTATACCATCAAAAGAACTGCCTTTTAATTCTGCTAATTTGGTAAGGCAAGAATCCTGAAAATTCTCAATTTTCCCTTTTTCTTCATTGGGGTTATTAGCAAACAATGTCAAACCAGAATTTGGGTTAATGTCATTCAATATTTCTCTAAGTTTTGCATCAATTGCGTCTCTGAATGAATAAATTTTTCCCTTATTAAATTTTTTCTTTCCATTAGAACGATTTGCACGATGATCCCATCTTAAATATTGTCCGTCCTTTCTCGTAAATGATATTTCTTCTAAAATCGCAAAAGCTGCGAACCTTAATATTGTAGCATAATTGTGTTCTAATTTTTCAATGTAGGTTAAAAATTTATTAAGGTCATTTTCTGTTTCTTCAGGGAAAGCTCCATTAGTAATTCTGATATGTTTTATATGAGCTTCAGGAGACTTAATTTTATCAACTTCATCCCATAACTTCACTTTGATTGAATTAAGTTTTTTATACTCAATTTTTTCTGATGCTTCTCGTGCTTCTACGGCAAAAATACCAACTGGTAATAATTCTATTCCGGTTGCATTACATTCTAATTCAGAAGCTGCAAATAAAGTAGTTCCTGCGCCAGAAAAAGGGTCTAATATCTCCTTTTTCTCAAGTTGATATTTTTTTATATAGTATTTTACAAGATTAGAAGAAAAACCTTCTTTATATTTAAACCACCTATAAAACGGGTTTTCCTTATTAGCTTGAAAACTGACCGTTTTACGAGTAATAAACTTATCATTAATAAGCAATGCCTTATACTTCTTCATCAAACCATCCCTTGCTTCATTTTTTATTTGCTCAATAAATTCCATATTTTTTAATTTAGTGAAAACGCAAGATACGTTTTTATCAACTATTTATCCCTTTCCACCCCACAGCCTCTTCCAACTGATAGCCCAACTCCAACAACAGCCCATCCTCCCCATGATTTGCCGAAAACAACATACCTACGGGCAGGTCATTTTCTTCATCGTGAATCAGCGGCAAAGACAGCGAAGGCGCGCCTGTTGCATTGCAGAAAGGCGTGATGCAAGCCCATTTTTCCATACGTGGAAAAATTTCGTCAAACTCAGCAACCATGTTGAGGTAGCCATGTTTGGGTGTGCCGTGCGTCATTGTTGGGGAGAGTAATACATCAATTTTATTCGACTTAAAAAACTCATCATATAAGCGATTAGTACGTTTCAAACGGCGGACGAAAAAGGGTGTTTTAAACATATTTTTTACATAAAAATCGGAAAGTCCGTGCGTGAGTTTAGAAAGTTTTGAGGGGTCAAAAGGAGCTTGAACGAGCGATTTACCAAATTTCTTCATAAAAAACGCACTCATGCCCCAGAGGTATTTGAAATCCTCCATCAACTCATCGGTGATAGGCAGTTCAACCTCTTTTACAGTATGCCCCAAGCCTTCCAAAATCTTGACGGCTTCGTGTAGGTGGGCGGTCATTTGGGCATCTGCGCCATTGCCTTGTGCGGCTTTTCCGGTGAAGCCAATCGTTAGTTTACGATTAATCGGATTTGCGATCGTTCCCATTTTGGGGAGTTTGGGATTGTGATAATATTTTTCGGCTTCGCCATAAAAATGCGCCGTATCGCGTACCGTTCGCGTAATTACGCCATCAATTGCAATTTCCACGATTTGCTTGGCAAACATCTTCGACAACAAAATACGTCCGCGCGTCGGTTTCAAACCCACCGCGCCACAACATGCCGCCGGAATACGCGTAGAACCACCCCCATCAGCCGAGTGCGCCATAGGCACAACGCCTGCCGCAACGAGCGCACCCGCACCACCCGACGAACCACCAACACTGTATTCAGGATTCCAGGGATTGCACGTAGGCGGCGCATCCGCAAACTCCGTAGAGCAAGTAATTCCCAACTCCGGCATCGTACTTGTGCCAAGATTTACAAAGCCTTGCGCCAAAATCTGCTCCACAATCGGGTCGTTCTTCTTGGCAGGTTTCGCGCCGTCAAATGCAGCCGTACCGTAGTAATTGGGCAAGCCTTCAACCAAAGCCAAATCCTTGAAAAAAATAGGAACACCAGCAAAAAAACCATCTACATGTTGGTCGGCAGTAGCGAGGGCTTTTTCGTAGCAATCGGTGACAACAGCATTTATTTTAGGGTTGACCTGCTTGGCTCTTGCTATCGTGGCTGCAACGACTTCTTCGGCTTGCAATTCTTTATTTTTGACCAATTCGGCAATACCTGTGGCGTCTAAATCGCCGAGTATATCGTCGGTAAAACTGTGGATTCTTTTTTTCATGTTATGTTATATTACAGGGCTTTGGAAATTGGGGAATTGGGGAAAGTACTTATTATCAATAAGTAATGCTGACTTGTATTGTACTTAGTACACTGTTTTATAAATTTATTTACATTTTTTGACGTTTATTTTGAAATGAATCGAATCAAAAATGAC
>ENA-ORXR01001783-ORXR01001783.1-marine-metagenome-genome-assembly--contig:-NODE-1783-length-21895-cov-10.667156_pt1 | contig 21895 bp, 29 predicted proteins | sample MGYA00237866_ERZ511479 | MGnify/ENA metagenome assembly ERZ511479 | reverse complement strand
ATTTTCGGAAATGGATTGCAAGACCAAGAAATACGCATTTTATGGCCGGGAGGCTCCCCCCCCCCCCCCTTTCCCGCGCGCCCCCCCCCCCCCCCGAGCTCACTCCCCAGCCATCTTTCCCCCCCAGGCTACCTACCACGACGCATCGTCTTGGTCTGGGACTCCATTGGTCTCCGCCGCCGCTTGCTTGCGAACCGACATCAGGAGAACGAAGAGGATTGGAGTGCGTGATCAATCTTTTCTTGTACCCTAAATAGAAGCAGGCTGTAGGCACGCAGGCACAGGCACACAGACACACATACATACACGAGCCCACAAGAACAGGATCGAACGATGGGACACAAGAAAAGAGGATAATCAGGATTGTGTCTTTTCCAAGCCCATCTGCCATCATATCTCCGTCACCCCGCCCTCCCACCAGCGCTCCCAGAGACCAGATCCGAGACACACAGAAGCATACAAGCAGGCCTCTGACAGTACCGCACCATGGAGCTCTCTGGAGCCGTGCGGAAACAGGGTGATGGGGTGACCACGCAGAGAAAGGGCGATTGCTGGAGAGGGCGGGTGAGGGATGGTAGGGGTACAACCCAGAAGCAGGTGCAAGCAGGAGGGCATGGCTGGGGTAGGACGGGGTGGGAGGGGGATTTACACTAATGTAGGCAACAGGGACGAAACACACGTGCGGGGCGGCGTCGGGAGGGTGACTGTGACAGACGGTGGGCGCGATTTGGTGCACATGCGCGACACGCTGGGCGAAGACACGCGGAGGACTGATCGAACATGGCACTTTACAGAGCGAATTGCTCCTGAATATCAGGACCAACTCCGGAATCGGCAGGATTTGTCGCGTTCGCCACTCGACGATGAGGCCTCCGAGTTTGAGCGCCGGGGGTCATCTGTCAATCGATCCGCCGGTCGATTGCTTGCGACCGCTCATCCGAGGCCGACAGCGCCACAGCTTGGCTGCAATCGGGGAATCCCAGTGGCGCGGACGATCGCCACAAAGGGTGCCCAACAATGAAGATACACTGTACCAAGAGCGGAGGTCATTAAATCCTTTACGAAAATCTTGAGAATAATCAAGGACATGCGCTATACATGCACTCAAGAGGAGTAGAATCGGAAAGAGCTGTGAAATGCTTTAAAATGTTTGAAGGCGTGTGCGACGCGGATAGTTGCTTGGCTCAGAGTGAATGAACATGGCGCAAGAACATCCATCTACAACGATGTCTGACAGCCGTCCTAAGGAAGTCGTGGTAGCCAATCGATACAACTTTCGAGTTGTAACGAATGGACAGGGTTTAGTCTCTGTATCCGAAATTCCTACGTGGATGGTACCGGGGCCGCAACACCGGGCGCACCCCTCCGCGCCAACGTCGGTGACCCTTCCCAGTTGTGCCTTTACGGCTCGGACCCCCCACCCCCCTCCTCCCCCTCGCACCGAGCTCCCCTCACCAACCCACCATGACCTCCACAGTGCGGCTGTCATGCGCGTGCCGACTGTGCACAGACGAAAGCCGGCGGGCCGCCCAGTGGGTGTCTCCTAAGGCCTGATATGAACACCGCCGACGCGATAAGCGCCCGCGCCTGGAGAACGGCGGTGCGGGGGGCGGGCCCTCACACGACGGGGGAGGGCCGTCAGACGCGGGGGTGGGTGCCGACGCGGGGCCGAGCGCCGGGATGAGGCCAGGCGCCGCGGCGGTGACAAACGCAGCCGGTGACTTTGATACGCACCATGGGGGATCGCTTCCGGGGAAGGCACCCAACAATTGGCGCGATTTCGTATCGGGGGACAGGGGACTGCTGCGGGACTAACTCGGAGTGAACGGGGATCCGCCGGTGTATGCTGAGATAGACTTTACCCGCCGCTTTCGTCTTCCCCGCATTGTTTTTGACCGTGTGTACCGTGACTTGTTGTCTGAGCAGGACTTTCAGCAGCGTTTGAGCGCAACAAGCGAGCCTCAGGCTTCGACCTTGCAGAAAATGACTGCCGCTTTGCGCGTGTTGGCTTTTGGCGTTGCTAATGACAGTGCGGATGAGTACGTTCGTTTGTCTGAGTCAACTGTGTGCGAGACTGTGCATCGTTTCGCTCGCTTTGTGGTTGAAAAGTACCAGCCTGTTTATCATCGCAAGCCCACTCTCTCAGATCTGCAGCGCGTATTGAGTGAATACGAGAAGGCTGGTTTCCCGGGGTGCATGGGGTGCGTTGACTACTCTCACTGGGTATGGAAGAACTGTCCGATGTCTCTGCATGGTCAATACCAGGGGAAATCTATGAAGCGATACATCGGGATGGAGACGGTGGCGGACAAAGATTTGTATCTTTGGCACCTTTGTATTGGCTTACCGGGAGAAATGAATAACCTCGTCGTTATGGCCTTTTTCCCGCTTTTCCAGTCTATGCTTGTTGGTTCTTTTCCTCCGCCCATCTATTATACAGTTAACCGCATCGAGCGCACATTTCGATTATATTTATGCGACGGCATGTACCCATAGCACCCCGTGTTGATCAACACGTCCAAGGGGGACAGTGAAACAGACAAGTACTTTGCTGGACAAAAAGAAGGGCGGCGCAAAGATGCGGAGAGGGTGTAGGGTGTCCTCTACCAAGAGTGGCAAGTACTGGACAGGCCGGCGCGCTTCCCCAGCGTCCAGACATTGGTGGAGGTAGGCACCTGCTGTGCTATCCTGCACAACATGATCGTCATGCATCGTCGTAAGGAGGCCCACGCCCCTGAGCCAGGTACGTACCAGCCCAATCTCGCCGCCTCCTGTTCTCTTTTTGTATGTATAATCGCATGATGTGATTCCATGTCTTCTCGCTCTACTCTCGTCATTCTGACCGCTGCTCCTACATGCGCATATCACCGCCGCGGACTCTCCAATTCCTTCACCCCTCTTGCTTCTGCGTTTGTGTTCTATTTGTTCCATGCAGTGAGGCGCACGGAACCGTGCCCGCCAGGTTCAACAGAGGATACGGCCGGTGCAGCCGCTTGCGCTGCGCCAGACGCTCACGAGCAAACCCACGCTCCTCCGCTGGGCCCGGATGCTATGGCGGCGGCACATGCACAAGTGACGTGAAAGGCACCTGCGGCTCAAAAGAGACCTCAATCAACATGTTTGGGATGCTCGTCCAGACGCATAGTTATAACGTATCTTGAAAAAACGCCAAATTGGTACAAGAACGACTCAACATGCCCTGCAAAGAAACAAACAAAAAGAAAAGACAAAACACTCAAACAAACACACACCGCCGCCGCCCCTTGCCGCGGGGCGGCGGCGACGCGTGGGGGCGGCGGCCGACGCCGCCGCCAACACCGCGCACCCCCCCCGCACGTCCCCCCCTCCCCCGCGCCGACAACGCGGCAGCCGCGGCCGCCGACCGGCGCACCGCTGCCGCCCCTTTCCGCCGCCGCCTCCTCGTGCATTGGCGGCGGCGGCGGCGACGCGTGGCGGCGGCGGCCGACTCCGCCTCCATCAACGCGCACCCCCCCCGCACGTCCCCCCTCCCCCCCCGCGCCGACAACGCGGCAGCCGAGGCCGCCGACCACAGCACCGCCGCCGCCCCTTGCAGCTGCCGCCACCTTGTGCATTGTCGGCGGCGGCGGCGACGCGTGGCGGCACAAGAACAGAAGAAAACTACATCATTCCCAAGACTACTGTGACGCTCATTGCGACGGCGCGACAACGATCGCGGCCGACTGTGCCCATGGCTCAGACCAGGTCTCTGAGGAGTATTGACGTGCACCACAAGTCCTTAAAGGCAGTGGACTGGATACACGTCATTCTTTGCAGCGGGGAAGTTCTCCTGGCGGGGCGCATTCCAAGCGCCTACTACGATATCTTCATGTCCCATTCTCGGGCTTGTCGCCTGCTATTCGGACCAAAAGGCGTATCTGCGGCTGAAATCGAGTCGATTGACAAGAATATCAAGTTCTTTGTCACCAACTTTTATGCTATGATCTACCGCGGAACGACGGAGCGGCTTCCGCTCTGTCTATCTACGATAGTCTCATTTCTGGACATTGTTCCCCTGCTGGGGGCGTGCGGGCCAGCTTAGCTCGTCTGGCAATTTCCGATGCAACGGACAATTAGTTCCCTTGGCAAGCTTATCCGATCGCTGTCGGAACCTCACGCAAGCCTCGTCACGAACGTAACGCGCCAGTGAAAGGCCAACCTAATCACCTCCTTTGGTGAGCATTACTTACCCGTCGAACGGGCAGATACGACCGGAAAATAGCCGGCGTCACCGGGGCTTCCGAGCGGCAGCTTGGCAATATCTGATAATGTGGGCCCTGATTTCGCGTTGCTGCCTCCGCGGAGCGCGCCGGCCGCCCTGGATGGGGCAGGGAAGACGAGCATGAGGGCGGTGTTGGTTCAAGAAGAAGCCAGCTACGTACCTCCCCACATTCTGACCATGAAATACTTCAGGGCGCAGTTATCTTCGGGAAAAGTTGCACGGTCGAAGCCAGTCGGCTCAGACTGTGCCCAACGTGAAATGCGAAACTACCTGCTGCGGATATGCTCTACTGAAGAGATCTACCGCAGCGATGGGTCGGTTGGCGAGCGCCCGGTATCAACCTTTGGCGCCGTGTTGCACTATGCCGCCGAATGTTTTGACGGCCATGCGATGGACTTTGCCTATATGGAACGGGCCAACTCCACCAAATACCGCGCCGGGAGGTTTGGGTGCGCTGCGATGACGCATGGAATTGAGTGCATCCCCGGGCACGAAGGGCTACGCTACACCGTGCCCGTCGGTGCTTTGACCGAAGTCGACGGGAAGATCGAAAGAGAGGGGATGCACTTCATTTTGTTTGACCGGGTGCCGTTATCTGAAGGAAAGGAGGGCGCGGATGCTTCCTCGTGGGGGTGCTTGTCGAATGGAAATTGTTTTGGAGTCAATTGAGCTAAACATGTTGTCATCTGCTCTTATCTCAAGTGTCTTGCGATACGCGCACTTGCTCTGGCCTCCGTGACAGTTTTGATGATCAGGGACGGAAGAATCCTGAGCCTGTAATCTTGTTTGGCCGACGAGGCCTTTCTGCCTCTCATTTCCGGGCTCGCGGCCAAGGGAGCCCCTGGCAGTGGCCTCGGCCACCTGCGCGTGGAGGGCCAAGGAGAGGGGGGACGTAGACGGCCATCTGCTACCAGTGCAGAGAGGTGCCCGGGGAGGAGGGTGCGTATGTAGCCTGTGCCAGGGGGGGGGGCGTCTGCAGCCTGTGCCAGGGGGGAGGCGTCGACGGTCAGCGCCAGGCGGGGGCGAGCACCCAGCCGGAGCAACCCGCAGCCCTCGTCGCCGTCGGCCACCGCCGACGCGCGGCGTACTCTGCTCCCAGCATCTGGACTGCGTCTGCCTGGCGCCTCTTGTCCCCTGTTTTTGTCACGCGACGTCCATGCCTTACCACTTGGGCAGCCCTACTGCATCTCTCCCGTTATGTGCACTGTTTCCCCTCTCCCCCTCTCTGTGACGCCATGGTGGGTCGTCTCAAGCGTACTCGCGCTGATGTGGCACGCTGTTGGTTTCTCTTGTCTCTCCTCGGTTGCATGGATCGTCCATCCGCAAAACCCCCTCCTCCCCCTACTGCGCGCGCCTTGCTCCTCATGAATCCAAGTGTTCCTTTCATGTGCTTGCTGCACTTACAGTGGGCGCGTGTTTGAACGTCGTTTCCAGTGGTGTTCTCATTCTGTGTTGTATATGTTCGCCGTTACCGATTGTCTGATGATTTGCATCTTCCAGGTGATCTAGCCTTCGCTGTCGCCGCCTCGGAAAGGCTTGGGGCGCCACCGCCTCCGCCACCCCGCTCTCCGCCTCCCCCCGCACCTCCCCGACGGAGATCTGCAAGGTCCGCGCGAATCAGAGACAGGAGGCATTCCCCAGCACCGTCCACACTGGCCACCCCCGGGTCACCTGCTCCTATGCCTGAACATGCGCTCCGCCCCCCCCCCTCGGCGGCACCTACCCCCTCCTCTTGGCCCGCCTATGCAGGATGGGAAGCCACTCCTGCGAGGTGCAACCCCTTCGGTTTCGAGACACCGGGTGGAGCTACCTCGCCCTAGCGCCGACGGCTGTCGACGTCATCCAGTCCCCCCGGGGTCTACTTTTTCACCCCGAGACGGGGGCACCGCGAGCGGGACGGTAGTGACGGCTCGCGGCGCGAGCGCCGGCCCACAACGTCGGATGCCGCAGAGATCCCCGACATGGCCGGCGCGGCGAGGGCGTGGCTTCACACACGTTCGGATGGGCTTCGTACTGGATGAGGACCCAAACGCCGCTCGGCGCGTGGTGGCCGTTCCCGACAGAGCCGCTTCAGTCAACCGCATGCGTGTGGTGGGCGTCGCTGCCGCCGGGATCCCGGACAAAGAGGTGGATGTGCGCCACTTGCTCCATGTGACGCGCCTCGCCGCGACGCACTTCAACAAGACAAAGCCATTCTGTCAGCAGGAGCGAATCGTGCTTGGCCACGCCATTGCGTATCTGGAGCTGCACGAGCCGCGCTTGGCGGTGTGTGTGCGCTCGTGGGGCGCCTGCGCTTTGCTCTCTAGGGTGTCCAACAAAAGGTCTGAGCACCGTGCCAGGATGGAGGCAAAGCGCGAGGCGGCAGCCGCCGCGGCGACAAACACGGCCCAATCATCGGCGTCGCAGCAGGTGGGGCCGTGGACGCTTTCGCCACCACCGCCACCGCCGCCGCTGCAACAGAGGCCGGCGGATCCACCAGCCGGGCCAGGCGGCGCTCACGCGACCGGCCCACTGTCGGCTGCCGATTTCTTTGCATGTCATCCTTAGCATAAGAGATACTAGCGTAATCGCTGCCATTGAAAGCCTCTTACAAGCGGAGCGAAACGATAAGCACGAATAGTTATGACCACCCTACCGTGCGCAGACTACCCAAGCACGGCGCGCAAACTCCTGCTTTCAAATCTGTGTTCATGTGCTCTCTTATAAAAATTTTGGATACAGCCTTATCCCACATATCACGTGAGGCATATCCAGTTGTGCCGGTGAGTCGGTGTCCCGCCTTGCTTGGGGTCATCTTCAGGCAATCATTCACGCAACGTGGCGGCATGTAAGCAAATCAGAATCCGGCTGGTACCTGGTCTAGCCAGGTCTTTCGAGAATGCGAGAAGCCCGAATATCCCAGAGAACCCGGTATACTAGACTCCTCTCAGAGCCATTTGAGGGAGCTGCGGGGGATCTCCGACCCGGTATTTTCAGACACAGAAACCGGTATCTACGTGGAGAATTTTCTTGTAGGCTCACGGACAAGCGCTTCACGTTGTCTGAGTGGCCCGCGATCAGCCGACTATGCCGCGGGGGGAGGTGCCGACGCTGACGCTAGACGACTGAACCGTGCTCACCGAGTGGATCGCGCTGCTGCGGTACGCGGGGAAGATTTGCACCCCGAGGCTGTGCCCTGAGAACCCGGTAGCAGTGGCCAAAGTCGAAGTGCTTGTCGAAATCCTGGCGTCGATGATGTTGGTCATTGGTGGGACGTATAGGCTTCCCAAGGAAGAGCAGCTGGCCAAGCGGAAGGAGATGTTCGCCTAAGAAAGTGATCAGTCAGAAGGGCTCAGCTATGCACACGGGGCAGACATGACCAAGGTGCTGAAGTATGTGGATGGGGTGGCGGCGGCCAACGGGAGCGGATTCCTCATTGGCGACTCCATGAAGATTGCCGAATGTGCGCTAAAAGCGCCTGTGCTTTGGCTCACGTCTGAGAAGCTGGAGGGGCCCACGGACTGCCTCGACAAGTATGAGGGTATCATGAAAGTCTATAAGCACGTATCAGAGGTACCGGAAATCAAGAAGGATGAGACGCAGTAGTACCCTGCCTGAGGCCAATATGCAAGATGGCTGCTTGGTGGGCCGTCGCTGTGGTGGCTGCTGCCCATGTGATGTGATGATGTGTGTCGCTTCATTTTCTTGCTGTTGAACTGCTGTCGTGTTGCCGTTGTTTTGCGAAAGTGGGACGCCGTGGCGTTGTAGTCTTGTAGGCTGTGCGGTCTTTGTAGCCTGTGGTGTGGGCGTGTGCCGCGGGAAAAGATGCCGACATTCTTCTTGGACGGACCTAGTGTCTATTCCACCGCAATCGGGAATCAAATGATGCCCGGTCGGGCATCAAATGATGCACCCTCTGACAGGACCAGAGAACTACGCTTCGACCCCCCCTAATGAGGCATCTGGAGCACCCCCCGTTGGTATCCATAGCGCATTGGCTGAGATCTCCTCCAAGAGTAACAAGGCATCGCTGATTCCGTTTTTGTTGTCAAAAAGAGCGTCAGAGGTCGCGAAGTACGAAAACAAACGCTCCGAAAATGGGCATCATTTGATGCGATTCGCATCAAACGATGATGTGGTAGAAGAGACACTACGGTTGAAGGTGGGGTTCAGGAACATATTGAAGTTGAGGTTCAGGTGACATCCAGGAGGTCACATGGAAATGGAATTTCCAAATGTAGTACTGGAGTGTAACTGTTGCGATGGCTTCATGTCAGCACATCGTACCAGATGGTCTGGCACGATGCGCTGACCTGGGGTTCAGTTCGACGCGCAATCGGGCCTGCGCATGCGTTCTTGGCGCCAATTGATCAGTACGCCGGTGCACCTGTGCTGGTGCGCGCCCATTTAACGACGGCCACAGACCGCGCTTTCTCCAGTTGCTGTCTCGACCGCTGAAGATGGGACGGCCTCGCACGGCATGCATATGTGCCCCTCTCATGAGCTGCGTGGCCACCACTTCTGCAGACCCCACACTCCCTCACCACCCCTGCCCTTCACCGCGCGGCGATCCGAACTTTCGAGCCCCGCCGATGCCCTGGAGCCTCACCCCGATGGATATTCTCTTACAGTTTTTCCCATCGGTCACGCCGTCGCTGTTTCTCGAACGGTCATGCCAATGACGTCTTCTGATCCATCCGAGATGGCGCCGGACAGCACCAAGACCTCGCCGCCCGCTGTGACCGCGGCCACGGTGCCCGCATGCCCGCCCGAGGAGGCCGAGCCTGTCTTATTCTGACGAAGGAGGACTCCGGGCAATACAGGGTATGTCGTTGTGGCTGATGCCCTCGTTTTCTTGCTCTTTCAGAGCATAACGTCTGCTGTTGCTTCTTTGACGTCGTGGCGTCGTGCATCTCGAATCTCTGTTGTCCTTCATGCTGACGTACGAGAATCTATGAAAGGGATCTTGTTCTGTGTTCCTCTCTGTTGAATGTGCTTCGCGTCTGCTACCGCATCTCACACAGAATGACGGTTGGGGGAGTTTTTATCCACAGAGACGAGCTTGAGACGTACCTTAGGACCAGTGAAGCAGGGATTGAGCTTTTCGTATCTATGCATGCCGCCGATGCGGCGAAGTTCTTCCGCGACAGCCCCTACACGTTGGGGAACAAGAAGGGGTCCTTTACAACTACGGTTCTTGTCGCGGGCCGCTGGCGGGGATACAACTTCAACACCCGGACGTGTGTCCCCGCCATGGTTTGTTCCAGGTTGACGGATGACGTTTCCAACGGGAGGCACTGCATATTGACTTTGAACTCCATCCATGGCTTTCAGCGATGCAGCTGTGTGAGGAAGAAGAGCTGCCAGCTCGACAAGTGCAGAAGACTACCTTTGTACGTGCGTGGAGTATCTAGGGAGATTCATGCGTTTCTCTGGTGCGCTCTGATTCTTGAGTTGTCGGCCGTGACGCGTCTCTTTCTGTGACTGACACTCACGATATGGCTAGGCCTGAGTATGATTCCTTGTTCCGTTCCTGGTTGTCTGTCATTGGAAATGCGACAGTCCTTTTGGAGGTTGGTTCTGCAGAACCTGCAGGACGGCTGCTCTTTTAAGGATGAAGAGGGCGTCCAATGCGGTGCGACTCCCAAGGTTCTCCCACCGAGCAGATTCCGGAGCGCTTTCGTTGGCTGTTCGGATTGGAAGAAGGGAGGCACCCCCACACGGTTGGGTGGTCTTATGGCTCGGCGGATGCCGGCTGGTGTGTATTTGGAACTGTTGAGCTCGTGGCTAGATACAGGCGTAGAGAAGCTGAAGGCGGCTGACACCTGTACCGTCACCGCCACCAAGTGCTCACGCTACCCAGATTTCAAGCGGCACGGAGGCGAGTTCCCGGCCCTATTGAGGGCCGGTGGCGGCCCTTTTCTCGTCCACGCTGAGGTGTACACGCCTCGGGAGATGTCGGACGACGGAAAAGTCCGTGTGTTGTCATGCACGGCACTCACAGCCACGTCTTTCCCGTATGCCAGCCGCGAAGCGCGGTGGTGCACAAGGTGGTGGAGGAGAACCCATCTCAGGCGATCCGAACGCTCCAGGTATGCAAGTCATTTTTTAGTGTGTCTTATGTATTCCTTGATGAGGGTGTAGTGTGCCGCTTTTTTCTCATCGTCAATTTGTACTGACGCTTGTCGTTCTTGCATCCTTCGGGCGCTCTCGTATCTACTACATTGAATCTATCACACGCAATCAGCGACGCACGCGGCGATGGCTTGGCCAGCAGCTCCCTCGTCCGGAAGCTGTACCAGAAAGACCGGCTGAAGGAGCATCCCTACGGACAGGATATCCTGGCCGTGTCGGACCGCTATCGACGCTTCGCGTCCTAGCATGATTACGTCAAGCCTATCTTCCAAAAGAGCGACTACAATCTGATGGTGATGCAGACAGACGAGCAGGCCGTCCTCGACGGGAGACTGTGATACATCCAGGCAGACACAATTCTTGGCCTCGTCGCGGCCGGTTCCGCCAAGCAGGGGGTGTACGCGGCCTCTATCCAGCCGTCCGGGAAGCGGGCGTATGACTGAGACCTCTTCAAGAGTATGTACGTCAATTTTCACGCGCTTATTAGGGAGATGAGGGCGAGAGAGTGGATATTGTGATGACGGCGGGAGTGGCACGGAATCAGGGAAGGATCGTGAGGGTGAAGAGCAGTATGAGCGAAGAGCGTGCACCGTGGATCGGTGGCAACGGCATATGTCGTAATCTGGAGGGTCCATGACCTCTGGCGGCACCGGGGCGAGGGTGAGCCGCAACGTCGGTTAGCATTTGTATTGAAAGACAAGTGGGATGTTTTCCAGATGTTCTTTGTTTTTTGTTCACTTTTTCTCTTGTGGAACAGTGCGTTTGTGTTGTCCTTAAATACGGCGGTGACGCTCTGTCGGGCGATGGTTATTGGAAAGATCACCGATGTCTACGAAGAGCTGTTTGAGTACTTCTTCCATGTGGCGGCGACGAACGGGCTGGTGGGACCGCGGGCGGGTGAAACTGTTGACGATCCAAGGCCCGGTCGCGCGCCATTCGTGTCGGCCACGATGGACTTTGAGACTGCACACCACCAGGGGTTCTTCCGGGCGCTCGCTTGTGTGTTTGGTGGGCAGCCGCATGAGTACCGTGGCCGCGTTGTCGGCTGCGGCGTACACATTAGGCGGTTTCTGCTCGCCCCCTGTGGCAGCGACCTGTGCGAACCCTTTTATACCCGCATGGTGCACCCAAGAGAGGCGGAATCGGAGCTCGGGGAGGAAGACGCGCGAGCGGAGCTCTCCAAGATGGCGGCCGCGAACGAGGATCATGGGTACGCGCGGAAGTCCAACATTCTGCAGTGGCTGTTTCTCAATGACTCCGCTCCAGTGGCCGCCTTTCAGCGCTGATCCGACGTGCTAGACAGATTCTAGCAGCTGGCTAGCTCCAAATACACCAATGCATGTGAGTCCCTCAACCGTCAGACCAGGCAGGTCGTGTCGGAGAAAGGTGCTTCATCCCTGATGGAGGTCGTGGCCGTAATCTCGGTCTTTGATCATCAGATGATGGCGAGTCTGACCACGCCAGGCCGTCAACTGCATGTGGGGCTGTCACAAACGCTGAGGATGAGCCGCGCAGCGGCTCTGCGTAATCGGTGCTTCAACACCTCACCGGCCACTGGACAGCCCCCCAAGGCCCCGCGGAGCCGCCGTTACACGGCTAAATGTGGCCGGCTCCACCTCGGCCGCGGCGTCCGTGGTGCCGGCCGGTACGGTGGCTGCGGCTGTACCAGCTGCTACTGAGACAGGGGTGGTGCCAGCCGGGGCCCCAATGGTACTCTCTGCCAGCCTATTGGCGGAATTCCAGGCCTTCTTAGACTCGCGCGTGGGGGCGGGCGTCACTGAAAGTGGGGCGTCGGAGGGTGGCACGGCTGGTGGTGCCTCCACAGGCTCGTCGTGACACTCTTCTTTGTGGCTATGAATACAGTAGAGGCGTAGAGATCCTACAAGTCTGCGCTTTCGATTTATAGTTCCTGTGTTACTTCTATCAGTTCGTAATAGGCCTTTCACGATGGGAGTGCGGCAGGCCAGCTGTATGTCTAGGGAGGCAAGGTCCGGCGTGCCCCCACACCTCTGGGACCTTTCAGCTCACGGCCAGCCACCATTTCGAGCGACAGCGCCGGAAGGGCGCACACTTTGGATTCTGAGAGTGCAAGAGTCACTAGGCACACAGGCATCCCTCGGATCTACCACGAAACGAACAGGTGTGTTCTTCATTTGAAAGCGAGCACGTGGACGAGCGGGTCGGGAACGGAATGAAAAGCTCCGTCCTTCTTTCAGGCAACTCCCACCTACCCGCTCTGCCATTTCCTGCCCTACAAGGTTTCCAAAGCGTGAGGGACACCGCCACACTTGGCGTAAACGGCCAATAACTGTCTGAAGAGTCTCAGCACTATCGTCCCCACTCGCAGGCGTTTGTTATCCAGGCGTCCTCTACTATCCGCGTCGGAACGACAGAGCGACGGGAGCCCCACACCAGCACAAGCAGAGTAAAAGTCTCAATGCGCCCCCCCTTTACCGCCCCCGACACCCCCGCTTCGCTCGCGTTCGTGGCGGACGATGGCGTTGACACCTCCTGAGCCGACGCGTGGTGGGTTGGCGACGGTGCTAGATAGCGGGAGGGACGCGATGGCCACATAGGTTTAAGGGATGCTCGAGTGAGCTATGCGTGGATACATCTAGCCAGGGGCGAGCGAAGGTAGCAGGTAAGGCGGCAGCCAGCGTTAGGTGGTCACAAGCGGCGACGGAGGGTAGCTGCAAAGGTCACCGTATGCGCGGATCTAGATATGGATGTGCGCTCCCATTCCTTGCACCTATCTCTATCGTCTTAGGCAGGCCTTGATGGCCACGACAACATCGCCCACCACCAAAGCCCCTAACGCACCGACCAGCAGGCTCGACGCACCGCGGCAGCGCCCGTGGGCGGCGGCGCAGGGGCCGGTGCCGCCCCGGGAGCGACGTAGGCCGGGGCGGCCAGGAAGCACACGGCACGGTAGTTAGATGGACACACGCGCGCGCAGGAACAGCCACAGCATGCCCCACATGACCCCCACCCCATCGCAGGCATACAGGACACCGCGGAATGAGAAATGGTAGACAGAAATGCTTGAGACTGTCAAGACAATGTCCAACGAAGCGAGCGTGCAGAGGGCGCGTAGCGCCAACAGCGTCTTTCCACCGATAGAATATTTTACGGCTAGGATGCGGGCTCCGGAGATGCCGCCGCGCAGCGGCGACGCGTAGGGGGACGGGGGGGCGGTGGCGGCGGCGGTGGCAGGGGCCGAGGTGCAGGGGAGGGCTTCATCCCAGTGACGGCGGCGGCTCCGGGTCCGCTGGTAGCGGTTTGGCACAGTCAGAAGGAAGGCCAGTAGGAGGCATGAGGCCGGCAGGTATTAAGGGCGTGCCGCCCACGGTGCTGATGTAGACGTCGGCGGCTGCCAAGAGGGTGTATAGACGGGCGTGTCAGCGCTAAGGTAAAGACTGCGGCCTGCGACAACCCCTCGGCCCCTGCAAAAATCGTGCCGACAGGGGCAATTGGGCTAGTGGTGACGAAAACATGACCACCATTGGTGCCAACGGCCCCGACGCGGCGGCGTGCGCCACACCGTGCGGGGAGGAGGGCGAAATCGCAAAGGACGCAGACGCGGCAAGTGCTGTGGGGTATCCAATGGTGGCGTTCCCGACGGCCGCAGCGAAAGGGCGGGGTGGGACCGATGCGGAGGGGAAGGGGGTGGTTGCGCTGGTGGCACGTACGCCACACGCGCATCGTCGGAGGGACACGGGGGCGTGCAGCTGGCCCTTCCGGGGCGGTGGCCCTCATGTGGCCGCGCGGCGCAGGGGCGCATGCACGAGTGCGCACGGGCGCTGCTCGCGTTTAGGCTCGCAGCGCTCGATGAGGCGCGCTAGCGAGGGCTCGTGAACCCGCGCCCGCACAAATGGCGTGTTTGAGCGCGTGGGAGCGGGTTCGCCCACGTGCGCAAGAGCGTGCGGCCCTGAGGTGAACCCCACGTCGCCCCATCGTACAATAGCGGGCCATTTCGTCCAAGATCGCGAACCCCACTCTGGTGCCTGGCCGGTTTTTAGAAGGGTGCGACCGGTGCACTCAATTGTTCGCCACCGTGCGGCCTTCTCCCGACATCGTTCGTGGAACACATTTCGACCGATTCTCAACACACAGCGCGCGCCTCACCTCTCACTGCAGGCATTGTGACACAGCTGGGTCTCCGTGCTGAATGTCTGCCGACATGGGGGACAGTTGCCACCAGCGTCTAGCGCCGCCGCCGCCGCCGCCGCCGCCGCCGCCACCGCCGCCGCCGCCGTTGCTGTTGCTGTCGCCACCGCACTATCACTGGCGACGTCGCCGCGGGTTGGACCTCCACCCAGGGCGGGGACATCACGATACGTTGCGGCATCGTCGCGGCGGCGACAGGCGGCGGCCGCAGTGCTCCAACCATCCCGTGCGCCGGTTTGCTCATGACGACGTCAATGCGCGCTGGTGCTACATTTAGGTGGTGGGAGGCGGAAGAGAAGGGGGTGCAGCACCACCGCTGCGGCGGCATTGGTCGGCTTGTGCGGCCCGCCTGGACGGCGTTTTCGCCCTTCACAACCAACACACTGACACCATGCTCCGCGTGCCCGCCTACGAGAAAATTTGACCGCGAATCCCAGGTTTTCTGCCTCGGAAACCCAGGTCGCCTGGGATGCCGAGCCAAACTCACTTCCATGGAGCGAATTACCAGGGATTCCGTGCAACGGCGACCTGGCCCGTGCGGATCGACCTGGGATCTCGGGTCCACTGTCGCGGATCGGCCTGGATGGGATCCTCAGCCTCTTTGCTCATGCCGCTTCGCGCGCCAACAATCCCCGCCTGCTCTGAACAAATTGTGAAGTGGCGGGGTCCTCACACATTCCCGCACCCTGGCTTGTCCCATCGCCACCGCGGCGTAGTGACACGTCAGGCTACAGGGAGGGAGGGTATCCCCAGCTGGGCCAGCTCCCCGATACAGACGGTCCGGTGACGCGGGCAGGCGGCGCTCTCGGCCGCCACCAAGCGACCATCCCGGCACGTGGGGACAACAGGCCCAGCATGCCTCGAGCTGTCAGACTGAAGGAGGGGGGGAGTGCAGCGGGTGGAAGGTGGCCGACACAGCGATGCATTGAGCGCGTCTCTTGTGCGTGCTGGAAGGGAAATGTGAGACTTGTGGCCACCTGGTCAAAACATCTGAGGCTCATGACGGGTTTGCTGCTTCCAGTCTAGCGTTCCACCGTAAAGATCTGGATGCCGATGGAGGCTTGCAGCGCATTCCACTTTCAGCAGTGCAATCCTGACATTTGATTGGGCACCGTTTCGCCCTGATTGCCTGTAAAAGAGTCTCCCATGGACTTGCCGACGATGTTTTCCATCTGCCATCGAAACTCGCATTGCCACCGACGGCGCTGCTTCTTCGCCGCCTCGTCATCGACCTGCCGCTTCAGCCTCCCCCCCCCCTCCCATCCTTCACCCCTCACCAGCAGTGGCCATGGCACCTTCGGGCGTCCGCGAGCGGTAAGCCTGGTTCTGCCTATCCTGCACGGACGACGGTCGCAGTGGCCCCAACTCGGTGTGTCGGACTACTTTTTATAACCACCGATAGCATGAACAGCGCCGTCGTCTGTAGTATGACGTCCAGGGTGGAAGGCCAGCCAATGCCACACTCCCCGACGACGGGGGGGAGGGACCATCAGCGGGCGACGGGCTTTCGGTGACGTCGGGCGGCCAGGGAGGACAACCGCCAGGCGGTGACGGCGCCGGCGCCCAGGCCGCCGTCGAGGCGGACCGGCGCCGATGCGATGCAGACGAAACGCCGGACGCAAGTGTCGCATCGAGCGATTCCACGTCAAACGACGGATCAGACGGATCAGACGGGTCAAACGACGTGCCACCACCGGATTTCAGCGCTGATCCGGAGCCAGAAGATCAAATTCGGGTTCCTCCAATCCCGATTTACCAACCAACCGTCAGCACGAACGAAGTGCGTCTACCGGTGGGCCAGTTTAAGGATTGCAGAGCAGACCTTGCGCTGCATGCTTATACAGTTCAACACGATTTGACGCAAGCATCGATTGCGGATCCACTTCAATTAAGCTCCTCCGAGGCCACGTACTGCGAGCCCCACCTCAAGGAGCGTTTCTTCGATGCCAGCGTCAACTGAGGAGACAAGGTGAGTCGACTGTTGCATCAACGGGTGCGTGGCCTTCACCCATTCGCGCGCGTCACAGACCTCGTGCGACGCTTGCGGAGCACCGCGCTTCAAAGCCAACGGCAAGCCGGCCAAACAGGTCACGTACTGGTACTTGACATCCTGGTTGACTCACCTTCTCAGCGACGCCATAATTGGGAAGTCACTGATGAAAAACATGGCTGCGGCGCGCAAGGCTGCGGATGAAGTGGCAGACGGGGTCCACGACTATTCCCACAGCTCGAACTTCCGTCACTACCGCTCCGCAGGGCTACTTTATCACGGCCCTTTTGTGCCAGTTATCTGTGGAACCGTCGGCTTTCAGTTCTATTGGCAGAACGGGTTTGAAGGCTGGCCAGTCACGGCCACACCCTTGATTTTGAGCCCTGACCAACGGACGCGCACCAAGTATCAACTACTGCTGGTCGTAACGCCTGTGCCAAGACAACTTGTCGACCTCGAATCATTTCTACACCCCATCGCGGCGGAGTTAAACGAGTTGGCCGAAGGTGTTCCCGGCCTAATCGTAGCCAACTCGCCGACCCCGGTCGTTTCAAGAGCCGTAGTGGTCAACTTTACGACGGATCAGCCGGGTGGCGACAAGCTTTTTCGGCTAACGGGCGTCGGCAGCTACATGTTCAACCGTTCTCGTCTTTTCCAGGGAATCTACGTTCCTGCAAGTGGCCATGTCTACTTCCCGCCTAAGAATCTACGTGGAAAGTCCCTGTTCACAGTACATGACTGCATTGCGCAGCGACGCACGGTCACAATTATTGCCGCAAGAGCGGCTGAAGTGAAGGAAGCACGTGCAGAAGGCACGTCGGTTGCGTACCAGACTAGGCTGCAGCAGAAAAGTGGCGTGAAGGGCTACTCCCTGTCCTTCGCGCCCAGCCCAGCAATGCGCATCGTCTACCCGCACCTGAAGCACCTATGGACAATGCGTCCTACCGCCGCACCCTACGATACCATGCACTTGGTGCTCCTAAACGTTGTGCCGCACCTGTGGATCCTCTTGGCTGGGCTGAAGCTGGTAAACAACAAAAAGGACGATCACTACTGTTTACCAAAGGCGACGGTGGCCCATATCGGCCAGGAGCTGCGGGAGGCGCGCCGACCGGTGCCCCTGGCCCGGGCCAGATCTATGAGATATATCGACATCCATTAGAAGTCCGTCAAGGCAGTCGACTGGATGCACTTCATCCTGTGCAGCGGAGACGTACTGCTGGCTGGACGGACTCCAAGCCTCTTCTATAAGATCTTCATGGCACTAAGCCACTCCTGCCGTCTGCTGCTCCGACCCAGGGGCGTATCTGAGGCGGATATCCAGTCGATTGACAACGATCTCAAGTACTTCGTGACCAACCACTACGATGAGATCGACCGCGGATCGGCCGAGCAGTTACCGCTCTGCCTGTCTACTATTTCTTCTGATCTGGATATTGTTCCGCAGCTCCGCGCGTGCGGCCCAGCCTGGGTCCGGCAGTTTCCGATGGAACGGAAAATTGGGACGATGCGAAAGCTTATCCGCTCCAGTTCAATACCGCACGCGACCCGCGTTAAGAATGTCACGCGCAAAAGCAAGGCCGACCTCATTGCTTCCTTTGGTCAGCAATACTTACCCACCGATTGGAGAGAAACAACGAAGAAACGCTGGACGGCGCCCGATCGTCCGCGCGGCAGCCTTATGGTACCTCAGGATGTCGGCCCCAACTGCACGCTGCTCCCTCCCAGGAGCGAGCCGGTGGGCCTTGGAGGGGCGGAGCTTGCCAGTATGCGGGCGGTGCTGATCCCAGCACACGCCGACGAAGTGCCTTTTCAGGTTTTGGCTCAGAAGTGCTACTGAGCTAAGCTGACTTCCGAAAAAATTGCCGGATCTAAGCCTGTCGGGTCGGACTGTGACAAGCGCCGACGCCGTACCTCCGTGGTACGGATCAACTCCCGAGAAGATTTCATCCTCCCTGACGGGTCCGTGGGGGAACGCCCAGTCTCCATATGTGGGGCCATCCTACACTACGCGGCCGTGTTCATTGATGGCCAAGCAATGGCCTTCGCCTATGTAGAGCGCGCTAAGTCGGCCAAGGACCGCCCAGGCCGGTATGGTTGCGCGGCGACAAAGTACGGGATTGAGTGTATCCTCGGGCTGGGAGGGTCGTGTGGATACGTACCAGTCGGCGCCGTGGCCGAGGTCGTCGCCACAATTGAGAGAGAGGGCCTCCACTTTGTTTTGTTTAATCGGGAGCCGTTTTCTGAGGACCTGTAGGACCACAAGGGGTAGGCTAAGAGGACGCAAACCACTTGTCATTGTATTTAATTAAGCGTGCAACTGCCTAAAAATGATAGAAAGCAGTGACTAAGAAAAAATCAAGTGCCATATTTACTTTGTACACGCTAACAATTGCAGCTCCGATTCATTCTAATGACGTTTCTACGCCGACCAGATCTCGACCGGGCCCAGGGCCCACGGAGGCTTCTGGGCCGCACGATCTCGAAAACGCGGTCGAGGGGGCGGCATTGGCTTCCTATGGCATATGGCGGGGGTGCCCGTTCAACAGCACCACCCCGCGGCGGCTTATCGCCACCAGTGCTTCGCGGGCGCTCTGCGGGGGGGGGGCGCTCAGAGCTAGCGCACTGGGAGTGTTCTGGCCAGCGCCGAGACGACGCCGTCGCACACCTGGCCACACGGGCCACCACGGAGTGAGTGACGCGGTCACCGCAGTCGCAGGCACTACCCAGTCGCGTCCACCGTCGTCTTCCCCGTCGCCCCTCACAACGCCACGCACCTTCCCCGCGCCTGTTGCACCTGTCATCTGTGTCGCACTCTCGACGCTCCTGCTCCGATACCCCTGGACCGACCCTTTCCCGTGCTACCGTGACATGGCGGCCGGCCGCAAGCGTGCGCGTGGTGCTAGCTGTACGTGTTGTTTGTTTCTTTGGATCTGATGTATATCCACTGCCCCCCCCCCCCCCCCCCCCCCCCACATCCCCCCAGTGTGAGCGTGATCATGGCCTTTGTCCGGACGGCCACGTGTTTTATGTGTGTGTTGTGCTGTCCCATCCTTGTGTGAACACTCGGGCCTCCTCGTCCGTCTTCTTTCGGCACAGAATGGTGTACATACGGGGGAAATGCACACTGGTATGGTGACTGACGCGACCGGAATACTTTAGTGCTTTCCTTTGCGTCGTGTTTCTTTGTGCTTGATATCCTTCTCTTCGATCAAGTTCGTTTTCTTTCCAGGCAATTTGGCCGCCGCCGTCGCGGCGGCTGCAACACTGCCGGCGGCGGCTCCCCGCGCATCGAGCGACGCCTCGTCACCCCCGCGAGCGACCCGATCTTCAGGACGACGGCGCGCGGCCGTTGCGACGCCGCCACCACCGCCGAATCGTCGGCTTTCCTCTGCCCGCGAGGCGTCGCCCCCGCCCCCCGTGCGACCGCGTCTCTCTCCCCGAGAGGCCCCACCGCCGCCCGTGGGGGTCCCATCCCCTCCCAGAGGACGGCCGTTGAGGCCGCGGCCAGAAGGCGGGCGGGCCCCACGGGCTTCCCAGCCTCGCCCGGCGCGCCTCCGAAATTTCGGCGCCGGCGCGCCAAGCGCAACGGCCACAGGGGCTACGTCCGCGTGCCCGACCGGGCGCGGCAGCGCCGAGGCTGCGGCCGTTTCGGCGGGCCCTGCTGGGCCCGCGGCGGCGTCGACCGGCTCTGCGGAGCGCCCGCTGGTGGTGCTGCCCGTGCCGTCTCGGTCGCGTGGGGCGGGCAGGACCCGCGGCACCACGAACGGTCGGTGCGGATTCGACCTTCATCCGGACCCCGATGCCGCGCGGCGTGCGGTGCCGATACCCGCGGCCGCCGTCAACCGCTTGCCGGTTTTCGATGCCCTCAACATCTCTGGGCTGGACGTGGTTTATGTCAAGCGGCTGGCCAAGTCCGCCGCTAAGGTGTTTGACCCCCTTCTCACCTTCTGCGCACAGGCGCGAACTGACATTGACGTGGCCGTCCGGCACCTGGAACGGTACGAGCCGCGGCTGGGCGTTTGCGTTCGGAGCTGGGGAGCCTGCTGTTTGCTCTCGAAGGTAGCCAACAACAGCGCGGCCTACCACAAGGCGCTTGCAAAGAAGGGGCAGGCCGTGCAGGCGGCGGCCGCGGCGGCGACGGCGGGTGAGGCACCGCTCCCGTTGCCGACACGGCCGCTGCCACCGCCGCCGACTCGGTCGTTGCCACCCTCGTCGACGAGCTCACCGGCTGCACGGGCCGGATCGGGTACTAACGCCAGCGATCACGCAACCGTCGAGAGTGCGACGGGTGCCCAGTCGGCCGAGGATTTCTTTGCTTCTCATCGCTAGTTAATAAACCCAACCATCCGACCTGTTCGAACACATCAATATTAAGCAATGAATACTTGACCAAATGAAATATTGCTAATATAGCAAGATCTTAAGTATACTCGAACACAACGTACAGCAGAAACTGATAAGCCAATACGTGAAACCATACTTCGCTCTTATACATAACATTCTTTAAAGGTATCCCAGTGTAAGACTATGCAGTCAAAACAGCATTCATACTTGAATATTGACTATTGCTCTGTCTGACAGCGTTGCTCTCAGCCACTCATTTATGCAACGTGGATGCCTGTGAGCGAACCAAAGTCCATACAATCCCAGGTTGTACCTGGGATTCCGAGCCCCAGCGATACCCGAAAATCCCAGGCTGGCTGGTATTCTGGATGAGCTTTAGGGCCTTTTTTGAGGGCTGCGGAGGTCTTCGACCTGGGATATTGAGCCACACACCCTGGTTTTTTGTGCCACATCACCTGGTATTTTGGGCCATAAAACCTGGGATTTCCGGTTAGATGTTCTAGTAGGGTGGAGCGCGCCGACCGGTCCGAGACGGGCGCGCTGCTCGGCCTCCCCGCGTTTGGGGGCACCGACTTTCCCTTCCTCTTCCACGCCGTGGAGGGCCGCCAGGAGCGCCAAGGCACCAACCCGTCCTGGTTCAACGCCGACGAGGCGGCGGCGGTGCTCGACCACGTGCGCGCCCTGCGGGGTGCGGGCGTGGCACCCGCCGACGTGGTCGTCCTCTCCCCCTACCGCGCGCAGATTGCCAAAGTCGACGCGCTCCTCGGGCGCCACGGGTGCCCCGGCGTGCGCGTGGCGTCGACGGAGGAGTTTCAGGGCGGCGAAGTCACCGCCGTCGTCATCACGACCGTGCGCTCCGCGACGGTGGCGGACGCACCGGTGCCCGGGGGGGCCATGTCGCTCGGCTTCCTCGCGTCGCCCAAGCGGTTCAACGTGGCCATAACGCGCGCCAAGGCGGCGCTGATTGTGGTCGGCAGCCCGCACTTGGCGGCCGACGAGCACTACGCGGCGTTGATTGCGCACGCGCGGGGGGGGGG
>ENA-ORXR01001782-ORXR01001782.1-marine-metagenome-genome-assembly--contig:-NODE-1782-length-21907-cov-13.184929_pt1 | contig 21907 bp, 30 predicted proteins | sample MGYA00237866_ERZ511479 | MGnify/ENA metagenome assembly ERZ511479 | reverse complement strand
CCGTTCGGGTTCGCGCGCGGGCCGTTGACAACAAGGCAAACCGGGTCAGACGCGGGACAGAACCGTTCGGACATTTTCCATCAAGATCGCCGCTTGGCACTGCCAGATGTTGGCGGCTCAACCAGGAGGGGAGGCATCCCCACGCGCCAGCAATGCGGCGCAGAATCTGTGAGCCGGATCAAGAAAGGTCGTAAATAGATACAGATTATATTATATCCTGCCTTGGGAGAGTCATTAGGGCTCAGTATATCCGGCGGTAGATGATCAGAGTACGGTATGGATACCCGGCTGCAGCATCGATTATGGAATATTAGGAGTATAATGTGCGGATATGTCTGGCTCTTCTTTATCCACCTCAGGCCCTGACCGGGACCCCCTGGCGCGGGTCGTCCTCCTTTACGCCCAAGTCGTATGCAATACGCAATGGCTGCCCTTTCCGGGGACCCCTGGGGTGACCCGCTGGTGCCGGACGACACCGGCTCCCTCAGCGGAGGCGAGCCCGTCGGCGCCGCGCCCGGGGATCCGCAACCGGATTCAGGTCCGACGGTGGACCCGCCTGCCTTGCCAGGGCCGGGAAAATAACACGGGTCGTGCCGCTAGCAGCTCGGCCACCCCGTGACGCCCCCAGCCCGCAGGGTCCGAAAATACGGGTACACCTTGCCTTGGCCCCGGTATCCCGGAAGTATACCATCCCCGCGGCCCTCGGCTTTGAAGAGGCACGGATGCGGCTGTTGACACCGACCCTGGACACAGGCGTAGGGCCCTCGGTCATTCGGGTGGACGCTCTGCCCGAGGGTTGGGCGAGGCGGTTGCATCCACGCCCTCATTTGCCGCACATTGTGGACGAAAATAGAAACCCTATCTCCGCCCGGGGGATGATCACCTTGCGCCTGCGCTCCGGTGGCTTCGCCACGGACGTCGACTTTGTCGGCGTCCAGCGCCTCGCCGTGCCCGTGCTGCTCGGCGCCAGTTTCATCAAACGCCACATCGAGGTGCTGTACCCGCGCCTTCACCGCGTCATATGGTCCACCGATGCTTCGATGCCCATCTTGTCGTGTAAAGAATGCGGCAAGAGAGAACGCCGCCGATCCCCAAGGGATGCGGGGGTGCGTCTCGCGCAGCGGCGGGTGCTGGCCCCACGGTCCGGTACGGCCATGCTGGTCACAGCAGGCCTCGCTGGTCAGGTACTGGTCGCGCTGTACAACCGCCTCAACACGCACCACCGCTGTCAAACGGTACGAGGCCTGGCCGTTGTCGTACTGCGGCAATGCTTCAGCGTTGAAGTCGCTAACCTCAGCGACGAGGCGGTCTGCCTCCGCAACGGAACTATCATCTCCACCGTCAGCCCGGTCGACGATGTCGACTGCCTGCTCGTCACTGTCGCCGCGGCATCGACCGCCGATACTGTCCCCACCTTTTGGGCATCGTCCCTCCTCTCGGAATTCCCCGAAGACCCTCCGGCTGCCCGCTGGGCCTTGGGACGCCCCGCCTTCGAGACACTCGATGCTGTCTGGCGCACGCATATGGTCGACCTGTTCACCTCCGCCACGGCCACCCATCGGCCCCGGTTCGTTCCCCTGTCCCCCGCGGACGCCGCGCGCGGCTGCGCCGCGACGTTCTCGGTCGACTCGGACCTCGAAAAAGAGAGGGCCAACCCCCCCTTCTCTTTGCTGCCGCAGGTCCTCGCCCACATCACCTCGTACCCATGCGACCTCACCCTTGTTGCCCCGCGCTGGCAACACCAGTCCTGGTGGGCGCTCGCCAGGCGCTACTGCGCCGCCCGGGTGCAACTCAACCTCCTCTATCCCACGTTCACGGTGGCAGGCCGCACCGCCTCCTCCCCGCCGCCCGTGTGGCGCGTGGTGATCTTCCGCTTTGAGAAGGCGCACACCTCCAGCGTCAGCGCCGGCGCCACTGTGTAGCGGTCCCGCCTCCAAGGACCCGTGGGCCGACTGCCCCCCCGACTCGTCGCCGTCGTTGAAGACGAACGGCTCGTCGGCGGAAGCCACGCGGCCCGCCGCCCGCACTTCGTTAAAGATGCGACCAATGTCGTCCTCCATGTGCGTCGCGCGGTGGAGTTCCTTGAAGACCTTGAAGAGGCCGTCCTTCGCCTTCGTCATCTTGCGGTAGCTGGACGTCCTTAGCAACTCATGCAGCCTGTCAATGCCATTGCGTAGCACCCCGCTGATGGCCAGCCCCACGGCGCCGGCCGGCGCGCCGCCTGCCGCGGCCAGGCGATTCACAGCCACCTCCGACAGGTGCCCCCGGAGCGCGCCGCCTTCCGGTGCAATTGAGCCCACGCGGTACCACTTTTGATGCGCCGCGTAGGGAGGTTCCACCTTCTGACGATCGGACGGCCTCGGGTGTTTCTCGCGCATGCCCCCCCCGCTCCGCCGCGACCCGTTTGCCCCGGCCGTCGATCGTGCCGCTCCAGGGGCGCCGTCCAGCGACTGGCCGCGCCGCGCGTCGTCCGTTCGGGGCGCTGCCGCTCCGCCCTCCGCCCGCCCTGAAGCCCCTGCGGACGCCGGCGGCTTCCACCGGCGTGCCGACGCCATTGGCGGCTACCAAGACCTCTGGCTGCTCCCCGGGGATTCCCCCATCGCCGTCGTCCCGCTCCGTTGCGACGGAGCCGGTGGCGCCGATTCCCGACGTGGCATCGCCCCGCGACGATGGCGGGGTGGCCCGCGTCTCGGCGGCGGTGTCCGTGCTGGACGCGGCGGGGGCGTTCGTGACCGCCGTCGCGGTGGACACAGCTATTGGAGAGGTGACGCCGGCAACCGACGCGGAGACGCTGCCCGACGTGGAGACCCCCGACAGGGCTTCCGCGTTTGACTTTTCGAAGCCTCCGCCGGCGGCGACCAAGACGGCGACCGCCGGGCCTCGGTCTGGCCACGCCCCCAGGTCGACGAGCGCGACGGCGACGCGGCCCGCCACGACGGCGACTCCGAGCGTGCCGCATCCCCGCCCTCGGGGGCCTCATCGACGCCTCCGCCCCTGGTGTGCCCCGCCCCTGCGTGCCCAGCTGCCCCCGGCGGTGTCCGCGCCGCGGCGCTCCTCGATGTCGCGCGCTCGGCCCGACTTGGGAGTTTGACGCCCCCGGCGTCCAACGCTAGCCAAAGCCCGTTTGGGTTCGCCGCGTCGGCCTCCTCCTCCGGCAATGGAGTTTTCCCGAGCGGGAATCCCGCGGCCTCCGCCGCGCCTCTTCATTTCCGGAGCAGCACCGCCATGCCTTGGAGCAGCCGCAGCAGCCTGGCATGCTCGTCCGCACTCCCCTCCGCCGTGTCATCTAATCGGAGGCGCTACAGACGATGGAAAAGGGCTGGGGAGATGCGGGGGACTCGCCCGCCGGCGAGGTCCGGCAGCAGCGTGATGGCGGTGAGCTGCACATGCTCCACCACGTACATGTCCCGGAGGCAGCTGATGTCATCCCCCATCATGCGGTGGTAATAGTACGACAGCACGGTGGGGTACGCCACGTGCAGTTCCTGCGGCAGCTCCAAGTCGCCTAGTGCCTCCGGCACGCGCCACCAGCCGGCGCCGTTGAACCCCTTGGCATGGTGGCCGGCCGTTATCAGGTACGGGACGTCGTCGCCTTTGCACGCCCGGACGTCCACCTCCTTCCGCGCTTGGTTCACCGCCACGCTGTCTCCCTCCACCAGAAAGAGCGTCTGATCCCTCCCAAGCCGATCCGGATTCGGCCAGGAGCTGACGTCCGGTCGCTCGTACGACGGGACCGCCCGTGGCGCCGCCCCCGCGCCCACACGTCGGGCGTTTTTGTCCGCCGCCTCCCCGTAGTATTACGCCGCCGCGTCCATCGCTCACGCTGCAGCGCATCGGTGGCCTGCACGTACTCGAGGTCCGCCGAAGTCCGTAGATACGGAAGCGAAAACTCCGTCAGGTACTCCGCCGGCGGCGTCACCGCGACCGGCATGAGGCACATGAGGCGGCCCAAGCAGTGCGCTACCCACGGCATCCACTCGCGGAGGGCCCCCACGTTCTCTTCCACCCTCAAGAAGGTGTACGCCATCCGGAAGAATCACGACGGCAACGCCATCCCGAAGCGCGCCACCTCGCGGCTGAAGCGGACCGCCAACTTACCATCGCACCACTGCGTGTGCAATTCGCATATGCCGCCGTGCCAGTATGCCATGCGTACGCCGGCCCGCATGACCTTGACCGCCGGCTCGTTCTGCGGGTCGGGCCTCGGCACCTGCGCCTGCTCCGGCACTTCGTCGTGGTCCGCCAATACGCGTTCGGCGTATCGCCGCAGCCCCGCATTCAACGCGTCCCGTAAGAGAGGCGCGACGTAGGCCTTCGCGTCCGCTTCCCCGGCCGCCGCCATCCGCCCGAGTCTGCAGCACGCCCACGCCGCTGGCGTCCGCGCTTGCCGCCTCCGCTTTACGCCGTCCGCGTCGTCGTCCACGTCGCCGCCGGCGGCCGCAAGGCGGTGTGTCCGCACCTGATGAAGGTAGCCGGCGCGAAGGCCGCAACCAACCGTCCCAACATGGCGGGCGACGCCACCGACGCCATTTTCAGGCGCCCTTTCGACGACGCGGGCTCGCCGGCCGAGAAAAAAGACGGCTTGGCGACATCACCGGCGGTGGATAGCTCTTTCGACGACATGTCAGGCGCCCAACCCTCTCGCGTGGTCACATGCGACGGAATGGAAATTGATAACGCCGCCACAGTCGTTGGTGGTGCAGACGCCGGTAATGCCAACTGCTCTTTCTTGAGCGTCGCCGTTGGGAGCGGGGAAGCCGGTAGCGGTGCCTCCAGCGCGGCCATGCCATCGACCCCGACGGCTGGCTTGGCAGAGGTTATGTAGGTCGCGGACGTGAGCGACGCTGGGTCGGCCCCCCCTTCGACTCCGTGGGCACCCACAGTTGGAGGCTCTGTCGGAGAATTTTGGAAGCCCTGGCCTAGCGATGTTGAGCCGGGACCCCCGTATCTGTCGCTTCCGCTGATGTGGCGGTCGACCCAATGCTTCCCCTCCTCTGTCTTTCAGACCCCTCATTGCACGGCACCGCCTGCGTCTGCTTCCGAGACGGCGTACATGGATCAGCCGGATACGCGGGTGACGCAGGTCTTGGGGGCCGCTGTCCGCACCTCGACCGCCAACTGGTGCGCCTACATGATTGCGCTGAGTGCGCGCACCAAGGACACAGCCACGTGCCTCCAGCAACTCGTGACCAAGGTTGACGCGTCGTAAGACCTTTCTCAGCAGATGCTCGCTGCCGTGCGCAGAATTGGGTCCGCCGTCAGGCGGCCATCTCGAAAGTCATTAAGAGGGGCGCTATTACGGAGAAGTAGGATTCTGAAGCTGCGGAGCACATCTCGGAGAGTTTCGTGGGGAATTTCAAGATGAGTTGTATGCTTTACGCGCTCGGCACTGGTTACCCTACTTATCCCTTGTATCCTTTCCCAGTATTTTACTTCCCGTCCTCTCTTCGCTTTTGGCTGTGCTGCTCCCTGTTCTGGCGGGTATTAAGCATCTCGCAGAAGGCCTACCGCGGTATCCTTTGTAACGAGTTCGCGACTACAGTCCGGGCGAGCGTCGTCTTCTATATCTTAGACGAAAATTGGGACACGGTCATTGACATCGCCGAGGTGTGCATGAAGTCGGGAAGGGCCGCGGCGATGGCGTGGCTTAACCAGTGTATCCGCCGCAACAGCCGCCGCAACTCCCCCATCTTTGTCAACTTCTGCGTCTCGATGCTCGTCTTGCGTGTAGAGCGGCACCTGCACCAAGCCTGGATCGACCTCATCGTTAACAAGAACTTTAAGGCTGCACGTCATCAACCTGGAAGAGGAGGCAGCCAAGCAGCTGCTGGAGGTCTCTGCTTACATCCTGTCGGCCCGTGTGCGAAAGGCGTGCGTCGACGCGCTCGCAGCTCACTTTGGTCCCGTGGGAGCCGCCAGCCGCATCACCGAACCGACGAGCCCCACCGACAGGCCTGTCATCCGGGCCACCCATTGGCATTTTGCGTTCGTCACTACCATGATCCGCAACGTGGTAAAGCTCGCTGCCGGTACGTGAGTGTCGTCGGGTGACGGGGCGGTGGTGGACAGCGTTTTTCCCTGGTGCGTCCCCGAGGTGCTCCGCATGGACGGGAACTTTCCCCAGAGCGGATAGGTACTTAAATGCCTGGAGATGATTGACGGTGCGGCCATGGAACGCAGCCTGCCCCAGTACCAGCGAGCGTTCAGTGACAGCTTGTGTGTGTTCGTGTCAGTACAGCAACATCTTAGGACCCCGTTTCTGTCCCCGTCCCATCAACGGGCCGTCTCACAGCGCCGCTCCTGTACGCCCAGCCCCATTAGGCCAGCCCCGGACCCGTAGCGACGCGAGGCCGCCCGGCCGCTCTTCCAGAAAACAGCCAGCCGACCATCGACCGCCAGCCGGCTCCCACGCCCGTGCTCTGGGTCTCGTGATGGCCTCGGATAAGGTCCGATCTCTCTGAATGTTCCAATTCGGGTGCCATCAGAGCCCCATCGAACAGATGCACATCACTCATGCGAATTGCAACCGCAACGTTATCGGCTCTTGATGAGACTTGAATCCGAATCAATATCCGCATCGGATTTATTCATATGACGGGGGTGGCCCGGAAGAGGACGATCGTCGCCACCCTCACAGTTGCTGCGGTCGCCACCGCTACCGCAGACGTGGCAGCGGTGGGCGCCCTAACCGCCACCGGGGCGGCGGCCGTGCCGACGGCGGCGCGCACATTGGACGGCGGCTTTTCCGAGTAGATCAAAAGTGCCATAGGTTTTACTAGCACTCCGACGCGGCGTGCGACACCGAGTGGGTCGACCGCGCGAAGGTGGCGGACCGCCCCGCGGCGGCCGCTGCAGACGACGCGCTGCCCGTGGCGACATGCGGCGGCGGCTATAGTTGCGGCTATGGCGGAAAGTACGCGTACAGCAAGCGGGGCAAGGAGGATTTAGGCATGGAAATGTCGGGCAAGCGCTGCCACGGGCGGTGGTGACGGGGGTACTATGGGGGCAAGGGCGGGTCGGACGGCGCCCGCTACTTTTTTGAAGGAGAGTCGGAACAGAAATTACAATATTGACCGAGAATTCACATCCGACACAGCTGGCCGGTGTCAACCAACGAGATAGATTTATGACTGGAATGGCCAGTCCTGTGACACAATCTCGTTTCACCCTATTCACTTTCATCACTGCCACTGAAACTTCTGCCCACAAATCTGCGGTTCCCTGAACCGCTCTCAGGCGTCCCAGCGCACAGGGTGAAGTGCTGTTCAAGTGCCGCTCCCGCCGCCAGCTGCTTAGAGAAGAGGGGGCACACAAAGAAAGCACCAGAGGCCCCACCCACGTTTTTCCCCCTCGGTGGACCTTTTCGCAGCAAAAGCGGCACCTTTGAAGCTCACGCGACGCCATTTTCTTTGAAAACTCCCGCTCTTGGTTCACCTTGCACACTTCTCGCGCGACGCGGCGCACGACCTGGTCCTCCTCCACCTTGGCGGCCGCCTCCTGTTGTTTGTGTTGTTGATCCAGACGTAGGAAGAGGGAATGAACGACGCCGCTTTTTACGGCCGCCCGGCCGCTCGAGGACCCAGCTCAGGTCTCATTTAGAGGCCCTTGAACAGCCATGATGACCTCCGAGGCTGCGTGACGGGCAGGTTCGACTGCGTCTTGCCGATGTCTGCGAGGCCAAGGAGGCGCGGACGTTCGCCTTCATTAGCTCCTCGTCGAATGGCCGTAAGCTCGAAAACCAAAGGGACCGCGAATGATTGCTCCAGTGAACGCCCTGCGCTCCGAAGCGTAGGCCGCCAGTATCAAAGAGTCTCGCGTGTTGGTGTTGGTGAGCATTCCGCCCATGACGGTCTTCTAGTCTCTCCGCACCTTTTCGGCTGGCATTATTCCAAAAAGCGCCTCACCGAGCGGCGGAGTGATATGGGACGTGTGTTCTTGGAGAAGGAGAAAAGGAGTCCCGAGACCCAGGGCGTACGCGAAGATATCCGCCCGGCGGTGTGCGGCCAGCTAGTCCCCGAATGGCAGCGCATGGATGCCGGTGTAGCAGGCTTGAAACACTTCGCCAACCTTGGCCGGCACCTCCATGAAGATGCCCGCGTACAGGAAGCCCGTATTGTTTCAGCAGTAGTACATCCGCCACGTCCCAAGGATGATGCTAGGCGCCAGATCCATGATTAACTTAACCGCCGCCTCGTCCCCTGCCCCGAAGCGCCCGTTCAGGACTTACGCGCTCAACGGCAAGAAGCAGTCGGTGTCGACGAAAGAAAGCAGCGACGCCGCGCCCTATTTCCTCGAAAACCTCACGCTGGCCACTTCTTTGTTGGCCGTCTCGACGCGGTGGAGCTTCATCTTGTCCCCCATCTGCACCAACAGCGTCTCATTTTAGTTGAAGACAGCATAGCTGGGGAAATGGGAGTAGGTGAGGAAGTCCCAAGCTCCAATAAGATGTAGACCACGCCGTCAAATACCTCCCGCTCCGCCAGCCTGTCGGCGAGCGCATTGCAGGCCCGCTTACTCAGCTGCTTGAGGTACAGGCCGATAATGCTAGACCCACGTACGGGAAACCTTGACGCCTTACTTCTGCAGCCATAGCTGCCTCATCTGCTCCACTGTGACATCCAGATTGTTCACACTGAAGACCTGGGTCACCGAGACCAAAACGGCCTCCTGCTCCATGGTGAGCTTCATAAGGCTGCGGCCATGGCGGCATCCACGTCTCTAGCGGTGGTAGGCGACACGCACCGAAGACAAGGTACGCCTCGTTTGAGACGCCACGTACAACAGCGCGACCCTGAGCTGGGGGAATGTGTGCGTGACATCCTCTAGGAGCGCCAGGGCGACGGTGAGGTCCTCGCGGGGGGGCATGGTGGCGGAAGGGGTGCGTTATGGTACCAAAAAGCCGGTGGGCTGGTGACGCTGGATGCCCACCTATCTGAGCAGCGGGATGGCCCAGTGTTTGATCGCCCGCCTACAAGCAGGCGAAGCTTCAGATGGTGGGAGTCTTGGATGTGAATTTTCGGTCAATCTTGTAATTTCTCGTCCGGCTCAAGGAGCCCGCCGGCTTCTCCATGTTCAGATTGCGCTGAAACCAGGGCTACAAGATTACTTTCTTACTACCGCCGTGTGCGCAAAAGCATCGACGCACAGAAATGCTTCTTCTAAGCGGCGCCGCGGGAAAGGCGGTTCGTGGTAGGGGGAGACACACGGACAGGTGGGTGTGCAAGGCCGGTGGTGCCGTGCCCGTCGTGGTGTGCGGGGCACGGCGTGGCGCTTAAACAGCGTGGTACGGCTCGACTTCAGCTCCTGCGCAACTAACAAGGACGCGGCCGCGCTTTCTGTCTGAGCATCCACTCACCCAGCCGCCTTCTCGGAGTGGCTGCCGCGGATACGGCGGCCCCAAACGGCACGCGCACCCGCGCATGCAGTTATCCCTCTTCGCAGTTTTGCATAAACCGGGGATGCAAACAACGGGCGGATTCGTCGGATTTGGACCGCCAGATATTGCGGACACCCCTCTTACAGTTCCAGAAGGAAGTGCTCTGGATCTTTCGGCCTCAAGCTCCAACAAACACAATTTCCTTGCCTTTTACGCGCTACGGACTATTACGGACGTTTCCGCCTCCCTGTGCTCCTTCTTCATGTATGTTTTCAAACTGTGGAACCATCCATGAAGTTGTCTTTGTAGGAGCTTGAGGCCAGAAGGATCAGAAACACGTCTTCCTGGCACTGTAGAAGCGGTGTCCGCAACATCTTGAGGTCAAAGTCCGACTAATCCGCGCGTTGCTTGCAACCCTGATTGAAGCATCACTGCGCTTGCGACCCAGGAACTCTCCTCACGATAATAGCGTCGTCTATTTCGCGCCTCGCACGAGTTCCTTCCTTTTTGGCACGTCTGGGAGGGGACGCCTCCCCGTGTAGGGCCCGTTTCAAGTGAGGGAACCACAGAATTCGGTGAACTGCAGCAATAAATCGAAGGCATGCGCAGAACATTGAACGCATATGCAGCAATAGGATGCGATCGTTTCGTGTGCTGCCTTGAGGTTATGTTCCGTCAGCTTCAATCTGGCCCTTTAATTGACGTGTGCGTTTCTTGCATAACGACAGGTGCCACTCAGACACTATCATGTCTCTTGCCTCCATCTTCGGGCATTGCTAGGATCACGCTGCCCCACGGATCTCAGGTGCGGACCATTCCGCCACCCCCCCCCCCTCTGCAGCTAGACGAAATGCTCTTTTCCCACGGTAACAGACGCTCAGTTATCTCACCCGCTCCCTCCTTTTAGCCAGTGCTTTTGTCACCCATTCGCTGTTTGCCTCGACGGTCACACACTGTCGTGACCGATCCCCCTACCGCTGCCTCTGTTGTGACCGCCATTGCCACTGGGGCTGCGATGCATGCTGTGGGGGCGGCAGCGGCGGTAGGGGGAGGCAGTGGCTGTTCGGGGAGGCGGTGGCGGCGGCTAAGATTGCAGTATCCCGGACTGCTGCCTCTCTCTCTGCAGCAATCTGCCTGTCTGCTGGACAATTTTCCTTCAGCGTTAACATCAGCACATCATATAATTTTGATAGAGTCTATCAGTCTGCTTCAGAAGAATCCTAGGGTGCCCACCGCACGCCATGGTGCGGGAACTAGCCCAGAACCGCCACAGCGCGCAAACAATGTACCTACGAGTGTGGGACAGCTCCACTTAGGTCTACACCACCCCAGACACAGTACAGACCGCCTTGAGAGCATAGGGACCCTGCTTGTGCCGCGGATACACAGATATGCCACCGCCATGCTGTGGCGCCGGCTGGCAATCGGCGGCCACGGCAGGGTCCGTCAGTCCAGTAAACGGCATGTGAACGCCCCTTATACATACGGAGATACACAGACTGTCAGGGACCCGCGGCACGCACCTCAACCGAAGAGACGACGATGTGTCCCCCCCCCATATGCCCCCCTCCCTACAGTGTCACACCCGCCACAGCAGCCGCCTCCGCGCGAATTGTCCAGTGTGGAAGCTGAGGGCGGCCGCAGCGAAGGAGATTGGTAGTCGAGAGTGGAGGACAGAGGGAGAAAGAGAGGCCGGGGGATAGGTACGAGGGGGCATGGGCAGGCGGCGAGGAGGACGGAAGTAAGGGTGGGCAGGGGGCTCCAGCTGGTTGGCACGGGGCCCTATCTGGTGTGGACCTCAGGGAAAGATTATGATCCTTGACAGTGCTGTCAAAGGTCCAGGCTTATCAGAGGATTTGTGCACATGCCTTCGATCTTGCGGAACTTGCCTTTGATCATCCGCGAAGTGGGCCGCGTACTAACCGTTTACTGAGACACGTACCAGAGCAATTCTCTTGTACTACACGCCCGATGTTCTTTCTGGCATCAATTCGGAGGTGATCTGGTAATGAGGCCAAGAGGGCAGGGCGGAACGCACGTCATCTGGGCGGGGGGGGGGCCAGAACGTGAGCTACAACTCCCACGTGCTGTCCCCGGTGGGGTGTACCAGGAAAACCGGCCAAAATTTGCGCGCATGTAGCCCCTGCTGAAGCAGGCTACACGTCATGCGGACACAAGGTATTCGGGTGTGTCGTCGTCGTGTCGGAGCGTGCCAGGGCCGGTCATGACGGTTAGTCACACATCAATCTGTTTCGAGCGTCCCTGGACCGCCAGAAGCCACGAGCGTTTAGCACGTAGCTTTATCCAGATTTGTTGTCGCACATCAGTCTAGGACGGGCATCCCTTGACTACCAGAACCCACCAGCGTCCAGCACGTAGAAGAAAAATCTCAGGGGGTCACCCGTTAAGTCTTTTGTGGTGGTCTGGTGTCTGAAAGCGCTCTACGACTACGCACCCGTCTGACTCCTTCTCAGGCTCAGTACTGTCAAGCATGCCGGGGCAGTGGTCCTTGTTTGACTCATCCAGGCCTGTCCACGGTCAGACACGGCCGGCCCGTGCCTCCGGGACGCCCCTTCTTTCATCATAGACATACATAAGGCCGGACTACGGGCGCGGGGCGCCATCCGGGGCAGCGCACCCCGCGTTGTGGGTAGGCGGGACGCCCCCCCCCCCCCCCGCCTGCCCCCCTCCCCACTACGACGGCTTCATAGCCAACAGGGGCCACCAACCTGCGCACCGCCGCCCTCCTGGTGGCCGCCGTCCGCGTGACGGGCGCAGTCGCCGACCCACGCCAGCGCCTCTCACCTACTGTACGCAATTGCTGCTGGCTCTACTCTTTCTTGTAACCTTGCTCTTTCGTGTATTTGTCGCACTGCTACTGCTTTCATGGACGTAGTGGTTGTCTGCACACCATGAAAAAGTACTAACTGTGTGCTTCTTGGAATGTTCTGCTTCCCACCCTGTTATGGTTGTCCTAGGCTGTGTTTCCTGGGATTCTGCTCCTTTTGCTTTTGTGCTGGTCTTGGCCATTTTCTTCTCCTCTAGGTAAGGTCAGGGGGCTGGCGGGGAAGGCGCAAGAGGCAGGGTAGGGAGGGAGGGTGGGCGGCGGGCGGTCGGTGGCAGCCCCCGGAAGCGCCCCCAACAGAGCAGAAGGGTGACCGTGGGAGGGCGGGTCTGGGGGGGTAGGGGGGGTGGGCAGCCTCAGAGAGCTCCCCAGGAAGCCAGTGGGAAGAGGGGTAAGCGCACCCGCAGGAAGCGCCAGGATGGGCAATAAAAAACACCACTTCTCCTGCAACGCACTCAATTAGGGCAGCGTGACGTGGACGGCAGTTTGCAGCCGGGAAAATGCTTCTTGGTGCACTACGTAACGTTTTGTTGGACAATAAAGTCTGAGTCACCACGATATAAGTGCAATTTGAATGGGAAACGTGCAGTTCAATTTGATCCCAGAAGGTCCTATGAGCTTCGAACACACAAGAACAAGCAGAGAGAAAAGAAGGAATGACACCACCTATTACTTCTGCGAGCACACCAAATCATGCGCAGCCCCCACCGCTTTCCCTTCGTCGGTCTTGAGGCAGAATGGACAAACCACAAACGCCATGCAGCCGCACACCGACCACGTCGAGCCACCACGGCGTACCCGTGAATGACACGCGCGACAGGTGGCCTTCTTGCGTAGGTCTGCTCGCACCAGCCGCTCCAGCTCCTTGTTGGCGGCGGCCTTCGACTTCTCAGCGGCAGCCGCCGCCTTTCTCTTGGCCTCCTGCGCCTTGGCCTTGCGCATTTTGGCATCTGCGGCGAGCAGGGCTTGTGGGCTGTAGATCTTGGCCTTCTTGACCGCGGCACGGCCGCGAGCCGTCTCCTCCCGGTCGTGCACGGCCTTCAGCTGCGCCCGACGCAACACACTGCCGGCAGCCGCCACACAGAGAGAGGCCACGTCGGCTCCCGCCGCCCCCATCCCAAGGTTCATGTGGGCAAGCTCCATCACCCGCACGCGGTCGAATGGGAAGAGCCCGACATTCTTGAAAGCCGCCTTGATGGCTTTGGGCGTCATCGCACGCCTTTCCGCCTCATAGGCAGCCCCGATAAAGCAGTCTCGGACGGGCTGGCTCGTCAACAGGGCGTCGATGACCCGCTGCTGCGACAACACCGGCTGGAAGCGCTTGAGGAGGGCAAAAGGCTTGTCGTCAAGCACTTGCAGCCAGTGGGATGTATTAACCACCAGCCACCAGCAGTGTACACCGTGTCGGAGGGCCGCACGGACCACATCCACCTGCTTGTGGGCGGCGAGTTGGTCGCCAATGAGGAAGGCGTCTCCAAGGGGGTTCTGCAGCCGCCACTCCTTGCAAAACAGGTCCATAATCGCCGCAAAGCAGGGGGCATCAACGAAGCCAGTATCAGTCCATCCATAGAAGCGAGGCCACATGGTGCGGGTGCGGTTCTCAGCGCGGGAAATGGTGAAGTTGATTGTAGTCGTGTCCTCCTCACCAAACCGCCCGCGAAACACATACACGCTAAGGAAGGGCTTGCCACTGGCAGCCACAAAGGTAAGCAGGGAGGCCACGGTGTTGTTGCGCGTGGAGACGACATTGGGACGCTCACGACTCTTGCTCTGCACCCGCTTGATGGCCAGCTGCTCGCCGCACATTACCAGGCGGCACTCGTCGTAGTTTAAGATGGATGAGGGGGGGAGACGATGCTCCTTGAAGCACTCCTCAACCTGGAAAGACCAGTCGACGACTTGGTCGTAGACAGACGCGGCGTTACGTTTGTCCGACAAAGCTTGACAAGCTCGAGTTGACAGCTCCCCCTTGTGTCGCGCCACCCAGGCGGCCGCCCACGTCACACCGACCTTCTTGCCCCACAAGTCTTTCACCAACGCACCTAGGTCCCGCCGAGTAGGAGCAGCATTCGCGTAACTAAACGCCTGGGCCGTGGAAATCAGCGCCCGCTCCTCAGTTGTCGTCAGGATGGAGTTTCCGTGGGCGTGGGGGGAGCCCAAGCGGAAACTTCGGAACGCCGACCGCAGGCTGGACTCGGAGAGCCCAGTGACACGGTGGACTTCTTGGACGACGTCTTTCAGGGACTCCCAGGCCTCAACCCGCTCCGAAACATGCTTGGCAACTCCCGTAGAGGTAGCTGGAGCCTCCATGGTGGAGAAGACAAACGGCAATGAGGACGGTGTGAACCGCCTGTGGTGGTGTCGAGTCGAAGTCGCGATGCACTTTTATCATTCAAATTGCACTAATTTCATCGCGACTCCGTCTGCCTTCAGCCGTGACCGGCGCCGCCGTGTCACAAGCGAAAGATGGTAGCCGGTGCAGACCGACCGGACCGTCGCCCAGCGACAGGACCACCCCCGGCCCAGCGGTAATATTGGCGACCCGAGTTGTGGGGGACAGGGACTCACCAGGCTGTCCCATGTTACGGCCGATGGGGACGGGCGGCGGGTTAAAAGCAACCCATACCACGACGACGACCGCAAGCAGCGTCGAGACGGCGACTGCCCGTCGACCACCGGGCGTCATGTCGGGCTGGTTGATCACAGAGCCCAGCCAAGGTTGTACGTCAAGTGAAGAGTGAGGGCGGGACGTTGCTGGACATTGAGCACATCACATGTTGGATTCACCTGCGATGCCGATTAAATATGTTCGGCAGGCTTATGAGGATCAACACTAAGAGCGCACGGCGATTGTGCTGCGCGGCAACACGCTACGGCTCGCTTCGCGTCCACTCATCCATTCGGACGGACGATAAACTGAGGTGCCTTTTAGGAAGCGGCAGACTGACGGGTCGGATCAACCATTGCTGGATAGATACAGCGAGGCCCCGTCATCATGTCGATCTGTCTCAACATCAGAAACTGAGAGCAATGACGATGCCCATCCATTTGGACCGAAGAGTCCAGGCTGTTGTTCACAAGCATCGACAAGTCGGGATCCAGGCTGGATTCATAGCCTGGATCCTGAAACGACGACATAAAGGTCTGTCGTGGCACCGATGAGCTGCAAGACGTCGCATTCTCTGGGCCGCTTGCAGAGCAGAACCGAGGGCACGTCGGCGCGTCGAGCATCCGGATACACGGTGTTGGTGCCGTACCACCACAACGCAGTGAAGTTGCTGTACTGTGTGGCGCAGACAACCTCGGCATCCACCCTTTCTAAATTGATATGCCATTCCAGCATGCCATGCCGAGCATGGACGTCCTCCGGCGCCACTGGGCCTCGGGTGTGTGTATCTGTCCGTGCAAATAGAGGAGACGGCGCAGTTGCGTGGAATGCGGAGCAACCCCGTAGAATCACACTGGTCACTCCTCAGCAAGACTCGTGTGAGGTCAGCGTCGACCTCACTGACCCCTTCCTGTGGGTGCCTGGCTGGCCGCAGCGACCGTTCGGCGGCCCTGACACTGCGTGGGGATTTTCCGCAATGAGGCGAGGCGTCCAGTCGAGCCGGCGCCATCAACACCGAGTGTGCATGCCATGCCGTGGACTCAAAAGGCTGGCGTTGGGTCTGCGCCGCCAGCATTCCCCAGCCGACGGGACAGCCACAGTCTTCTTGACGCGCGGTTTACCCCGTCCCTTCCGGTACCAACCTCCTCCACTGCTGTACGTTTCCCTCTTGATGAGGTCTCTTCCTCCTCGGGTGCTCTCCGCCATGTCGCGTCCCATTCCCTGCTGGATGATCTCGGCGGTGCTAGTCATGCTGCTGGTACTCAAAAGCCCGAGCATCTCGGCCGGCGCAGCGGCCCCGCCATGTGCGCAGCAGGAAGTCAACAGTCGACTCGAACCACCAGTGGATGCGGCGAATATCGAGTTCTTTATCGGCAAGAAGCTGCGCCCGATGCTGCACCGGGACGCACGATCAATTGCACAGGCTTCCCTGGACGCCATTGGCAGCTTTCCGGTCAACTGCGGAAACGTGAGTACCTTTTACAACAGTACGTGCGCAGGGAGGTGACCTGATGCTGTACATGGGATCGTATCTCGCCGGTTCACTGCCTTGCACGGATTGCTCCCTGCGGGACATACGACTCACCCTATGTTCTACCACACGATGCCTGCATTGTGTTATGTGTTGTTCTGCGGATCTGTTTATTGTCACACGTTTGCGTGCTCCGCACTCTGCGATGCCATCCCATGCCCTAATGTTACCCAGTTCTGCTCGTCAATGAGGAAAACTACGCCAAGACGAACCATAAGCAGCTGCACGGAGTTGCTCTGCACAAACGCTACCGTCACCGCCTCGGATTTGATATGCACTTGTACATTTTCCGCTGGGGCACATTGATCTACCGAGGTGCCTGGGGGTACGAACACTGGGCCTTTGATGGCTGTTGGCGACGCATCCACAACAACGGTGTGGATACCGTGTACTTTGTCAAGAAGGAGTCGTCGTTCTGTTCTCAGTAGAGTGCAGTCGGGTGAGCGATAGCGGCTCCGCCTCGTGGATCCAAAGACATGTGCTCAAAGTGTTAAAATTTAGTGCGTGTGCTGGTAGCAGGAGCGGCACCCTCCAAGTGAGTTACAGCGGCGGTAGATGCCGCCGCCACCGCCACACCAACGGCATGCCGAGTGTCCTGCGACGCCAGCCCGTACACGTGCTGAACAGCAGCGTTTGCTGCGGCAGCAGCGATGCGTCCCACTGTAAAGCAATACGGGGTGGCAGGTCCGGGGGGAGGGGTGGATGAGGGGGGGCGCCGGCGGTAGGGCGTTACTGTCGCCAGGCAGCGACGGCGTCGACGGGCGCGACCGTGACGATGACTGGGACGATGGTGGTGACTGGGATGGGGACCTTGGCTGCAGGAAATGCGGGCAGTGTCGGAGATCTCGGCTCTGAAAGTGTTCCAATTGCGGCGGTGCTGGCGTGATCTGGAGGTTGACATTGACACCAGCGGTCAGTTGTCAATGAAATTGACAATGTTTTGAAAAATGTTGGCAGTCGATTGACCGGAATACGATTCGATCATAGCATGTAATCGAGGCCAATTTCAGCCGACCACTTTGTCATCGGAGCCGATTCCGGTCGACCGCCGCTCACTTTGAAAGCTGGTGCTTTTCACTTTTCAACTTGGTGCTTTATGATCGATGGATGACTGTATTGCATGTGGGTGGCGACACGTGGTCAGGGCGGCGGATGGTGGCGCGTTGGCGTGTGCACTCAGTTGGCGTGAAGCTGCCACGGCCGACCAGCCGCTGTGGCGAGCACTTCTGGCGCCAGATTCGGGTGGCCGGCGTTGCAGTTGAAGAGAGCCTGGCTTGTGGTACGTTCGTATGCTTCTTGCTTTAACTTTGTGTGATGTGGGTCTGTCGTGTGCGACTCGGAACCGCGGCGCGCCGGGCGACCCCTGCGGCTGTGGTGCTCTACGGTCGAGCGTGAGGGCGAAGTTGGCCCACGGAGGTGGTGCCTGCTAGGAGAGCACTTGCGCAGTGCCATCGTTGCATTTTTGTTGTGGATGATGGGGTTGGGGGGAGCCAGACGATGGAGTCACGGCCGGCGGCCGAGGGGCAAGGCGTGGGCGGGAGGACGCGTAGAGCCGGCGACTCAAGTGCCAGCACCTCGGCACGATGTCACCGCCCTCTTGTCATGTGCCAACCCCTCGGCACGCTGCCGTGCGTAACATATACCTCAAGGGAGAAGTTGTCGAGTTCTTGCCATCACTTCAAGCGTCGTTTCTGACTCTTGAGACTGTCCAGCGGTTGCATGTGTTTCCCTCTGCTGCTCGTTGAGTCCCATTCTGTTCATGCGGGTTTTGGCACCCTTTTTTTCTGTGTCTCTTTGCAAGCGACCTCTTGTGCCACGGGCCAACATTGGCTTCTTCCCGTCGAAGCACCTGCTGACGCTGGCATTGGCGATGATGGAAGTGGGCCCCGATGGCCTCCCCATCAGCGATCTGCCGCTCAAGTACTTCCTCAGCGAGCTCGCAAACCATGTGCACGCGCGGCCTGCGGGGATGGGTGCTGGCCTGACTGCCACGAGGGAGGAGTGTTTGGAGACCGATGCTGGTCGTCATTGGTGGAGCACACGCGCTTCGCTGGTCCAGACCATCTCGTCCAAGATTCCAACAGCGTTGGTGCCTTTCTTTTCAACCAAAGCCATCCTGTACGGTGAACAAAGTCAGCGCGAGCCGGTTCTGGCCCTGCTACTGGCGCCGTCTCCCGATGATCACCGCCTGCGGAACAAGGAGGACGACGACGCGCGCTTGAAGCGTACCGTGGAAGTCATGTACAAGAACCGGACGGAGGTGCGCGCGTTTGGCTCCATCTCGGGGTCGCCCGGGCAGGGCAAGACCTACATCATGCGTCTACTCCTGCGTTCACAGCGCGACCTGGCGTTCTTGGCGTCGCTGCCGGGGGATGTGCGGACGTGGTGGTCGGACATGCCCGTCTTCGTTATCTCGTACAATGGGCGGACGCAGGCCTCCTATATCGATTTGGAGCTCTCTAGTCTCCATTGGCGGCTACCCCACATCGTGCGGCTCCTGTTCATTGAGATGCAGACCGATGATTACTCCATGTCGTCTTGGTCGGCGTTCCATTTCGAGATGCTGCGGCTGGTGACCCAGAGAGCCGACAACATCACTGTCTTGCTGGACCTTGCTGGGTGCGTGTTCAAGGTTCGGCAGCTGCGACGCGCGCAGTCCAGTGGCAAGCACGTTGCGGGCATACTACTGGCCGACGAGCTCTTACGGGTGTCCAACAAGCTCGTCACCCTACACAAGAATCGGACCGGTGGCGCCGAGATCGGTGGCGCGGGTGCCACCAAGTGTCGCACGGGCGTAGCCGCGGACGGCACGAGCCCGGGCGTGGGTGATGGCGTTATCGCGACAGAGGGCGCCGCTGCGATTGGCACATGTTCGCCAGGTCGCGGTGATGCGGCAGGCGTCGCGTGCGGCCTTTATGACGATGTTGCCGTAAGTGGTGGCGCGGCTGCCAGCGCAGGCACACAAGGTGGCGGAGATGCGGCGGGTGCCGCGGGCGTCTCTGATGGCGATGTTGCAGTGAGCGACGACGCATCGGGCCTCGCGACTGGCAGCAGCACCCTCACGACGCCAGCAAGAGATTCTTGGTCAGCATCCCGTGATGCTGCTCGGCTGCTTACGGTAGCCGAGCGTGAAGCACAGGCGTTAGCCATGGGTGTCGGGCAGCTGGCGCCCGCCCAACGTCTCCGCAGCTCGCTCTGTGCGATGGGCCAAGAGTACCGCGTGTTCGTGTGCATCTCGTCGCTGTCGTGCGCTTTTGTGGAGGACCAGTCTGAGACGCCGTCGGGCTCCGTGGAGGTCAAGCTCTGCGAGCAGCGGTTAATGGAGCCGCAGCGGGTCGGTGAGGCGGCTGTGCTCGTCATGAAGCAGCAGCACGTCATCTTCCAGGTGTCGCGAAGAAGCGACAGGAAGGGCATCATACCAGCGGCGGTGGTGGGCGATTGCCTCGGCACTCTGGCCGGTGGTCATCCACGGGCCGCAATGTTGCTGCTGCGGGCGGTTGGGGGCTGTGACTTTGGGAGCCCCTTCTTTTCCTTCTTCCTCTCGGCGCTGCAGCCAGCGCAACTCTCCGTCGCGCGCAGCAGCATTGACCTCCTGTTATCCAATCCGATCGCCGTTGCGGTCGGCCTTCTGGGCTTCGGCCCGGAGCCAGGTGACGAGATCAAGGAGGGCCTCACGTGGGACGCCATCTACACATCTGGCGCATTGACAAGGTCTACGGAGTCGCGAGCAACGTCGTTCAATGTGAGCGATAGTCGGCCTTGCACAAGATCATTGATGCGTCGCCCGTCGACTGGCGGTGCGTCTTCTTTTACGACTCGCTTGAACCTGTCCTTCCTCCTCGAGGTTCTCAAGCGGCGAGATAAGTTGCGACGGACGCCCAGTCCTCACAAGCGGCGGCGTCTTGGTGGACTTCCTGGCGGCAATTTACTCAACGCCCTCACCAAGGTGCGTGTGGCGTTTGAAAAGGGTGAAGTCGCTGTTGCTTGGGAGGACTTTGTTCTCTGGGCTCTAGTATCCGTGTGTGAGGCTCGGCACGTTTGCTCAACCCAGCTGCGTCCTGCCATCCTCGAGGAGCAGCTACGCACACCGCTTGGGCATATGTCCCTGGTCGACCTGTTCCCGGCCTCGCCTCCGTTTGTCGGCGACGCCACTTGGCTGGAATCGGCCAGGGTGGATGCTACTTCCCATCGCCGTGGCACCGAGTCCTTCACTACTTTTGCCGACCTGCTGGAGAAGGACGAGACTACGCTACTGAGCAAGGTGTGGAAGCCGGAGGACCCCACCTTTCCTGCGGTCGACGGCGTAATCTTCTTCACGTGCACAAAGGCGGACAAGACGTGTGGACCCCGTGCTGGACAATTGGTGGCTGTACTGTTGCAGATCAAGCATAAGGAGAAGGTGGATATCAAGAAGGACGTCGTGGAGAGCTGCATGACGGGCAGTGCGAACTTCTGCTCTTCGCTGAAGGGCAAATCCTGGTCAAACCGGGTTGCCTTCGTGCTCGTGTCTTACCAGGAGCTAACGCGGGACGGACACGTTGACTTGGCTGCAATGGCCGGGACCTCTGCGGCCCTTGTCGTTGACGGTCCCAACCTTGCTCACGTCTTTGGGCCGTGTCTGTTTGCGTTTGTTCAGTCGTCTCCTGTTCTCTTTGGGACTCAAGCGGTTGAAGAGAGTGGGACGGGCGAGGATACGGGTGTGGACGAGGAAGGCACGGGCGTCGAGGGAGGTGCGGACGAGTGAGAATGTCGGCAGACGCAATGCTGCCCTTCGAATTTCTGCTCACGCCTGCGCTGTTGGGCGGCGGTAGCGTCCGGTCGCAGAGGCATCCTCCAAATGCGAGTAACCGCTTACCTACAGTATTTGCAAGCTTCACGGCCCCCCCGCGACTCCTCCCAGGCCCTGCTTCGAACTCTTTTTTTCTTACCTTGAGTATTTCGATCACCAGTCCTCCCCGAAAACACTTGACCTTGATATTGCAAATCCCCGAATTTTGTCATGATGGCCAAAGACTGAGACAGAGAGTGCATGAGAACTTCTCATTGGCTGAAATCCATTATAAAGCCGTGCGTAAACCAATCGGTGCTCAGGATTAGGAGCAAGAGCCGCGCATTCTCGAGAAGTCACTGTTTTCTCGTCTAGGATCCGTTTTTTCGTGGTCGGACTCTTGCAGCCCGCCGAGATCGGGAGATTTCTCACTGTTTCTCACTGTTTGCCTGCCAGAAACGCAGAAAAGTTGAGATGCCGATGTGCGATCTGAGACCGTATGGCATGTCAGAACTGTCAGCATGCTACAATCCGTCCCAGGGGGCCTTGTGATTGGTCGAATACAGTCAGTCTCAGTCTCTGTCTCGGTCCACCATGACAAAATTCGGGGATCTGCAATATCGTCTGCAAAGTGGGGCATATGCTGATTTGGTGTACTGGCGCCGGTACCCCCAGTTTTCAAATTGCCTCCGAACGCCTCCTGTACAGGATGAAACGGCATGTACTAGGCCATATTCGACCCCCCTCCACACTGCAAAACTTCCAATATAGTATAGAAA
>ENA-ORXR01001780-ORXR01001780.1-marine-metagenome-genome-assembly--contig:-NODE-1780-length-21914-cov-18.374410_pt1 | contig 21914 bp, 19 predicted proteins | sample MGYA00237866_ERZ511479 | MGnify/ENA metagenome assembly ERZ511479 | reverse complement strand
AAATTATTGTGTGAAATTTTATATTAAAATCTTATTATTGTATTTTAGTTTGATTATCAGAACTTGAAGAATTGCTGCTTATAACTGGACTTTGGACAAAAAGGGAATTAGGGAATTGAGTTTAAATTCGTAATAAATTGATTATCAACTATTTAGTTTTTATTATAAATAAAAAAATAACAAGGTTTTACCTAATTCCGAATTTCCCAATTACCTAATGTCCAAAGTCTAGTAAGCAGTAAGTGTCGATTATTTACCCCTTACTGCTTAAAAATAACGAAAAAAACGATGCTATGCCATTTTTGTACTTGTTTTACTCGAACGTTTTAGACAAAAGGAGTGCTATGTTCGATAAAATGATTCTACACCAAGTTGCATCAAGATTTTGAAGAATATGTCTTGGTGTCACAAAAATTTCAAATTCCAAGCACCAAATTCCAAATCCCGAGTGCCAATTGAGACGTATTTTACGTGATATTTTATTGAAATTTGGTGCTTGTTTTTTGGAATTTTCGCAAGTTGCCGATTTATCGCAACTTGCGTTTGTTATTTCTTTATCCATTTCAACCAAAAAGGCAAATTATTTCTTTTGATGCGGTAGTAAGGAACGTTTTGTGCGCCAAAACTTTGGTAAAATCGTGCGATGGAAGGGATTGCCGAGCCTTCAAAATCTAAAGTAACCGGACGCCCTGCATTGGTACGTATCAGCACATCCAAGAGAATGTGCATAGCTGAAAGTTCTCTCCCCTTAGTCGATGAAGCAGGGAGCAAATTGATGATTTTGCCATGCCCGGAAAGAAAAAAGGCAGCAGCGCAAAGTTCGCCTTCTGCATCTTGTATGCCTGTGACGAAGCCCAAACCGCGATGCAAAGCATTATAAATGATACGATGCAAGGTATGGTAAGAGCTGTCAGTCATATCCGGGATTTTTTCGCCTTGATGGGTGCGGAAAAGTGTGACGAGTGTTTCAGGCTTAACGGAAGTGGTGAAGGTCAGCTGATGTTTGGACGCCTTTTTGAGATTTCTTTTCAGGTTCGTGGAATAGTTTTTACGAATATTATCGTAATTATCCATTAAAGGAAGTTGATAATTTGGACGTTGGAATACCTCAAATTCTGAATTTTTATGAACTGCATTTCTCTCATTCAAATAAATATCAATATATCTGAATTCGGGAGGAATAGCAGCTAAAAAAGCTTCCATACGCTTGGCAGAAAGCACATGCGTAGAAAACAAGCCCAATTGCTGACAAAACTGTGGTTGGAAAAGCCGCTTATAGCCAAGAAGCCGATTGTTCCACACCAATGGAAAAACAGATTCGTAGTCTCCTTCCACAATTCCGTCCCACTCTTCGCAAACATTATTGAGATACCACGTATAACCATACGGTGCACCATTTATTGCATAATGTACACAACTGTCCCATTTTTTACGGTCAATATCTTCGTGTTTGATATAGTGAAGGTTCATAAGTAATGCGTTAATGCGATGATGATGTAATGCGACAATGAATGTCAATGCAATAATATTTTCTTCATTGTCGCATTACATCATTATCGCATTGTCGCATTGCGTCGTCACATTTTGTGCAAAACTAATTTTTTTTTGGCAAGGTAGTTAACTATCATACTGATTATTGCGAATTCATAGTATCGAATACAAAAAAAAGGTCGTAATTTGTGACATTGGTTTTTAAAATATTTTTTTTGTATTTTCGTACTTTTGTGATGACGATTTAATAAATTGGAAAATATTTACACAATTCGCTCCCTCTGACATATATCTTATCAACTGAAAATGCTTTTGGTTACAACAGCTGAAATTCCCGTTCGTTGTCTGTACTGTTAGACATATGAGAATTTTTGCGGTACATTTTCGGTTGGTATCTATGTATGAATCTTTATTTTGACAGATTAATCAATAAAATTCAAATTTTGCAAAAAGCATAGCATGAGTAACAAGACCAGTAACAGTAAAGAGAAAAGTATGAATGTAAGTGATATTTCAACAATTAAAGACATTCTTTTTGGGGCAGACATACAGTCGATAGAAGAACGTTTTAATGAAATTCATGGAAAAATCGGAGATATAGAGGGAGACTCCGGTAAAAGCATTGAAATACTGAGAAAGCAGACAGATGAACATCTGAAAGCCCTTGACAAACGCTTTGAAGAGAAAATGGCAGAACTCGAGAAGGAAATGAAAAAGCATGTTAGGGATTTGGAAAAGCAAATTCTTAATGTCAGTAAATCGGATAAACAGAGTCTTGCCGAAATGTTGCAGCAGCTTAGTGTTAGCCTAATTAAAGGTGAAAAGTAAGAATAACTCATTAAGTGTGACAAGGTATTTGAGCACATTCATGGTTTATTTTCTTAGATTACATTTTTTTTGCCCACCAAAATTCCGAGTATGAGCATGATGCCTGATACACCCGACAACATGGATGAAAAACTCGCTGTTATTCGTCATATTCTTTTACATGGCGACAGAGCACGGATTGAACAATTAGAAAAAATTATTCAAAATACCGACTTGCTCAGTGAACATGTGGATCCGATTATCGATCACAAAATCACTAATATTAAAGGTGATTTTTCCAATACATTCGGAAAAGAAGTGGGGGCGGAATTTGAGAAAAAATTGCTTTTGTCAGAAGACCTTCTGCTCACAGTACTCTCCCCTATGATGGGCAAGATGATACGTAAATTCATCAGTATCGAAATAAAAAAGTTGCAAGATAAAATCGACCAGCAAGTAAAACGAAGTTTTTCCTTAAAACGGTACTATCATTTGATACGCGCGAAGGTATTTGGTATAGAAAGCAGTGCGCTTTTTTTGGCAGATTTGGATGATTTTAAGACCAGATTGCAGGATGTATTTGCTATTCAAATCAGTGGTTTGGTCATTGCCTCTGCCCGTTCGGAAGACTCAAAAAGCGGGGATGGTGATATTTTTAGTAGTATGCTGACAGCCATTAAGTATTTTGGAGAAGACAGTTTTAAGAAAAAGGAAGGTCAAAAACAAGATTTGGAGTTCATAGAATTTCAAAACAACAAGATATTCCTGCAAAATCACCACAACTATTATTTTGCCGCCGTTCTAAACGGAGCTTTGAACAACTCCGAAAAAGATAAACTCGCAAATCAGCTAATGGAATTTGCGGACAAAGAAAAGAAAATAAATCTTCCAAATATTAGTCCGGAAGACAGTGCATATCTCTCTAAACAACTTAAAAAATATTTTTTTTAGCTAAAATTTGACACTTGAACTGTCAGATAATTTATCTGACGGCTGACAGTAAAACGGTCTGACCTCTGACCTCTTTATCCAATTAACATGGAAATCAAAAAGAAAATTATCCTTACGGGGAGTTTCGGAGTAGGTAAAACTTCATTATTCAGTCGATTCATTTACAGTGAATTTGACGAAAAATACCTCACTACTATTGGCGTAAAAGTCGATAAAAAGACCATTAATATCGACGACGACACCAACCTTAATATCATGCTGTGGGATATTGCCGGTGAGGTGGCGCAAGACAAAGTACCACTATCCTACTTTCTTGGTACAAGTGGCATCATTTATGTATTTGACCTTACACGCCCGATGACCTACAATAATATTCTCGCAGATATTGAATATTTGAAAAACATCCTGCCGGAAGCAACCATCAAAATTATCGGTAACAAAAAAGACCTTGTGACTACCGCCCATATTGAAAGTGTGATTTCCGGCTTACCCGTAGAATGTGATATGACGACCAGTGCAAAAACAGGAGAGAACGTAGAACAACTTTTCCAGAGCATGGGAGAGGCATTGATGATATGACCAAACTAAACAAATACCAACTCACTCATTTAAGCCGGAACACCCAATTTATACTTTTCGATATACATGGAAACTTATTGGAAAGTTGCAATTCGCTTTTTCCGACGCAGGATATCCGCAAACAAATAGTTTACGAATGGTTTCCTTTCCTTGAAGGCATTGCCGATGCACTTCAAATGATGAAACCCGGACAGGAAATGCTTTTTCAAAGAGTACAAAAGCCTTCGGCACAATTGCCGGGGGCTTATGATTTTAATATTGCACGTCCAATTACCAACCCCGATACGCTTCTGCTCATTATTGCAGACCACTCCGAAGCATATCGCCAATATCAGGCACTCCAACAGCAATTCAACGAACTGTACATCGAAAAACAACGCCTCGAAACCGAGCTTACTACCTTTGAAAAGGGCAGCATTCCTTCTCGGTAAAATGAGTAAATTAAGAATGGAGAATGGAGAATGAATAGTTACTTTTGTGCGGTCGGAAATCATTGTCGCATTGCATCATTATCGCATTGTCGCATTATTATTCATTCACTCATTAATCCATGATACAACTCAACAATATCGGCAAACGCTATCGCTTTGAATGGATATTCCGTCAAGTGAATCAACATTTTGAAGCCGGAAAAAAATACGCCATACTCGGTCCGAACGGGTCAGGAAAATCTACCCTATTACAGATATTGTCCGGGCATTTGTCACCATCAGAGGGAAATGTGGATTTTTATTTTTCGGATAAAAAGGCAGAACGCGAAGATGTATTTCGTCAAGTAAGTATTGCAGGTCCGTACATGGATGTGATTGAGGAATTTACACTGGCGGAGTCGCTGCGTTTTCACGGGCAATTTAAGCCTTACATCAATGGTTTGAAGCCGAATGATTTAATAGATATTTTGCAATTCTCCAAATCAAAACACAAAGAAGTCCGTTTCTTTTCATCAGGCATGAAACAACGCCTCAAACTCGTCCTCGCCATCTGTTCTGATACGCCTTTATTGTTACTTGACGAACCGACCACCAATCTCGACGCACAAGGCGTAACGTGGTATCGCGACCTCATCCAACAATACACCCAAAACCGTACCCTCATCATCGCTTCCAATATCGAACACGATTATGATTTTTGCGAGGCTTCCGTGAATATTTTGAATTATAAGAAGGGGTGATTGTATGATTGTTCGGATTTCATAATCAATAAAATATTTCTGTTGGATTATGTATCTTTATCATGTTTTCAAAACTCATATCCCCTCCTTTCTCTTTCATACTCTCGAACTTAATCTCACATAAAATCAGATAATCATCAATAGATAATTCACCGTCGTTATTGGTGTCAATGGCATTTTCTATCAGAAAATCTATCAATGCATTCAAAATAAATGTGAGGTAATATCTAAGGTGTGAAACTATGGTGGCAATATCATATTTGACGGCTGCACTGTGTACAATTTCATTTCTGATGCTATATATTCGCGTCAAATTCCATTCAATATTCTTTATGTGCCGGAGTAGTATTGCTTTTAGTTCTTTATCGTTGTTAAGCAATTTTTTGTAGCGTTTCGCTCTATAATTCAGTAATTGCGACCCGTTCAATTTTGTGATTATATCGTAGGTTGACTCTCGTAAAAGATAGTCAAGATTATCGTCATAATCAGGAATATCTCCTTTCATACCCATTTTATCTATATCTGTATGAAATTGCTGAATATTTCTTTTGAAGTATATCAGACCATGACAATACTTGAAGTATCTGCGAAGTCTTTTAATTGCTCCCGAGTCTGCTGTGTATTTTGAAAAAATAAACTCAAGTCCTATCCAATAATTGAGCAACTTATTATTGAGGTCGTCTGCCTCCGTACCAAGTCGCAGATAACGCACTCCGGCTTCTATTTTACTTTTTGTTTCGGATGATATATTTATGTTTTTGTCTATTGAATTAAGTTTTTTAAACAAAACCTCGTAGATAGTTGCGTCACTTTTGTAAAACCCTTCTATTCTAAATTTGTTAGAATACAATTTTGATTTTTTGGGTGTATTCTTCCCTATTACTGCGGCTTGCCTGATGAGAGCAATATGCTTACTGCTATGACTCAAATGCAAAATATCAAGTAGTTTTAAGGCTTGAATACGAGCATTTTGGAAGGCAGCGTAGAAGTCTCTGCTTTCTATTTCTAATTTTAGTAATAAGTTTTCTTTGTGCTTATCCAAAAATCGGGTAATATCCTCATTTGACTTCAACCCCAAACGCGCTCTCGTTTTTTTATCGATTTTGGTAAATTTCTTATCTAAAATTTCGACCCCGTTTAATTTACTTTTTGGAGAATACAACCCAAAAACAACTTCAAATTTTTCTGCCGCTTTGCTTTTTAAGTTGATTAAAATCAATAGCTTATCCTTAAAATCAATTTCCGGATTTAGCAGTACTGCCTTCGTAAAACGCTCCAAATAAAATTTTGAATACCCCAAAGTCAAAAGTTCGATGTAAAAGTAACCAATCAGGATATTGAGCCGTTCAATATCTTTTTCAGGAACATTTATAATAGATTTGTGAGTATGATTACGGTTAATAATTTCTTGAATTTCTTCGAAAAGTCTGTCAATATAATCTTGGTTGTCATTCAAAATTAATCGGCTTGCACTCACCATAGTACGTATATCCACCTCGCTATACTTTTGTTTTTTGTCGTCTTTTTCAAAGTAAGATTGGGTCAGAGATTGAAATTCTATCAAATGGTTTTCTCCCTTCAATACTTCTATAGTTTCTTTAAAAGAAGCAATGAAATAGTCATCATTTTTGGCTTTCTGGTCAACAAAATTAACGCCATTGACAACTAGTTCTCGCAGAATAGATTTAGGATTATGAAGCCTCAATCTATGAGTATCAATAGTATTTTTGTTGAGTAAGTCAATCGTTTTCTCAATAAAAAACGTTTGTATCGCCGTACTACTAAATTTTAGTCTAATTGGTTGCATATCATTCTAAAAATGCTTATTTTTGTAAAAATCAATAAAGACAAAGATACACAAAGGGTTTGGAGTTTATAGTCACTGCCATTGTACATTATTATTCTCCGCCCTAGATACAAAAAAGTCTGCTTCTATTCAGAAGCAGACTTTTACTTTTTTTACTACGATTTACGCATTTTCTTTAATCTTATCAAAATCCTCAAACCCTCGCTCCAACCTTTTCGCCACTTCCTCCTCATCCAATACCGACATCACATCAAAAATCGACGCGCCTTTCGTCGTACCCGTCACCGCCAATCGTAGGAAAGGAAAAACCTGCCCCGCACCCAATTCATTTTCCTCCATAAATTTCTTCACATGCTCCTCGATATTTTCCGGTGTAAAATTGCGGAGACGATTAATGGTCGATTTCAAGTCGTGCATCTTATCGCGGTTTTCGGGCTTCCATTTTTTGCGGATGATTTTTTCATTATCGTACTCCGTTACTTCCTCGAAAAAATAACAACTATTTGCCCAAAAATCATTCAAAGTCTCAAATCGCTCACGCATCAAATCGCAGACTTTGGCAAGATATTCATCCGTAGGTTTATGCCCATGCTTCTCCACATACGGGCGCACAAGCGCAGCCAACTCTGCCGCATCCGTCTGCATGATATATTGCTGATTAAACCACTTAGCTTTCTGAATATCGAATCGCGCACCCGATTTATTGACCCGCTTCAAATCAAAAGCATCAATCAAACCCTGTGGCGTAAAAATCTCCTGCTCCGTACCCGGATTCCAACCCAAAAACGCCAAGAAATTTATCATCGCCTGCGGCAAAAAACCCTGCTCGCGAAAACCCATAAACATCACACCCTCTTTCTTATCCAACCAATCCGTCGGGAAAACAGGAATACCCATTTTCGCGCCGTAGCGTTTCGAGAGTTTGCCTTTACCGTCGGGTTTGAGCAGTAGCGGTAGGTGACAAAATTGCGGCATCGTATCCTCCCAGCCCAAACCACGATACAACAATACATGCAAGGGCGTACTCGACAACCATTCTTCCCCGCGAATGACATGCGAGATTTCCATAAAGTGGTCGTCCACGATATTTGCCATGTGGTAGGTCGGCATCCCGTCGGTTTTCAACAAAACTTTATCATCAATTTCTTTACTATCGAATGTCACCTCACCACGCACGATGTCATTAAATGTGATTTGCGCTCCCGGCTCTACTTTCAGCCGAATGATACGCGGCGTACCCGCATCGTCCAATGCCTTGATGTCACTTTCCGATAGGCTCAATGTATTCTTCATCTTGCCCCGCGAAGCATAATTATACTTGGGGTTCGGGTCTTCCGGCGTTTTGAGGGCTTCGCGCATTTCGTTGATTTCGTCCGGTGTATCGTAGGCGTAGTAGGCATGTCCGTTGGCGACGAGTTGCTCGGCGTATTTGGCATACATCGGTTTGCGGTCTGATTGGCGGTAAGGTCCATAATCGCCGCCTTTTACTATATTTTCATCCGTCTCCATACCACACCATTTGAGGGCATTCATAATGTATTCCTCTGCCCCTTCCACGTAGCGTGTACGGTCGGTATCTTCAATTCGAAGGATGAATGTGCCGCCCATTTTTCGGGCAAATAAATAATTGTACAAGGCAGTACGAACACCACCAATGTGTAACGGTCCCGTAGGACTCGGCGCAAAACGAACTCTTACTTTTTTCATTTATAATGAGTGAATTTTGAATGAGTGAATGAGTGAATTTTTGAATGTGACAATGCGACAATGATGCAATGCGACAATGTTTTTTTAGTCGCGCAAAAATAGGGATAATATCTGTGTAAATCCGTTCAATCCGTTAAATCTGCGTTCTATCACGTATGCTTTGATTTTAATTGAACAAAAAAGCGTATTTTTGTGTATTGTTTTGGAGAATTAGAATAACAAATGCGTTGAAAACGCTTGTTATTCAAAATTAGTTCCTCATAAATTTAATTTTGAATGTTGAATGAATGAATTTTGAATGATTAAAATTCATTCATTCAGAATAATTTGTAAACATTTGTTCAAATTTAATTTGGTTTATTTCATATAAATAAAAACACACAAATTATTTATAATGATTTTTTTGCAAAAAAAAATCACGAATTTAAACTTAAACTTAAACTTGAACTTGAACTTAAAAAATATGTATCCGGCAGAATTAGTTGCTCCCATGCAAAGCGATTTGACCGACCACGGTTTCGAAGCATTAAATACGACAGACTCCGTAAAGGAAGTATTGGACAGTAAGGAAGGAACGGTCTTGGTCGTTGTCAATTCCGTATGCGGCTGTGCGGCTGCGAACGCTCGTCCGGGCGCGAAGCTCGCCCTTCAACATGAGAAAAAACCTGACAAAGCCGTTACCGTTTTTGCAGGTGTGGATAAAGATGCAGTGAATACGGTACGTATGTATATGTTGCCTTATCCGCCGTCGTCACCGTCGATTGCCTTGTTCAAAGATGGTAAATTGGTGCATTTCATTGAGCGTCATCAGATAGAAGGTCGTATGGCAGAGCATATCGCCGAAAACCTGAAAATGGCGTTTGACCAACATTGCTAAAGAAATTCCAAACACCAAATCCCAAATTCCAAAACGTGTAGGACGTAAACACGGGCTGGAAGCACCGTGCTACATTGCATTGGAATTTGGGTTTTGGTACTTGGAATTTTAAAAATCCTCTGCCGTATAGGTAATCATAAATTCCGCTTGCCCGATATCCGTCCGTTCAAATCGGACACCTTCACCATTCCATTTTATTTTACTGGGAATGTCGTCTTTAAACGCATTAACATAATCCGCTACGAGGTGGCTATGTTCGGCGGTGGTACGTCCGGTGTCTTCTGCTTCCGATACCTTGAGGTCTTTCGTCCAGATGACCATTTTTCCTTCTCCATCTCTCAATGTTACCGCTTCTTCTACGATACCTTTGACATCCGTCGAACTTTTATAGGCAACCTTCAAATCTTCTCCCGTTTCATTTTTTACATATACACCATATTGATAGGTAGAATTGCAAGAACTCAATAAAATGAGGGATAAACTGAAAACTAAAATTTGTTTGAACATAATTATATTTTTAAAAGTACTTTTATTTACAAAGTAAGTATTTTTACTCGAAAAAAGCAAAAAAATGAGCAAAAAATAGCCATAGAAAATTTTTTGCTCAAAATAATACTTTGCTATTTCTTCATTATTCCTAATAAAATTCATTATCCACATCATTCTGCATAATTGGGGAAAAGTTTTGTGTACGAATCAAGCATCGTATTCAATAAAAGCCTATTTTTGCCGTCTTGTTTAAATAACAAATTTTGGAAAATACGCAAACACTTAGAGGACTTCAGGCAGATTTGCGGTCGGGAAAAACGACGGCTGCTGCTACGGTAGAAAATTATCTGAAAAATATTGAGGCGACAAAGCAGCTCAATATTTACGTAGAAGTATATACAGACGAAGCACGCCAAAGGGCGGCAGAATTGGACAAAAAAATCAAGTCGCAGCCGGATGATTTGGGGGATTTGTTTGGGATGGTCGTGTCGATAAAAGATGTGATTTGCCAAACGGGAAAAGGCGTGACGGCTGCCTCGAAGATTTTGGAAGGTTTTGAGTCGCTTTATTCAGCTACGGCGGTAGAGCGCATTTTGGCAGAAGATGTCATTATTATTGGGCGCACAAACTGCGACCAATTTGCAATGGGTTCGACGAATGAAAACTCCGTATATGGTCCTACGCTCAATGCGGCTGACCCGACCAAAGTTCCCGGCGGTTCGTCGGGCGGTGCAGCGGTGGCGGTGCAGGCGGATACTTGTTTGGCGGCATTGGGGTCAGATACGGGCGGTTCGGTCAGGCAACCTGCAGCATTTTGCGGCGTAGTGGGCATGAAGCCAACTTATGGGCGTATTTCGCGTTATGGTTTGTTGGCTTATGCGTCTTCATTTGACCAAATCGGGGTGCTGAGTAGAAGTGTGGCGGATGTGGCGTGTCTGTTGAAGGTGATGTCGGGCGAAGATGCGATGGACAGCACAACGAGCCGACAAGATGTGCCGGATTATGAGGCGGTTTTGAAAAAAGATTTTTCAGAAAAGAAAAAAATAGCGTACTTTGATGCTGCAGTAAATCATGCGAGTATTGATGCAGATATTCGCCAACAAACGTTGGATTTGATGGCACGTCTGAAAGCGGATGGGCATACCGTAGAAGCAGTGGATTTTGATTATTTGGATTACATCATTCCGGCATATTATGTGCTGACTACGGCAGAGGCTTCGTCGAATTTGTCGCGTTATGATGGGATTCGATATGGCTACCGTCACCCGGATGCGCGTAATTTGCAAGAGACTTATGAGATGTCGCGCACGGAGGGATTTAGTAAGGAAGTGAAGCGGCGGATTATGTTGGGAACTTTTGTGTTGAGTGCGGGTTATTACGATGCTTATTACTCGAAAGCACAAAAAGTGCGGCGATTGATTCAGGATAGAACCTTGGAAATCCTCGCGGAGTACGATTTTATTTTGATGCCGACCAGCCCTGCTCCGGCATTTAATTTAGGCGAAAAAACGAGCGATCCCGTAGAGATGTATTTAGCAGACATCTACACGGTACAGGCAAATATGGTTGGGATTCCGGCGATTAATTTGCCGCTTGGTACGCACGAAAGCGGTTTACCGATAGGCGTACAATTTATGGCAAAACATTTCCAAGAAGCGGATTTATTGTCATTTTCAAATTATGTGTTGAAAGAAATTCTTTAGAATTTCGTCCGTAGTCCGCAGTTTTTATGTTTATTAATTTTTCAGAAAAACAAAAAACATATAAAACGGAACAAATTACGTTTAGCTACGTAACACAGACATTCTTGTCTGTGACGACTCAAAAGAATAATTACAAATAGTTGTATTTGTATTAAGGCGAGAACAGACAGGAATGTCTGCGTTACGCTAATTTATTCACGAAATACCTTGTTATGAGTCTGAAAACTTTATTTTTAATAACGTTTTCTTCATTATTTTTAATCCTTGCTCCGGCGAATTTTGGTGTCTTATTGGGCAGCACTCAAAGCTCGAAAGGGCTTGCGGTAAATTACATTGAATTTGCCCCGCCTACCTATACCGACCAAGAATATAAAGAGCGGGTGATGTCTCTTTCGGGCGCGAAAGTACTCAATTTTACCTACAACAAACATGTACGTAGTGGCATCGAAGCCTATACCGTCATTCACCGTAATACGTCGGAAAGTGTCTTGGGTTTGCAGTCGGTGTATTTTCCGATTTTTGAGGAAGCTCTTGCAAGACGCGGCGTACCCAAAGAACTCCGCTACCTTGCAGTGATTGAATCGGCTTTGAAGCCTACGGCAAAATCTCCGGCAGGTGCGGCGGGTTTGTGGCAATTTATTTCTTCTACAGGAAAATATTACGGCTTACGTATTGATAGCGAGGTAGATGAGCGTCATGATCCTTATTTGGCGAGTGATGCGGCAGCGCGTTTTTTGGCAAAATTACACAGTCGGTTTGGCGATTGGATGTTGGTCATCGCAGCATACAATTGCGGTCCGGGAAGGGTCAATAGTGCCATAAAAAAAGCAGGTAGTCGAGACATTTGGAAAATATATAAATACCTTCCAAGAGAAACACGGGGTTATGTACCTTTATTTATCGGCTCTACGTACATGATGAATTATTATCACCTCCACCAACTCAATCCACTCTATCCCGAAGCTGCTTATCAGGATGTAGAAACAGTAACGATATACGACAAACTGACCTTCAAACATATCAGCGAAATGAGTGGTACGCCAATGTATCAGGTCGAATTTTTGAATCCGAGTTATAAGAAAAAATATATCCCCCGAAATACTAAAGGTTACACGCTTACGCTCCCGCGTATGGGTATGGCAATGTGGCGTGGTGATTACAGCGCGACTCCTGTGGTAATGACTTACACACCGGCTACGAATACCTATGTGCCACCTGCCGCCAACCAAAATACACCTTCGATAGCTACGGCACCCCCTCCAATGCCTATCGTTACTACCAAAAAATATTCGTCTAGACCTAAGCCCGCTGCACCTGCTCCCAAGAAAAAGGAAAAATACGTGAATGATCGCGTAGAAACACCAACAGGCGAACGTGAGAAAATCAAAATCAAAGTAGGAGATGAGGAAAAAGAAGTGGTGATTTATGAAATGAAACGCGGTGATAATCTTTCGGTTATTGCTTCACGCTATCCGGGTGTGACGGTGAAGGACATCATTCGCTTGAATAATATCAAAGATTATCGAAAATTGAGACGTGGAACGCGATTGTATATTGGGTCATAATGTCTAAGTAACTTAAGTTGGGGATAAACCGCAGACTTGAGCAAATCCCAAAATACAAGTACCAATTCCAATTCAAACGTGGGGTACACGGTATTTTGTTGGAATTTGTCCGCGATAGCTATTGGGATTGTATTTTGGAATTTGCAATTTGTAGTCCGCCGCCAAACGTGAAACATACTCGCGTTTGGCAGCGGACTATTTTTTTCGTATTCCCTAACCTCTAAGTCCATAGGGATGAAATATCACGCGACCTCCGCCTCCACGTATAGATGCTTGCTGATTTCGCGGTATAATGCCCGTAATTGAAGCATTATTCTTCTCGGCGGTTCACCTGCCAAGCCTTGTGCGAATAACTTTTCTGCTTCACGATATTTTTTGCAATTCATAGCAAGGCTACCCGCGCTTCTGAATAATACACTTCAGGTAGGTTCATTATCAAAATCATTTATCAACATGAGTGCGGCTTGCTTTTCGAACTCAAAAGCCTTCTCGAATAATTGAATAGCATCTTCATTGCCCTTTGCTTGTGCAACTATCGCTTCTTGTATGACAAATGACGCCTGCTGACGTATTTGTTTAAAATTCATTTTAATGAAATATATAATGATTCAGGTTTACTAAACTCAACGATGGCAATATACGTTTGTTTCGTTTCTTCAAGTTAATATAAAAACACTTGAATCACAAGTTACGCTTCGGCTTTGTTATATTTGTATGTCAAAACGAAATATTAAAATACATGCAAAAAATCAACAACACAATCGTTTTTTGCAACTGTTTTCCATATCCCGAATCACCGATTTCACCATATTCATTTTGGAAAGATTGCCGTGTGAAAGAAACTTTATGTATCGGTTTTCTTTAAAATTTAACTGCTTAAAAATCTGCTTGGGGGTATAGCCTTTCTCATGCAATTCAGACACTTCCGCATAGAAATTCTGAAAGAAAACCAACTTCTTTTCCAATAAGGTTTTTACATCCGAAAATTGCGGATTGTGGGCGCAAAACAGTACCTCAATATCCAATTCCAATATTCTTTTTATCGAATTGATTTGCTGTATGACGCTTTCATTTCTCATGAAATATTTGATATAATGATATACGTACAGGTCAGCAGAAAAGAGCCATTTTTTGTGGGGTTCGTAAAGTGCCACCATGTCGATAGCGTGTCCGGGAATGGGAATGATTTGGAACGTATAATTATCGGTACGAATAGATTCGCGAAGCGGAATGAGTTGATGATTTGGCGGACGGTTGCCCCAGAAAAGATGTTGGGCAAGGCTGATTTTTGGCGGTTTTTTCATCAATTCACAACACCTTTCAGAAGCGTAAGCAGAGCAGTTAAAATGTTGTTGCAAACGATTCAGATTCCCGGTATGGTCTTCATGGTGATGTGTGACGAATATCTCGCGCACCTCCAATTCGCCGATATGTCCCATCACTTCCCGCGATGCGTGGCTTTGCCCCGTATCAATCAACAAGCCGTCAATGTAGTACAAATGCACATACAATTTGGGTTTCCCGAATGGGCTGTACCCAATTTTATAGGCTTTGACGGCTTCATGTTGGAAGGTGTGCGTGACGGTCATGGAAATGAGGGTAGTGCTACAAATGTAAAATTCAAAATAATAAATGTAAAAGTGCTTGTAGTACGTACACGATTTTTTTTCCTTTTTAATAATTTTTAAATCAATAAAACACGAAAGAATTACGTTAGTCTCGCGTCCTACAACTTTTACATTTTACATTTATTATTTTACATTTTACATTCATTTATCTGCCTTTTTGATGTTTTTTTAAGCCTGTATTTCCTATTGCTGTCCACTATCTGCACCAATTTTTTTCCTTTTACCTTGAATTTTGTATTGTGAAAAGTTGCGGGATCAGTATAGGGTATATCAGCGTAAATACTCCACCAATTTGTCGGTGAATTTAAGATAATGATGCCGTCAATAATTTCCCAAATACCGATTCCGATTTTATATTCAGAAGTCAATGACACTTCCTGCGGTGGATTGTGAACTTCAACTAAGAAGGTATGGTCTTCGTAAAAAGTATAAACCGAATGATGCCCGAATAGCTTATTTCGTCTGTCTTTTTGTGTGCGTTGATACTCATATTTTGCCAATATTTTATCGGAATTTCCGCTCAAAAGTCCATTGTTTTTATAGATAAATTTTCCTGAAGCACTATTTGGGGAGGCTCTAAAAAAGTGCTGCACATCCAAGTCGTAATAGTAATCGTGAAACCGCTTGTCTTGCGTTTTTTTCCACGAATAAGGCATCAATCCATTGCGTTTTCTCAAGCCAAAATCATTTACTTTCACCTCAAAATTAGAATTTTTATCCTTCTTGATGTCGCATTGTTTCCATACCATTTCGGACGTGTCAGACTGCTTCATCAAGTCAAAAATTTCGCGCATATCAAAGTACACCGCCCCATATAAATCCTTGTCGGCATAAAATTCCTTTAAATCAAATTGATAAAATGTATGATAAAAAATACCACAAACGACCACCTTCATTTTTTTATTGGTCAATATATTTATCAAATCAAAAGCTAAAGTATCGCTCTCCTCTACATCAACAGAAAAACGCAAAGTATCGTCTTTAAAATCTGATTTCCGAAATTCTCTGGTATAATAAAAAACCTGATTCGTACCTGTGATTGTTTTCAATCGGAAATTGCTTTTTCCTTTTTTGAAGACAAGGCTATCTACCTTTATTTTGAAATTTAATGTGGAAGTTGGTGAGGGTTGGGCATTCGCTTGGAATGTCCATAGAGATAGGAAAATTGTTATTGTTAGGAAATATCTCATTGAAAATATTGTGTTCGTAAAACGATTTTGCAAATCGTTCTTTCGCAGGACGATTTGCAAAATCGTTTTACGTTTGCCAAAACGCAAGAAAGAACCAAAGTTACCAAATATTGTTCTCATTAAAATTTAAATACGAAATTAAGTGAACAGAGTGCATCGTTACAAGTCGTAACTCGATAACTCGCAACTCGCAACTTTAATATGAATAAACAACAAATAATCAAGAGTTTAATTATCGTTCCTACGCTCGCTTTGCTCGTGGGGTTGGCGGGGGCGCATAATGGTCAGCAGGTTGCTAGTATTCCGATTTTTATGATTTGTGTGGGCTTGGCATTTCTGATAAATTGGCTGGCGTTCATTCCGGCTTATCGCGCTCAGACGGAGAAGTACTATGATTTGACGGGAAGTTTTACCTATATCACGGTGACGATTGTTGCGCTAATGTTGAGTGGAAATTTTGATGCGCGGTCTGTTTTATTGGTAGCTTTGGTAATGGTTTGGGCGACGCGTTTGGGAACGTTTCTCTATCGCCGCATACAGCAATCAGGCAAAGATGACCGCTTTGATAAAATTAAACCCGATTTTCTGCGCTTCCTCAATGCTTGGGGTATTCAAGCCCTGTGGGTGACGCTGACTTCCGCGCCGGCTATCATCGCAATTACGGCTACGAAGCAGGTGGAGATTGGTGCTTTTGCGATTGTTGGTTTGTTGGTTTGGGTCGTGGGCTTCACGATTGAAGTAGTAGCGGATTATCAAAAGACGCAATTCCGAAAAAATCCGGCGAATAAAGGGAAATTCATACAGACGGGTCTGTGGTCGCGCTCGCGGCATCCGAATTACTTTGGAGAGATTGTGCTTTGGCTTGGCGTGACGATTATCGCTGTACCTGTACTACAAGGCTGGCAATGGGTGGCGTTGATTTCGCCTGTGTTTGTTACGCTGCTACTTACGCGGGTGAGTGGCGTGCCGATGCTCGAAGCAAAGGCGGAAAAGAAGTGGGGCGGTCAGGCGGATTATGAAGCGTATAAGGCAGAGACGCCTGTGTTGGTGCCTAAGATTTGAACGGTCTGTACAATGCAATGGGTTAAAACCACACTGGATAATTAAAAAACGCTAAGAAATTTAGGTTCTTTGACAGTGTACTAAGTTACGTCCAGCCACGGTTATACTTGTAAATAATTGACGATGTGGAAAATGAAGGTAGTTGAGCGTGTTTTTGATAAAACTATTAGTGTATGACCTTTCGGATAGGGTGTCAGATAGGGTGCATTATAGGGGGTAAGGGGGGGCTTACTACCTATCCCAAAACAACGGATAACCACGCTCTGATAACGCCCAACCATAACCCTCATCACGCCGGATAAAATAGTCGGCTACGTCCAAACCATTCTTTTTATCGTTTTCGGTGGCATGTTGTTCGAGTAGGTCGGATATTTTGAGGGAATGGGTGAGGGCTTGTAAGAGTTTGGATTTGTCTTGCCATAGTTCATAACATCCTAAATCCGGGTAGAGTATCACATCACGTCCGGTGAGGATGTCGCAGACTTCTACACTTGACCATTTTGCGCCGTTTGTGCCGCCCGTAGCTAACCAAATATGTGAGGGGGCTATCACCGTCATTAGGATTGCCGTTTTTTCGCTCTTGACTACGGCAATGGGCTTATCGGGTGCGGTAGTGAGTTGGTGCGCTCCGAAAAGGCATTGCTGAAGGTTGGGGTCTTGGTTGCCGCTTTGACGGAGGATGTGTTTACCTGCAAAGTAAATTTTGGCCGTGCCGGGCTTTGGGTGTTGGTCGTTTTTGATGCGTCTGCCTGTATGTGGATTACTACACCATCAAATGCTCCAAATAGTCTTTCGTTTTTCTCCAATCGGGATAATGCTTTTCTAATAAAGCGTAAAATGCGCGACTATGATTGAGGTGAGCGAGGTGGCAAAATTCGTGCATGATGACGTACTCGATGCACTTTTTTGGAGCTTTTATCAATTCTATATTGAGTAATATTTGACCGTTTTTGTGGCAACTGCCCCAGCGTTTTTTCATCCACCTGTATTTGAGTTGTGGTGTGCCTTCGTAGAAAGTTTGGGCTTTAGGGAGGAGTTTGTTAAATAAGACAGGGAAATGTGTTTGGGCTTTTTGGGTGTACCATTGTTTGAGGGCTTGTTTAATCTTTTCTTTATTGCTTGTATCTGCCGTAAATACCGTAATTCTACCACCGATTAGTTTTACTTGTTCTTGTTTGGATTGGATTAATTTGAGGCGATATTGTTTGCCTAAATAAAGGTGCGTCTCTCCACTGACATACTTGCGCGGTGGCGTATGCGGATAAAAAGACAAGAAAAAATCTTGCTGCTTTTGAATCCATGCGGCTTTGCTTTTTACCTTTTTTTCGATGGCTTGCTGCGTAGCACCTACGGGCGCGATGACCTGTACCGATTTGTCGGGATATACCCGAATACCAAGCGTTTTTCGCTCTGCATATTCGAGTGTAAAGTCAATGACCGATGTACCGTATTGGATTTGGTGCTTCATTATTTGTATTTTAAAATTGAGATTTTGAGACATTTTTCTATCAAACTGTCGATTTTAGTCCAATCGGTATCTATATCATATTTTTGATGTAATTCGTACAGTTTATCGCCTGCTTCTATGGTGATTTGTCCGGTAACATCTTGATTATTGTGCCAGTCGATAACTTTGTTTTTGCCGATGTAAATATGCTTTTTCACCATATTATCAATGGCTAAACTCACTTCCACATGAAAGGGGCTTTGGGATTCGGACAATGTAATATCTTTAAAAATATCCTGACTGTGATTGTAGAAAGCCAAAGCGACTTCGTTGTTTTCCAATCCTTCCGGTGCATTGGCAGTATTTCTATTGAAACATTGGTTTTCGTAGTCTTTTACTCGCCTTAAATACTCTGCTTCGTCTATACGTTTTTGGTGATAGGCTTGTATGGTTTCTTTGATGAGTTCGCCAAGTTTTTTGTAATAAATCGGGTCTTCCTGCATCTTGACGTTGCAGGCTTTGATACCACGACTGGCGATGTGGTCGGCTTGGGCTGCTTTGCCTTTGATTTGTTCTACGACGGCATCGCGTTCTTCTTTGTCGAAGATATTGACAAGCTCGGTGACTTTCATTATTTCGCCTTCCGTGGAGATGTGTTTGTCTATAAGTTTTTGGACTTGTGGTTCAAATTCTTTGTACGCCAAATCATCGTGATAGCGCAACTTTACGGCTGTTCGTAGTTTGAGGAAAAACTTTGCATCCTGTCTGTACTTTTTCACTTTGGCTTCGGGGGTCTTGTTCATAAATTCGACAGAAGATAAAGCGATCTTGAATAAGCGTACAAAAGCACTCAATTTCTCATAAAATTTATTCCGTATATCTTCCAGAAAAAGAAATTGCTCATACACTTTTGCATCTACACTTCTATCTTTAAATTCCGTAAAAATATCCCATAAATCGGCGTGTGCCTGTGGTAGTTTTTTGAGTTCTTCAGTGATATTGGTCAAGGTACCTTTAAGGTCATCTTCGTCAAAATCATTCAAACCCGAATAATTACTAAGGGCTTGGTCGAGGTTTTCCAGATTGCCGACATAATCAATGATGTAGCCGTAATCTTTGCCCGGAAAAACACGATTTACACGCGCTATGGCTTGCAATAAAGTATGTTCTTTGAGTTGGCGACACAGGTATAAGACCGTATTGCAAGGCGCGTCAAAACCCGTCAGCAACTTCGCCACTACGATAAGTATTTCGGGGTGTTCACGTTTTTTAAATGCGTTCTTTACATTCGTTTCAAATTGCTTCAAATCGCCATATTTATCTTCCATTGCTGAAAAATAACGGTCTTCTCTTTCCTTATAGGGATCCGTTTCGTAAAAACCATTTTCTTTACCTTCGCGTTGGTCTGAACGGGTGACAACGACCTCCGATGTCACCATACCAATATTATCCAAATATTCCTTGTACAATAAAGCCGTTTTGACACGCGGCGCAACGAGTTGGGCTTTAGGTTTATATTTGTCGTTGTGGGTTTGGAAAAAATCGCGGTAATGTTCGCTAATGTCCCAAGCGCGAGCTTCTACGATTTGGTCGGCGCGATTGAGTTGGTCTTCTGTGTTGAATTTCTTTTTGAGTGAGGCTTTGCCGTAGGGCGTGAGTGGTTCGGCAACTTTATCAAAGTAACGATTAAGCGGTTCTTCGTTGAGTGTCATTAGATTGTGCCGACCTTCGTAGAGCAAGGGAACGACTGCACCATCCGCAACGGCATCCGTAACGGTGTAGGGCAAACCAATATAGCCGCCAAATTTATTCGCCGTACTTTTTTCTTTTTTCATCAAGGGCGTACCCGTGAACGCCAGAAAACAGGCATTGGGAAAAACACGCTGCATACTTGTATTAAAGTTGCCGTATTGGGTGCGGTGTCCTTCGTCTATCAAGACAAATATATCGGCAGAAGTAAAGGGCTTTTTGACTTGCTTGACGGCTGCCTCAAATTTATTGATAATCGTGGTAACAATATGGTCGTCCGAATCTTGTAGCAATTCGGCGAGGTGTGCGCCGGTACGTGCTTGTTCGACTTCCTTCTTACACTTTTTGAAGGTCTCGGAAATTTGTGTATCGAGGTCGATTCTATCCGTCACCAGTACGATTTTTGGGTTGAGAATTTTGGGATGTACTGCCAACATTTGCGCCAGCATCACCATTGTGAGTGACTTGCCGCTACCTTGCGTATGCCATATCACGCCGCCTTTTCTTTTACCTGTATTGTCGAGGTGCGACACTCTTTTGATGGTGTCTTTTACGGCGAAATATTGTTGATACCGCGCTATTTTCTTTTCACCATTATCATATAAAACAAAATTGCGAATGAGGTCGAGCAAGCGCGTGGGTTGGCAGATGCTATACAGCAATTCATCTTGTATGGTCGTGGGGCGTTCTTCGGTTTCGAGGCGGTCAAAATAGGGTTTGACATAGCTGAAGCCATATTTGCGCTCCGAAAAAATGGCTTGTTTTTGTTCGGCAGTCAAGGGCTTATTTTTGAGTTGGTGGAGGGTTTCCCGATAGGTTTTTTCTGCGCTTTGATTGGGAAATTGTTCTTTCCATTTTGACCAAAATTCTTTGCTCGTACCTGTGGTCGCGTATTTGGCTTGGCTGACGGCAAGCCCCATGAGTACGGACGAATACACGTAGAGTGAGCGAATACCGTCTTTGCTAAAATTGCGGATGTGCTGCTCTACGGCTAAGTCAACGGGCGGTTTTGTGCCGCCAAGCGCATTGCTTTTGCACTCAATGATGACGGTAGGAATGCCATTGATAAACAACAGCACGTCGGGGCGGTACGTATCGGTACGGGCGGTGCGTGTGACCGAAAATTCCTCAGTAACGTGAAAGACATTATTAGCCGGATTTTGCCAGTCGATGTAGTGTATCGTGTGGCTTTTTTTGTCGCCATCTATGCTTTGCTCGTAGGATTTGCCGAGGGTGAGTAGGTTGTAAAAATGTTCGTTGGCATTGATAAAACCGTCTTGCATAGGCAAGTCTTTGAGCGCAATGACGGCTGCATTGATATTTGCCTCCGAAAAATCATAGACCTTACCCTTGCGGTGGATTTTATTCATCTTGCGGAGTTGGGTTTTGAGGATGTCCTCAAAAAGTACGGCGGATTTTCTGCCACCGCGCAATGCCTCCGCCTGCGTGGGCGATACGTAGGTGTAGCCCATGTTGATGAGCATTTGGAGGGCGGGTATCTGCGATATGTGGTCTTCTAAAAAAGATGGCGTATTCATACTTTTACTCGTTTTTGTCCGGTTAATAATTGTTGCATCAAACCGCGTTTTTGGGCTTGTAATTGGGATAGATAAGACTGATAATGAGTGATTTCGAGGTCGGCAGCACTAATGACATTGGCTATGGCGGTTTGTTCGGGTTTAGAGGGAAGG
>ENA-ORXR01001778-ORXR01001778.1-marine-metagenome-genome-assembly--contig:-NODE-1778-length-21946-cov-17.353788_pt1 | contig 21946 bp, 23 predicted proteins | sample MGYA00237866_ERZ511479 | MGnify/ENA metagenome assembly ERZ511479 | reverse complement strand
ACGCGATCGCTCACCCACACGCGGGGGCCAGGCGCCCCCCCCGGCGGGCCGGCGCACGACCCCCACGGTGGAAGGCGGCGGCGGCGTGCGGCGGCCGCCGCCGCCGCCGCCGTCGGCCGCGGGGCCGGCGGGGGCGGGGCGGGCCCGGCGGGCACTCTGCGGGGAGGCTGCGGGGCGCGACCCCGACGGGCGGCGGGGGGCGCCGCCCCGCCGGGACGGTGGCGACGCTCACGCGGCGGCGGCGGCGGTGGGGGGGGCGGCGGCCACGGCACCGGCGCGCAGACGCCCGCCGCGCCGGCGGCGGCCGCATTGATCCGCCCGCCGAGCCGCTCTGCTGACACACACCCCCACTGGCGGGCTGGCCATCCAGTGCCGTTTAAAAAAAGGCTTTCTGGCCTCACACCCCATGACGGGAACTGACGGTGCGGTGGGGCCCCACAGAAAGATCAAAAGAGGCCAGCAACGTAGACTGGTATCCCAATTGAAAGGGAAGCACGAACCCGAGGAAGATACCGTTTTACCGTGACGGTCGGGAAAAGAAAAGAGTATGAACTCGAGCGTTTCCAGCCACCAACCAAGCACTTCCCGTTCTGCAGCCGCCCTCCTCTCTCATCGCAGCCTGGCCCGGGCCGTCCACCCGGCTTCTTGTCAATCGTGCAGAGCCGACGCTCCCAGACAGAGTCCGGCGCGGGCAATGGCTATACGGTCAGTATTTGGCGAAATAGTCTCGATAATGACCACCAGGGATTAAGTCGAAGCGCTGGAGCTCCCGCCAAGACGGAGTGCGCACTTGAAGCACTTCTATAAGGCCCAGTCTACACGGCGCGTGTACGGCGTGCTCAGACACGTGCTAGCCAATGGGAGCGCTTCGTTCCAATCACACCCCAATCACGCTAATACTTTTAGACCCAATCCGGCCGACCGTGCGATCCCGCACACAAAGGACTTACGAGCCGAAACAGGCTCATTCGGCGCATTCAAGCCGAACACGTTCACGTGCGCGAGATGTTTTTCAATATCTCGCGCACGTGAACGTGTTTGGAAAGGAATGTGTCAGTTGCGTCTTTTGGCTTTCGCACGAATGATTGGACGAGAAGGCTCCTCACGACTGCACCACTCGGATCAAGAGATGGGAGACCCGCCAGTTCTCGAGAGACGCCTGCTCGGTGCAGCCGCGTAGCTCTCGCTGCGTCGTTGTCACCACGATACGATCGTCAGAAACCCAGGGACACCCAACGAATGGCAGTGGCGTTCATTATTTCGTCGTCAGTCGTTCCTAGGACGAAATGTAATCCGTTAGCCTCAGCGTTCTTTCCCGTTTGCCTATTTCGTTCTGGACGTCGTTCGGGCGTTTCCGGCGTCTGGAAGGAGGTGGAAGAGCCGCGTGAGGGAGGCCCCAGATGGCTGCTCCAGAATTATTTTTCGAGGATGCTGATTGACAGCGTTCGTGCTCCAACAGCCCGTGCTTACACTTTGCGGTGCCAAGTACGACCGTGGTGGTAACCAACGTTTAAGTTCATGGGCAACAGTAACTAAAACGTACGTTAATAGGGTGGTCGCTGGCGGCCGGGCAGAGAAACAGTCATCAAGGATATCGTTGACGGGAAACATTGGCCGTGCTCGCCCGAGTCCCGGTCGCCCCGCGACCGGTCCTCTGCTGCTGGCTTGACACGCGTCTGACGGTATGCGCCCGTGCCCCGGTCGCCCCGCCGGGGCTTCTCTGCAGCGGAGTGGACGCGCGTCTGGCGGTATGCACCACCCCACGTAGCAGACACGACACAGTCGACTGCGTGTCATTGCAGTCTGCTGCAGAAGTGCGCGACGGGTACGCCTTTCACCGGGTTCGGCAGTGGCCAATGGATAGGAACGAAAAAGCACCAGTGCATGTACATAAACCATGGTAAAGCATGGCAGTAGAGCGCAGATAACAACATCATACAACGACGGCGCCAGACAGAGCAAGAACTTACCTCACGCGCGTCCCATCAATCAGCACGCCCAAACTCACTCACCCTCCTCACCGCCCTCATTGTCCTCTTCCTCGTCATCATCGTCACCATCATCACCATCATCGTCATCATCTCCGCCGTCGTCATCTCCGCCGTCCTCCTCCATAGCGGCGGCGGCGGCTGCTAAGGCGGCAGCAACGGCGGAAGACGCCGGACTTGCCGACGGCAGCGGGGAGCGGGCCACCTTGTGAAGGATCTCCATGGTCCGCGCTAGCCGGGATGGCAAGAGACCAGGGAAAACAGAGCGGGTGATATTGTCACCGTCCGTCAACAGCAGACTCTCGTGAATGGCCGTGTCCTTCTCGAGCTTATCGTCCAGTAGTATCATAAACGATGCCCACACCTTGCGGAACGCCTGATCAACGTTGCCGCCTCGAGCGGTGAAACTCTCGTAGGCAGCCATCTTGTGCATTGCGATGTACATCTGCCGGTGGTCAGGCAAGAAGAACAGTTCGACAAACCGCACCCGCCCACCATGAGAGAAAGTAATAGGGGGTACGTCAGGCTCAGTCTCGTACACACGCGTATCATAGTGCGAGATAGTCGGCGAGGAGATATCAACGTGGAAAAGCCCACGCGGGCACTGCAGACAAGATCAAGGGCGTACAACAACGTACCATAGCGAGCAAGGCGGCGTAGGTCTTGAAGGTCACCTTGTAGTATCGGTCGGCTGTAGCAGTTGCATCGATCATGACGATGCCGAGCGCATGAAGCCGCTGGTATCCGGCGTGCAGCCCGGCAAGCACCGAGTTGCGGCCCATCGCAGTGTCGAGCATCCAGTAGTCTCGGACCGTCTTCCTGGCCTCGGCTTGAGAAAAGATCGGCATGTTGTTGCGGCCGTTGACGTGTCCACGCGAGCCAATTTTCAGCCAGTGGCCCGCCTGCCGCATGAAGGCAGGGACCATGGCCTGCTCAAGGTCCCGCTGGAAGCGCGGCCAGGCTTGGCGCAGCACGTTGTAGAGCTTTTCCTGCCGGTACTGCTGCTCCTCATATTTCTTGCGCACCTTCGGCGTCAGAAAAATGGTGTTGAGGCTGGCCTTGGCCTCGTCAATCCCACCAGGAAAGTTGAAACGGCGATCAAGGTGTGTGGCGCACGCGAGGCGCTTCTCGTCCGGGTTGGGCATGACGTCCGACATGTAGAGCGGAGCGAGGAAGTTGTTGACGTGCTCCTGGCGGATGTCCTTCTGCCAAAATACAGAAGCCAAAGCAAGAGAGAGCCAAATTCAATGGCGTAGCAGGCGCCAGAGTCGAGAGTGCCTGCGCGTGTTAGTGACGAGTGGCTTCAGCGAGACGGTGCACCCCAAACAGAGTCGCCCCCGCATTAGTGCTTCCCGCACAAGAACACAAAGCCACCAGGAGCGACTCATGCACGTACCACCATTGACTTGACCCAAGGAGCCTTCTTTGGCTCACCTGAAAAGAATTCAAGTGGCGAGCTGCCTGCAGCTGCCCCCGTCTGCGCCGCACCGCCCGACGCCGATCCTGCAGCGCCGCTGCTCGACCCATCTACGATCAATTTCTTGTTGAGGTCATCGAGGCGCTCCGACGAGCGCTTGATGTTGCCTTGCGCCGAATCCAGGGCCGTCACCAGCTTTCCGGTCTTCTTCTTGATGGACTTGACCTCGGCCGCCACTGCTGTCACCTCCTGCCGCATGATCTTGTTCACCTTTTCGTCACTCTTGCGGTCGGCAGCCGTCTGCTTGACAATGCTGTCGAGCTTCCTCATGATGCGTTCTTCAGCACCAGCCGACAATCCACCGCCCGCGACTTGATGTGGCGGAAAGTAAGAGCGACCGCCCACACCGGTCGCAGTGCCCCCAACAGGCGAACCCCCACCAGTTGCCGCGGCACCAACCGACGCACCCAATCCCACCCCCGCCGCCGTACCCTCCGCCGCACGCGCCGCCGCACTCCCCGAATCCACTGCCGACGCCTCCCCGTCCAGCACTCGTGACGGCGACCCACCGGCGGACCCAGCCACTGCCCGACGGCGCCCAGGCGGGGGTCGACCAGCTGCTGCTCGGCTCTGAGCCTTGCGCTTCATCGCTCTGCTCCGCTCAAGACGACGAGCTGCAGCATCTGCGGCGTAGAACGGGTTGTTCTCCTCCAAAAGCAGTCGGGCAGGCATCGTTGGTGCAGAGCCCGGTCGAGGTGCAAAAGGGGAGGCCGGCGGTGGGGAGGACGGCGTGGAAGAAGCCGACGACGCATCACTCCCAGCGGTCGGTGTGCTAAGCATGCCCCGCCCGCCGTCAAGCGCCGCCCCAACGGTCGCTGCCGCCAAAGCGGCCCGTGCGACGGCAGCCGCACGCCCCGAAGAGGCACCACCCGAAGAGCCCTCCATAGCCGGCAGCCTCGGAGCAAGAGCCACCGTTGCAGTCACGGTGGCAGGGCGCGGCTACGGTCACACACCGCCACGGCGTCGCCAGTGTTATACAGGTCCGGCTAGGGCGTCCCCAGTGTTGAACACGACCTCGGAACGTCGGTTGCTACCACGCCCTGGCGCCACCTTTCCACAGCAAGTGCAGCCACGACGGACCCAGCTGTGAGAAAGAGCCATTGCACAAAAGTGCGCGCCAACGCGGTGCGTGCCACCAGTGAGCCAAGCCACCACGCGCGGCTGCCGTGGGCCCACAGTTGTCAATCGGGCACGTAGGTGCCGCCGCGCCAGGGCCGAGCTCCCGACGGCGCCCCGAGCCCTCCCGCCGACGCAAGCACCCAGCGTCACGGTCTGGTGCACACCCCGCCACCCCCGGTCGACCTCGCCGCACACCGTTCTCGGGCACCCTCACAAAAACTGGAACAGGACGCCCAAAGCGCAGGTGGGACGGACAGGCCGCAGACCGGCGACGCACCGCCGCACGAGGACAGGCGGCAACACCGTCGAGAGGGAACGGGGGCGCCACACCGGTTGTCAGCAGGGGAATTGGCGACGCGCGCTTTTTGCTGGCACCAGTTGCAAGGGACGCGATGAACAGGTGCCTCCCCGTGACATTTACCTGGGCCCCGCAACTACCACGTAACAATCAACTTCATGGGACAGCTACAATTGATCTCCAATCCCATCTCCAGCCGCAGCGCAAAGAATACAACCAGGACTGCTCTTGCGATAACAACATCAACCCAGGACCTCGTCTTCGTCTTGCTTGTATTGCATGGGAGGCGATGTCGCGCGCTTGCGGCGGTACCCGCTCCGGCCGCTAGAAGATGCCGCAGCGGGGCCTGCCACAGACAGTCGCTTCCGCGCCGGACGGGCAGAGTGGGCCGAGGTGTCGGGGACGTGTTCACCGGTGGTCGGCGGCACTGCAGCTGCTGGTGCAGCCTTGGCTGCAGAGATGGCCGAGACCTTGGCACTATCAGGCGAGGAGGTGAGGTCAAGGAACTCAATAGGCCAGATCGCAGCGTCGCTCGATGACGGTCCAGGAACGTAGTTGACAGTCTCATCTACCGCCGCGCCAACAGACGCAGATGTACCGACACCGCGACGACGGGAACTTGCCCGATGAAGTCGCCCCCGACCTGGGGGCGAGGCGGCGGCAGCGGCAGAAATCGATGCAGGCGTGGATGCCTGTCCGCGCCGGCTTCTCAGCCGCCGATCAGAGACACGGGCAGGGGCAGCTCGGCGACCGGGTGCGTGAACGCCTAGGACGGTCGCACCAGCGGAGTTCCGGCGTCCGGGCGGTGCTGTGGCCGCCACTGCGAGGCGCCCAGAACGCCGGGGAACGGCTTGTCGGCGTGCTGCGGCGGCCGCGGCAGCAGCAAGGCGTGCAGATCGTCGCAAGGTGACAGGATGTGCCGCCTGCCGCCGACTGACCATGGTTGTCGCGATGGATGCCAGCAGCCAGGGCTCACAGGGTGTGCGGTGGGTGGTCAGCACGCGCAGCGCGGCGCGCTCCGTCGGGAGCTCAGAGCGTGTTGGGCCTTCGCGACTGGCGGACTAGTCGGCAGGCTGCGGGAGTGCGCCCCTGAGCTGGACCGCGCCTTATCACGGACCTCGGCGAGGAGGATCGGAGCGGTCTGATGGCGCTCTAGCTCGCCACCGCAAGCTTCCCCCTGAATTCTCGTGTCCCCGTGTGCCGTGCCTGCTGCTCGTATCGCCTGGTTCGGGGGCACTTTCGTGTTCTCGTCGCACAGAGCACGCACGGGGACGCCAGTCGGTCAAGGGACGGCCTGTCGCCTGCGCATGTGAAATTGAGCCAAAACGAATTAGGATTCCTTGGGGCACATCAAATTAAGCCATGCGAATTAGTATGGCCGGGGGCAAGTGAAATTCAGAGGAGCAAATTACATTACATAATCGAGTCCCACCTGCTTGGCGCCACGAAAGCACGAATTGCGACCTGCGGCTAGGGACGGTTCGTCGCCTGCAAGGACGGGGTCGTGGTGCCGACACCCGCCCGGGCTGTGCCGTCACGCACGCAGTCCCTGGGGAGAGCACGCGCCAGACCGACGCACGACGCGTCCCGACCCGTGCAGCTGGTGAGGGGGGGCGGAGCGCCTCTGGCAACGGAGGTCAGCTTGTCGACGTCAACACAACGTCAGCAGCGACGGGGCCTCCCCGCACCGGCCTGCAGGCCGGTGCCACTGCACGCACGGTGCGCGAGGACCGTTCCTTGTGCCGGGGTTCTTCAGGGCTGTGAGAGGGGGGGGGAAGCCCGACGCCGCCAGCGCCGACGACCGCGTCGCCGCCGTAACGGTGTCGGCGGTGCCGGCGGACGTGGCGCGGGGGGGCCGCCGCCCCCACCGCGAGCTGCGGCCACCACCTGAGCCCGTTTTGGCTGGGACCTGCTGGCGAGCTGTGCGCGGCTGTCGGCGTCGGCGACCCCCTGCAGCGACACGCTGTCGACGCGGTGTCGCGCGCGGCCGGCCGGGAGGGGGGGGTCCGTGCGGACGCACTGCTGTGCCGCGCGACCGACACGTCGTCGGTCGCTGCACGCGTCTGGCAGCGCGGGGTGTGGCGCTGACGCCCTCCACACGGCGGAGTGAGGGGGGGGCGGTGCGACGCCGCCAACGCCGTCGACGGCGTCGCCGCCGTGACGGCGTCGGCGGCGCCGGGGGACGTGGCGCGGGGGTCCGCCGCCCCCACCGCGAGCTGCGGCCACCACCAGAGCCCGTTTTGGCTGGGACCTGCTGGCGGGCTGTGCGCGGCTGTCGGCGTCGGCGACCCCCTGCAGCGACACGCTGTCGATGCGGTGTCGCGCGCGGGCGGCCGGGAGGGGGGGGTCCGTGCGGACGCACTGCTGTGCCGCGCGACCGACACGCCGTCGGTCGCTGCACGCGTCTCGCAGCGCGGGGTGAGGCGTTGACGCCTTCCACACGGCGGGGAGTGAGGGGGTGGTGGTGCGACGCCGCCAACGCCGTCGACGGAGTCGCCGCCGTGACGGCGTCGGCGACGCCGGGGGACGTGGCACAGGGGCGCTGCCGCCCCCACCGCGAGCGCGCGCGGCCAACGCCCGTCGACCGCGTCGCCGCCGTGAAATGTGGCACGTGGCCACGCGGTGTGTCGTGGGGCCGTTGCGTATGTCTGCCGCCGCTTTGGCTACGAGCACGTCTCAATATCGCCATTGAGGTCGCCTGAGAACACCATGTCGGAGCCGTCTCCCCGTTTTCCATCGCTGGCGACGAGGGCGCCTCACTCCGTCGGGTCACGCGGCTCGCATTCGCCCTTGCGCTCCCCGCCGGTAGCGGCCGTAGAGCTCTCATGCTCTTTTTGCACGGCGACGTTCCTGTTTGAGGCCAACCTATCGCAGCACGTCTCGCGTTTCCACGCTGATGCTGTGGCGTTTGATACACCCCTGGCGAGTCACGTAGCCGGACTTGGAGCCAACCAAGGGCTGCCTTCCGACGATGGCGCCGAGTGCGACGAATTCGGGGCTTCTGTTGCTCCCGCCGGTCACGTACGTGACGACGGCCGCCTAGCTCATGCCGAGCGGCGTGGTGATGTTGGTGGGACCGCTATCGCAGACGCTGGTGGCCGCGTTGTCTCTGCGTCGTCATGTCTGCGACGTGTGCGCCACGTCTTTCACGGCACAACTTCCGCTTTGGTGTACCGTTACTTCCTTGCCAAGCGGGACACTGACCGAGCCGAGCCGCTTGTCCCATCCAACCGTCAAGGAGGCTCTACAAAGTTTGTGACGCCGGAGCTCAAGGCCATCCGCCTGCTTGCTCTCTCGACGGGTGGCAGGGGCATGTCTGAAAAGGCGCGCGTTGAGTACTACAACTCTGTCTCGCAGGCGGAAGCCGTCGCCGCGGCTGCTGCTAAGACGGTCGTAGCGGAGTTGGAGGACCAGCTGGCAACCTCCTCTGACTCATCAAGCAGCAGCACTAGCGGTAGCAGCGCCTCGACAGCAGCCACGGGCAGCTCCTCGAGCAGGCCGTCGAGGCGGCCCAAGAAGGACAGCCTGCGCCAGCGGTTGCGCAACGCCATCCGGGCCGCCAAGTCCAAGGCCAAGGAGGTTAAAGGCCCGCTGACTGCTGCCTTCCCCACGGCGGCTGCCTTTGTTCACTCTCTCAAGGGCGAGCAAGACCGGTGCCTGTCTGAGATGAGGTGGCATGTGACGGACATTGTGGACGGCGACTCCTTCAAGTTCTACTTCCGAGATATCATGGATGTGGCGCATGACGCCTTTGGGAGGGCGGAGAAGGTGCAGCTCCAGGGCAAGCAGCATCTGGACGCTGACGGCTCCAGGCTTCGATCCAATTCTCTCGACAGTGATGTCTACCTCGTGCAGCAGGCAGACGTGCTGAAAATCCACGCCAGCGCGGTGCACCAGGGCAAGCACATCAAGGCGTTTGCGATGGCCGTGCAGTTTTTCTCCGACGCAACACTGCTCTCCTGGAATGGAGGTGAGTTGGGCGGTGCATGTCGCTTGCATCTTGTTTACGCTTGTCTTCTTTCTCGATGTGCCCCCGCATGACACTTTATTTGTCTGCTCAGTCGCTAACCCCACCTTTCTCGCTCCTTCGCATCGCCTGCTTGTCTCAGCCAACTACGCCTACCCCATCCGAATCCGGTTCCCCAACATCATTACCGGGAAGGTGCAATCGTCACGGCTCCCCGACTGCCCATCCAAACGCGTTTTGGATGGGGTTTGATGGGCTTTTGGATGGGAACGGATGGGCGCCCAAAGCCCATCCAAGCCCATCCAAATCCGTTTTGGATGGGGTCTGGATGGGCCATCGGTTTTTTTTTGGATGAGCGTTTCCAGCAGATGGTGTGGTCCCGAGATCCGCCCTTGAGTGTCCTGACTGACGGGACCCGCCTGGGGGACAGCGTGTCAACCTCGGCAGGAGCGGCTGTTTTAGATCCCTGACGCTCGATGTTTTAAGAAACCCTTGTCCATTGGACAAAGATCTGTCGCCATTCAACCAATACCACGCCCGCATGAGGGACAAGAAAGTGCTGACAGCGTATAGAAGAACACGCAGCAACGAGTACCTGTTCTGTTGTCCACGCTACTACTCCGTCCCTGATCAGACGCTTCAAGCCGCACCACAAGGACATTGACGCACAATTTGTTCTCTGTCGATCTCATCCACGCAATAGCATCAACAAGCAGCACGAGCGGCATGAGTGCGCGCAAAACAAAACCTGTCCAAACAAGCAAGGCATCCCTAGCGGCTGCCATCAACGGATAGGCGCCATGCGGCACCGTCAGTGTACCTCCTCCGCCTCCTCCTAGTCGCTGCTCTCGGTCCCAGAACCCTCCTCATTGTCGCTCTCACCATCAGAGCTGCTCGTGCTCGCATTCGAGTCATCGGAGTCGCTTGACGACGTGCGGCCGCCCACCACGCTTTCCTCCCCGTCGCTGCTTTCGCAGTCACCCCCGTCCGCGTCGCCCATGCCCTCGCGCACGGACGCGCCGCTGCCCCCGACCTTGGCGCTCCGTGCGCCGTCGTCTTCCTCATCTATGCCAATTAGCGCCGCCCCCGCGCTGTAGTCGGCATTGTCGTCGATGTCGATGACGACACCGCTTGTGCGCCGCGCGACCGAGATGCCGTCGGTCGCGCTGCCGTCGTCGTCGGCGGCGACGCCACCCTCTTTGGCGCCGTCATGCATCGCCTCATCCGAGACGTCGTTGGCGTGCGGGCGATGGTCGGCGCCTGCGCCGAGGCTGGGCGCGCCATCGCGATGGGGGGGGGCGGGGGGGTTGGTTGACGCGGAGGTGGTGGTCTTTGTCGACTTGCGAGGGCGGGCCGTCGTTGACGTCACCTTGGGCGTCTTACCCACCGACGCGGGCAACGACGCCTCGACAGGCGCCGTAAACACCCACCGGCCAACACTGGTGCGCATCACAATGTCCGGGTCGATCTCGTCGGTAATGCGATAGCCAGCATGCACCTTGTTGTCCTTGTGGTTCTTGGACAGGTGCTTAACGGATGCGGCGAACTCGTCGACCCAGTGCATGTACGCGCCGGTGTCGTTGCCGCCGCGGCGCCGAGAGCGCCGGCCGAGCGCAATCTCAAACTCGTTGCGAGCAAAGCTCGCGATAAGGGCGTGATGCCCAACGACCATGTCGACGTAGCAGCGACTGCCGGCGGTCTTGCGCTTCACAATGCGGTCCCCGCCGCCAACCTTCAAAAACAAACACTTGGCGGCAGCCACCACCGCCTTCTCGCCCTTCTCAGAGGTCAGGAAGCAGTCATCGGCCGACCATTTCTTCGCCTTCGAGAGGGGCATCGGGTTGTACGCGAAGCCGAGCACGTTGAAAAACGGCTTGACGATGAACTCCCGGACCTGCGCCACGCAGTGGGGGACGGTGGAGTTGATGACCGACATGGGCCGCTTCTTGATGGGGTCCGCCCCCACGGTCGAGCAAGAAAAGTAGATGCGGTTCATGAGGTAGTTGTTGGCGGCCTCGGCGTCCACATCAAACTTGATCATGACCTGCTCGTGGATGGCGGCTGTCGTCATTTCCGCGTCCATGAGGACGTCACGGGAGTTGTTGGCGGTGGCGACCCTGCTCTTGACGGCCGCGCGGATGGGGCGCCGCAACGAGGCAGCCTCCATGTCGTTCTTGGGTGCGAGGGCCATGGCCATGGCGTTGGCATCGTGTACGTTTACGACGGGCTTGACGTCGCGGCCACTGCTGCCGTCGCCCTCGCTGCCACCACGCCCTGCACCGTCCTTGCCGCTGAGCTTCTGGTCGTCGTTGGTGCTGCTGCCGTGCCGCCCCTCCTTGGACCCCGCGACGCCGCCTCCCTTCTGCACAACCAAGCGCAAGGACGCGACCGCCATGGCGGTGCGCTCATTGCACTGCCCCTGGCCGTCGACGCGGGCCTCCAGGCGGTTGGTGTTTTCGCGCAGGTGCTCGATCTGAGCCATGGACTTACGCAGCGCCGTCCACAGCTCCTTGTTGCCCTTGCGCACGGCTTTGGCGACCTGGCCACCAACGAGCTTCCACGCCGCCTCCTCTGCCGGCTTCTCGGCCGACGACTCCGCGCCGGAAGACCCGTTGCTGTGGGAGCCTCCCGCCGCCTTTGCAGCCGCTGTCTTGCGTTTCTTTGCAGGTCGTGCGGTGACCGCAGAGGAAGCCGCCTTTGTAGGGCTGCGCTTGCCCCCGCCACGGGCGCGGCCACCCGTGGGGCGCCGACGCGGGGCGGGCGGCATAGGGAACGGGGCGGCGAGGGAGGTGTGCTGCGACGTTGGCATCCCGTCAATAACGGCCGCCGCCGCCGCCGATGCCGCCGCCTGAGCCTCCATGTCCAATGACGACGGGTGCGATTTCCCCGCCAAAGACAACGCGAAGCCAGAAGAAGGACCTGGCACGCAAAATGCAGCTTGCGGCGGCGTTGGCGTCCACGATGCCCCTACCGGCGGCGGCTGCGATGCCATCGACGGAGCGATGCTGCCGGCTCCAGTCGCCTCCCCGACAGCGTGCACCGGCTGCGACACCGGCGGGAGGGACCACGGCTGGTCGCCGGCGGTCGTCTTGCCGTGGGTGGCAGCGGCTTGTGACCCCGGCATGTAGTTGTGGAGCTGCGGCGGCTCCGCAGCGGCGGCGGTCGTGGCAGCGGCGCCAGCAGCGACAGGGGCGGCGGCGGTCGTGGCAGCGGCGCCGGTAGCGACAGGGGCGGCGGCGGACGCGGCGGCGCCGTCGTTGGTGCCCGGATCCGTGCGAGGGCACAGGCTGTCCTCCGTTGCGGCTCTTCGGATGCGGGAGGGCCGATCGAACATCCTCTCCAGGCGCCTCACGTGCTCCTCAATGGCCGCGGTGGACTCTGGCGTCCCGGGCAGCGTGGACATCCGCGGGGGCATCGGTTTGGGGAACCGGTCCATGGTCAAACAAGGCGTCGAAAGTTGGGGGTGTGGTCAATGGGTGGGGTTGGGTCACGACGGCAAAGCAAAAAACGAGAGAAGGGGGTGTGGGAGCATAGATGACGAAGGGTCGACGCGGTGTGCTCGAGTCAGCGGTGGGAATGGAGCTGGGTGGAATCAAGGCAACCCGCTCATCACGCTCCCACACTCGCGCTTATGTACCATTACGGAGCCTCAAACGAGCCAGCCAGATGCGTGCGGCCGACCCACGCGCGCTCGGCCGACGCACGCGCGCTCTGCCCGCGAGGCCGTCGATGGAGGTGCGGCTAGGGCCGGCCTGCGTAACCGGGGCTCGCGGCGCCGCCGCGTGCGGCCGAGGGAGCGTCTGGAAGTGAGCGAAACAGTTCCCATCCGCGCAAAAGCAGTCGCGAGCCGAAGCAAACGGCGCAAAAGAGCGCATGGGAAGGGGGTGCCTACGAGCATTGTTCGTGAGTACCGGGAAAAAGCGCGCGCAGCGTTGCGGCGCGGAAAAACAGGAAGCACAAACGGCACATGCAGAGGCTCACAGGCGGTGGCACTGGCGCGCCTTGGGAGGGGGCGAAAAGAGGCAGATCGAGGGGGGGGGGCCTCAGCGGACCTCTACGAAGGGGTGTGGAGTGCTCGGAAAAAGGACGGCCGGAAAACGCGGAGGCAACGCTCCCCAGACACGGGGACGCAGGTCCGCATGGTTTGTGTGGGGGGGGTCGACGGAGCGCGCTCGGGAACGCGGCCGGAAAAAAAATGGAAAGCAAAGAGAGGATGCAAGATAGTGGCAGATGCCTTCCGGCCCCACTCTGTGGGAGCGGGTTAGACTGGTCAGGCACGTACTAGGATAGCGGCGACTCCGCGTCGCCGCTGCTGCCGGTGCAAGGAGCGGGTTAGGCGGCTTTGCGATAGGCTTGGGGGGGACTCGGCAGAGGCAGTTTGGAGACCATCACTGGCTGCAGCGTCGGGGGAGAGGAGGCGAGTGGTGGTGCTGTGGGGCCCAAGTCGCGGCGTCGCCACACTTCGGCAGCAACGAAGGCGCCACACGACGACCGTGCAGCGATCGACCGATAAGGAGCCGAGTCCCACTGGATTGAAATGTACTACTTGAACAGTCATGAGACAACTTTTTTCTTGGCCGCGATTCAAGTGCGCACGAGAGTGCACCTGTGCGGCCACCCGGGCGCTAGCACACTTGCTCTGACAAAATTAAGTGTGCTGAATTGATTTATCCTACGAAATACTTGTGACGCTCGATCCGATGTAGTGTGCCGAGCGACTGTCGGACCGCGCGCGCCAGTCGGATCGCGCGCAGTCGACGACGGTCCGTCCCATCCAGTCTGTTGTGGATGGGACCTGTCGTCGTCGGCCCTCTCCTGTGCTTTGGCTGCTAGTCTCCGTGTCGCGCCTTGGCGGCAAAGAGACAGCCACCCACCGCTGCCGCCTCTCCGCTCGTTGTCTACCCCTCGTTCCCGCAATGGCCTTATCAGCCATTCGCTGGCGTTCGGATGGCTCCAAACTAGAGTTTGGGCCTCCGGTTGCTCTGGGGCATGGCCTGCCCCCGCCTGGACCGACTCACGTGCCTGTCCGGACCCGCTGTTCATGCAGTCCGCAGCCCGTGCGCTGGCCCCTTTGTGGGCATGCCCCCACGCCGGGTCCTATCAGGTGTGTTTTCTTTGATTGTGGCATGACTTGAGTGACGCCGTTTAGGGCGCGTATCCGGTTGCGAGTGGTGTTACTGTGCGCGCAGCGCTGGAACGCCGCTGGGATATCTTGAGCAGTGGTTGCGGCTTAGCACAGGCTATCGTAGTCCGAGACATGCTGCTTTAGACGCTGACTGGGATAGTCCCGCTCTTTTTGTTTCCCGCCCCGCGCTTTCTCCAATCCGGGCTGTATGCTGCACACCTCTGCCGTGCCCCCTGCGCCGCACACGACAGCAGGTGCGCCACGGCGTCTTGCGCCACCTGCTGTGCCCCGTGTGCTGGCCTATCGACACCTGCACGAACCGCAGACCCGTTCTCAATACTCGTACGCTGCCATGGGTTTGGCTTTTTGATTCTGTCTGCTGGTGGTGCGGGAGGCTCATCAAGCCTGGCACGTGCGCGGTCACGAGGCTCGTAGAGGTGCGCGTCAGCAGTGATTGTGTTGTGTTATACTCTGAAGCTCATGTTCTGACTACCGTGTCTGTTGCATGTGTGTACCGTTCTCTGCCCAACGCCAACTCATTCTCGTGATCCTCTCCGTGTCGTCTTGCAACACCCAGGGGGGCACCATGTCCGACACTGCACCGCCGCTGCCGTTCCTCGTCTGCGAATGCGGCTACATCACGGAGTTTCTGGCTACTCTGAGACGGCACCAGTACACCTTCCACGATGGCTTGGTGGGTCACCACACGCAGCTGCCTCGCCGTCGACCCCGCCGCGAGTCGACACGGAGCCGTCGCTGTGCGCGCGCGCAAGGGGGCGCGACCGCTCCCGCTGCTGGTGCACCCGACGGCAACGTCGTGGATGACGAGTCCGACGAGCCGTCCGCCCCACCCTCCATGGGCTCGCCGGCAGCTTCGGCCGACTCGGCGTCCACATCGGACGGCGCCGTGGAGTCACAACTCCGTACGCTGCTGGAACTCACCCGTATTTGGGTACCCCCAGCTGACGGTGGTGGAGCCGCCGCGGATGCGATTCCGGAGTACCTCTATTCGTCGGTGGGCCTGCATGTACGAGCCCTGTACGAGGCCCTTGGCGACGCGGCCCGCGGAGAGCCTCTTGTCCATCGACGAAAGCGTGCCAAAGTGGGCCGATTCAACACCGTCCGACTCAGAGCGCTGCAGCGGTTTGTACTACAAGTTGGAGGAGCGGGTCTTTCAGAGAAAGACCAGCAGTTCTTGTACGAGTTTCTCGACGTTTGGGACGGCACTAAGGCCGGAATGGCGGAGGACGCAGGCCATCACGCGACGCTGCGGAGCACTTTCCCTTCCGTCAATGCATTCAAAAATGCGTTGCGTGACGACCTGGATGACGCAGCCCTCGGAGCTGGTTGGAGAAAGGTCAAGCTCGTGGAGGGTGGCGTGACCTACGAGGCATACTTCCGTGACGTCTTGCAAGTGATCAGGAAGCTGATCAAACGGAAGGGCGACAGCATTCAGCTGTGGAGCGGGCCGTTGGGGCCGGAGCCGCTGGACGACAAGCGCGAGACGCCGATGGACGGGGAGGCGTTCAAGGTATGCGAGCAGCTCGTTATGGGCAACACGGAGGAGCTCGCGTGCGTCCTCGGCCTGCACGTCTACTCTGACAGCAGCCAGCTGTCGTGGTCTGGCGGTATGTTCTAATGCGTGTCTTACGGTGTGTGTTATGTGGCTCGCGTTTCCCATGTCGTCTTGTTGCTCGCCAAGTGAGTTCCATACGCTCTGTGCACTCCGCTCACTGGACCTCCTCGTTTTCTCGCTCATTGATTTTGCATTCCGTAGCGCACAAGCTGTACCCTATTCGTGTGCGGTTGGTCAACGACTTGTCAAGCTGCGTCGAGTGGGTTACCGTTGCGTACGTCCCCATTGTGCGCAAGCTACAGGAGCCGGGGGCTGATGAGAGAGCTAGAATTAGGCGGTGCGGGATCCTGCAGCGTGTCATTTACGCCGCCTTCACGCAAGCCATTGGCCGCAGCCACATTGGCTTTCGCGTTAAGGTCAATGGCCAGAAGGCTCGTGCCTTCCCTCGCGTGTTGCTGTACCTGTGCGACCAGCCGGAGGAGAGAGCAGTGCTGGGGTTAAAGGGCGGCCAGTGCGCGCATCCTTGCACGTCGTGCATGGCCAAGATCGAGGTGGTCGGCGCTCCCGAGGCGGTCAGTGCGGAGCGCCGAAACGTCATCAACACTGTGAACAACCAGGTGGAGGCGTACGAGCACTCGCGGCGCCAACGCCGGAGGCAGCGGCGATTAGCGCTCGGTGCATTCGACTCGACGTCTGGCGGCGTGCCGGCGCTTGCTGGCATGGCCGGCCTCGGCACAGCACCGCTCCTGCTATACAACATGATTGGGTTTGATATCCTTCATGTACGTGAACCTCTTCTCCTGGTGACGTGCGATTGTGACCCATCGCGGTGACCATTGCATGCAACTGACTTGAGTATGTCATTGGTTTCTGATTGTGTCTCCAACTCTGGTGTGCACGTCTCTCCTCATGCGTCTATTTTTGTGCCACAGGTCATGGACCTCGGCGTCACTCGGATGCTGGTGCACCGCCTCGTCCGCGTATTCCCGTACTTGTGCAAGGGAAAGAAGCCCCCTGCCGGATCGGGAACCGCCACGCGGCGCGAGGCATTCAGGCGATTGTTGCTCCTCGGTCGACGGAGCAAAGCTTGTAGGACACCACCAGGGTACGTTACGTTGTGTCTCTGTCCTTTTTGTTTTGGCTCGCGGCCGTTCTGTCGACCGTCACCAGTATCAATAGGTTGGGCATCGAAGGCATGGTGCTGTGTCTGACCACTCTCATCGTAAGTTTTGGTTCTTTCCCAACGCCTCATTCGATCCTGTACGTAGATACATCGTCCGAGTCAACGAAAAGCAGGCAGTCTTCACTGGGAAGCAGCAGAGAGACGGCGTGGCCATCCTGCCGTTCTTAGTCGCCGGTCTCTTTGGCCCGGTAGGGGACGACAACGGCAGCGGAGCGTTCGAAGCGGAGGGCGCGGCGGAGCGCGCGGTGGCTGAGGTAGGCATGGATGCGACGGGCTACGAGGCCGACTGCGACGAGGAGGCTGCCAAGGTGGGCAAGGACTTTGTCTACGATTGGGAGGCCTACCGCAAGGAATGGGGTGATACTCCCGTGCACGTCGCCGTCACGTCGATGTTTGCCGAATATGCTGTGCTGTACGCGCGCATGGCTGGGCGCACGACGTCAGCTGTGCCTCCGTCTATGACAATGACACAAGGCCTCGACATTGGCCAGCAGGCCACCGCCTTCGTGAATAAGTTTGTCACCCCCATCCTGGGGCACATTGCGTCCGTCAAGGTGCACAAGGTGCTGTGTCACGTCGTCGACGCGGTGCGGTGGCATGGCAACCTGCAGAACGGCAACACCGCCGTCAATGAGAGTGGCCACAAGATGGACAAGGTGCACTACATCCGCACGAGCAAGGACGGCCGCACATTCACCCGTCAACTCGTGCGGCACGCGCATGGCGCTCGGGGTATACTCTCTCGCCACGCCAAGGACGATGGCGACGCGGTCACAGCTTGGAAGGCCGGGCTGGAGCGGCGCGCAGCTTCCCGGGTCACCAATCCAACCGACGTGCGACACGACGGGTCATCTGCGGATGCTAGGCCGCCCGCCGTCGGCACGACATCCGGCACGACATCCACAGCCGAACAGATGCGGAAGCGGAAGCGGCGCGTTTACAACGTCGCCAACGTGTCCGTCAGGGACTTGGCGGCGCGGCCGGACTTGGCCAATGTCGGAGCGCTGCTACGTATGGCGGCGCATCGCCAAGTGCGCGTGACGACTCGCACCTCCATACATGCACGTTTCGATTGTGGGACGCGTGTGCAGCAGCACATACGAGCGACCGAGGAGTACCTCGGTGCGCCGTGGTACGACGCGGTGTTGTATCACCCCGGCGGTGACAACACGCGGGTGTGCGTGGGCGAGCTTCGCGCCATTGTCAGGGGGCCCAAGGGAGACGCGGTCGTTTTGGTCGCCATGGAGAGCGTACCTTCCGAGCCGCTGTGTCCTTTTGTGGCTCGTGGGTGCGTGCGCCTCAAGTGGCGCATCGCGGAAGGTGCGACGGACATGACTTTGCGGCTTGTTCCCGTGGACCATGTCAAACGGTTGGCATTCGTCGTCCCCGACTTTGCAGACCTCGCCGCTCGTCGAGGCGTGACAGCGGACCTCCCTTCAATGGAAGGCCCGCTTCAGGAGCGCCTAGACATGCGCTTTTTTCTCAACGTGTTCTTTCCTTGGGACGCTAAGTAAATCCTGTCTTGTTCTTGGTACACCTTGTGAAACACACTCCCATGAAACCAGAGGGCCGGAGTGCGCCGACGGCCGTCACCGTCGTGCCGTCGGCGACGGGGGGGGGCACATACTGGTCGTACCCCTCCAACCATCACGAAACTGCCACCGAGGCCGCCGCTCGCCCCTCCGACGTCCCGCGCTCCGAGACCCCCCTCTCAACCGCCCCCCCCTCCACCGCCTACCCCTCCACCGCGCCCTCTTCACCCCCCCACCCCTCGGCCTCCGCCACGCCCGCCGCATCCATCGCCGCCGCTGTTGGCCGAGGCACTTGGTCGGGTCCGCCGTGTTGGTGGCAGCGGAGCCACGCGCATCGCGCGGCCGCCACGGGGACGTCGTGTCGCGGGCGACGGGGGGGGGCGTCGTTCGACTGGGACGCCACCGCCTCGCCATCGGCGACGGCGGCGGCAGCTCAGCCGGCGTCGCCGCCGCTGCCGCGGCTGCTGCCCGGTGCACCTCCGACCCGCCGGCCGTCTCATCTGGCAATCTCGGCGCCGCACTCTCGCGGTGATCGCGACGCATACCTTCGAGGGCGACTTACTGGACGCCGTCAGCCTGTTTACGGCCGCTGCCGTGGTGGCGGCGGTAATGGGGGCGGCGCCAGCCGACGACGTGGCCGACGACGTCCGTAGCGGAGGCGGTGGGCGCGGCACGTCGCCAAGCAAGCGTGCCAGAGAGGTGAAGACGGCGAGCTGCCCAAAGTCTGCTGTAAGCCATAGGAACAGCAAGGATGAACTTTTGACTCGGGTCAGGCGACAAGTGCTGGGCCTATCATGTGACACACAGGCTCCGCGGTAGTGAGCGAGGCGGGGAAGAAACGGCTATACTGTATATTCTTGGTGCGAGTCGCTGCTTCGGGAGGGACCCAAAAGCCCATCCAAAGCACGTTTGGATGGGAAATCGGGGGTCTCCCAGAGCGGCCAAAATCGCCCATCCAAATCGCGTTTGGATGGGCGATGGGCTTGGATGGGCTTGGATGGGGCAGTCGGGGAGCCGTGACGATGTTTGTGCGCCAGGGAGGGAGGTCAACTGTCGTAGGGCGCGCCCCGTGCTCGACGCACCCATCCATCCCACGTCACGAAAAAGACGAGGTCCTGCGGCGTAGCGGAAGAGAAACACCAGACGGTCCGCAGCCGCCAGATTTCGGATGAGCCGCCAGCGCAGTGCCAGTGAGGAGGCGCCCCTCCTGCGCGTCGGCGCGGGGGTCGGGGCCGCCGCCGGCCCCGTGACTCTCAAATCACCGGCCGGACGCGCGCGACCCGCCGACGGGCTGCCCGTCGGCTGTCAACAGCCCACTGCAGATCAAGCGCGCCGACTGGCCAGGGGCACCTGCGCCCCGCTGGGCGCCGGTGCGCCTCGTCGTTGACACAGCGCCGGGCCCCTTCGCTGACCCTTGTTGGCACACGCCACTGCGGCACCCCGTGCCGGCACTCCCTGCGGCAGGCTGTCGGCCGTCGGGCGAGGTGGTGTGCCGCCTGGTGTGCTCGCCGCACAACAGGTCCGGACACGCCCGCCGCGGCCTGCAATCTGTGGCCGTCGCCGACCCGCCCTGGTGGCGCGCAAGCAGTGTCCGTTTTTTTCTGTGGCTGGCGAGCCACCACGCCGAAAAGTGGTGCCGTGGCACATTCCAATGGATGGGTGGGGTGGCGGTTGTGACAAGCGTGGGCCTCGACGCAGGTGCGCCAAACGCGCCGTTGGTGGTGTGCCCACCAAGCGGCGTGGCGGGGGGGGGGGTCTTTGAGTCACCTAACGGTGTGGCTCACGAACTCCCCCGCAGACGACCCCCAAGGCCCATGCCGCACCGTTACAGCTGAGCCCGCTCGGCGCCCCAGGCTGTACGCACCGTCAGCCGCAGACAACGTTGGGGGCGACCCAATTCGTCGAATATGGCACGCCCTGGCCGAGCGAGATGCCGACACGTAGCCGCCACTCGTCGTGGCGGCGGCCGGGTGGCCGTCCTCTGCGGAATGGCAGCCGCCCATGCCTCTGTGTTTCTCCCTACAGTCCATCGTCTGAGCGCTGACGACGATGGACTCAGTGGGGAGTGGGATACGCGCACCCTGCGTGGCGACGAATGCCAGCCGCCCGTGGACCCAAACCAACGGATGGTCAACAGCCGGCCACGCATTGCTTGGCGGCCGACGGGCTGGATCGCGTGATCGCAAACAGGAGTCAGGTCAATGGACCCTCTGTCAGACAGTCGCTCTCGCGCGGTACGTGGTGTGGAGCGCTGTGCCGTATGTGCAGCGGCAGCCGTTTCAGAAGGACTCTCCGAACGGCCGTCTGGCTGACGCACCACACTCAACCGCTTCTACAGTACTGAGCAGCTGCGGTTGTGATTGAGCAAGATAGTGGCGAACAAGGCCACTTGCCCTGGTACTTGAGCCCGTCCCCTTCACTCCTCTTGCCAACCCCCTCACCCACTGTCGTCGTTGCGTCCCGTGTGCTGCCGCCACCGGGCACAATGTACACTGCATGGCATAGAGTTGCGCTAGAGCCAGCCTGTTCTGCTGCACTCGAACGATGATGTTCGCGGGGAAAACAGACGCAGTCAACAGCAAGGACCACCAACACCGTCTCACTTGATCCTTCCCACCTCTCTAGACTTCCTCCGTCCACCGCGACACACTCCTCCCCCACCACCTCCCGGCCGGCAAAATCCGTGTCAACCCCTCGTGGGCACCTCAACAGGGTCGACCCTGCAGCCACTACCCCCGCTTGTGGCCGGAACGCCCGCCGGTGGCGCGGAGTCCACGGCACGCCCACCGATGGCAGGCGGAACGCGCTCCCGCCGAGAAAGAGCTCCGTGGCCACGACCACGGGCGGCGGCAGCCACAGGCGAACCCACCGGCTGCCGTCGCCGCGGCTGCGGTGGGCGCCGGGCGAGCACGCGTGTGTCGGAATGGCGCAACGGCGGGGAGCCGTGGGTATGAGACGGTCGGCCCCCCCCCCCACGCGAACCTCGAAAGGCCGCAGGCGGTGCCGACGCCGCCGGGAGAATCAGCTCGAGCGCGTGTACGAGGTCGTCCTTGGCGCAAAAGAACGTCCGCCTCCGCCCTCGGGCGTGCGTTCCCCAACCACCAACACTGACGGCGTGGTCGGCGGCGGTGACCGCGGCGGCGGGGATTCACAACGCATGGGCAGCCAAGGCGCCCGCCAAGGCGGCGACGCAGAGGTGCCACGATCAACCACAACGTCTACCCCGACGCCGCCACACCCAGCACGTGCGCCCGCCCCCGGGTGGGGGACGGGCGCGCGGGCGGCCTTCCAGACGGGGCGGCGTGCGCAAAGAGACCGACAACAGGGGCGTGGCGGCTGCGGGGGGAGGGGAAACGGGCCGGCACTCGACGGTGCACGAAAATCCGTCAGCCAAGGCGGCGCAGGCGGCACACGAAGCTCCGCAAAGCGGGGGGGAGGCATCGACGGAACGGGGCGGTGGGCGTAACCGCAGCCGCCGTGGTGGGAGCCGTGGCAGCAACGCCGCCGCCTCCGCCGCGGCCCGCCCAGCGGCAGCAGACGGCCGCCGTCGCCGCTCGGCCGCCGCCGCCGTCGACGCCGACGGCCAGTGCGGCGCCGACGCTCAGCGGCGCCGGCGCCCGGCGGCGCGCGCGTCGACCTTGGCAGGCAACGTCCTCATTGGCAGACGCTCGTGTGGCCGCA
>ENA-ORXR01001777-ORXR01001777.1-marine-metagenome-genome-assembly--contig:-NODE-1777-length-21947-cov-10.988797_pt1 | contig 21947 bp, 11 predicted proteins | sample MGYA00237866_ERZ511479 | MGnify/ENA metagenome assembly ERZ511479 | reverse complement strand
CCATTTTTGGCGGCGCGCCCGCCGCCGCGCGGCCGTGACGGCCGCCGCCCGTGCAGGTGGGGGGCGCTGCGCCGCCGGCGGGGGCCTGGCGGGCGCCCGCCCGCGGGCCACGGCGGGCGCCGGGGTGCTTGCCTTGGCGCGCGCTGGCGGGGGGCGCGCCGGCCCGGCGGCCCGGCCGGGCAGGTGGCGGCGGGCGGCGGGGTTGGCCGAGCCCCCGCCCACGTGCGGCTGGCCGCCGTCACTGGGCGGCCCGCCCCGCCCGCGCGCGCCGCCTGCCCAGCCACAGCGACGCGCCCACCCGCTGCGTGTGCGCGGCACCACCGGGCAAGCAGCCGCTATAAGCAGTCACCTCATGCCTCCTCCCTACCATTGACGCGCGGGGTGCAGAGCTCGCGCCTGCCTGTTGACGGCCCGTGCCCGTTGACCGACTCGTGCGGGCGACCTCCCTCGGTCCTGCCCCTCCCTGCCGTCTCGTGCGATTTCCTTGTTTCTTCGGTCTGGTGCGCGCCCCTCGGCCCGTCGCCTGCCCGTCGTGCTGCTCTCCTGCCCTTGTTTTGCTGTGTTGTCCTCCCTTGCTTGTGTTTGTTGTGCTCCCCTCTGGGCAACATGGACTCTGCCGGGATCATTGCGGCCACCGCAGCCGACGGGTCGCCGGCGTCGCCACGGGAAAAGGCACGCTCCCGGGGCAGCCGCTTGGCCAAGGCGGCTATCCAAGCGTTGAAGAAGGGCAGCCCTAAGCGGGCTTCTGGCGCAGCCACGTCGGATGTCATTGCCCCTTCCCCGACGACAAGTCTGTCGGATGCCTCCCCAGCGACGGTCGATCGCAAGGCGGCCGCTGGCAACGACAATGGCGGCGCACGGTCCTCGACCCTGCCCGACTCCTCTGTGAACCGCAGCGAGTCGTTGTCGTCAATGCCGTCGAGCCCCGCCGGTCGCAACCGCGGTTGCGGCCGCCTGCGCATGGAGGCGTTGCTCGCCTCGGGCGGGAGCCCCGACCTGCCGCTGCGCCGTATGACGTCGAACAATCCGTCGACCGGCGCGCGGCGGCGTGGCCTCGGCGGCGCGGCTATCCATGGCGACGACGACGATGAGGAGTGCGGCGACTTGACGCCGAGGCGGCAGAGCCTGGATCTACCCCCCCGCGACTTTAGCCGGGAGGACCGCTCCCGCCGCGTGTCGCCCCGACCCGTTGACCGGGTGGTGAGGACAAGTACGGGGCGGTCGGGCTCGTCGTCCAGCGAGTCTGGGGCCATTGGCTGGGTGCCACCGCCGTCGGGCGCTGACGAGGGCACGACGCCCCGCTCCGGGTCGCTGCGCAGCAGCGCCGAGCCACGGCGGGCGAGCCGCGAATGGCCTGTTCAGCAGAGCACCGACAGCGCGTGCAGCCGAGGCGCCACTTTGGTCGTGAGCTGTCCGCGGATGGGGGGGCAGGTGCCGGTGGCGCGGCTGTGCTTTGGCGACGGCGACGGCGACGGCGGTGGCAGTGGTGGTGGCGGCGGAGAAAACGGGGTGCGCGTCGCGTCCTTCGTATCACCGCCCAGCGACTCGCTGCAGACGGGGGGCGTGGAGGGAGAGCTGTTTGGGGGTGTCGTCTATCGGCGCGGCGACTTTCGTAACTTGACGCTCGAGGAGGAGCGGGCATCCATCCACAAGAGCAACGCGCTACCGCTGCTACCGCCAATTGGCGAGCTGCCCTCCACAGACCCGGAATGAGCGGCGATGAGGCGGAGCCACCGCTGCACAATGGCAGTTGCAGTGGTGGTCCAAGCGGTGGTGACGGTAGTGGTCACTCTGGCGATCATGGTGTCTGTCGGTGGTGACGTTGGCTGCTTGTGGTTGGGACTCGACTTCCTGTCTTTCGCAGCTGCCTCTGTCATGCGCTTGGTGCTGGCTTGGCTGTTGGAGATGGTTGAGCGGCTGGGGGTGGGACTCGCACTTCCGTGAGCCGCGCAGCGACATGTAGAGGCGCACGAGCTTTTTTCAACTCGCCGACGCGCGAGCGTTGCCGAGAGCTGGTCTGGGCGGCGCTCTTGCACGCCGTCGGTATGGATGACTCGTCCTTATGTGTGAGGCTATCTGTTGTGTTGACAGTGCCGTTGCTCTTGACACCTTGTTCGCGGTCGTCCACCCGCCAAGCAGCACGCAATGGCTGCTACGCTCTGTCGTCCCTTCCCCCACTGAGACGTTCGCACAAAGGCGCAACACTTTGCCCGATTGAGGAAAAGCAATAACCAGGGGTCGCCAAACACAAGGACTTGCTGTTACCCACGACTTCGCTTACCAGTACAAGCGCAGCAGCCGTATTAGCACGGCGCCCGCCATAAACACCCCCAACAAGATAAAGAGGCCGCTCAACTCCGTGATGGTGTGTGAGTCAGCGGCTTCGGCCGCGACCTCCCCCACCCCGCTTTCTTGCTCCAAGCAATCATTGGTAAAGTAGGTCGCCTTGACGCGGGCCAGGACGGACTTCTCCGACAGCTGCATTAGCGCCGTATTCAGCTCCCGTAGCACCGACACCGGCGCCGCGGCTGGGAGCGCAAAGCCAAAGCCCTCCTGTGTCAACCGAACGGGGACGACGGAGAGGTTGCACGATGTGGTGCGCGTCCGATACTGTCCGAAGCGAGGGGCGGGGGAGGGACGGTACAGCGCGCACAGGAGCAATCAACAGAGGCAGAGCAGCACAGACGCAACACAAGAGAGAAACCGCCACGTCAGCCCTCTCGATATAGAGAAAGTCTGTAAGCCCGACCCAACGACCTACGCTAGAAAAACCCCTTCGAGACGACAAGGGGCGCACCCAATGGACGCGGACGCACTCTTACCTCAAGAAGCGATCCGTCGCTCAACCAGCCGTCCCCAACCATCCGGTTCAACAGCGACTCACACTCCTCTGGGATGGTGCAAGTTAGGTACGGTTTTCCGCCATCCGCCGCGCGGCTCGTGATGTCCCCGCTGATGCCGCCGCTTGCAATCTCCCGCTGCAACCACTCCTCCGATGCCCCCCCCGTCAACACGGCGATGCGGTCGAGAGGCAACACGCCGCCGCGAATGTCTTCCACGCTGCTCAGCTGCACCGACGCGACTGCTTCGGTGGAGAGGAAGGCGCCGAGCTCGGCAGTGTAGGCCATGGCCACGACCAGCACACCCGTGACAAAGGCGACGGTGACAAGGCGGCCTTCGGCGGTCTTGGCAGCAACAAACTGGCGGCCGCCGACGGCGACCATAGCCGCGTGCCAGATGGAGAGAGCCAAGGAGCTGAGGGCGGAGCGGCCGCGGAAGTCGGCGTTGGCTACCGCCTGGGTACCCTCAAAAAACAGCATCATAATCCCATAGGCGACCGTCAGGGCAACGACGAGCGCCCACACGCGCACGTCGAGCGGCGCCAAGAAGCGCCAAAGGGAGGTGCTTGTGGACGACCCCCGCACCATCACTTGCAACGACGACTGCCAGTACGGTGTGGTGAAGCTGAGATTGGCCGCACGCGCCGACGTGACGGAAATGGCCCCAATGGCCATGTCAAACTGCGGCGCCGGCCTGTTGCCTACTACACCATCGTCGAGCGTCGCCCCCGCCGACGCGTTGCCGGTGCGTGCCACCGCGCGCCCCCCCCAAAACTGGTGCACGGAGCTGCGGTCGCCCGGCACCAAGGTCGCCAGCACCTCAGAGGTGCCAATCCCCTCGGGCGACGCAAACATCTCGACGGCGAAGGAGAGCTCCTCGGCAACGCGCAGGAGCACATCCACGGCAACGCCAGAGAAGCGGTCGTTGCCCGACCGCCGCTCGTCGAGTTGCACAAAGGGGGCGAGGGGCTTGACAATCACCCGCAGAGGCTGCAGTCGGCCGCGGAGCGAGTCTCGGTCGTAAGGATACTGACGAGTGCGGGACGTGGAGCCACCCGGGAACTGCTGCCACGCTGAGGCCAGGGATTGGATCCACGTTCTCGACAAAGTGTCATAGTAGTCGATGAGGCCGTCCGGGGTGGTCGCGGAGCCATCCTCCACCTGAGACGGCCGCTCCCGCGGAAGGGGGTAGCTCCCATTGGCAATCGGCACCCACACCGCGTCCCCGCCGCGCGTCTGCAAGTTGAGCACCGTAAACCCGCCAAACAGCTCGGGCCGAACGCCGTCTCCTGGGTTGAATTGCACGGGCCCGCTGATGCCTTCAAACTTCTCAAGGAAGAGCACATTGGCCAGTTCAGTGCCAGCCTCCCACGGGGAGCCCCACACGCACTCGGTGCCGGCAGCGACGGGCTTGTCGGGGTCGGCCAAGGCCGGGGAGAGCGAGAATCCATCTGGCGCCACCCCTCCCCGGTTGCGGATGACCTTGTCGAGCGCCCGCGCCATGGTAGCGACCGCGTCGTAAGCAAACAGCAGGTACTCATCGAGCTGCTGGGAGCGGAGCATGTCCGTCCCGGCACCGGGGTAGTCGGTGGCGTTGAGTCGCCGCCACCGCTGCTCAAACAATACACTTCCCGACTTGGACGGCAACGACGCTTGGCGTATCGCCAGGGCTCCGACCGCCTTGATGGCCATCGCCGTATCCCGATCCACGGTCACGTCTGCGTTGGGCAGCAGACCAGGCGCGTGGTTGTTGTTGAAGCTGTCACTGAGGGCCTTGCGGCTGTTGGCGGTGGTGGCGTCGCCGCCGTCTCGCTCGTGGCCCATGCCATTCGCCGCTGCTGCCGCCGAGGTGTCTGGCGTCACAGGCAAGTCCCAAATGTCGTTATCGCTGCCCCCATCCGACAAGATCCACTGGTGCTGGTCATTGACGAGGCCGACCTTTTCGGCCTCCCGAAACAGCCGCACCGCTCGCCCGCCCAAGAGCATCGCCCACACAATTATGACCCGCGGGGAGGCGGCTGCAAGCTGGGCCAACACCGTCTCGGGTTCGTTGACGTTAAACGGGAGGGCGACGACCACCTCCACTCCCGGCTCGTAGCCCTCATTCGGTATAAAAGACCAGTGGTGGATGATCTCCGAGATGGCTTTCAGCCCCCCCCGCCCGTACGCGTCGGGCGAGTAAAGGATGCCGACGCGTTCGAGCATCTCCGAGTCGGCATTGACGAGCAGCGCCGCCGTGTTCGAATCCCGAATCTGCACCTGCTCTCGGTTGTGCTTCATCGCCCGCACGATACCGAGAAGCGCCGCCGCGTGCGCGGCCGCCCCGCCGGGGACAAGGAGGAAGATACGACCGGTCGCCACATACGGTGTCGAGTGCCTCAATGACTGCGCGTCGCTGAGAAGAGCGGTCGGCGACAACGTCGGCACGTTGTAGACGGTGGGCGAGACGATAGGCGCCAGCCCCGACGCGACCGACGACGTGAATGGGCCGAGGATGCCGTGGATGGGGGGGTTGACCGGGCCGGACGCGACGGTCTCTCCGTCTTCACCAGTGAGTTGGGGGGCGATGAAGGCGCGGCACAAGGTGGTGAGACCGGCCAGTGGCGGGGGCCCTCGGTTCAGCGGCAAAAGGTCCAACTCGAGCCGGTGCCCGGGCAGAACGTCGTCGGCCTGATTGATGTCCCATTGCGCGAGCCGCATAGACGAGACGAGCGAGGTCATGAGACGGGATGCCTCATAATCGTGAGGGATGAGGACTGCCAGCCGGACACTCGGGAGCGACGCCCCCGTCACCCGCTGCAACGCTGCGGCGGCCACCACCGTTACGGCGGCGAGCGCGGCAGTGGCCGTGCGGTAGCGGCGCCGCCGAGCCAAAGGTGGTGTATCGTCACCCCCCAGCAAGTGGCGCCCGTCGCGACACCTAGAAGCGCCAACGCAGCGGTGCATCCTCGAACCGACCTGACTGCCGTCCACGCAGTGCTGTCCGACGGAGGCTCCACGGCCTTGGAGCAACGGATCACGGACCAACAGCTGTAGTGCCTTGTACGCAGGGGGCACCTGATCGCAAGACGCATCAAGGGCCACACGAGCGCCGGTGGAAAGACTCGTGCCCTCTCGGTATACACTGAAGTGTAATCTCGAGACTGGACGCACGTCACCTCCACAGAGATAAAACTTACAGTAGTTCTACATAACATTTATGTGAGAGTAAGGCGAGAATCGAGACAATCTCAGTGTAAGCACAGTGCGCCTGGCACCGACAATCGCAGACCCTACCCTTAGAGCAAGCCCAGCCATGGATGGCAACGATTAAATTGGTACATTTTATCGAATGAATTAATCTGCGATTAATCGACGATTAATAAGGAGCCGATCCCATGCATTTATTGCATTTTTTAATTTTATCGCGGTGCCAGCGAGGCGGCGATCTGGCACGTCGCTGACGTTGCCGACCATTTCCCCCTCGCAGTGCCTATCGGCACTGGCTTCCGTCGCTGGCTATTGCCCGGTGCCGCGGGCGGCAACACGCCGCCCTGCGGCCGACGGCGACCGCCAGAGGTGCGGCTGTTGCCTTTTCAGGCACGACCGCCGCCCGACCGCGGCCAGCAGGACGCGGCCGGTGCCGGCCACGACGCAGGAACAGCCGGTCGTGACGCAGCCGGTTCCGTCGCCGATTCCGGCGCCGCGACCAGCTCTTCAGGCCGCGCCGGCCCTGCGGGCGCCATCTGTGCTGGTGGTGGCGCCTGTTGGGGGGGGGGCGGCGTCGGCCGTGGTACCGGCACTCTGGCGGGGACCGCTCGTGATGCAAGTGCAGGACCTGGCAGCGGTTGAAACCCCAATGGGGTGCTCCACTCCAGATACGTCGACGGCCGCCCCGCGTGTGCCGTCGTTAACAATAGGCATGGTTCTGTCGGCCAGCACCAAGGATGGAAGGTGATCGGGCGGGAGCGAGTACCAGCACGACAGGGCTCGAAGGGGACAGTAATTGTTTCTCAGCCGGCTGCCACACGCGTTGGTGGGTTTGGAAGAAGGGTAGGGGCTGAGGATGTGATGGTGGTGTTTGGTAACCGGTGACGACGGCCGCCTCGGCCTCGGTGGCCCAGTCCGCATTGGGCAAAGAAGAGACCCGAATAAAATGATCGATTAATTCAAAAAATACAGATTTTTTAATTAATCGATAGATTAATCGATGTCCCCCGCCAAGAATTTGTATTTTTGCCATCCATGCTGCCGAGTACGTTCAAGCTCCAGTCGCGGTGCCACCGTCATGGTGGTCTTCACATGGGGTGCAATAGGGGGGCTACAGCCAGCGATCCCGGCTGGTCGCGTGCCTTAACTAAATTTAATACCAGCTAAACGTGGAAGCGCCAATTATGAGAAAATGAGGATGAGCAAGGAAACGGTATCCTCGATTTGTTGTCGAAAAAGATAAAAACACCAAGACGACACTGGAGGCAAGAGGCAGGCGTCGGAAAAACAAGACTCACAGACAGAAAAAAAGAGAAGACACAAGCCATCGCATGCCCAGCGACCTGCACGCCAATACAAACACCTCATGTTATCTCCTCCGCTGCCCTGCCGCGTCGTCTGGCGCTGGCGACGCGGCTTCCGGCTCGCTAACGATGGCGTCAATATCGAAGCCAAAGTCCTCGAGCGCAAAGTCGGAGCTCAGGTCGGCCGACGGCGCGCGCGCTTCCTCCCGGGGCAGCGGGGGGGACAGGATGCCAAGGAAGCCGCCACCAGGGACGCCACCGTCACCGCCGCCGCCGCTGCCGCCGCCGCCGCCGCTGCCGCTCATGCCCCCGGGCGGCGGCCGCTCCGCCGACCGACGGTGTGCTTGGCTGAGCGGAGGGCGGGAAAGCGACGATTGCCCGGAATGCCCGCCGAGGCCGTGGCCGCTGTGGCCGTGGAGCCCGGGGTGAATGGCCCCACCCTGCTGCTGCAGCGGAGAGAGACGCGAGCCTTGCGAGCCCGAGAGCGGCGACGGCGGCGGCAGCGACGAAATTGGCTTGGCGGGGTGGAACTCGCGGCCGAGAGCGGCGGCCGACTGCAGGAGTGACGACGAGGCGCGGGACGCCGCCTCCCGCGCGTGTGCCAACCCCACAGACCGGCTGCCGTCATCAGCCACGTCACCAATCACCCCAGCCGACCCGCTGCCGACGCCGCTCACGTTGCCGCCGCTACCACCCCCAAAACGGCTGACCACGGGCGCCCCCATTGAGCCGTAGGCGGGCGACGAGGCAGCCCCCGACACGCTCGGTGAATTGGCACCCACGGACGAGGCAGGCAGCGGAGAAGGCGAAAATGTCGGGCTGCTCGCGCCGCTGCTACCAGTGTCGGCCGCGGCGCCCCACCGGCCGCCGCTACCAGGAGCGCCAGCTGCAAAGCGAGGGAAGCCGCTGCTGCCACCAACACCTGGCGCCATGGAGCCGCTGACCGTGGTGCCGGCCACGTTCCCAAAGCTTGAGTTGCGCGATGTCTTCGAAGCAACGCCGCGGTGGCCCCCATTGTGCTGATTGGTCGGGCCGACAGGAGGGAACGAAGGCACAAACGAGGACGGCATGCCCGAAGCGCTTGACTGCCCACTGCGACCAGACAGCGGCGGTAGAGCAGGCGTGGTCATCGATAGGTCCCCGGCAACACTGTTGGCTGACGGGAAGACATGCGCGGAGCGGCGCTGCACTCGGTGCAGTAGTTCCGCCGAAGTCACCTCAATCGAGCTGGAACAGTGCATGCAGCGCAGGACCGCCCCTTCCCCACGAGAGAGGAAGTAGTGTTCGCATCCCGACTTCAGCGAGACAAACGATGGCGTCGCGTCGACGAGCGCCCGGTCGACCGCAGGATGACCCACCTCCCCGCGACCCGACAACTCGCCCATGCTCGTCGACTGGTGCAGCGGTCGAGGCCCACGGATGCCCGACGCCGGAGGCGGCGGTGGCAGTGACGGCAGCAATGGCATACCCATCTGGTTACCAAAGAAGTTGGGCGTTGATGTGACGCCCAAATTAGGCAGCCCCGACACCATCCCTGACGACGACGGAAAGCCGGCGCTCGACAGGGGCGGGAAAACCCGCCCGTTGGGTTGCTGCTGCGACGGTTGCTGCGGCGGTGGTGGCGGCGGGGGCGGCGGATGAGACGGAGGGGGTGGAGGAAGAATTTGTTGTGGCATCTGCGACTGCTGCTGCGGCTGCTGTTGTTGGTGGACAAAGGCGGCGGCGGCGGCTGCTGCCGCCGCCACCGCGTGGCGGTGGTGGTGCAGGTGGAAGTGCGGCGGCCGCTGGTGCACCATCGGGGGCGGAGGGGGCGCCGCAGCGCCCGGGAATGGTGGAGCGGGCGCCGACCGAGGACGCGTCGTTGGCGACGGCGGCACGTAGGGTGCCGCGCTCAGCGACAGCGAAGGGGTCCGAACGTGTGATGCAGGCGGGCGCCCAGGAGGAAGACCAGGGGGCGGGAAAGCAGGTGGCATCGGCGAGGGAACGGGGCCGGTCGGCACGACGTTCGGCCGAAACGTCGGCGGTAGCGGGGCCGAGCCAGGAGCAGGCGCTGGCTTGGCGCCCGGCGCTTGCAAAACGTGGAAGGCAGATCGTTTCTTCGCAGCCACCAATGGAAGGGACGGAGCGCTCACGCCGCTGGGGCCGACCGACATTGCGCCCGCAGGGTGGATGCCCGCCACGGGCTTGCGGTCCACGAGGGGAGACAAGACTGCCTTGCCGGTCGCAGCGCTCTTGGCGGCAGGCGAGCTGCCCGGACCGTGTGCGGCCGCGGTGCCCTCCCCAACGGACGACCCCGCCCGCCCCGGGCGAGTCGGGGGCGTCAGCCCAGCACCGTGGCCCTTGCGAGAAGCGTCCGTAGGGGCATAGCTTTTGCCCACCCCCCGACCTCCGTCATCGGCGTTACCGTGCCCAGATGACGCGTGCAACGCGGATCCCGAAGAGCGGCGGCCCGACCCCGCGCCGGGAGACCGGCGCGGGCGAGTCAGAGCCGCGGCAGACTCCTTAGCGGCCTCCGCTTCCTCCAGGACCAGCTGCTGCTCAGCGGCCTGCAGGTTCTCCAGGTCCGCCGTAGCCACCACCAACGCTAGCTCACTCGCAGCCGCGTCCATCTCTTCCAAAAAGACCGTTGGAAGGGATGACCCCGCGCCCTCCCCGACGGCAGCCGCGTCCGCTCCGTCCTTTGTCACGTCCGCCGCCACAGACACCACGGCGCTCTTGGTCCGCTTCTTGCGTCGGTTCTTACGATCAGCAGCACCCTCCCCCGCTGCCTCTGCCGATGAGTTTTGCTTGCCGGTCGAAACAGGCGACGTCGCACCGGCCACTGACGAGGGCGCAGACGTTAGGAAGGACCGGCGGTACGACGAGATGGCAGCCGCCAAGGAGGGTGCGTCGGAATGCACCGCAGAGGAAGAGAGGACCGCCCGGCCGACTACCGCAAGTTGACCCGCCTGGAAGCGGAGCCGCTGCGCTAGCTCCTCTAGCCGACCGTCAAATTGGGTCGCCTTGTGCACCAGCTTGGCCAGCTTCTCCCCATCAGGCCAGCTCCACACGCGCAGTGCGGCAGGCGACGGCGTGAGCTCTTCTAGAGGAACCGCTTCAACATGCTGCGCAGCGACGGTCGTCGCCGGAAGTAATTCGGTAGTGCTACGCGCCCCATCCTCCCGAGCAACGCCGGCAACCGCGTCCGCTTCAGCAGTGTCGCCGTCATCGCCCCCGTTGACGTTGCCGCCGGCCGCGACCGCGGCACGCCACGCGTCCAGGACGCGCTGCGCGTCTTCGCTGGCGGTAGACATTAGATCCCGAGTGAGGGCCTCCTTGGTCAGCGCGTCTGCGCGCGAGCGTGCTACCTCCGCCTCGTGGAAAAGACCCAGGTCATTCAGTCGGCCGCGAACAGCCAAGAGACGCGGCACGTCGTTGGCCTCACGGGCGTCTTCTAGCTCCAACACTGCCGCAGATTGATTACGCAGCTGGTCCACGCGCGAAGACACGAGCGCGATGTCGTCAGCGAGCGCCGAAACGCGCAAGCCGCGGGCTGACGCGAGAATCGCCTCAAGGCCGGGCAGGTCAGGCGAGCCCGACGCGCGTGCCTGGGCCTGCCGCAGCCGCTTGCGAGTCGCCTTGACGCTCTTGGAAAACGTCCGCCGCGCCGCTTCAATGCGCCGCCGTGCGTGGGTCCCCGCATCCCCAGAACGAGCCACCTTGTCGGCTGCCTCGACCGCCACCTCCAACGCCGCCAACGCACTCGCCGGTTTCTTCCCATCGACCATCTCAACAATATCCCCAGCACCCGCTGTGACAACCAAGTCAGACGATTCGCACCGCGCGACCGCCTGCTCCAGTAGCACCATGGCGCTCTTCTCTGCGTCTTCCGCTTGCGCGAGCCCCTGCTCCTTGACCAACCGCTCTGTTGCAAGCACATCGACACGTTCCTCCGCCTCAACCAGACGCTGCTGAAAGGGCTTGGTGTCGTCCTTTTGGGCACTCGCCGCACCGGCGACGGTCGCGTCGGAGCTGGCACAAATGCGCATAATGGCAGCGTCTTCCGCACCGAGGCTGCGACAACGGTCCACAGCAGCTTGCGCTTCCGACATCGCCGCACGGAGGGCGTCAAGTTCCGCATCAATGCAGGCAACCGACAGCTGAGTCACCGCCTCCTCTGCAGAGGACAGAGCCGTCGAGGCGGCTTGTGCAGCTGCAATATCCTCCTCCAGAGAACCCAGCGTCGCAGACGCCCGGCGCGCGCGGTGAATGGCTCGCAGCAGCACCCGTGGGTCCCCGCCGGCGAGCACCGCCGTGACTGCATCGGATAGCAGCCGGCGGGCAGAGTCCCGCCGTGTGGCCGCGGCAGCCGCCGCCTTCGTCTCCTTGGCACGCCGTTCCTCCACGTTGACCTGCGCCAGCACGGTCCGTGCAGTGTCCGCGTCGGCCAGAAGGCGACTTTCCGCCTCAGCGGCGCGGGCGGAAGCCGGCGCCGCGGCGCTGGCAGAGGAGCCTGCTGCAAGATGGAGAACCAGCTTGTTGGCGTGCGCGATGGCCTCCGTCAATGCGGTCGCCGACCGAGACCTGATGGCGTCGTCCAGGCGCTCCCGAGCATCGAACGCCTCCGCCTCCCTGCGGCGCTGCTCCCGCACGCGGGCGCTGCCCTCCCGCTCGTCCTTGCTCTGCCCACGCCGCCGCGGGGTGGACCGTGGCACTCCCCCAACGCTGCTGCCGCTGACGCTCGCCCCGTCGTTGCCACCGTCGTCCCGCAGCATGGAAGAGCCGTCGGGGCCCATCCCGTACGTCGCCGAATCAGAAGCTCGAAGCCCACCATCGGACAGGCTGCCCTCCACGCTCGGGGTAAACGGCATCAGCGACTGGTCCGGGTCTGGCGTCCACACGGCTGGCACGGGCGGCACGAGGGGCATGCTCGTTGTCGCATAGTGCACGTTGGTCGCTATCGGAGGCGCCTCGGGCTCCGTCCCGGGGGAGTGCTGCATGAATTCGTCGCTCACTGACGCCAGGTCCTCACTGCCGCCGCCTGGAGTGTCGTGAGACAGCAACGACACCGACGCGTGCACGTAAGGAAACGACCCCATGTCCTCCAGATGAGGTAGTGGGATTTGCAGCAGCACGTCCATGGCCGCCGGCGGCGGTCTCGCCGCCGCCAGGTGCCGCTGCAGCGTTGCCGATAGGAAAACCGGATCAATTGCCACGTTCATGCCGGTCGCCCGCGGAAAGAGCACCCCGCGTGTGTCCGAAGAAGAGCCGGGCGCAACAGGGTTCATTGTCAACGCCTGCACCGACGAACTACCGCCAATCAGTGGCGAAGGCGGCGGCGGCGGGAAGGCGCGCGCCACATCAATGGCCAGGCTCAACCGCACGTTGACGTCGTCTTGGAAGGTGGATAACCCCGGCGCGGGCACGGCGAAAGACGACAGGGCCGCGGACATGTACTGCGAGCTCGCATCGTAGTACGACGACTGGCTCGCCAGCGCCGCCGTGTCCATCGCAGGCCCCACGGGCGCGAGCGGTGCGGCGTACATAGGGCCCGTGGCCGTGATCGGGACCAAAGGCGGAAGCAAGGCCGACGTGTCCTCGCCCGCTCCAGCTCCTTGACGCAGCCGCTCCTGCTGCGCTTGCAGCTGCTGATATTGCAGCTGATGATGCTGCTGGAGCTGAAGGGGGTCCAACTGAGCCGGCGACATGGCCCCCATGGCCATGCCGTCCATGCCGAGGTCAAAGCCCACGTACTGCCCGGGAGCGTACAGCGCGCCACGCATTTGGCCATGTAGCCCGTCGGCGGCGTAGCCCATCGCCGCCGGCGTCGCGTACGCGGCCGCAGGTTCCCCGACACGCGGGGTGGGTGCTTGGCCGGCCCATCGGGCACCAGCATCAGCGACAGCAGCGGGAAACGGCAGCAGCGTCTCAGGCCCAGCCGGTTCCCCGCTCGACGGAGCAGTAGCGTTGGCCGTTCCGCCGTTCTGGGCAGCAGACCGCGCCGACGAGCTTGCACCGTCAGAACGCCCCCTGTTCGACTCCCCAGCGTCCGAAGAAGATCCCGCTGCAGGTGCTGCCGTCGCTTCATTCTTTGCAGCTTCCCCTTGCTGACGGATGCGCTCCACAAGCCGACGCACAATATCACGGTTCCCGTGCGCAGCGGCGTGCGTCACCAGCGTACCCCCTCCGCGGGCAGAGAGTTTGCTCTTAGGGTCCACAAACGCCCCGTGATCGAGCAATGCGTGCGCACACGACGGATGCGCGTTGAGAACCGCAAAGTCTAGAGCCGTCCACAGCTTTGCCGTCCGCGAGTTGACGTCCGCCCCGTGGGCCAGCAAAAGCTCCACCACCTCGGTATGGCCTTTGGACGCAGCCAGGTGCAGGGGCGTCAGCGTGTCCTGCACATCTGCGTCCTTGTTGATCATCACCTTAATGTTGGCGCGGCAATCGGTAGGTGCATTGGCGTCGAGCAACACGCGGACGACGTCAGCTGTACCATCGTCGGCAGCAATGAGCAGCAGTGGGTTGCGGAAGCAGTTGACTTCTGCTCCTGCTTGAACCAGCAGCTGCACCACCCGCGCGTGTCGCCCCTGCACCGCGTAGTGAATAGGAGTAACTCCCGACGCCGTCGCCGCATCGACGTTGGCCCCCTCGGCGATAAGGCTCTCCGCGCACTCCTCATGGCCGTTGCTGGCCGCGAGGTGCAATGGCGTGTACTTGCCATCGTCTTCATTGTTCGCATTCGCCCCGTGCTCCAGCAGCAACTGCACGATGCGGACGTAGCCCTTCTGAGCGGCCAGACATAGCGGCGTCTGCTTCTTGGCTGACTGAGCCCTGACCGGTGCCTGGTGCGCCAGCAGCAGCCGCACGAGAGCGACGTGCCCGCCAGAGGATGCCGCCAAGTGGAGCGCAGTGACGCCGTCCGCGCAACGCGCAGCTGCCGACGCGCCCTCATTCAGCAACGCCTGACAGCAGCCGAGATAGCCCTTGTGTGCCGCCCACGCTAGGGGCGTGAGCCGCTTGCGCCCATAAGTGGCATCCAGCTCAGGTCGGCAGCGGGCCACCAGCAGACGGAGGCACGATACCTTGCCCAGCTGTGCTGCTAAGACGACAGCAGGTAGCGAGCTCGGTGCCGCACCGTCCGAGGCAGGCTGAGTCATCCCCGCAGCCGCTGCTATGCGGGATGCCTCGGAGGCAGCAGAGGTAGATGCAGAAGGTGGGGGCATGGCACCAGGGCCGGGATGCAGGAGGGCGGGGGCCTCAATGGCAGCACCCCGCTGCGACCAAGTCATGGCATCAAGCAATACGGCCAGGCAATGGGCGTGGCCAAGTCGCACGGCACGCCCCAGCTTGGCCGCTAGCGCCGCTCGACTGTCGCCCAGGTGCCCACCCCCACCACAATAATCGCATGGCGGGTCCAATGGGGGAGGTGGCGGGGGTGCGCGTTGTCCGTCCAACCCTCGGGCCGACTCAGAGCCGTCAGTAGCCCTCCTACCGTCAGGGCCGCGCTCCAGGCCCGACGTGCCCTGTGGCAGGGCATACGGGGACAATGACGTACCCGAGGCCCCCGACACGGAGTCACCACGAATAGAACTCGCCGACGTCAACTCGGTGTTCTGCCCCCCTGTTCCACAGTCCGTCGCTCCTGACCTCGGCCTCCGCGCCGGTGGCCGCCCGTCCCTCAATGGCCGGTCATCAGTGCACAACACGCAATGGCATGCAGGCGGTGGCAGAGGGATGAGGTCCCCATCCGAATCCTCCTCCTCCTCTTCATCGTCGTCATCATCGTCCTCGTCGTCCTCGTCGTCTAGGCCGCCACTGCCCGCACTCGCCCGGCTGTCAACCGTCCGCTCCGGCCGACCGTCGCAGTCCGAGCAGCCCGTGCACACCGCCGCCGCGTCCGCGTCCAGGGAGGAAGTCCCCGCCAACCGCATGTCCCCACCTTCAGATGCGCTGCTGCCGCTGGAGGAAGAGGACTCGGAGGGGGGCGGCGCCGCACCGCCTGCCGCCGTCCTCGGCGAGTCAGAGATACGCATCCGCTGGGTGGCCCGCGCAAGGCCGGCTACGGAGGAGCGCCCCCCGCCGGCGGAGTGGTGATGGTGATGGTGGTGGTGGTGGTGGTGGTGCCCCCGCCCACCCCCCTCGTGCGACACCGCCTGACCGCCAGGCCCAATGACAACCACCGGCCCCACATCCGCCAGCGGCTGCGGCTCCGTCCCAAAAAAGCCCTGCAGGACACCTCGCGCCCGCGTGCGCACGTCCGGCGACCCGTGCGTCATGAGCGCCTCAATCCGTTCCACGCCGTGCGCGTCGGCCACATACGCGGCCATCCGGTTGAGCGCCGACGCGGCGCCGCGGCGGTTCGCCGCTGCGTCTGCAGCCGTCATGGCCGCCGCGTCCGACTCGCCGACCGCCAGGATATTGCGGATGCCCTTGAGAGCAACAGCCGCAACGGTGGAGCACCCCTTCCACAACACGTCCAGTTCCTTGGTACAATGGAGAAGACCGCAGAGGGCGCGGACGCCGCCCAGCTCGGCTAGAACCGCGATTTGTCCGGAGTCCCGATTGGCCGTAATGTTGTAAAGCCCCCACGTCGCGTCTTCCCGGCAAGCCGTGTCCTGGCACTCCACCAACCGCAGCAACGGCGGCAAGATGCCAGCGTCCAACACGTCCTTCACCTGGTGAGCCGACTCGGTGATGTTGGACACAATCCAGCAACACTCCTTCCGGATGCCCCGCTCGTGGGAGGTGAGCAGCTCGCGCAGGCACGGCAGCGCCGCACAGTCAATAATCACCTGCGTCTGACGGTCGTCCCCACAGGCAATGTTGCCAATGACCTGCAGTGCGGCCGACTGTACAGCTGGGACGACGGCCGAGAAGGAGACTGAAACGGGCATCTGCGACGACCCGGATCCTGGGTCTTCGGACCACGTCGCCCCCGAGGCACCTTGGGACGCGGGGGGTTGTGGGTAGGAGGGTGCCGCAACCGCTGTCTGCAGCAGCGCGACCAGGCGGGGGACGACCGCAGCGTCGAGGATGGCTTGAATCCGCTCATTCTGGATGCCGTCGCCAAATAGCTGGCACAGGCCCAGACACGTCTCCTTCAAGACCTGCTCCCCAGATGGTGCCGATAATAGGTTGGCAAACACCTGGGCAGACTTGCGGACCTACGCAGAGGATAAACAACACACACGAGGGAAAGCCGTCAAAGAGAAACGCAACGTATCACAAGCATGTCAGTCAGATGTCCGCACTGCATGCGCACAGCGGACACCAGCAACACACGAGACCCAACTCAAGTAACGCAACACTGCTCATCACGTACTTCGGCGAGAGACATGTCAGACGGGAGCCGGCCAGAACAGTCACCCAGGCTGTTCTGCAGCTGCAACGCGGCATCAGAGGCCATTGGCGATGCATTCTCCGCCATAACCTACGGGAGGATACCAAAAGTCGAGCAGATATGGTGACGGGGGGAGCGCGTGTTGTTGCAACGTTGGTTAGTCCAACAGCCTTACCTCACTTGGAGTATGGAACCACAGAAGACCAGCGGAGATGCCGCAGATGCGCACCTACGCGACTACAGGGGGTCAACACGCACTGCCAACGCGTGCGCACTCGACCCGGCCCCGAGCTCAACTAGAACAGGCAAAATGAACAGCGAGACGGCGCGTATCGACTGCGCCGAGCACCACAAGCAAGCGCAGGGGCCTGTCGAAATGCGCCCGAACACAACGAAAGAAACGTTCCACACTGGCTCCTCCCACCACACGCCCGCTGTGTTGGGGGTGTGTAGTCCGCACCACGGACGACGCTCGTGTGTATCGCGTACCGCACTGCCCGTTGCGTCTTCCCCCCGCTCTGGACCTCGTCACCCGCCACGCCCTCGCGCAAGACGCGGACGGCGACCCCCCCCCCCACTGATAGCGCCAAAGCCGAAAGAGGGAGCCACAAGCAAACCGCCAAAGGCACCGCCAAAGCCGCCGCAGCTCGCTGCGATCCGTCGATCGGGCATTCGACACCAATCCGACGGTGCCCCCACCGGGCGCCGCCGCCCCGTGCCACGAACCACAAGCCCGAGAACCCGCCAAACGCACCGTTAACCACCAACAAGAGTCGAAAGAGTTTGGTGGCGTGGGCCGCCACGGTGTTGAGTGCCGCCCGTCGCAGAGCCGTACCGCCGGTCACGCGGTAGCACAAGGGTTACGCGCCCGCGCCCTCGGGGGAGTCGCCGCCGTGGCACGGACGCGCCTCCAGCCGCCGTCACTGTCACGGTCGGGGTGGCGCGCGGCCCGCCGGTCGAGCGGGGGGAGAGCTCAATAAAATTAGGGGAGGCGGCTGGGACGCCGCCCACGCATAGGCAAAGCCGCACGACCGCCTGCGCCGAGGCAGGCCGTCACCGCCGTCGCCGTGAAGATTGCGGGGAGGGACTCGTCGGGGAGGCGCCGAGGCCGCGGCCGCATCCCCCTACGATACCGCTCGGTGCGACGAACACAAACACGCGCTCCGAGGGTGACAGTAGAAGTGAGTCTGAGCGAGCGACAGTTCGAAAAAGCAAACGACCCAGACGAGTGGAACCGAAAAATGGCATGCTGTCAACGCCAGAACTCAAGTGCAATCTCCCAGCTCAGCTCGCGCTCACTTGCTCTTAATTCGAGCAAAAGTCCGTTCGCAATGCATGACGAGGACGACGATCAAGACACTTGCGCTGAGGTGCTCTATCCGTCCGACCCTCATTCATAGCAACTGGCCTCTGATGAAGGCTTAATCTTATCCTCACCGGAAAATAAATATATGGCTCGCCTCAGGAGAGCCTCGCGGGGTCGGCGGTTTTTTCTGTTTCCGCTGGGGCGCTTCTGTTCTCCTACTGGAAAATGCACCCAAGAAAATGTCTGCATCAGTTCCTGTATTTGAAAATACCTGAGGCACTGTCTGCACGGCGCGTGCACGGCGTGCATAGACACGTGCTAGCCAATGGGAGCGCGTCGTTTCGATCACACCCCAATCACGCGAATACTGTTAGACCCCAACCGTCCTACAGAGAGTTCAACAACCGACAACTCGACATGATCATTTCGACTCTGAGCCCGGCATCAATTGTCGACGATGAGTCGTACGTGTCGATGATTCGTGCTGCCAATCCCCGTCTGTCGGTGATGGGTCGCTCATCCGTCACTCGTGGCGTCACCCGGCGCTTCAAGAGCCACCAGGCGACCGTAAGGGCAGCGATGACCGACGTGAGCATCTGTCATGTTAACTCCGACATGTGGACGTCGGCGGCCAACAAGGCGTTTGGCTCCTTTGTCGTGACCTTGCTGGGCAAAGAGTGGACGCTGCAGACGCGGGTGCTGCGCTGTTGTGTTGTCGAGGGCAGGCAAACTGCCTTCGAAATCGCCGCGTTCTTGCTGAAACTCGCCCGGGACTTTGGCTTGTCCCAAAAGGTCGGGGTGGTGCGGACGGACGGCGCTAGCAACAGCGTGGCGGCTTGTGTCGTGCTTGGTGATGTCGCCAGACAGCTGGATGACCGGGCGGACCACGGAAATTTGAGAATCATCCGCGGCAGTGGCGGTGCCGCGGCCGGGGCTGCAGCCGAATTGGAACTTTCTCAGGGAGCGGACGGCGGGCGTGGAGCGGAAGGTATGTTTTCAGTGCGCCGTCTCCGTAGCGGGAAAGAGGGTCGCGAGGCCGAGATACTTGCATCGTTTGGGTGAGTGGACCGTCTCGTGACGAGTGTTGAGAGGTCCGTCACGCGATGATGGCTCGCACGGATTCAAGTTGGGATTGCAGATGACTGAGCGACGCGACTAGGTCACTCAATGTTTGTGCCTTGGGTGGCAATGGGGTGGTGCTGAATATCGATACTTCTGGACGGAATGGGGCAGACATCGACGACGACGAGGGAGGAGACGGAGAGGACCTGCCTGCAGTCGGGTCAGATTGCGGCAGCGATGACGGTGCCGACCACCACGTACCCCCTGCTGCTGGTGTCTCCGACGAAACCGCAGATGCCCGCGCAGACTCATATTGTGGCGACATGCCCGCCGCTCTACATAACGGTGCGTGGCGGGCAGAAGGTGCTACCAGCGGCTCTTCTCTGCTTTGTCAGCACGCAAGGTGCGCTACGCACACTCTGCAGCTCTCCGTGCGTGCGGGGTTAGCTGTGCCCGCCGTGCTGTCAGTGCTGCAGAAGGTGAGGCTGGTCGTCAAGCTATGCCGAACCAGTACAAACTTACAGCGCGAGCTCCGGGTGGTGCTAGAGCAGGACGAGGCCGCGGAGGCGGCGCGGGATGGGCGGGATCGCATTGGAGCGGCAAAACTGGCGTCCAGATTGATCATCGATTGCCCCACGCGATGGGGCTCAACGCTCGCAAGGCTTCGTCGATTTGTGCGTGCGGGACCTGCGGTGCCCTCTGCACTCTCCACTAACTACCACTACACCCCACTGACGGTCCGCAAGGTGAGCGTCGAATGTCCTAACCAATCCGAGTTGGACGCCCTCGAGGAGGTAATCTCTTTCTTAAGAGTTCTCGAGAGCGCTTCCGAGAGCCTAGGGTCGGAGGCGAATGCGACCAGCTCGATGGAGGAGGCCACCTGTTGGTGTCTGCGCAGGGCGGGCGCTGCCGATATTGAGGAATGTGCGGCGCTGTCTGCCCTGAAGCGCGCAGTACTGGCCAACATGCGTGAGCGTCGCGAGACCGAGCGCCTGCGGGCCCCTAACCCCGCTTGGCTTGGTATTTGCGTGGCTGCGGTGCTTTTCAACCCGTTCTACAAGTCCTCTACAGTTGTCGCTGAGGTGTCGACGGCCACAACTGCCCGCTCAACGGCGCTTCAAATAATTCGGTGGATGGTGGCACGGGCGCCCTCGGCGTCGGCAGGGGCGCCGCCGACGCCTGCCAGTGAAGACGGCTCGCCCCCCAACAAGCACCAACGAACATTTGAGAATTGCTTGCGAGAGTCGATGGCGCCGCCGGCTGGGGCAACCGCGAGCGCGAGTCAGGGGGTGGGCGTGGGTTTGGGGGGTGGGGTTCCTCTGGCGGTGGAGTGGAGCGCCTACCTCGGCCGGACGGTCGACCAGGGGTCACGTGGCACTGCACTCGATTGGTGGCGAGAGAACGAGATGCACTTCCCTCGAGTGGCGCTTGGGGCCAGATACCTGCTCTCTATCTCGGCGACCAGCGTCACCTCTGAGCTTGTAGGCTGGTAGGACCGTCTCCAAGCTACGCGCCCGCTTGACTGGCGCAAACGCGGAGCAGTACATTGTGCTGCATGATGACATTACGCGCTCCCGCCGCATGGCAATGGCCAAGCCGGGGCGCATGTGAGTGGGTGATACATGTTTCTCTGTGGATGGGAGATGTAGTTTTGTTATTGAGACGTTACCTTAGGTTTATTGCACACACAGACCAGGACGGGAGGAGAGAGCGGGGGAGTGTGGCGGGCGCGGGATCGGCAGGGACTGGGAGAGTGGTCGCAGCCGATTAACTAGTTTGGAACTGGTTATTGGCCAGCGAAAACATTCATTGAACTGGTTCGGCTTCGCGAACCAATTGGGCAACCCTAATAGGGAGCTGCCCGGGCTTCTCTTTTACAAGCGACTTGTTTCGAACTTGGCTTAAAAAGATTTGGAGGTCGCACAAGATGCGCCGCACACTTGTTGCGGTGCATTTCTCTGAGGAAACTCCTCCCGGATCGGGACTGTCTTGCGCAACTGCGGCGCCTCGGAGGCCTCGTTTGGTGAGGATCCGAGGCGGAACGCCCGAGACGCAACAAGAAACGACCAGGATCGAACGGAACCGAGGGGAAATGAAGGCTCTATTATATATATATACAATAGAACCCCCCCCCCAGGGGCAGGGGGGGCTATTAGCGAAGCTCCTGCAAGTGCATTTCGCATGCCTTGCGCCCAAATGTGAAACGAGACAATTTACAGGCACTCAAGCTGGCCTCTTGCACGATGACGAACAGCGCTACCCACGGCCAGCCTTGGCCGGTCTTAATCGACAGTACCCCTGCGCCCACTGCCCCATTTTTCATGCCTTCCGGTTGAGAAACCGCTTTCGTCCTGCACTCCTCTCCGCTAAGTCAATGTACCTCTTTACCTCTCGCCGCCTCCAGCAGCGCCCGAGCGTCCCCTCCCCCCAACCACACGCCGAATGACCGCCTCTGCCACATCACAGAAAAAATGGAAGAGACAACCGCCCTTCCCCCCGCCCCCAGCAGCTGCCCCCACTTGTCGTTCTTCCAAACAACACGAAGGGCCGCGAGATCCGGGTACGAATATCAAAGCTGACCAGCACAGTGGCATCGCACTGTGGAGGTGGAGGCACCAAAGGCCCACAGACCCCCCACCCAGCCTGAGCCCTCGCTTTGGACAATCACACTGCAGGCAAAGCAGGCAAGCACAGGACCTCCCTGCAGGGGGACAGCTGCAATAACCAGGCCGGGGTGGGGGGGGCCCGTCAATCTCGTGACTTGGAAGGGCCTTTCCATCCAAGGGGTCGCACTGTCAATCGCCATTCTAATTCCATTCCGAACACAATACGCCAGAGCGACATCCACAGAACGCGGCGAGGAGTGTTGCTCCACCAACCACCAATCAAAGCATAGATCACCCAAGTGTCGCACTCCGAGGGAA
>ENA-ORXR01001776-ORXR01001776.1-marine-metagenome-genome-assembly--contig:-NODE-1776-length-21958-cov-3.024222_pt1 | contig 21958 bp, 18 predicted proteins | sample MGYA00237866_ERZ511479 | MGnify/ENA metagenome assembly ERZ511479 | reverse complement strand
ACTGCTCAAGCGTTGCTTCTGCTTCATCATGTAGGCCGTTTATCAACAGGGAATGTCCAAGGTTTCCCAAATTAAATTGGTAGCCTCCCTCGTCACCTGCTGATTCGAACAACTCCATACTGTTTCGACCATAGCTAATTGCTTCAGGAAGGCGTCCCTGCAAGCGACGCAGTACACCGCTTGCTGCAAGCCCCCTAGCCTGTTGAACATTAAGACCTTTATCCGCTGCTATTGCTATTCCTTCATCAAGATATTTATCTGCAACAATATAGTCATCCAGCAATACCGATAATCCACCGGCCGTTAACAATGCCTTTGCATGCATGGTTGATGAGGAAAGGTGAGCACAATTATTGAGGAAGCTAACCGCCCATTCACGCCCCTCCTTCCAATGGTTAGCCAAAAACCAAAACATGCCCAACTCACCGACCAGCTCAAGCCCGCCGTTGATATCAAGCGGTTTTGCAGAGTATCTTGGGTGGCACAAGGCTAGACATTCGCGAAAATTAGAATGCTCTGACTCCAAGCATTGAATGCTACGCAATTGTTTTCCTCCAAGAATGCCTGTATCAGCCTGCCGGGCTGTTTCAAGGTGGAAATCGAAAAATTTTTGACTGACGGTAGCACGATGCTCCGGTGCCAGAAGTCTGCGCTCGGTGGCGTAACGGCGCATTACCGCATGTAAGACGTACCCCCCTTCAGCATCGCGGGTGATCATCGATTTGTTAATTAGACCAGCGTAATCGGCTAACTCAACCCCAGCAGTTGCAGCGGCAGACTCACGCGTAAAGGCTCCTCGGAATAACGCTAAGGTTTGCACAATAACTCGCTCTCGTTCCGTTAGCATATCCCAGCTTTGCTGTAGCACCTTAACTAGTGCACCGGCTTCATGATCAGTCTCAATATGATGCTCCTCGATAGATGACAGGTACTGCCGCATCTCATAAACAATCTCTTCGCAACTCAGGTGCTGTACCCATCTGGCAGCAATTTCGATACCGAGGGGCATGCCACCCAGTAGTTTGCATATCTCCAAAATATAGGGATACGTCTTTTCGTCTGAATGGAAATTGTGATTAATGCGACTTGCTGTATCGATGAAGAGCTGGCCTGCTTCAGACTGCGCAAGCTGATCTACACTATCCGGCAGTTTGAAACCATCCAAATGATAAACCCACTCACCCTCAAGCTGGGTAGGCAACCGAGACGTCAGCAGAATATTCAGGCCAGGACAGCTGTTGAGTAGCGTTTGGCAAATTTCGACATCCGGCAGCAAATGTTCAATGTTATCTAGGATCAACAACACTTCATGAGTATGCAGCTCTTCAATCAGTAGTTCTTCCTTACTGCGTAAACCTTGTAGTGAAACGCCCGTTGAAGCAGCGATTGCTGATGGTATGAGTGTTGAGCACTGAAGTGACGCCAATGGAATTAGTACAACATCGTCTTTATAGCGGTTTTGAGATTGCAACCTCTGCTTTAGAGCCTGACTCAAGCGTGATTTACCAACACCACCAAATCCCAGAATAACTAGCAGGCGACACTCTGGCTTTCCCAGCATATGCTCCAGCTCTGCCAGTTCATTCTCACGGCCATAAAAAGGAACGGAATCCACCGGATGGGATTGTGGCTGGTTTGGGGAAAACAGATACCCTTTACGCGGGATAGTTTTTAAAAGTGTATGTCTGGTGTCATCCAAAACTCTGCGAATGTCAGCGATACATTGGGTCAGTGAGTCATCGGTGACAAATATATTACCCCAAACGGTAGACATTATTTCATCTTTACTGACTACCCGATTACTATTTTCAGCAAGATGCAAAAACACGTTTAGTGATTTAGGCCTCAGCTTAAGTTGTTCACCTCCCGTACGCGCTAGTATTTGTAAATCAGGGTCATAATATAGATCGCCAAAGTGCTTTGTATTAGTTGATGTTCTCATATTATTTTCTCCGTTATAGGATGCTACTCCCTGTATTGCCTGACTATAACTTAGTAAATATGTCGCATTTATTATCAAAAATAGCATAATTGATAGAAATTATTGCATGAAAATTATTTATAAGCTGAAATCACATGGATTTCAGCCAAAAAACATTAGCTAAAAATTTATTGCTTATGGTTTATTAGCTATCTCGATCCGAACGATTCGCTGTCGATGATGGCATTGCAGCTGGAAAGTGTTTTTCCAGAAGTCGGGGTAGAAGCTGAAAATGCTTGGCGAGAAACAATGAGGTTGCTTGCTGAGGATTAGCGGCAATTATCGTGATTGAATAAACTCCGTCGGCACCTCTTCAGTAAGCCAAACTAAGTTCTCCGACTGATAAAACACATAGCCTTTCCGGTGCATTTCACCAGAGGCCACTGTCAGAATAACCGGCTTGCCATGCCTACTCCCAACCTGATGCGCAGTCGTTTCATTTGCTGACAAATGCACATGATGCCGCTCACCTTTCAGTAAACCTTTTTCGTTGATTGAATCGAGAAAGCGGGCCGCTGTACCGTGGTAAAGTTCTTCAGGAGGCTCACAGGCATCTAACTGCAAATCGAGTTTAAGCGAGTGCCCTTGGTTTGCCCGAATCCGAGTTTGATCCTCATTAAAGCTGTAGCGTTGTTTATCGTTTGAAACCACCAGCTCTTGAAGTTGCTCGAAGCTAATCCCCCTATTTTTACGCTTTAGGCCAGCCAATAATTCTTCAACATCTGCCCAACCCGCCTCATCCAGCGCCAAGCCTATTTTCTGTGGCTCATGGCGTAGTATCAGACTGATGAATTTACCAATCTGCTTTTTTCGTTTTTCTTCCATTTTATTGTCCTTTATTCTGTGCAAACGCGCGCTGAAAACTCAAATTATTCTCTGCGGTACGCGGGTCTTCTGGAATAGAAAAACTGATGTGCCGGTAACACTGCGCAAACTCACCTTCTCCACTTAACTGATCCGCAAACCAAGCAGCGACTGACTGCGGCGGGTTTCCAAATACACCACAACCCCACGCGCCCAGCACCAAGGCATCGCAACCTTGCGTCACTGCGAGATTCAATACGCACGTATACGCTTAGTGAAAACTGCTTCCACCTCTGAAAGCACAGCGGGTTGATTACGCGCCAACGCACCTCGATTAGGTGCTGCACTGGTTATAAAGTCAATAATATTTCTCTAGAAGCCTGTTCAAGATGTTTTGAACAGGCCATTAAATGACCGCCTTGCTTAACGTTATGCTCCAAACACTGATTAGCCTTAGATAAAATATCTGCACTAACTGAGTCAAGTAAATTAGCCATTTGCGCTGGTGGCAGTTGGTTTATGCTTTGATTTAATTGAGTTATATCGCTATCAGCCACGAGTATTTTTTCCTTTAACTAATCTACTCAAGCAACTGTTGGCGGGCAACCATTAAGGCAAAACCTAAGAGGTTTTCTCCACGCCATTTTGTTGGGTTACAGGCGTCAGCGTCGTCAGCTGTCATACCAATTCCCCACACGCGATCAAGCGGACTTGCTTCGACTAATACATGATCACTGGTGTTTAATAGAAAGGCTTTTAGCTCAGGGTTCTGGCCAAATTTACCAACATTACCCTCAACCACAAAGTCAAAGCAGTGTTTATTCCAAAGATCGGCGTCAAAGTTTTTTACCTTACGACCCAACTTCTTTGCTTCAGCGGGATGCTGACAAGCCAAAACAGCTTCAAGTATTGTGTCGTCTTTAAACAGTCGGGCTTTCTGCGACATCATGTAGTGCTCAGCGGTCAGGTAAGTCTCTTCATCCAGTACAAAACTGGATGGAAACCATTGACTGAAGCAACTTTTATCAATTAGGTCAGACTTTTGGGTGTGCCCCCAGAAATGGAGGTATTTGACTTTATTACCCTTAGCAATATGCTCTAGTAGGTCATTTTTATTGGATATCATAGCTGTTCTCCATTTTTATTTAGCCATTTCTCAAATAGTCAGTGACTAACATCAGCCTGTCAATCACTTGTCTCATTAATGTCCTTTTGTCACTTTCAGTATAGTGCCCTAAAGACCTTTATAGGTCAATGCAAAAAAATCCCTTTCGATGAAATTGTACAAACTGATGATGGAAGGTAGGAATGCTAGGTGTCAGATTTGATAATCTTAGCTATGTTACTATGAATCGCCGGAATCGCGAATGAGATCAGTGGTAATAAAGCACTAGTGGATCAAAGCAAATGCATTCTGAAGCCACTCCCAAAATTAAGAGAGTGGCTTCGTCCATCTGAAGGCCTACCAATCAATAAGACCTAGAACCTCTGCTGCCCCTTTTGTTGCCTTTTCGGTGAGAATGGCAATAGGTTCCCCACTTCCACTTTTGGTGATGACGACGTTTATGCCAATGTCCATGTCCGTGACCACCACGTTTATGGATACGAACCCGCTTTTTATGGCAGTGTCTTTTTGATGGAGGGGGTGCCGCGCGGCGAACTTTAAGGAACTCGCCATAATAACTTTGTCCCTGGCTATTCCAGCCATGAGTCGACCCGTGCTTGGAGTTTTGTGCAAACACAGAACTACCCATTAAGAAGGTAGCCACGACGGTTACCATTAATAATAACTTCTTCATTTTTACACCTTTCGATTGGATTATGAGGTCAGAAAAACGCTATACCTCGTAGCGTTATGCGCAGCTGATCGCTAAAAAGGTCTATTCTTGATCATAAAATTATTAATTTACAACTTATTATTATTTTATATTTTACGCAAAAAATCTAACTTTATGCTTACTGCCTCGTTATAAATAGAAAAAATACGGACCTATGCATAGGCCGAACACTCATCAACAATCCTGTCAAGACATCAATCAGACGATGTCCGCCCTTGACCGGAATTACTATTAACCCGATTGGAATGATGAGGAGTTGGTTTTTTGACGCAGAATGATCCCCGCGATTGGATATTATTAGATCATCGAAAAAAGTCGGTGCCGAACAGTAATCGAGGAGTTGTCATAGGCTCTTGAGTGGGAAGTTTCAAAGGCAGTTGAGTTATCAGAGGATATAAATAGTTGCCCCGAACTAAGCTTGATGAGGCTTCTTCTCTTATTGATAGCAGCTACTAACTGCTTGAGAGCGAAAGCTAAATCCCCATCCATTACATATCCTATCATGCAGCCATACGGTAGTTTTTTGGAATATTTGGCATTTACATATCGGCTTACACCATCTTCGACATAAGTGCCAGCCTGCGAACCAGTACGCTTACCTTGGGAGTCAATTCGATTTAGTCGTTTACATTCATAGGCAATGTATCGATCATAATTTTGATCAAGAAATAAAGCCATATCTAAGATTCCTTTAGTTGTGAAATCTCCGAGCGTGTCTTCTTCTCTTAATTTATAGTGGATATTTAAGAAGCCCAACTTGCATAAGCTCTTATCTTTTCTGAGTAAATCAACAAGCCTCTCAGTGATAGTGTCTTCTTTTTCAGTCTGACTGCATCCTCTGATAACAGATGGCCACGCGCGTTTGATACATTCCATTAATTCTTTATCAATATCTTTGATACTACTTAGCCAAAGTGAAGAGCTTCCTATTATCATAAGTCTACTCTTAACTTTTCATGGCTAATAAATCAGATGCAATTGCATCAGCATCAGCCAGTGCTGTTGATCCAAGCCAGAACCTTCTTTTCCTTGGCTTGACAATGTAAAGAACATCATCAATGAAAACTCTGAGATCTGGTATTAATTGAAAGTTTCCAGGCATTCCCTGCGGTAATAAATTCCAAACTTTTGGTAACAGCTGATCAATACTAATGCTATCACTATTGCTGAAATACCTTCTTTTTGGATCTTCTGTCAAATGAATGCCTATGATGACTAAATCTGCTGAAGCTCCATTTAATTCAACAACAGCCCGCCGAGGTTTTTCCAGCCACTCTGATAGCCCTAAAGACAACCACTTAGAATAGTATCTCCAATCTTGCCTATTTGTATTTTCCCATAGACTTGGGATTGTTTTCGGCTCGGCTCTAGGTTGCATGCTAGGGATAATATGCTCGAGTGTATCTTCAATAAGTAATATTTCAGAGTCATTTAGCCCAAAATAGTTATACACTATCTTGTCGATTTCATTCATATACTCAGAAGCTTTAGTTTTTAAAACATCGTCTTTTTCTGCAAGTAGTTGATCAATAAGCTTTGCAGCCTGATCAAGTGCACGCTTCGATTTTAGTTGATTAACTGTGTTTTCTAACAGAGGGAAAGGTATGTCTAACAACTGTTCTTGGTGTACTTTGTCACGCTCCATACCTGTATTTGAGCTATGGTGAAATAAGAACCATGCAATCAATGAGCTATTAAGCAAAATAGTTAGAAACTTGGCTTGCCTTTCATCTTCTTTTTTAAAACTAATAGACTGAATGGAATCTCTAAAGCTGAGATCTTGAGTACAGTAACTTGCTCTTAACCTGCCCTCCTTTCGCTCTATACCTTGAGGAATAAGAATATGAGGAGCACTAAATCCTTCTTCGAAGCCTTTACGATAAACAACATCCGAAGGCCATACTTCATCAAGAATAGTAGGCGTTACTAAAGGTTTGAATAGTTGCGTCTTTAGATGAGGTATTTTTGTAATAATTTCTGAACTTGAAGTCTTATAACTTAGATCCCCCAATTTATGGTCTTGCGTTGGGATGAAACCTTGGCCAATAATCCACTTGTTATTATCTGAGTTAATTTTTTTCTTTGATTCTTTATAGGTAATGAGCTTTTCAGCTAATTTTGAGAGATTACTTAAATACTGATATAACTTGGCGTCAGGAGTTTGCATCCACATCCTTCGCTTCATTAATAATTGATCTTCTATTACAAATTTAATGGGTAATCTAGCCTGATCTATACTGCTTAAAGTCATCAGTCGCTTGGTTTTTAGATTCAAGTCAGCTTTTGGTACCCAGTAATCAAATTTGTAATTATCCCTTGTATCGTTACCTAGCCTGTAGATCATTAGTGCTGTTGGTGCACTTCCTCCCTCAAACAACTGAAACCGAGTATCAGCAAAGTTTACAACCCGAATAAGTTTGATACTACTCATCCATTGCCTACGTGTTGAAACAAAGGTTGGGCTATGGTTAGTTAAGAAACTGGTTGCTTTCAGCAACAAAGCAACAACACTGTTTTTGTTCGTAGTATGGGCAAGCGCTTTCCATGCAAAACCCCAAGCAATTTCTTTTGCGGGCATCTCATACTGATTTTTTTTACACCATACCTCTGCGCTTTTAGAGCTTTCGCTACGGCTGACCCATGGTGGATTCCCTATTATTAGATCGTATTTGTTCTCTTCGGCAGGTACGTCAAAAAAATCTACTATTTTCAGCGTCTCACCATACAATTTTGGCAACAGACGCCCTTTTTTCATCAGAGCCAATATTTCAGCAGGCCTGGTATTTTCTAGAAGTGCTATATAAAGTGAAAATGCCGCTACATGGATAGATTCTTTTTTTATGTCAAAACCATGTAAACGCCTCAGCATTGCCAGAAGAGCTGGCCATGTCGGATGTTTTTTCTGATGGCTGATCTTCCATTCATCGATCATTTTTTCAAACAAACGAACGAGAAATATTCCTGATCCACAAGATGGATCAACATACTTTCCATTACCTCTTTGTTGATCAGATAGCTCGAACCATGCCTGTTCAGTGACAAGATCAGCTAAAAACATGGGGGTATAGTATGCCCCCGTCGCTCTTTTCTTTATTGGGTCAAAACCTAAAAAACGATCATATACTGCACTAATTAAATCGATGGGGATAAATTTAAAATCATAAGGCCATAGTCGATATTGCCCGGAGATTAGATTGATATTTCCAGAACGGAAATCTGAAATAATCTTAATATGATTACGACTGAGATTTTCACACTGCCCACTCACATCGAAAGAGCAGGGAGCAACAAACATATCGCCATTAAAATGTTCTTTTAATAATTCAAATAGCTTAGCGAATTTCTCAGGGCACCCTTTCGATAGGAGTGATTTTAACGAGTCAATCTCATTATCTTTTGTTGCCTCCTGAAAATATTCGGCATTGATAATTTCTTTATCCTCTAGATAAGCAATGAACATAATCTGCATCAGTAAAGCCTGAGCAGACTCGAAGGTCATATCATGTTTAATTAGCTCATTAACTGTGGATTCAAGGTTACCTAATAAAACTTTATCAACACGATGGTTTGAGTTGAACTTATCTTCATTTTCGGCAATGAATCTTCCAGATTCAACGCCTAGAACTAGGTCTTTTAGTTCCAAGGCATCACCAAGAATGCTCAAGGTTTGGATCAGTTTTTCAGTTGGGTTTATATCTGCTGAAGGTATTTGAACTAAAGAGTATGCACGTAATACATCGTCTGTGATGACAAGCAGCAGTGTGGCAAACCCTTGGTTCCAAAGAGCTTTATGAATCCGATCAACTTTATCTTGCTCAAATTGATCTAGAACAAGAAATGCTATAGTGGGTACACCTGAGATACAGTGGATTGCCGCTAGATTTAACTCATCAAAAGACTGACGTATGATAGCGCTATGAGGAATACCCTTTAAATCATCCGCAGGCAATAAAAGTTCAGGTGCTTTGCGATTCTCCAATCGCAAGGAATCTAGCCAAGATGAGGGAATCATATTTAGTTAACCTCCATTAAGCCCAACTGTAGCTGGGTTTGTTGAGGTGATAACCCTAAAAAATGATAAACGCGTTCTTGAGCAGAACGAAGGTTAACAACAATCCCTTCTGCAGGGATTTCATCAAGAGTCACATTTACGCAATGTCTTCCCTCATCTGATTTACAGATAAAGATAAACTTGTCAGAACTTAAGCTTTGAGGTTCTCTAATGCAGACATACAGTGATTCTGAGAAATCAGATATAAACGAAAGAGGTAGGTGAAACCCCTCAGTTAAGTGCTTTACCACTGAAAAATATAATAAATCAGCAGAGTCATATTTTGCAGCAGACCTTTCCTTTTTTTCTCTATGGCAATAAGGAGCCAACTTACTAACCCATAAACGAAGTTTGTGCCGTTTTAACTCAAGGGCATCGCAAATGTCTTTTGACTTAAAAATTATTTGGTCCGCCATTGAGTTATCCGAATTGCAAAACTGCGATTATATTATCGCAGTTTTGCAAAATCGACTACACAAAACTAAGTATTGAACTAATTTAAGAGTAGATATGGTTAAGAAAATATCACTTCTGTTAGAACAAAGCAGCCTCCAACCATGCACCCAGATCCTCATCTGGTCTAATCAGTATCGCCCCATCCGGACAATGCGGCATCAAACCCTCCGTTTCTGGATGAAATACCGTCATCATGCCCGCCGCTAAACCCGCTTTAGCACCTGTAACACTGTCTTCAATCACGAGGCATTCATTCGCATTTAAAGACAGCGCTTTGGCAGCCGCTAGATAGCAATCAGCAGCAGGTTTCCCATGATCTACATCATCACGACTGATAGTTATCTGAAAATAATTCGTCAGGTTCGTGACCTTAAGATTCAAATCCACTTCATCACGACTTGAGTTAGACACAAGCGCCATTGGGATTTGCCTGGCAGCAAATGCATCGAGAATTGCCTGACTGTTTTTGAGTGGTGTAATACTCTGAGAACACTTCTCATAATGCACCCATTTCGCGCGTCGCCATTCTGCTTGTGTTATGTCCAGCCCGGTCAACTCCACGACTTTTTGGTGCACCTCAACAAAACTAGAGCCCAGCAATGCATCATGAGCGCCTGCTGGCACACTGACACCCAGTGATTTTATTGTCTCATCAAAGGCCTGCTCATGTGCAGGTTCGCTGTCGACGAGAGTTCCGTCCATGTCCCATAAAATGGCTTTTAATGTCATAAGTGCTTCGTTAATTCTTAATGTTTTAAAATTACTACTATCAAGCAGATAGAGATTCAAGTCACGTGATTACACTAAAATAATCTGCCTTGCCTTGGCTCATCACTCTGCCCTGGGCCGTGCCATTGGCATTCATCTAAATCGAGTTTACCCTTGGAAAACAACAAGCCTTCTTTTTCCAGCAATTCACGCTGTTTGCCTGCTTCTGGTCGGTGGCTAATCTTTCCTTGTGAGTTGATAACGCGGTGCCACGGCACGTTGTCTGGACATGCTGCCATCGCCAAACCTACCCAACGCGAAGCGCATGCTTTGTAATCTTCAGAACTGATGTCTTCAGGCTGCGGGATGAGTTTTGTAATCTGCCCGTAAGTGGCTACTCTCGCAAATGGAATCTGGCGCACCAAGCCCCACACCTGCTCGTAATAGGCTTGCTTGTTTGGTGGAGGAACATAGTTCATGATTATTTGCCCCGTGATTACAACTATCCGTCATGTTAATGGATGAGTGCCGTTAAGCAGGCACTGCCGAAAGCGTCAGGTGACATTAATTCCAACAGAGCCTGAATCTACGCCACAATTGTCACTAATTTAGCTAGAGCAACTAAGCATCTTCCTTCTTCTGCGCAAATACACTTAGCAGCGCTAAACAACCTGAAACAATCATCAGCAACAATGACACTGCATTGAGCTCCGGCGTCGATCCTTCACGCAAACGATCAAACATGGTGATAGTGAGAGGCGAATCAGAACTTGTAAGCATTAACGTAGTGTTAAAGTTTTCGAAACTCATTAGGAAAGCGACGATGCCCGCGCCAACCATTGCTGGCCTGAGATAAGGCAAGGTGATTGTTCTTAACACGGCTGTTTTGCTTGCCCCTAAATTATAGGCGGCCTCTTCGAGTGAGCGATCCATTTTACGCAAACGGGCACCAATAACCATGGTTGCAATCGTGGTGATAAAAGCGAATTGCCCAAGTATCACCAACACTAATCCCGGTCTTAAAAACTCGACTTCCAAGTTGAATGCTTCATCCATATAGTTAGCCATGGAGTTGGACGAGATAAGAATAGATATACCCAAAATCACTCCTGGAATAACTAGTGGCAATAGCATTAACATGTAGAGAAATTCTTTGAAGCGAAAGTCATAGCGTTCAAAGAGAAACGCATTGGTTGTGGCGACAAAGATCGACAGCGAGGTGACGAAAAACGCGATAAAAGCCGACACACCAACGCTCTCTAGCATTGCTGAGTCATGAAATACGCCCATTCGTTGACTGTCACTGCTGGTAAACCAGTCGAGCGTAAAGCCATTCCATGGCAGCGACGGAAAGAGCGAATCATTAAACGCAAACGTCGCAACGACGACTAACGGTGCAACCAAAAATATATAAAACAATAAAATATAGGCGCGATAAGTCCAGCGGAATGAGGCGGGCTGTGAGATAGACGGGATCATGAGCTTATCCTCTTCATATCTAGTGTGATGTATGAAGTAATCATGTCATCGTACTCGTCAGTGTTTGTTTGCTGAGCTTCAGGCCAAGCCAGACAATCAGGGAGGATAGCACCAGCAGCAAAATACCAAACGCTGAACCAAGCTCCCAATTAAAGCGAGTAATAAATTGGGTGTAGATTTGCTCAGTAAACCACAGGCTGTCTTTGCCGCCGAGCAGGTTTGGCGTTAGGTAGTTACCCAAGGTCATCATAAACACGATAATGCAGCCAGAAACGATGCCAGGCATGGCGTGTGGTATGACTATTTGCCTCATGGTTGTCCACATGCTCGCACCTAAGTCATAGCTGGCTTCAATAATGTCATCGCTTAAGCTTTCTAATACTGTGACCAATGGCACGACCATAAACAGCATGGAGGTATAGACTAGTCCAATCATGATCGCGGCATCGTTATAAAGTAATTCGACGGGGCCAGAAACTAAGCCTAACCACTGTAAGGCGTTACTGATGACACCCGTTTCGCGTAATAAAATCATCCAGCCGTAAGTCCGTACTAATTCGCTCACCCAGAACGGCAACAGGCAAAGCAGAAACAGGAATGATTTGGGTCTGCCCCTGAGCATTTTCGCTATGTAATAAGACACAGGAAAGGCGATTAATAGTGTTAGCGCGGTTGCCAATATCGACATAACGGCGGTACGCATAAAAGTACGCCAGTACAAAGGTTCGGTGAAGAACTCGCTGAAATTCTTAAAGCTGAAGGCGTATTGTCGTGGGGCGGTTTGCTCCCGTAACGCGATACCGAGCATATCAAAATGCGGAATGATCACCAGCAATAACAACCACAGCACGAAGGGTGTTAGCAGCAACCATAAGAATATGGACTTGTGTGTGTTCACGCGCTTGCCTTAAAGCAATGAGTTTGGTCTTGGCTCCAAGAGATGGTTAGTGCTTCGCCTTTTTGTAAGCCAATGTATTCGCCGGTTTGTGGTAGTGCGACATGCAGTTCTTTACCTGTGGCGGTGTCTTCTAAAAGCGCCGTGCTGTTCGCACCATTGAAGAGTAGATCTGCGACTTTACACTGTAGGCTGTTGTCGTTTTCGTCTGGGCTGATGCCTTTCTGAATGATTTTAATCGCTTCGGGACGTACAAATACTTCAACATCCTCGCCCACGCTCAAAGACAGTTGGCCATTAACCTTTCCACGTAAAGTTGGGCCGTTAGCAACCTGTGCGCTGCAACCATTGTTATCTAGCTGACTGACTTTAGCACTCCATTTGTTGGCATCGCCGACGAAACCAGCAACAAACGATGTTTGGGGGTGATAGTACAGATCTGAAGGTGCACCAACTTGCTCGAAGGCTCCGTTATTCATCACAGCTACTTTGTTGGACATCACCAACGCTTCTGATTGGTCGTGGGTAATATAAATAAAAGTGGTGCCAACACGGCTTTGCATTTGCTTGAGTTCGACTTTCATGTGTTCGCGCAGTTTTAAATCAAGTGCGCCAAGTGGCTCGTCAAGCAGTAGTAATTTGGGTTCTAAAACGAGGCAACGGGCAATCGCGATACGTTGCTTTTGACCACCCGAAAGTTGTGAAATTTTCTTTTTGCCAGAGGCACCAAGGTCAACGCTTTCCAGTGCTTCATTGACGCGTTTAGTAATTTCAGCAGGAACGACTTTGCGTTGTTTTAAGCCGTAAGCAACATTTTCTGCAACTGACATCATCGGGAAAAGTGCGAGATGTTGGAACACCATATTGGCAGGGCGCTTATTGGCAGGAACGCCAAGCATCGACTTACCTTGAATCAGAATGTCGCCAGAATCTGGCTCATCAAATCCCGCAATCATTCGAAGTAACGTCGTTTTGCCACAACCAGATGGGCCTAAGATAGAGAAAAAAGAACCCTCTTCGATTTGCAGGCTGACGTTATCGACTGCGGTGAAATCGCCATAATGTTTATTTAAATCGCGCGTTTCAAGGTCGATTACTGAGTCGCTATGGTCTGCGTTCTTGGTGTCGGTATAGGTCATTTATTTACTCAGGATATTCGCTCTGAAATAAAACTCCCCCTCTTCTCGTGGAAATGAGAGGGGGGCAGCTTTCGATAAGCTTCTAATAAATTTTAATTAGGAAATTTTAATTAGGAGCTGTTTCTTCCTGACCTACTTTGCCGCTTTAACACGATCCAGAACTTTGCCTTCTATCTCTTCCAAGCCAGCTGGCACAGGTGGATACCATTTGACATTATCCAGTGCTGTTTTTGGAAAGCTGCCCTGGAACTGTGCTTTTAAGACATCATCAGCAAATGCATCAGCACCTTTAGAGGCGGTAAAGTTACCCGCTGCTGCGGTAATTTTTGCCGCGATTTCCGGCTTCATTACAAAGTTGATCCACTTGTAAGCGGCTTCATCATTTTTACCTTTACGCGGGATTGTGAAAGTATCAATCCAACCTAGCGCGCCTGATTTTGGCGCAACAAAAGTGATGTCCTTGTCTTCTTTATTTAGCTTCCAACCGCCGGTATCCCAAGCCATAGCCGCAGTGACTTCACCTGAACGAACCAGATTTAACAAGGCATCGCCACCGGTCCAATACGTTTTCACGACCGGCTTACACTCAACCAGTTTTGCTTCAACCTTTGACATCAGCTCGGTGTATTTATCTTTATCTGCATAAGCCGCAAAGGGGTCTAGTCCCATGGCGAAAGCAAAGCCGATTAGCGTCGGACGCTTCAGGCGGTAGGACACTTTACCCGTTAGGTCAGCATTACAAAGATCGGTGTAATCCATGACGCTGCCAGCTTCTTTGGTATTGACTACTAAGCCGCTAGTGCCCCAAATGTGCGGCACACTGTAAACATTGTCTTTGAACGTGGTGCTTGCTTTGGTTGAGTCGAGCATTGAAGTTATGAACGACGCAGCATCAATTTTCGAGATATCCATTGGCTTGTAGATATCGTAATTTTCCTGTGCGCCGGACACCCGATCTTGGCTAGGTTGCGCCAAGTCAAATCCAGAACCACCTGTCGCACGAAGCTTTGAGATCATGTCTTCGTTATTTGACTTGGTGACTTTAACGTCGATGCCTGTTTCTGCTTTAAATAGTTCGATCACGTCATCAGGTGCATAACCGCCCCAGGTAAGGAGTCTTAGTTCGTCGGCATTAGCTGATGAAACGGTAAATATGCTAGCGCTTATAAGGGGGAGAGTAAGAAGGATTCTTTTGAGATTAAAGCGTTTCATAGTATTCCTTTTTCAGTTAGATATGAGGGTTGGGAACATTAATATTTAATTATAACCTGTCGCACAGTCAATGTAGCGGGTTGGCTGAGCTGACTCAAGACGATTTAGGGATTTATGTTAGAATAAAGCTCAAACCCGTGATATGACTGAGGCCGGGCTGGTTGCCGAATACGCACCACCACAAGAATAAATCTGGATTGAGGTAAAATTGAGGTAAAATTGAGGTAAACTAGTAAAACAATGACGAATATTGAATTATTCTCTTTAGAAGGCAAGAAAGCCTTAGTTACGGGTGCCAGCCGTGGTTTAGGCCGTGCAATAGCAATCGCATTAGCGCACGCTGGTGCTCACGTAATCTGCTCAAGTTCACAGGACGGAGGAACAGACGACACCATCGCTCTAATCGAAGAGAACGGTGGCTCAGCTGAGGGTATGGCTTGTGATTTATCTGACTCAACTGCAATTTTAGCTTTAGCTGAAAACTGCAAAGATGTTGACATATTGGTTAATAACGGCGGCACCATTGAACGTTTTCCTGCGGTAGACTTCCCTGAAGAAAGCTGGAACCACGTCATTCAAGTAAACCAAAATGCAACCTTTATGCTTTGCCAAAAGTTAGGTAAAAACATGATCGACCGTGGTTATGGAAAAATCATTAACATTGCCTCTATGCTTTCTTACACAGGCGGCATTACGGTTCCTGCCTACACCGCTTCTAAGCATGCGGTTGTTGGCATCACTAAAGCATTAACCAATGAATGGGCGCAACATAACGTACAAGTCAATGCGATTGCTCCTGGTTACTTCAAAACCGATAATACTCAAGCATTACAAGATGATGCGAGCCGTAACGCGGAAATTACCAAGCGTATTCCTGCTGCCCGTTGGGGTGAGCCGAGCGATTTAGGCGGTGCTGCGGTATTTTTAGCTTCTCAAGCGTCTAATTACATAAATGGTGCTGTCCTACCTGTTGATGGTGGTTGGTTAGCTCGTTAGGGGATGCCAGCGGTTATTCCAAAACCTACTATCCGCGCTGCCTGTTGGAACTTCTCAAGTTGACTCTGTTTTACCACTAATTGTTTTTTACCTAGTCGTTGACACAGTTTTTTAGTTTCCTTGTGGTCGGCTAGCATATCTGCGATCTCATCACTACTGCACTCTATGACCAGAGCAACAGCGACCTGCTTCATTGCATTACCCTGTTTCTGGCAAGTCGCAATAAAACCCTCAACGGCTTCAGGCAGTGGTTGATCATCCTTGCTTTTTAAAAAGCTATCCAGTGTTGCGATATCATTGCCGCTCTCTATTGCCAGTATGGATTTTGCCTTATCAAGTTTCCAACTGTTATCGGCCTCCTGAGTGGCCCACGTATTGAGGGTAAGCGTATCTTCAGCCGATGGTTCTCCGTCTGTAATATTGATATGTAAGCTGGGAAAGATAGCAAAGCGACAATCAGAAACGTTGACGGGTGCTACATATTCATCTGTCAGCCCAAGGCAGTAAGCGCCTAGTGCTGTCAGGCGAAAATAGCACATACCATCATATCGACTTAAAAAATCCAGATCATCTGTTCCCCAGTTCCCCCGATAGTCGTCACGGGCGTCCTCAGGGTCAATGTAGGCCACATCAATCATGCCAAGCGTTGCGGCATATTCAAATAAGACGCACAAAACATAGCGCCCTTGCAGCATTGACCAGTCATGAAACCCGTCATAGCCAAGTGAGCCGTACTCACTGTCAATCAGATAGAGCTTCCATGGATTGTGGGTTACTTCAAAATTCAGTCGAGCCGCCTGCATAAAGTTGAAAAAGTTGTCGATTTCAACCCATTCTCCCACGGGGCACGCTTCTAAAGCGGTCGTCACCATTAAACGGCGCGGCGCGGTGGCTGTCATCACACGACCTTTTGATTTTTGACCCTTGATCTCATCGACACGATTAAATTCATCCAGTAAGGTGTTTTTTTGCCACTTTTTCCATATCAAACGAATTGTTTCGGGTGTGGGGTTTATTAATTGTTTAACGCCACTGCGAGACAGTTCCAGTTTACTGCCATTTACTTGAGCCAGCTTTGCTGACTGTAACAATAACGGCCATGCAAAGGTCTTGATTCCACCAATTTCCTGTGACCAGCTATATTTTTTAGGGCGCTCAAGATCATAAAACTCGCCGCCGTTTAAGGATTGAGCTAATACCTTAAGTGTTGCTGCGGATGCCCGCCCAGTTTTGGCACTGGCCTTTAGTTTTCCTTGTTGGATCAGATTGATGATTGTTGGTAGATCCGTCAGCACTTCTTGCTCGCACAATCTGATCTGCAATCCCTCTTCTCTCTTATCCGGTTCAGGCAATTGTGCCTGACTGAATAACCTTACCGGTGGTGGCTTGGCTACAAATTCTTTAAGTAGGGGTAGCAAATCAGCAGGCAGGCATAGTTGATTACCAAACAAAAAAAGGCACAAGCGTGTAGGTAAACGGGAATACCGGTAACTATAACTTTCCTGATTATCTGGTATTACTGCAAAGGCTGGGCTTTCTTGATATTTTGCATAGAATTCATCGGGAAAAAACTCTCCTTCCGGATCATAAAGCGCTTCTGCAACCGCTAACTGCTGACACTTATCTAACTGCGCATATTGGCGTTTCAGATTTTCTCCTTGGTCGCCGATTAGACCGTTAGTGATTCGCCCAACCAGACCCGCTTTGTTACTTGCACCTTGTTCTTCGGGCACAAAAGGCAGTAGTTTTTTCAATTCATCAACGGTCTTTGAATTGAGGGCGTCATGTAGTGTCATCATGGTGGATGGTTCCTGAAAAAGCAGATCAGAGTGTTGTTTATAATTAATTTACTGAGTTGAGTACAGCATAAATTTCAGGTTAATCAGCCTAGCTGTAATTCTAGTTGGCGACACAATGGTTGCAAACCATTTCGGTAGATCTGCGCATACCTATCGCGAGGGATTTTTGACTCTATTTCATCCTCCAAAGATTATTACAGTCTATTGAGGCGTATCGGTTGATGTTGCTTACAGATGCATATGTTGCTATAAATGACAACATGAGTGCAAAGCAACTTTATAAAGATCGCTTCGAATACGATGATGGCTTAATTTTGGAAATTGTCGTGTGGGATCTTCCGGCACCAGTAGTTGGGAGTGAGCATCATTACAAATACAGTTTGTTTTATGGAAATACAGAGCAAGGCAGGGTTGTTGGCTACGATAATGAACGCCCAAAAGGTGATCACCGTCATTACGGAAACCAAGAAGAGCCTTATACGCTAATTAGCATAGAGCAGCTGATTACAGATTTTATGAGCGACGTGAAGCAGATTAGGAGTCAAAAATGAGAGAGTTAACTATCAGAATTCTGGGTGAAGATGCTGCGATGAAAGCAATGCAACAGCGCTTTAGAAGCACCATGAAAGATGGCGTTTATGCGGGTGAGTTTTTGACTTTTGAATCACCGACGGCTTTATTTCGCTCTATCAGCCCTAAACGTTGGGAGCTGATCGTTGCCCTTCAAAAGCTAGATACAGTTAGCATGCGTGAGCTTGCTCGCCAGTTAAAACGAGATGTGCACCGGGTTCATGATGACGTAAAAGCTTTGAAAGAACTTGGCATTATTGATCAATCTGAAAAGGGAATCCAAGTGCCATTCGATAAGATCCACACTGATTTTACCTTGAGTCGGCAAGCTGCCTGAGAAAACGCTATAACCTTGGACTAGAGCAAGATAATCGTATCAGGAACCTACCCACCCGAGCCAAAAATTGTGGTTTGCAACCCCGTCTCTGCGGCGATTTCAACTCTATAATTGCTCCAGTAATAACTGTAGCTCCACAGCATCATCAAAATCCAGCCCCTCATCATCTGCCAGCGCTGGATCACGCTCCCCCGCAATAATAGCCTGCAACTTACGCAGAAAATCTTTTTCCTGCCAGCTTTCAAGGCACTGCTCAATCGCCTGTTCAACCTCCTCAGTATCCCCCTGCTGAATCGCCTGTCCCACAGCCAAAGCCAACCGCCCCGCACCCGAATGGTTCTCCCCACCATCCCGCCGATAAGCCAGATACGCCGCCACCGCCTTTTGCCGCGCCTCGCGGGCAGCCTGTGGATTCCCACTGGCCTGTTCCAGATTGTGCAGAATTTGCCATGTTACCCAAGGCTCAGCCGTATGACCAAATGCCTGATCACACTCAATCGCCCGCAGCAGTTCCGGGCGGGCTTCGTCATAACGTTTTAGCTTAATCAAAGTATCAGCAATATTACTTCGTACTAAACCCTCATACCGCAAATCCCCCAAAGCCACATAAATATCCGCAGCCTGCCGATAAAAACTCACCGCCTGTTCCGGGCGATTCCAGTCATCATAAAGATTCCCCAACTCATTCAAACTCATAGCCTCACCCGCCCGATTCCCCTGCTGACTATCAATCGACAAAGCCTGCCGATAAGCCTGCTCAGCCTGCACAAAATCCCTGGAATCCTGATGCGTCATCCCCATCTGATGCCAAATCGTCGCCACTGCTCCCGGCTCATCCAGTTGCTCAAACAAAGCCAGCACCTCCTGATACCCAGATAGCGCATCGGCATAACGTTTTTCTAGCATGCGTGTAGTAGTAAGCTGGCTTTTCCCTGCTGCAACCTGCCGGGTATCCCCCAGTTTTTCAGACTGTTCAATTGCTTCCTCATAAGCCCCAGCCGCCACCTCAAGCTGCCCCAAAGCCTGCAAACAATTCCCCTGTTCAATCAATGCCGTAGAAGCCATCCGCACCCCATCTTCTCCAAAGGCTTCAAACCGCTGCTGCGCCTGTTGCAAATACGGTAAAGCCGCCTCCGCCGCACCATCTGTTTTCAACACCCGTCCCATATTGAAATGCGCCATCGCCAAATCATAATCCGCCCCAGCATAAGCCTGTTCCCCAGCCTGCTGACATTGCTGCAATAAAGCCTCTGCTGCCTGATAAGTACCCTGCACATCCCCCTGCTGCAATAAACGATCAATCGTCATCGATTCATTTTCAAACCGCGCAGCACCCCATTCCCCCAAACCCTGCGCCGCCTGTTCACGCCAAATCACCACCTGCGCCAGTGCCTGCGCCTGATTAAGATACTCCAGCAATTGCTCAACACTTCCCAGCTTATCCATCACCTGCTCAGCCGCCACTTGCCCCGCAACCAACCCCGTCATCAATCCCTGCAAATGAGCCATCAGATTAGGCAGTTCCAGCTGCGTAAGCTGCGCCGCTAATTTGGCATCCTCAAACTTGTGCTGATAAAGAAACCCCACCAATTCCCCCATCACCGCCATCCAACGCTCCCGATACTCTACCAATTCCCCCTCATCCAGACCCAAAGCCAGATAAGCAGGCAACGCCGGATCAAAGCGCACATAACCATAATCCCCCACCGTCTGCGCCAGCCCAACCTGAATTAGCTCACTAACAATCTGCCCGATGTCTTCAGCTTCCTGCGCTAACACACCGGCCAAAGTAAAGGCATTAGCACCATCGTGAAACACCGCCAACCCATCAATCTGCTCACGCACTTCCGGCGATAAGCGCTGCAATGAAAGCTCCACACTGGCAAATAAGGATAATTCCCGCTGCTCAGGGTATCGAGCATGCAAGTCGTGCATGACTGCCTTGACGTTGTCGGTAGTCGCCGTGACGCCTTTAATGGCCAGTTCCCGCGCTAGCAGCACCAGCGCTCGTGCATGACAACCCACGGCATCCACCAACGCATTGACCTCAGCAGGGTCATTGCCTAAATCGTCATGGCGTAAGGCCAATCCTTCGGCATTCATCACCTGTAACACCAGCGCTTTGGCATCGGTTTGACTGAGTGCACCGAGAGTGATTTCACGGGCCTTATGGTTATACGGTGCGGGTAGCGATTCACGACTGGTGAAGAGTAAGGACGCGCCAGTGCTTGTCGTAGCAGAGGAGGCTGGCTGTAGTTGTTGTAATAACTCAAAAATCGCCTTGAGGTTGTTTTGCTCACTCCCGACTAATAAGGATTCCAGATTATCCACCACAATCAACACGCGCTGATTTTCTAATTCTCGTAATAGCGGTTGTAGCGCTTTGTCCAGATCACTGCCGTATTCTGCGATGCTGTAGTGGTCACCGACCAGCTGTTGACCCATTACATTCAGTACGGCGCGGTCGTGAGTGTAGTCTTCGACGCTGACAAAGGCACAGCGATCAAAGCGTCGCGAGCGTACCAGCCAACGTGCCAACTCAACGGCAATCGTGGTTTTTCCGACACCGGGTGGCCCCCATAAGATCATAGACGCCAAACGACCCGAAGCAAGCATACGCCCGAGCGGCCCTGTTTCAGCGATCAGATGATCTTGTCCGACAACGTCTTGTATTTTCTGGGGGCGCAAACGATCTGCGAACGGACGCGGCGCATCGTTTGATAATCCTGACGATGTAAACAGATCGCTCATGCATGTCTGTTAAGCGGCAAGCCCGTTAAGTGCAAGCGTGCGCATTTTTGCAAAAGCTCAACCTGAGTTCATTTATCCAGATCTACTTGTCTTGCGGCCAGTACCGCGCGGGCACGTCATAGATACGGCCCCCGCGATCAATTGAGAGCGCAAAATCCTCAGGATCTGTAATACGCTTGAGGGCAGATTCGAATTGGCGCGTCGAGGTAATGTCTTCGCCGTTTAGCGTCACAAGAATATCACCCGGGCGCAGGCCATTGGCAGAAGCCGCACTTCGGCGAATGGTCTTTGATATCATAACACCCGAAAGATAAGGATCCACACCAAGTTCTTCTGCCAGAACGGGCGACATATTCACAAGTGTCGCACCGTCGAGCGGGTTATAATCATCAATTTGACGCTCATCGCGCTTTGGAACTTCCTTTGGAATATCGGCGCGAATATTGACTGTACGCTCTCGACCGTCCCGCCAAATACGCGCAGATGTGCTTTGGTTTTTCTTAAGAGTCGCAAATTTAAATTTCAAACCGCTATCATCATTTATCTCTGTCCCGTCGACAGACAAAATCACGTCCCGTTCTTTTAACCCACCAATCGCCGCAGGGCCGTTCGGATAAATATCATTTACAATCGCGCCGCGTGCGCGGTCAAGACCAAGGGCGGCGGCCATATTACTATCCAGTCCTTGCGTTCTGGCACCGAGCCAAGGGCGTACAATACGACCCTCGGATAGAGCGCTATCAATTGCACGGGCCACAAGCACAGACGGTATAGCAAAGCCAATCCCGTTAGAGCCCCCAGAGCGCGAGAAAATCGCCGGATTATCAGGGAGAGAACAATATGTCTGCATCAGATATCGTGAGCAATCTAGGGGCCATGCTGGTCTCTGGCGACGTGGAAGTGGTGGATTGTACAGGGGTTTTGGGGCCGGACACGCCGATC
>ENA-ORXR01001773-ORXR01001773.1-marine-metagenome-genome-assembly--contig:-NODE-1773-length-21966-cov-123.942848_pt1 | contig 21966 bp, 19 predicted proteins | sample MGYA00237866_ERZ511479 | MGnify/ENA metagenome assembly ERZ511479 | reverse complement strand
GTACATTCACTATCCATGCTTCAGTCTAGCGAGTGAAGCGGTGGAAGTTCAAGCAGGCTTGTGATGAATCAAGAGCGTTCGACCTGCGGTGGGAAGATGGAAAATCGAAGGTTCAACGGAATTATTTCAGCAGACACGTGTGACCGGAATGAATTCTACGTTACGGTTTCCATGGATCAAAGGAGGGGCATGAGGAGACGTGGGTAGCAAGCACGCGATCCTCGACCCGCTGGAAGCGCGTCGTTGCGATACCGACTGGAAGCCGATACTACGTTTGCTTTTGTAGTACGGCCTTCGAGGCGGTATCGCAACGACAGTCCTTCCAGGCTGTCGAATTCGTTTCTCCATTCGCGCGGTTTCAGTGCGATCCAATGCGATGCTCAGCGCTGGAAGGCAGACTATGGCAGGTTCTTGCCATAAGGTGGCGAGCGTTTGCCATACGATGGCAAGTTCTTGCCATAACCTCCAATCACGCAGACTTCGGAGTTCAGCCAGAGATCAGGGGGTGATTTCTACCCAGCTGTCGTCGTCTGCCACCGATGCGGCATAGATGGTTTGACTAGGCGAGATTTCCACCCAGCCATCATCGTCGGCCACCGAGACCGCGGACGCGATCGAGGGTGTCGGATCGGAGATGATCGAACGAGCTGCGGTCGTTGTGGCAACCATCTGCGGTTCTTGCCAAGCGATCTGCTGCGTGTGCTGCTGCTTTGCCAGTTGGGCTTTTTGCTCTTCAACGTCGATGCAGCCGCTACTCCCGTAGGCGCGCATGCCGATATCGCCGGCTCGAGGTTGATAGGTGTTCGAAACGTCGGGGGTCATACATCCAGTCGCGCAAAACGCGCCGAACGAAGCCACCACCAAGGTGCTCCATACTTTCTTCATAGGTACTCATCCAATAATCAGGCTCACGAACGTGCGCCCTAACTCGAGTGCCAAATATCAGCCTCGGCTTGGATAAGCAAATGGTTTCCAGCGTTTTACGTAAACAGGTCTACTGCAACGCGGCTTCGTCGTGCAACCGCCGCTATCTACTGCAACCCGGCCATGTAGCGCTCGGGTTCGCGGTTGAACGCGTCGAGGCAACCAGAGCAGCAAAACTTCACTTCCTGGCCGTTGTAGACGGTGGTCGGCCCACCATCGAGATCTTCACCGGTCACGAGACAGGCATCCAGCGGATAGGCTTTGACTGCGCTGCCCGAACTCGCGGGGGTGGCGGCAGTGGCAGCGGTTTGCGGGTTGGGACTGGCGCAGCCGACGAAAAGAAAGGCGGTGGCGATGGCGGCTACGAGGGAAACGATTCGGAGGAGGTTCTTCATGAGGATTGGTTTTATTTATAATTGGGGAGGCCGACTTGTTAACATGGCCGAAGTAGAAGGAAGTTTTCCAATGGAATTTCAACGGGGTCGAGAGAAAAATCAGTTCCGCAATGTTCACTGAAGAAGGGTTGAACCCGATTACCTGGAATTTAAATTTGTGATTTCAAATCCTGCGCGCTTTCTCCTGCGCTACCCCCAACCGGCTGGAAGCACGGTTGGTACGATACCGGCTGGAAGCGCGGTAAACCCTTCGCGGTTGCGCGCGGTATTGGGCTTGGCCCCGCGTTTATGAAATTAGATAATTTTTCGAATCTAAAGATCTTAAAACATGATTGGGGCCCCCGCACGTTTAGAACATCCGTGCGTGTAGTCGCCCGGGCGGGGCCGGCCTCCGGCTTTAATCCAGAGACAGAGGGGAGCAAGCGACTTACGCGCCGAACACATCTTCGAGGCCTTGACGCATGACCGCCGGATCCGGATATTTACCGCTCCAGTATTGAATGCCGATCACGCCCTGATTGACCAGCATGCCGAGGCCGTCGATGACCTTGCAACCGCGTTCGGTGGCTTCGCGGACGAGGCGGGTTTTGGGCGGGTTCGGGATCACGTCGGCGACAACCATATCGGCAGTCAGGGTGTCGACATCGAGCGCGAGACGCGCGTCGATATCCGGGTAGAGTCCGATGGAGGTGGCGTTGACCACGATGTCGGTTCCTTCCGGAATTTTGAAGTCGCCGTCCCAAGGAACGAACACGGCCTTAGTCGGCACGCGTTCGTTGAGGAGATCGACCAACTCTTGGCCGCGTTCGACCGAGCGGTTGACCACGGTGATGTGGGTTGCGCCCGCGAGCGCCACTTCGACGCCGATAGCGCGCGCCGCGCCGCCGGCACCGAACATCACCATGCGTTTGCCGACGGGATCGGTGAGTTCGCGCAGGCCGACCACAAAGCCTTTCCCGTCGGTGTTTTCGCCGATCCATTTTCCGTCGCGTTTGACCACGCAGTTCACCGCCCCCATCAGTTTGGCGGATTCGCCGAGTCCGTCGAGGTATTGGATCACATCGACCTTATGCGGGATCGTGCAATTGAAGCCGACGAAGCCGAGCGCTTTCACGCCGTCAACCGCAGCCTTCAAATCATGCGGGCCGACCTCCATGGTCAGATAGCGCCAGTCGAGGCCCATGGCGCGGTACGCGGGTTCGATCATGGCTTGGGTCGGATTTTCGGAAATGGGCTGGCCGAAGCAGCCGGTGAGTTCTTGTTTAAAGTTCAGTTCTTTTGCCATGTCGCGGTGTTCTCCAATCCTGAGATCCATAAAGTTTGAGTCATAAAAAACAAGCGAACAGACGTACCTGAAATCGAACTCCCTGCTTGAGCGCTCGTTCAAGGAGGATTTAAACGGTTGCAACTCACAAACGGCAGGCTCCAATGAAATCTCTGCGCATGATCTTCGTTCTTTCTCTTCTCCTCATCCTCTCACCATTCCTCTCAGGATGCAGTGGTGGCAGTGGCTCCGGCACCGGTTCTGAAGCGGTCATCGGCGTTACCATGAGAAACGCAACCACCCCCTTCTTCAACGTAAGCTCTACAAGAAAGCCGATGCAAAAGCCGACGAGTCGCTGAAGTAGTTTATAGAATCCGAGAGAGTCCCTAATATGAAACGTTTGTCTGTAATTTTACCCACGCTACTGGTCTTTGGTCTTTGCGCAGGTGGCGGAGGTGTCGCGCAGGAGAAAAAAAGTCCACCGAAACCCAAGCTCCACCCTGTTGAAAAATACGACAAGGTTGTGCCCAAGCCGACGGCTTCCAATGTCCGCTATGGCGAACACGAACGCCACGTTCTCGACTTTTGGAAAGCGGAGCCGGCGACGGCGGGGCAAGCAACGCCGCTTGTGTTTATTATCCACGGCGGCGGTTGGATGGGCGGCTCGAAGGAACGCGCACAACGTTTTGCCGATGTGCCGAAACTCTTGAAGGCCGGCATCTCGGTGACGTCCACTAATTACCGCTATGTGAAACAGGCCGTGGCGGAAGGCGTGGAACCACCGGTCAAAGCGCCCCTTTATGATGCCGCGCGAGCGCTACAATTTGTTCGCAGCAAGGCGACGGAGTGGAATATCAACAAGGAACGCATCGGCGCCGCAGGCGGTTCGGCCGGGGCGTGTTCGAGTCTTTGGCTGGCGTTCCGTAGCGACCGCGCGGATCCGTCGAGCGCGGACCCGGTTGCGGCTGAATCAACCCGTCTGTTCTGCGCCGCAGTGAACGGCGCCCAGACCACCCTCGACCCGAAACAAATGAAAGCGTGGACGCCGAACAGCCGCTACGGCGGGCACGCGTTCGGGGTGAAAAACTTCGCCCAGTTTCTGCAGAAGCGCGACGAGATCATGCCGTGGATCCAAGAATACTCGCCGTACGCAAACGTCAGCAAAGACGATCCACCGGTCTATCTACTCTACAACTCCCCACCAGAACTCGGCAAAGCGCAACGCGACCCGACTCACACCTCGAACTTCGGCGTGAAACTTCAGGAGCATTGTATCGCGACTGGTGTGCGCTGCGAACTGGTCTATCCCGGCGCGAAGGGAACGACCCATGCCAGCACAACCGACTTTCTGATCGCGACGCTGAACGGCCCGGCAGCGAAATAATCCCGTCCAAACCGCGCCAAGAAAGACACTTGGCGGAAAGCCTGAGGAGCGCTACAACCCCGCCATGCGTCCTGCCATCTTCGGAGAGATCCTTTACGACCGATTCCCCGACGGCACCGCCGTGCTCGGCGGGGCGCCATTTAACGTCTGCCGCCATCTGCGCCAACTCGATTTCGACCCGCTGATGGTCACGCGCATCGGCGACGATGACGCCGGTAAAATTCTGTTGCGCGAAATCGACCGCTACGACCTCGACCCGGCGGGCATTCAAATCGATCCCGACCATCCGACTGGTGAAGTTCTGATCACGTTCGAACAGCCGGACGAACCGATCTACACCATCGCCCCGAACCAAGCCTGGGACCACATTGAACCGGTCGTTCCGGAGGCGTTCACGCGCCCGAACCAGCCGCCTGATCTGCTTTACGCCGGTTCGCTCGCGCTACGTACCCCGGAAGCACAGGCACGCTTCATGCAGCTCGCCGACGATCTACCCTGCCCCATCTACATCGACATCAACCTGCGTCAGAATTGGTGGTCGAAGGAACTCGCCGAGGAGCTGCTGCATCTTGCGTTCTGTTTCAAATGCAACGAAGAGGAATTTAAAACCCTGTTTGGAAAGGTCGATCCCAACGACTTCCGGGAGCAGCACGAACTCGACTTTTTGCTCCTCACCCGGGGCGCACGCGGACTCTCTTTTTATTCGTATCGCGGCACGTTTCACGCTGATCCGCCACCGCTCAAAGGCGATATTATCGACACGGTCGGCGCGGGTGATGCCACTGCGGCCGTCAGCATTGTCGGCTATCTTGAGGACTGGCATCCGAAGCGCACCGTGAGAGAATCTGTCCGTCGCGCCGCGGAAGTGTGCCGCGTTCAAGGTGCGGCCTTGGATTGGTAGCCATCGCGTGCTTTGCGGGCATTGCGGGCATCGCGGGCATTGCGGGTAGCCGCCCGGGCGGGGCCGGCCTTCCACTTTAATCACGGAATTTTTGTCGGCAAACAAGCTCGGGTCGGGAGGCTATCCGCCTTGGAGGGATGTCGGCCTCGGCATCCGTGGGGGCATCTTCGGTTCAGATAGGAGATACGGCTCGCGAGGCCGCTCGCCCTCCAGAGTTTTTTCAGGCTGCCGCAAATTTGAGATTTGTCATCCTTCCCAAAGCTTCCTGCGCTTGCACTCCGGTGCTGTTCCGCCAAAGAATGAACCATGAACAATTTGCTCCGCTGTCTGCTTCCCGTCCTTGCTATGTTCCCGCTGTTCGGCCTCTCCGCCGAGTGGCCGCAGTTCCGCGGACCGGACGGGCAAGGGCACAGCGCAGCGACGAATCTTCCAACGACTTGGAGTGCCGAAAAAAATGTAGCGTGGCGCACCGAAACACCGGGTCGCGGATGGTCATCGCCGCTGATTGATGGCGACACCGTTTGGCTAACCACCGCTTATGAGACGGAGGCCAGTGAAGAGGAAAAGAAGAAGCGGCTGGAGAAAGACACGGGCGGCCAAAAGCTCACCGTTCTCAGCAAGCTCAAACTCACCTTGCTGAAAATCGACCGCAAGACGGGCAAAATCCAAAACGAAATCACCCTGCTCGAACTCGACGAACCGCAGTGGGTTCACGAACTCAACAGCTACGCTTCACCCACGCCGATCATTGAAGGCGACCGCTTGTACGCGCAGTTCGGTGCGTTCGGAACGGTCGCGGTCGATACCAAAGAGACCAAGGTTTTGTGGCAGAACACCGATCTATTCTGCATGCACGAAAACGGCCCCGGCGGCTCCCCTACCCTGCACGGCGACCATCTGATTTTCCACCTCGACGGTTCGGACACGCAAGCCATCGCGGCGATCAACAAGAACACCGGCGAGATTGCCTGGAAGACCAAACGTTCGGGCGAGATGCACGAAAACCCACAGCTGAAAAAAGCGTACGGGACCCCGCTCATGGTTGACGGCACGGTCGTCTCGACCGCCGCCAACTGGGTCTACGGCTACGACCCGCTGACGGGCAAAGAACACTGGCGTGTCCCCTACGGGCAACTCGGCTTCTCCAATGTCGCGCGTCCGGTCGCGGCCAACGGCAAAGTGTTCATCTGCACCTGCTTCATGAAGTCCCAACTGATGGCCATCGACCTTCAAGACGACAGTCCTTCGGTGGCGTGGACGTATAAAAAAGGTGTCCCCAAAATGCCCTCGCCCATCGTGGTCGGCGACGAGATCTACTTTATCGACGACAAGATCGGACTCGCCACCTGCCTCGACGCAACAACCGGCGAGGAGCGCTGGCGGGAACGTCTCGGCGGCAAATATTCCGCGTCCCCACTCTACGCCGACGGCAAACTCTATTTCTTCGAACAAGAAGGAAAGACCGTCGTTCTCGAACCGGGTCCGACCTTTAAAAAAATCGGCGAGTGCAGTATTGAAGGCGAACGCCAAATGGCCTCACCGGCCGCGGTCGGTAAAGCGATCTATCTGCGGACGAACGCGGCGCTGTACCGCATCGAGAAATAAGCACAGAGCAAACGAATCCCGCTTCAGCGGGATGATTGTCGCCCTAGATTTGCCCAATTGGAACGAAAATTAAAGTGGGAGGCCGGCCCCGTCCGGCTTATTTTTGAGGGTGACCGGATCCTCACCCATCTGTAGGTAACGTGGACTTCAGTCCGCGTTCATCCTGGCCTAAAAAAGAGCCCCGGGCGACTATCCGCAATGCACGCGATTGAGTGCTCGGGGGTGTTCATCGAACCTTGCTTTTTGTCCATGCGTTCCAGGCTTGCGATCCTTGGCCCCGAACGGGGAGGTGTCGCAACGTCGGTGAGTCTGCGGGATAAATCCCGCAGGCCAAACACAGGCTGAAGCCCGCGCTACCTACAATCTAGATTCTACAGGGTACCCGACTTGTCGAACGGCAATTTCAAATTTCGCATCAGACGATGCTCGGTACCGAGATCGACATCGCCGGTCATCCGCCAGTTGAGTCCCTTTTGATTGCCTTTGAGGAGATCGAACACACCCATGCCGAGCGAGAACAGGTTGGCTTTGATCGGTACTTGAACCGAGGTGCTGCCGCCGCCCGCGAGTTTTTCGCCAGTGATGGTTTGCCGCTGGAGAATTTGCCGCCCGTTGAGTTCGAGGCCGTAGTTCATTTTATTGAGGTCGACCCCAAACGAGTTTGGGTTGGTGATGCCAAGGTCGAGCAGGAAGCCGCCGCCGGCCGGGTTCGGTCCGAAGCTATTGATGTTGAGACTTGGCGGCTTCACGATGGGCAGTTCGCCGCCGTGCTTGAGCGGCACGCGCAAGGGGCCCCAACCGGGGACGTTCACGGACACGCCGCCACTCAGCAGATAGTTGAAGCTGTCGGCCGAACCGAAGGAGTTGTAAGCGTTGTATAAATCTTGGAACGGGATGGTCACCGGAACCGTGATTGTGCCAGTCCCGTTGCCGGGTACCTTTACCGCTTTCTGCACCGCGTTTTTCATGAAGGAGTTGTTCTCGATCTGGAAGTCGTAATCGAAGCCGGCGAGGTTGAGCGGAATCGCCATGTTGTTCTTCACGCCGAGATCGAACTCCAGCGAAAGCGCTTCGGGCGAGAGTGCGCCAAGTCGAACGCGTTCAAAGTTCACTTCGGGTTTCGGAACAGAATTGGCAATGGATTGGCCGACACTTGCACAGCCCGAACCGAGGTAGAGAACGGAGGAAGCAGCGACGAGGAGGCACATCAGTTTTTTCATGGCTCTTTCTGACGCGCCCCCGCCGCGTTCGCCAAGAGAAATTCGACATTTGAGATTCACCCGCCCGCAGGACCCGAGAACCCGCACCCGCAACTCACCACCCGCATCCCGCAACCCGCATCCCGCAACTCACATCCCGTGCCCCGTATCCCGCAACCCGTGCCCTGTAACTCGCAACCCGCATCCCGCGCCCCGCATCCCGTCATCTGTTCACCGTTGCCAATCTGCACCGTCCTCCTCATAAAGAGAATATGAAGGAACACTTGCATGCATATCGAACCACCGAAGGGCTGGTCTTGGATCAAAACGGCGAACGGCGCTTGGTCGCCGGACAGGATTGGGACGCGTGGTTCGCCCAAGACGATCTCTTTTCAGTAAGCCAAAAACTCTTCGACAACGCCGAAGTGGTCGAAAGCATTTCACGGATTCTCTGCCCGATCGGCTCGCAGGAAATCTGGGCTTGCGGCGTTACCTACTATCGCAGCCGCACCGCGCGGATGGAAGAAAGCAAAGACGCTGGTGGCGGCACATTCTACGACCGCGTGTACGCCGCGCCACGTCCGGAGCTGTTCATGAAATGCACCGCTCACCGCGCCCGCGGCCCCGGCGAACCGGTGGTGATCCGCAAAGACGCCACCTGGAACGTACCCGAGCCCGAACTCACGCTCGCGGTTTCCGCCAGCGGCAAACTCAATGGCTATACCATCGGTAACGACATGAGTTCGCGCGATATCGAAGGCGAAAACCCCCTCTATCTTCCCCAGGCCAAAACCTACGACGGCTGCGCCGGACTCGGTCCCTGCGTCCTTTTGCAAGCGGACGAACCCGGTGACGATACCGGCATCGCGGTGATGATCGAACGCGACGGCGCCACCGTGTTCGAAGGCGGCACCGATCTCAGCCAGCTCAAGCGCGGCCTCGATGAACTTGTCGGCTGGCTCACCTTCGCGAGTTCGTTCCCAGTCGGCGCCTACCTGATGACCGGCACCGGAGTGATCCCCGAAGACGAGTTCACCCTGCAAGCCGACGACATCGTTCACATCACCATCGACGGCATTGGCACCCTTAGCAATCCGGTTGCGGTCTCCGCTTAGGTGATTTCAACTTTCAAAGACGCCCAAACATGAAGGGCGAGGGGCTCCCGAGCCGGTGCGGTTGCGGACGAGCGAGGGGCTTCCGAGCCGGTGCGGTTGCGGACGAACGAGATGGCAACAGACTTGGTTCGGGTCATCCCATTCGCCTGGGATCAAGCGGGTCCGTCTATGTAAAAATTACAGAACACGAGGGCTGGAGAGCAAGGGGCCTTCCGAGCCGAATGCCGTGTGGCAAGTTCGTGCCACCCGACGCCAACACGCAAGCTTAAGAGTCGCTTCGATTTCCATGGAGAAGCCCGGCGTTATGGGATATGATGGCTTCCATCTCTGGAGACCCTTATGTTTGGAAAAAAATCAAAAACGCGGCAAGACGAACCACCGCCCCCGAGTCCACCAACCGAGCGGCTCCCATCTGCTAAAAAATCGGCGAGCAAGCAGTCTCCCGACGTCGGGATTTTCAAAGAGATCATCGACAATCTCCCGATCGCCTTATTCGCGAAAGATGTAGCCGACGATTACCGCTTCATTCTTTGGAACAAAAAACAGGAGGAGGTGATGGCGATCAGACGACAGGACGCGCTCGGTCGCACCGACTTCGATCTATTCGCCGAGGAGTCTGCCGCTTACTTTCGCGAGATGGACGAGGCGGTGGTGAAGAAAGGCACGCTGGTCACGATCCCAAAGGAGATTGTGGAAACGAAGGAGGCCGATTCAGTTTATCTGAAAACCGCAAAATTACCGGTGGAACATAATCGCCGGACCATACTTGTCGGCTTCAGTGAGGACATCACCGAAGGCGTGAAAGGCCGTGAGCAGTTGGAAGCCCTCAACCAAAACCTCACCGAGAAAAACCGCGAACTCGAAGAAGCCCATCTCCAACTGATCCAAGCCGACAAACTCGAATCGATCGGACGCCTCGCCGCCGGCGTCGCTCACGAGGTAAAGAACCCGCTGGCCCTGCTTGTGCTCGGCGTGGAATATTTGCAAAGCGGAATCGATGCGGACGATCCCAATATCGCGGTGATCCTCGACGAAATGAAAGATGCGATCGGCCGCGCCGACACCATCGTGCGCGGACTGGTCGACCTCTCTTCCGACCGGCGGCTGGAAAAACAGTCCACCTGCCCGGAGGAGTTGACGGACCACGTCCTGCTGTTGCTTCGCCACGAGGTCGTTCGAAACTCGGTCGTGGTGAAACGCGATTTCCGTTGTGATGGCGTTCGGATCGATGTCGATTACGGAAAATTCGAACAAGTCCTGCTGAACGTGATAACAAACGCGATCCAAGCCATGGACGAGGCACCCGCCGAACTCCACATCACCGTCAAACGGGCCACGCTCGGTGACGTGCCACGCAACTTGGGTGCCCGCGACGCCACCCATTTCCGAACCGGTGACGAGGTGGTCGTGTTCGAAATTTCCGACACTGGTTCGGGGATTGCAGCCGATGATCTGAGTAAAGTCTACGACCCCTTTTTCACCACCAAAGCCACCGGTGCCGGCACCGGTCTCGGCTTGTCGGTTGTTCGAAAAATCATCGAACTGCACCACGGCAAATTCAAACTCGGCAACCGCGAGGACCGACGGGGTGCGGTGGCCACCATTCTGGTTCCAACAATAAAAAGTTGAACCATTGACCATTCATCCCACCACCTGCTAGAATAAGACATGGCAATTAAAGTATTAGCAGTTGATGACGAGGCGGGCTTCACGAAGTTGGTCAAAATGAATCTTGAACGCGACAAGGAGTTCGAGGTCCGAGTCGAAAATAGTTCCAACAAGGCGCTCTCCGCCGCCCTCGAATTCAAACCCGACGTCATCCTGCTCGATGTGGTGATGCCCGGGATGGATGGCGGGGACGTGCTGACCCAAGTCAAAAAGAACGCGGCGCTGGCGAATATCCCGGTGGTGTTCATGACGGCGCTCATGGCGCCGCGCGAAGTGGGCGAAAAAGGCTTTCAAATGTCCCCGACCGGCATCGTTCTGCCCAAACCGGTGAACCTCGACACGCTGAAAAAGACCCTGAGAGATGCCGCCAACGGCGAACCGGTCGAGTAACAGAGCCCCAGTCGACAAGTAAGGTATATGATGGTTGATGGCTGTGTTTTGACCTGACAAGTTGCGCCCTGCCGATTACGAAGGCGGGCAAACTCATCACACAGGCCACACATGCTCACTGGACACAATTTCATCGGCGCGCGCGAATCCGCCGTCGGCACTAAAACCTTCACCGGGGTCAACCCGAAATCGGGCGAGGATCTTCCGACCACCTTCACCGAAGCCACGGTCGGCGAAGTGGCCGAAGCCTCCGCTCTGGCAGCGCAAGCGTTCGATGCCTACCGCGACACCAGGCCCGAACAACGCGCGACCTTTCTCGAAACCATCGCCGATGAGATTCTCGCACTCGGCGACGAGTTGCTCGAACGCGCGTCCGACGAGACCGCCCTGCCCGCCTCGACCCGGCTCACTGGCGAACGCGGCCGCACCTGCAACCAACTTAAATTATTCGCCGCCGTGGTACGCGACGGATCTTGGGTCGACGCGCGCATCGACCATGCGAATCCGGACCGCACGCCCTTCCCAAAACCCGATGTACGCAGCTGCCTGAACGCGATCGGCCCCGTGGCCGTGTTCGGCGCCAGCAACTTCCCGCTCGCCTTCAGCACCGCCGGCGGTGACACCGCCTCGGCCCTCGCCGCCGGTTGCCCGGTGGTCTGCAAGGCGCACCCGGCCCACCCCGGCGCGTCCGAACTCGTCTCCCGCGCCATTCTCGCCGCCGCCAAAAAAACCGGCATGCCCGACGGCGTGTACTCCATGGTCCACGGCGGCATCGACGCCGGACTCGCGCTGGTCAACGACCCGCACATCAAAGCGGTTGGCTTCACGGGTAGCCTCGGCGGCGGACGCGCGATCTACAACGCCGCTGCCGCCCGTCCCGAACCGATCCCAGTGTACGCAGAAATGGGCAGTATCAATCCGGTGTTCATGTTGCCGGGCGCACTCGCCGAACGCGCCGACACCATCGGCGCGGGACTCGCCGATTCGATCACCCTAGGTGTCGGCCAGTTCTGCACCAATCCCGGACTCATTCTCGCCGAAGCCGACGAGGCCACGCAAACCCTCGTCGCCAGCACCGTCAACGCGCTGAACGAGTCGGCGGACGGCACGATGCTCACCGCTGGCATCCATGCCGCTTATGAAGCCGGCGTGTCCGCGCTCGCGACCAAAACCGAACGCCTGACCGAGTCCGGTCAGGCTGCATTGTTTCAAACCGACGCGCCCACCTTTCTGTCCACCCCCGAACTCAGCCACGAGGTGTTCGGACCGAGTTCGTTGCTGGTCACGGGGACGCGCGCCGAGTTGCTCAAGATCGCCGAGAATCTCGAAGGCCACCTCACCGCCACCATCCACGGCACCGAGGAAGATCTCGCCAGTGCCGCCGACCTGATCACCATCCTGGAGAAGAAGGTCGGCCGCATAGTGGCCAACGGCTTTCCGACCGGTGTCGAAGTGTGCCACGCCATGGTGCATGGCGGGCCCTACCCGGCCACGACGGATCCGCGTTCGACCTCGGTCGGCACTGGCGCGATCCTCCGCTTTGCCCGCCCCGTCTGCTATCAGAACCTGCCCGACGCGTTGTTGCCGCCAGCCTTGCAAGAAGCGAACCCAGAAGGCTTGAATCGCTTGGTTGACGGAAATCGGACGTAGAAAACTACGGAGACTATAAGGCTAGGAGACGACCAAGGTCGGACCGTACCACACGCGAGGTGAAAGAAGGTTTGGCGTTGGTCCGATGACTATCGAAATTTCAAATATCTTTGGTTAGGTTCCAACCTGTGTTTGCCCGGCGGGCTTTAGCCTGCCGAATCCGAGGCCGTAAAGACAACCCACCAAATCACCGCCGCAACTCCGGTGGGTTAGCCTGTTAAGGCGTTGCGACAGGTTTCAGCAACGAACGAATTGCTCGGACCGGCGCGCAAGCTTTGATCACCATTTGCAGGTCGGTCTGCCGCTTGCGCGTTTGTTCATAATAGATCGACTCCGTGGTGACGATGATCCCGCAGACTTCGCCGAGCAGATTGTACACCGGCCCGCCGCTTGCGCCCCAGGCGAAGTCGGCGGTGATTTCCATCGCTTCGTAGCTGCCTTTTTCGTGTCTGTCCTCATCAAGAGGATAACGGGTGAAACGGGCGATGCGGCCTTCGGTCAACATGTAGTAACGACCTGCTGGGTGACTGAGCGCAATCACCGCCTCGCCAACCCGATCGCCACCAGAGATCGGTGCGGGGCGGAGCGGTGGCCCGTCGGTTTCGATGACGGCTAAGTCGGTATCCTCGTCCGCCGCAACAATGCGACGGATCGGCCGAACCACCCCGTCGAACGACATCACGCCCTGCGCGAGTACTTCCCCGGAATCGATCACGTGGTAGGCCGTGAGCACCAGATTCGTCGCAATGGCAACACCGCCAGCCATGTCGCCGTGGTTGAGTGGACACTCGCCGCACTTGGCGATATCGCCGACGAGGACCGTGGACGCGAGACGCAGATTATAAATGTCCGCTGGTTCGAGCCGACGGATTCCGGGGGGCGCAAAAGGGAACGCCTCTTGCAGGCGGGGTTCGCTTTTCAGCTGCTTGAGAATCACGGCCGGCTTCACGGTTCGCTTGGCTTCCATCAGCTTGGTCATGCCCTGCTCGAAGGTCGACAGTATTTTCAGATCGTCGATGACCGGGGATGGAGCGGCGTTCGCAACTTGGGCACGGGCGGAAAGTCCGGTACAGCTGAGCGAAAATAGAAACAGAACAAGGAGGCAGCGCATGGATTTTCACTACGGGTTTCGGGTGCGCTGAAAAGAAGGAAACACGCGCGAGACCAATCCGTTCTGATCGCGATTATTTTTTCTTTTTTCTAATATCTTCACAACCGGAATCCGCGTCCGTCATGCGACGGGAAGGCCTGTTGCAGCTACTTCACAACCTGACGACCCTCAATCGCTCGCGCCAAAGTGACGGGGTCCGCGTAGGAAACGCCACCGCCGGCGGGGATGCCGAGGGCGAGGCGAGTAATGCGAACGCCGGACTGGGCGCTTTCTTGTAGTCGTTCGGCGAGGAACGCGGCCGTGGCATCACTTTCGACATCCGCATTGAGCGCCAGCAGCAGCTCCGTGACGCCGCGTTGTTTCATCAGCGCCAGCAGTCGTTCGAGACGGGATGGCGCAATGCTTCGGCCCGATTGCGGGGAGAGTTTCCCCTGCAAACAGAAGTAACGACCGGCGTAGGTCCGGGCTTGTTCAAGCGTGGTGATGTCGGCGATGTCCTCGACGAGGCAGAGGAGTTTGTCATCTCGGTTGGGATTGGTGCACAGCGCGCAGGGATCAACGCCGGCGGCCGTAATGTAACCGCAGTCCGAACACAAGCGGACCTCGCGTTCGACGAGCGCGAGGCAGTCCTGCAGTTCGAGCAAATTCCGTTTCTCCGGATCTTGGATCAAACGCAACCCGATGCGTTCGGCACTGCGCCGTCCGATTCCGGGGAGCCGTGAAAGGGCTTGTTGAAGTCGCTCGAGAGGCGTCATGCGGAGGGGCGGGGAACGAGCGCCAATTAAAAGCCCATGCCGGGCGGTAGATTGAGCCCTTTGGTCAGACCGGACATTTTCTCTTCGGACGTTTTCTTTGCAGCACGAATCGCACCATCGACCGCAGCCACGATCAGGTCTTCGAGCATCTCCGCATCTTCTGGGTCGATCACCTTCGGGTCGATTTTCAACCCTTGTAAATTGCCGTCGCAGGTCGCGGTTGCGGTGACCATGCCGCCACCGGCGCTGAACTCCACTTCTTGTTCTGCAAGCTCCTCTTGAGCCTTGGCCATGTTGGCCTGCATCTCTTGCACTTGCTTCATCATCTTCATCATATTTGCCATCGGGATCTCCTACTTCGGATTTTTTCTTGGGGTGACGGACTTTATGTCACCGTTAAACTTTTCAAGGACTTTCTTCACGTTGGGATGCTCAAACCACTGGCGCCGCGCCCGGTCAGTCGGCGGTGGAGTGACGGGTTCGTTGGGCTCCTCCCGTATTTCCGCCGCGGGGGCATCTGCCTGAGTTGCGGCGGGCGACACTAGTTCTGAAGGCCTTGGCGGGGCACCCTCCGGACGCGCTTCGGCGGCGGGCGGACTGGAAGGGCTGGCGGTTTTCGCCCCCGCGGTCCCGGCTGCCCCGGCGGCTGCGGTTGCTCCGGCGACTGCGGTTGCCCCGGCTGCTGCGGCTACGACGGTGCCGGATGCCGCGCTAAATCCCGCATCGGACGGACTCAGGTTGTCAGATTTTTTTTTTTAGACTCCTCGTCGGTCGAATCTCCGGACGCGGCGTCACCGCCCACGTGGTCGCGCAAGGCATGCAAATCCCGAACGATCTGTTCGACCGGCACCACCGAGGCGGCACGGGCGGCGCGCACGAGAATCATTTCCACGGTCACGCGTCGGTTGAGGGCCCGGTTGAGTTGGCTGTGCGACTCGAGAATCAGGTCGACCACCCGGGCCACCCGGGCCGGTGTGAGTTCGGCGGCTTCGGCGGCCACCGTGGCGCGCTGCGCATCGGTCAGGTCGCCAAGATGCTTGTCGCTCTTGGTGTAGGCGAACAGTAACAGATTGCGCAGATGGCTGAGCAGTTCTTCAATCACCCGGTTTAGATCTTTGCCGCGGTCGTCGAACTCGGCCACGTGTTCGATCAAGGCCGGAATATCGCCGGCCAGAACGGCCGCGCCGAGATCGACGATGCGTTCGTGGGAGACCATGCCGAACACTTCGAGCACGTGCTCCTCTTTCAAATCTTTGCCTTGAAACGCGATCAGCTGGTCGAGCGCCGACTGTGCGTCGCGCATCCCGCCCTCGGCGAGTCGGGCGACGGCGAGCAGCGCGGCCTCGTCGGCTTCGATCTTTTCCGATTTGCAGATCTCTTGCAGGCGCTTGACGATCTTGTTGGTCGGAATCCGTTTCAGGTCGAAGCGCTGGCAACGCGACAAAATGGTGATCGGCACTTTATGCGGTTCGGTGGTGGCGAAGAAGAACTTCACGTGCGCCGGCGGCTCCTCAAGGATCTTGAGCAAGGCGTTGAACGCGCCAATCGACAGCATGTGGACTTCGTCGATGATATAAATTTTGTAGCGCGCCCGCGACGGCATGAAGCGTGCGTTGTCGCGGATTTCGCGAACTTGTTCGACGCCGTTGTTCGACGCGCCGTCGATCTCGAGCACGTCCATGCACGAACCGGCGGTGATCTCAGCGGCGATCTCATCACCATCGGTCGATTTTGTGGTCGGCCCGTCGGTGTGGCAGAGTGCCTTGGCGAGAATCCGGGCGGTCGAGGTCTTGCCGGTTCCGCGCGGGCCGACAAAGATGTACGCGTGATGGACGCGGTCTCGTTCGATGGCGTTCTTCAGGGTGGTAATGACATGTTCCTGGCCGACAACGTCATCGAAGTTCTGGGGCCGATATTTTCGGGCCAGAACCTCGTAGGGCTGGGATGTGTCTTTAGTTTCCGCCATGGGGACCCCTGTCATACCCTTCCCGATGCTCTTGGTGCAATTCAGAAGTGAACAACCGAGAACCGGACCTGCTCAATCCAAGGCAAAAGACCAAACCGGTCCTGAAATTTCTTCCCGTCGAACGACGCTCAACGCCAGGCCTGCAATTCCTCCCACAGCAAATAGGCGGTTCGGTGTTCGGGATTGCGCAGCATGGCGTGTTCGAGCCAACGCAGCGCCTGCCGTTTTTGTTCGGCGCTCGAACGCGGGTTTTGAGACACAACGTAGGCCTTGCCATAATAGATCTCGGACTGGAGTTCGTCGAGGGCGGCGATCACCCGGCCGCGTTCGGGCCCGCCAGTAATTTCCAACACCCGCGCCTTGCGTCGGGCAGACTGATAGGTCGCCAAGGCCTCGTCCCACTCTCCCCGTTGATGCTGAACCAACGCCAAACGCATCTGCTCCATCATCGGTCGACCGAGTTCGAGGAAGTCAATAGCTTCGTGCTGCATGGTTCGCGCCGGCGCCGCAGAAAGACGTGCGGGCGCTGGAGTGTCCGTGGTCACACAACCGGCCGTCAAAGCGGCGGCAAGCGCCAGGAACCAAACAGCCACGCGTGAGGTACAAGAAAATGGCATGGGCGAATCTCAGCGAATATTTCCGCGTTCGTCACCTCGTTTCAATTCTCAAAAAAATGGCGGCCCCCCGCAGGCATTCGTGTGGCAAGGTTTTGCCATAGTATGGCAAGCTTCTGCCACGCTATGGCAACTTCGTCCATCATGGTTTGGCGTGGAATTTCAGGAAAACCAACGTACTTGAAGCAAGACGAACAATCCCGTACGGCCAAGAATTGAAGACCATCTCCGAATCCAAAGCATGCCGCAACCGCCGTCGTTCGGTCCGATGGATCGCTGCGGTAGCTGTGGCGCTTGCTTTCGCGGGCTTGGTTCGCCCGGCCTGGGCCGAGTCCGGGGTGGAATTCTTTGAGAAAAAGGTGCGTCCGCTGCTGGCGGATCATTGTTACGAATGCCATGGACCGACGCGGAAAAACGGCGGACTGCGACTCGATGCCAAGGCGTTCATTCTCGAAGGGGGCGAGTCCGGACCCGCTGCGGTTGTTGGCAAGCCAGAGGATTCCTTACTGCTCAAGGTGCTGCGCCATCCGCCCAAAGGCATCTCGCGCATGCCGGACGACGCGGACCCGCTAACCGACAAACAATTTGCCACCCTGCGCAACTGGGTGCTGCGCGGCATGCCATGGCCCAAGGAGGGGCAACCCGTCGATCCAGCGGAGGCGGCAAAAACGCACTGGTCCTTTCAGCCGATCGCCAACCCCGAACCACCTGCGAACGAAGGCCGTACCGCGATCGACAAATTCATCCGCGCCAAGCTTGCGACCGTAGATCCGGCGCCTCTGAAACCAGCGCCCCGCGCCGACCGGCGCACGCGGCTGCGCCGACTCTCCTATACCCTCACCGGTCTACCGCCGAGCTTCGCCGAACTCGCCGCGTTCGAGGCGGACAAACGTCCCGAGAACAAGGCTTGGGCCGCGCAAGTGGATCGGCTCCTCGACTCGCCCCACTACGGCGAACGCTGGGCCCGCCACTGGCTCGACCTCGCACGCTACGCCGACACCAAAGGCTACCTCGTCGCCAGTGCGAGCCGCGATTATCCTTACGCCTACACCTACCGCGATTGGGTGGTTCGGGCGCTCAACGAAGACATGCCCTACGATGCGTTTCTCTCCAGCCAGATTGCCGCCGATCGCGGGCCCCAACCGGATGGATATAACCCCGACCTCGCCGCGCTGGGATTTCTCACGGTGGGTCGGCGTTTCCTCAACAAGAAGGAAGATATTTTCGACGATAGGATCGACGTCGTCACCCGTAGCGCTCTTGGTTTGACCATCGCCTGCGCCCGCTGCCACGACCATCCGTTCGACCCGGTCACCCAAGTCGATTATTACGCGCTGTTCGGGGTGTTCGACAGTTCCCTTGAACCCGAGTCGCTGCCACCGATCGCGCCAATGCCGAACACCGAACACGCGAAAGCCTACACCACCGAACTCGAAAAACGGGCCAAGGTTGTGCACGATTTTCTGAAGTCCAAAATCCCGGACTACAAACAGAGCGAAGACATCATCGACTTTCAAGGGGGCACGTACCGCCGCAAACTCGGAAGATCCGACCGAGAGAAATTCGAGCGGCTGATCAAAAAAGTCCGCACCTTCGAGGCGGCATCGCCGCACGCGCAACCACGCGCCATGGTGCTCAACGACAAGCCCAAACCGGTGAACTCCAACCTGCTGTTCCGGGGCAATCCACATCGCCGTGGCGGGGCGGTTCAGCGCCGGTTCATCAGCCTGCTCGACCCGGATGCACGCCCCTACCCCGGCGACAGCAGCGGCCGCCTCGAACTCGCGCAAGACCTGACCGCGTCCGACAATCCGCTCACCGCACGGGTGATGGTCAACCGGGTTTGGGGCCATCACTTTGGACGCCCACTAGTCGACACGCCCTCGGATTTCGGACTGCGTTCGACGCCGCCAAGCCACCCGCAACTGCTGGATCATTTGGCCACCCGTTTCATGGCCGAAGGCTGGTCGCTGAAAAAACTTCACCGGCAGATTTTGCTCAGCGACACCTGGCAGCAAGCATCGCAGCATCCATCGCAGGAGACAGCAAACGCCGCGATACTGGCCGACCCGGAGAACCGTTTGCTGTCGCGGCAAAACCGCCGTCGTCTCGATTTCGAATCGCTGCGCGACAGCTTGCTGGCCGCGTCGGGTCAGTTGGATCGGCAGCTCGGTGGCACGCCCGAAAAAATGACGGTGCCGCCGTTCTCCACGCGGCGTTCAATCTACGGCCACATCGAACGGCAGAACCTGCCGCAACTGTTTCGCACCTTCGATTTCGCCTCGCCCGATGTCCACGTTCCCAAACGCGCGCAAACAACCACGCCGATGCAGGCGCTCTATCTGATGAACAGTCCCTTCTTACTCGCGCAGGCGCAGGCGGCGGCCAAACAAACCAAGGGCGGAACGCGGACGCAGGCGCGTCAGCTGACCCGCTTGATTCTGGCCCGCGAACCAGACGAGACCGAACTTCGTGAGTTCGTGGCTTATCTCGAACCCGGAGGAGCCGCGAAGCTCAAGGGCGGCACGAGCGGCGCCGACGAACGGCCCAGTGCGGCCTGGCAATACGGCTTCGGCACGTTGTCCAAAGACAGCAAGACCAGCTTCACGCCCCTCCCCCACTTTACAGACGGTCGCTACGCCGGCGGCCCCGAGTTCCCGGACCCGACACTCGACTGGTCGTCGCTGCATCATGCCGGCGGTCATCCCGGCAATCACGTGGTTGTCATTCGCCGTTGGACTGCGCCGACCAATCTACACATTCGGATTTCCGGGTCGGTGCGGGTGCCGGACGAGAAGAGCGACGGCGTCCGCGCTCTGGCCTGCTCCAGTCGGCACGGGATTTTTTCGGACAAAGTCATCCCCGCCGGAAAGGCGCAGCCGTTCGAAGTCGGCGAACGCTACGTGGAAGCGGGCGAGCACATCGATTTCATCATCGGCAAACACGAGGGCATTGGCTTCGATAGTTTTCAGTGGAGTCCGGTGATCACCACCAAAGAGGGTCCGAGCTGGAACGCCGACAAAGACTTCGCCCCGCCCGACCCGCCGAACACCGCCCGGCTCGCGCAAATTTTGCTGTGCTCGAACGAGTTCCTTTTCATCGACTGACCATTCTTATAAACCTGCCACTCCTTCATGCACCACGCCCCCAATATTGAAGACCAGTTCCTGCTGCGTCGCGACTTTCTGCAACGCGTCGGCATGGGTATGGGGTCGTTGTTCATGGCGCCTCTGCTGAACGCTGCGCCTGGTTCTAACGGCGGCGGCATTCCGATGAATCCACTATCACCGCGCCAGCCGCATTTTGCGCCGAAGGCCAAGCGGATCATTCATTTGTTCATGAACGGCGGTCCGTCCCAGGTCGACACCTTCGACCCCAAACCCGAACTGACCAAACGCCACGGACAGGAGCTGCCGAGCACCTACAAGACCGAACGCAAGACCGGCACCGCCTACAAATCGCCGTTCACCTTTTCGCGTCACGGCGAGTCTGGTCTCGAGATTAGCGAGTTGTTCCCGCATGTGGCCAAGTCCGCCGACGAACTGTGCGTGGTCCGTTCGATGCACGCTAACGTGCCGAACCACGAACCCTCCCTGCTACTGATGAATTGCGGCGAGGCGCGTCTGCCGCGTCCCTCGATGGGTTCGTGGATGACCTACGGACTTGGTTCGGAGAATCAAAATCTGCCCGGATTCATCGCGCTGTGTCCGGGCTATCCGATCCAGGAATCGCAAAACTGGCAGTCCGCGTTTCTACCCGGAACCTACCAGGGCACCTACGTTGACACGCGTAAGAAGGATGTCGACGAACTGATCCAGCACATCCGTCGCGACCACATTCCCGACAAGGAACAGCGCGCCCAACTCGACTTGTTGCAGGCACTCAACCGTCGCCATCTCGAACGCCGTCAGAGCGACGCCGCGCTCGAAGCACGGATCGAGTCTTTTGAGCTGGCCTACCGGATGCAGATGGAGGCAACGGACGCGTTCGATGTCTCGCGTGAGCCCCAGCACATCCGCGACCTCTACGGCGGCGGCACGCAAGGTCGGCAAATGCTGATGGCGCGGCGACTGGTCGAACGCGGCGTGCGTTTCGTTCAAGTCTGGCACGGCAACGGTCAACCTTGGGACAACCATGACGACATCGAGAAAAATCACCGGCGGCTGGCCAAAGAATCCGATCAAGCGATCGGCGCTTTGCTGATCGATTTGAAACAGCGCGGAATGCTCGACGACACCTTGGTCATCTGGGGGGGCGAGTTCGGACGCACGCCGGTGGTCGAACTCCCGACCGCGGGCGCGAACGCCGGCAAGAAAAACGGCCGTGACCACAACCATTGGGGATTCACAATGTGGATGGCCGGTGGCGGCGTAAAAGGCGGCATGGCCCACGGCGCCACCGACGAGTTCGGCTTCAAGGCGGTCGGGAACCCCGTACATGTGCACGACCTGCACGCAACGATCATGCATCTGGCCGGGTTCGATCACGAACGATTTACCCACCGTTACGCCGGCCGCGATTTCCGCCTCACGGACGTGCACGGCAATGTGGTCCGCGAGTTGCTCGCCTAATCTATGGACACGCTTGATTCCAAGCGAATGGGATGTGCCCGAACCAAAGTCCGCCACCATCTCCGTCGTCCTCAATCGCACCGGCTCGGGAGGCCCCTCGCCCTCCAGTTTTTTGATTAAATGAAACTTTTCAGATTCCCTTGGTCGATACCTGATCGGAACAGAACGTGGCGCGCGCCGCGTTAAGCGGTGACATCCGACTAGTACCTTGTTTATGTAACATTTCTGGATGAGATGGACTCCGTGGAGCCGGTTGTCGCAGGTGGCACCGTCTCTCCGAGCGGTGTCGGGCCGCCTCTCTCCAGAGAGGTCGGCGCTGGTTCTGATGGTGAACCCCGAACAATGTCCAACAAACGGGGTCGTCCTCAATCGCACCGGCTCGGGAAGCCCCTCGCCCTCCAGTTTTTAGATTAAATGAAAACGTTACGGGTCGTCTTGATCGTCCGGACTCGCC
>ENA-ORXR01001769-ORXR01001769.1-marine-metagenome-genome-assembly--contig:-NODE-1769-length-22007-cov-116.274373_pt1 | contig 22007 bp, 4 predicted proteins | sample MGYA00237866_ERZ511479 | MGnify/ENA metagenome assembly ERZ511479 | reverse complement strand
TTTTGGCCGGACTCATTCCAGCCGCGGTGAACTACCGACGGTCGCCAGTTCGGGATTTGAAAGCGTAGGGACCTGCGTCGGAAGGTGGAAGATTGAAGGTCGCAGATGCCCGAGTGCCATCATCTATCTTCAGGCCGCAGGCCTCCCACCTGCCGGGCCGAAGGCCGAGAATCCGCTATCTTCCACCTTCCACCTTCGATCTTCAAGGCCGCAGGCCTACCCCGAACGGGCCGCTTCGATAAACGCTTGGACGGCGGCAAGGTCTTTTTGGCCGGGTTCGGACTCGACGCCCGAACTCACATCCACGCCCCAGGGATGAACCGCCGCGATCGCTTCGGCGACATTGTCCGCCTTCAGGCCGCCGGCGAGCAAAACGCGTTGGTCCAAGACCTTGACCGATTCGACAAACAACCGGGCTTTCTCCCAATCGACGGTGAGGCCAGTGCCGCCGGGCATAGCTTCGGTGTAGGAATCAATCAGCAGCGTATCGAGTGTTTCCACGGTGGGTGAGAGTTCGCGATCAAGGTGAACCACCTTCCAAATTTCGACCAGCGGCGGGCACCAAGACCACTCGGTCTCAGCCCCGTGCAGTTGCAAGACATCCAATCCAGCCTCGTCGGCGATCCGGCAATTTTCTTCGGCGGACAGATCGACCGTCACGCCGACTTTTAGAATGCCTTCGGGGATGTCTTCGGTCCAGGCGGCGACTTGTTCGACGGTGACGGCGCGCGGAGATTTCGGGTAAAAGACAAAGCCCATCGCGTCGGGGTCCATCGCCATCACGGCTTTTACATCGGCCTCATTGGCGAGGCCGCAAATTTTGACGAAGACGGACACTTACTTTCCGGCCTCGGACGCCTCTTTACGATCGTGTTTGAGATAGGCTTCAATAAACGGTTGGAGGGCTCCGTCCAACACGGCGGCAGCGTTGCCCGATTCATGACGGCTGCGCAGATCCTTCACCATGGTGTAGGGTTGCAGCACATAGGAACGGATTTGGTTCCCCCAAGCGATTTCACCTTTGGACCCATAAAATTGCTCTTGGGCTTTGTTGAGTTTGTCGCGTTCGAGTTCGTACAGCTTGGCTGCGAGCATTTTCATCGCGCGGTCACGGTTGCGGTGTTGCGACCGTTCGGCTTGGCAAGCCACCACGGTTCCGGTCGGAACGTGGGTGACCCGGATCGCAGAGTCGGTTTTGTTGACGTGTTGCCCCCCTGCTCCGCTGGCGCGAAAGGTATCGACCCGCAGATCTTCTTTGTTGATCTCGACTTCGATATCGTCATCCACCTCGGCGGTGACATCGAGCGAGGCGAACGAGGTGTGGCGACGTCCGGCCGAGTCATAGGGACTGATCCGAACGAGCCGATGCACGCCGCGTTCGGCACGGAGGAAGCCGTAGGCATACGATCCTTTGACCAACAGCGAAGCGTGTTTGATGCCGGCTTCTTCTCCGGGACGGTGTTCCATGATTTCGTAATCGAAGCCCTGCTGTTCGCAGTAGCGCGTGTACATGCGCAGCATCATATCGGCCCAGTCGTCGGACTCGGTCCCGCCGGCACCAGAGTTGATATGAACGTAGGCGTTGTTGGCGTCGAGTTCGCCGCCAAGCAGCGACATGACTTCCAGTTCGGACTGCACTTTGGCGATTTCCGCGAACACGGGTTCCGCTTCGCCGGCGAGTTCCTTGAGATCGTCTTCATCAGCACCTTCGGCAAGTTCGACGAGGGCTTCGAGGTCTTCGATCTTGCCTTCGAGCACGGCGAAGGGATCGAGAAAGGTTTTGAGGCCCTTCACCTCGGCGATGTTCTTCTGCGCGGCCTCTTGGTTGTTCCAGAAGTCTGCGCTGGCCTGCAATGCTTCCAGTGCGGCTAGTTTTTCACGTCGGTTCGCGACGTCAAAGGTACCCCCTCATCTCTTCGAGCCCGGCTCTGAGATGCGGTAATTTGTCTATGATTTCTTCCATCGTGGCGGGTCCCTAACAATCAGCAAGGCGAGTGCAAGTCTGGGCACAAAAAAACGGGGCGTCCGAAGACGCCCCGTTGTCGGGTATGTGGGTTAAGGAAGGGCGTTCTTATTCAGCGACGCGCACGTCGATGTCAGCACCAGCCGGTGCTTCGAAGTAGGCGCCGTTGTCGTCGCCGGCCCGCAGGACTTCGCCGCGGAGCTCGACCGGGTAGTCGGGCACGGTGACGTCGAGGACCGTCGGAACGGCGTCGAAGCCGATGACGAGGTAACTTCCACCAGTAGAGGTGAACGCTGCTTCGCCGTCTTCGGCCATGACGGTAGCGCCAGAAGCTTGCGGTTTGGCGTCGACCCCAGTCTGCATGCTGGCGAGGTCGTCGGAACGAAGGTCGGTGGTGATTTCCACCAGGACGTAGGTTCCGCCGATGCCGTCGGCGTCGGTGACGCTGTAGGCCATGTCACCAGCAAGGACGAGGGACTCATTGACTTGGGTCCGTCCAGCCGGATCGACCCGGTAGACGTTGAAGCCAAGGACGTCCTGCTCGAAGCCGGAGACCCAGCTGACGGTCACGCCGTCGTCGCTGAGAGTGGCCTCGGCACTGACGAGTTCGACCACGGTCGGCGGGGTGGTGAAGCCGAAGTTGGCTTCGCTGTCGACACCAGCGTCGAGGTTGAGTGGGTAACCGTTGGGCGTGGTCGGCAGGCTGATGCTATCCGGGATGTTCACGGGGTCGACCGAGATGAAGTACTCGCCTTCGGGCAGATCTTCGAACTCGTACTCGCCGTTCGGACCGGTGGTGACCGTGTCGTAGATGGTGGGTTTACCGTCTTCGTCGATGGTGTAGAGCACCACTTCGATGCCTTCGAGGCCGAGTTCCGCGAGGTTTTCGTTGCTCGGGTCGCCGTCGGCGGAGAGGTCGGTCCAAACGTTGCCGGTGACTGTGCTCAAGCCGGTGATCATGACGGGGGCCGGGTCGGCGTCGTCTTCGTCGCCGCCGTTGAACGCGCCGGTGCCGTCGAGGGCGTCGTCATTGACCACGCCTTCGTTGCCGAAGTTGCTGTCAGGCACCGAGTCGACATCCTCGCGGGGTTGTCCGTCAGGACCGTTGGCAGCGGCGATTTCGGCGTAGTTGGTCACCATGCCGTCGACACCGTTTCCGATGGTCGTGGTGATCTCGATGTCGGCGGAGTCTCCGGCGGCGAGAGCCGCAAGCGTGTAGCTGGCGGTGGCGTCACCGTTGTCGGTCCAGTCGCTGTCGTTGAGCGTGAGGCCCGTGGGCAGCAGGTCGACGATCTCGACGCTGGTCGCGTCGGTGTTGCCCTGGTTGACGACATGGATATTGTACGTCAGGTCGTCGCCAGTCTGGAACGGGCCTTCGCCCACCACGGTTTTGACCAAGGCGAGGTCGAAGATCTCGACGAACACCGGGGCCGGGTCGTGGTGGTCGGTGTCGTTCGGATCGGTGACCACGTTGTCGTTCGGCGTGCCGTTATTGGTCGCGTCATCGTCGAGCGTTCCGTCGATGTCGGCGAGGGCGTTGCCGTTCTCGTCGGTGGCGCCGGTGATCTCGGCCTCGTTGACGAGCCAGCCGCTGAAGTCCTCATCAATGAGGAAGCTGATGCGGACGACTTCCTCAGCACCGGGGACAATGGGTCCGCCCCAGGTGATGCTGGCAGTGCCGTCGCCATTGTCCGTCCAGTCGTCATCATTGAGGATGAGTCCGGTCGGGATGTAGTCGACAATGTCGACCAGTTCGGCGGCGACTTCGCCCTGGTTGAACAGGGTGATGCGGAAGGTTACCGCGTCGCCCGGAGTCCAGGGTCCGCTGCCTTCCACTTCCTTGGTCAGGGCAAGGTCGACTTCGCCGATCTCGACGTTGACCGAGGCGGGATCATGGTCGTCTTCGTCGCCGTCCGTACCGTCGGTGACACCATCGACAGCCGGGCCGTCGTTGGCGATGTTAGCGTCGGAGGTCGAGTCGACATCGTCGCGCGACATACCGTCGGTATCTTCGGCGCCGGTGATCTCACTATAGTTGATGAGTTCTCCCTGAACGCCGTCATTGACGGTGAAGGAGATGCTCACAACCTCCATGCCACCGGGTGCGATGGGTCCGGGGACGGAGGTGACGGCATTGACGCCGATCTGGCTCCAGTTGGCGTCGGCCAGGGTCAGTCCGGCCGGGATGTAGTCGACCACATTGATGTTCTGGGCGGCAATGGTGCCTTGGTTGAATACAGTGACCTCGAAGGTCACGGTGTCGCCCCAGCTCACGGGTCCTGGTGTGACCAAGTTCTTGACGAGAGCGAGGTCGAAGACATCGACGGTGATCGGTTCAGGATCGTGGTCGTCTTCAGCCAGCGGATCACTGGGATCGCCGTCGGGAACGGAGTCGATGTCTTCGCGCGGGTTGCCGTCATTGTCGGTGGCTCCGGAGATCTCGGCAATATTGACGAGTTGTCCGGAGGCGTCGTTTTCAATGACGAAGCTGACCGTGAGCGGGAAGGTGACACCTGGCAGAAGCGTGCCAGGAACCATGCGGACAGCCGTGCCGTCACCGTTGTCGACCCAGTTGAGGTCGTCGAGGACAAGGCCAGCTGGGATGTGTTCCATCACTTCGATGTTGGCCGCCGGAACGGTACCTTCGTTGCTCACGTAGATGGTGAACGTGACTTGGTCGCCGGGTGAGAACGGTCCGGGAGTTGCCAGGGCCTTGTCGAGGGCGAGGTCGAAGACATCGACGGTGAACGGAGCCGGATCGTGGTCGTCTTCGTCATCGTTGCTGCCGTCCGTGACGTTATCCGTCGCCGGGCCGTCGTTGCCAGTATCGCCATCCGGAATGGAGTCGATATCATCACGCGGGTTGCCATCGGCATCGGTGGCGTCGGAGATTTCAGCGAGGTTCTCCAAGGTGCCGGTGATGCCGCTGCCGATGGTGGCGGTGATGGTCAGGGTGGCGCTGTCACCGGCGGCGAGGGTGCCGGCGAGCGGGGCCTCGGCGAGTCCGGAACCGAGGTCGGTCCAGGCGGCGTCGTTCAGCGTGAGACCGGCAGGGAGCTGGTCGGTCACCATGATGTTGGCCGCGTCGACGTCACCTTGGTTGATCACGGTGATCTCGAAGGTGATGTCGTCGCCCGGGGTGAAGGGTCCGGAACTGGACACCACTTTTACTAGGGCGAGGTCGAAGGTACCGATCGACACGGAGGCCGGGTCGTGATCGTCTTCGTCGCCATTGGTGCCGTCGGTGACGCCGTCCTCGTAGGGGCCGTCGTTGCCGGGGGCATCGTCGGCGCTGGAGTCGATGTCATCGCGCGGGTTGCCCGAATCGTCGCTGGCTTCAGAGATCTCGGCAAAGTTGACGAGTTCTCCGGAGGCGCCAGCATCGATCGTCAGCGTGATGGTCACGCTGGTGTCTGCACCAGGCGCCAGCGGACCGGCGATGGTGGTGACAGCTTCACCCGCACTGACGAGCGTCCAGGCAGCGTCGGCCAGAGTAAGGCCAGTTGGGATGTAGTCGGTGACTTCTATGTCCGTGGCGGTAACGGTGCCTTGGTTGAACACGTTGACTTGGAAGGTCACCGGGTCACCGGCATCGAACGGTCCAGCGCTGACGAGTTCCTTGGTGAGGGCGAGGTCGAACACGCCGATCTCAAGTTCCGCCGGGTCGGCATTGTCTTCGTCGCCGCCGAAGTCGTTGATCTCGTCGTCCACTTCAGTGTCGTTGGTCGGATCACCGTCAAAGGTGCCGTCGAAGTCGTCGCGCGGGTTCCCTTGGTCGTCTTGCGCGCCGCTGATTTCGGCGTGGTTGACGAGGGTGCCCGAGGGAGCGGCTGGATCGATCGTGAATGTGATGGTGACATTCTCCGAACCACCGGGGACGATGGGTCCGTCGAGCTGCGTGGTCGCGACACCAGCGGCTTCGGTCCAAGCTGCGTCATTGAGAAGCAGGCCAGCCGGAATGCTGTCGGTGATTTCCACGTTCTGCGCGGGGATCGAGCCCTGGTTGTACACGGTGATCATGAAGGTCGCACTGTCTCCCGGGGAGAACGGACCAGCGGTGATCAGTTGCTTGGTGAGGGCAAGGTCGAACACGTTGACCGGCAGGACGGCGGGATCGTGGTCGTCCTCGTCGCCGAACAGGTTGTCGGTGTTGTTGTCGTTCGGTGCGCCGTCGTTGGAGTCGTCATCGTCCGGTGTGGAGTCGATGTCGTCACGCGGGGTACCGTCGGCATCTTCACCGCCGCTGATCTCGGCGAAGTTCACGATCTGTCCGGTGGTAAACGTCGGATCGATGGTGAAGGTGATGTCGACTTGGACACCGTTACCGGCCGGGATCGGTCCGGGCAGAACAATCTGCGCCACCCCGTTGGTCTCGGTCCAAGCGGCGTCATTCAAGCTGAGGCCGGTTGGGATGTAGTCGGTCACCGGTACGTTGAACGCGTTGATCGTCCCTTGGTTGAGCACCGTGATGGTGAAGGTCACATCATCGCCAGGCACGTAGGGTGCCGGACTGCTGAGGACCTTGGTCAGGGCGAGGTCGAAGACTTCGACGGTGAACGGAGCCGGGTCATGGTCGTCTTCGTCGCCGTTGGTGCCGTCGGTAACACCGTCGGTGACGTTGTCGTCGCCTTGGTCGGAGTCCGCATCGGAGTCGATGTCATCACGCGGGTTACCGCTGTCGTCGGAGGCCCCAGAGATCTCACTGTAGTTGGTGAGTTCGCCGGCCACGTTGCCGATCAGCAGGGTGATGTCGACCGAGGTCGAGTCGCCCGCAGCCAGCGGACCAGGAATGGTCGTGAAGGCTTCGGAGGTACCGTTAGCGGTCCACGCAGCATCAGCGAGGCTGAGGCCGGCGGGAATGTAATCGGTGACTTCGATGTCGGTCGCCGTCACGGTGCCTTGGTTGAACACGGTGATGGTGAAGGTGATCGTGTCGCCAGGAGCGTAGGGTCCGGGGGAGACGGCGGTGTTGATTTCCTTGAGCAGGGCGAGGTCGAAGATGCTGACTTCAATCTGCTCGGGGTCATCGTCGTCCTCGTCCTGAGAGTCATCATTCTCTGTGGAGTCGATGTCGTCGGTACGCGGGTTGCCGTCGGTGTCTTCGGCGCCGTCGATGTCCACCCAGTTCTCGAGCGTGCCCGCAGGAGCGGCCGGATCGATCATGTAGGAGATGGTGACGGTGTCGGAGCTACCGGCCGGAAGCGGTCCGGCGTAGGTCATCGTGTGCGGACCACCGGCGGTTCCAGACCAGCCAGTGTCAGCGAGGATCAGTCCGGCAGGCGGGTTGTCGGAGAGCGCGATGTTCTGCGCGTCGACGGTACCTTCGTTGATCACGGTGATGCCGTAGGTGACGGTGTCGCCCGGGGAGTACGGTCCGGGGGTGATGATCGCCTTGTCGATGGCAAGGTCGAACACGTCCCATTCGATGGCGGCAGGATCGTGGTCGTCTTCGTCCCCGCCGGTGTTGTCGGTGACGTCGTCGATGTCATTGCCGTCGTTGGACGGGTCATTATCCGGCGTGGAGTCGTCGTCGTCGCGGACGTTGCCGTCGGTGTCTTCGGCTTCACTGATTTCGGAGTAGTTTACTGCGGAACCGGCGGTGGTCGCGTTCGGATCGATGGTGAAGGTGATGTCCGAAGTGATGAGGGCGCCAGGTGCGACCGGTCCGGCGATGGTCGTGGTGACCGTACCGGGGCCGACGAGTCCGTTCGGGCTCCAAGCGGCGTCATTGACGATCAGTCCAGCCGGAACGTAGTCCGAGAGGGTGATGTTCTGGGCCGCGACGGTGCCTTGGTTCTCCACCGTGTGGGTGAAGGTCACCGGGGCACCGGGATAGAACGGGCCAGGACTACTCAGCGATTTGATGAGGGCGAGGTCGAAGATTTCGACGAACACCGGAGCCGGGTCGTGGTCATCTTCGTCGCCGTCGGTGCCATCGGTGGCGTCGTCGGTCACCGGACCGTCGTTGTCGCCGTCGGAGTCCGGGGTGGAGTCAATGTCACTACGTTCGTTGCCATCGGTGTCTTCGCCACCCGAGATTTCGGAGTAGTTCACGAGTTCGCCGCTTGCGCCGGCGTCGATGGTGAAGGTGATGGTGACGTCAACTGTGTCGCCCGGCAGAAGCGGCCCGGCGACGGTGGTGACGGCTTCGCCGCCTGCCACGATGCTCCAAGTCGGATCGTTCAAGGTGAGTCCGGACGGGATGTAGTCGGTGACTTCCACGTTCTGAGCTGCGACCGTGCCTTGGTTCTCCACCGTGATGGTGAACGTGACACTGTCGCCAGGATTGAACGGTCCGGTGCTGGTGAGGACTTTGGTGAGGGCGAGGTCGTAGATGCCGACCATGATCTCTTCCGGATCGGAGTCGTCTTCGTCGCCGCCACCGTTGCCAGTCTCGTCGTTAACCATGTCGCCGTCGTTGCTGTCGTCATCGTCCGGGGTGGAGTCGATGTCGTCGTCACGCGGATTGCCTTGGTCGTCCTCGGCCTCGGAGATCTCCGTGACGTTGGTGATGGAGCCGCTGAAGCCGGCGTCGATGGTGAAGGTGATGTCCACCTCCTCGAAGCCGCCAGCCGGGATCGGCCCGCTGACTAGGGCGGTGGCGTGGCCGTTGGTGCCGAGGCTCCAGTCGCTGTCGTTGAGCGTCAGGCCAGCCGGCACGTAGTCGGTGACGGTGACGTTCTGGGCACCGATGGAGCCTTGGTTGAAGACGGTGACGGTGAAGGTCACGTCGTCGCCCGGGCTGAACGGACCGCTGGAAGCCAGCGTCTTGGTCAGCGCGAGATCGAACACGCCGATCGGCAGGAAGGCCGGATCGTGGTCGTCCTCGTCTCCGTTCGTATTGTCGGTCACGTCGTCATTGTAGTCGCCGTCGTTGCCGTCATCATCGTCCGCGGTGGAGTCGATGTCGTCGTCACGGTCTTCTCCGGCACCATCTTGGGCACCGGCGATTTCAGCGAAGTTGCTGATGACGCCGGTGGTGTAGGAGGGATCGATCATGAAGGTGATGTCGACCGGGAGGGTGTTGCCGGGGGCCAGCGGTCCTGCGACCGTGGTGGTTGCGGTACCGCCAATATCCATCCAGTCGGAGTCCATGAGCAAAAGACCAGCTGGGATATAATCGGCGACTTCAATGTTCTGAGCCATCACGTTGCCTTGGTTTTCCAAAGTGATCGTGAAGGTGGCCGGGCCGCCCGGGAAGTGCGGACCAGTGCTGCTCAGTACTTTGGTGAGTGCGAGGTCGAAGATCTCGACGAAGACCTCGGCGGGATCGTGGTCATCCTCGTCACCGTTGGTGCCGTCGGTATCGTCGTCCGTGAACGGACCGTCGTTGCCGTTCTGTCCGTCCGGGGTGGAGTCGATGTCGTCTTCCGGTTCGCCTTGGTCGTTATCGGCGCCGCTGATTTCAGCGAAGTTCTGCAGGGATCCGGAGACGCCTTCATTAATGGTGAAGGTGATGTCGACGCTGGCACTGTCCATCGGATTCAAGGGTCCGGGGATGGTGGTGGTGGCGACGTCGGCGGCGGTCAGCGACCAAGCGGCGTCCGCCAGGGTGAGGCCGGCCGGGGTGTAGTCGACCACGTCAATGTTCTGGGCGACCATGGTGCCTTGGTTGAACACGGTGATGGTGAAGGACACGAGGTCGCCGGGGCTGTAGGGCCCGGGGTTGGCGGCTTCGTTGAGGACCTTCGTCAGGGCGAGGTCGAAGATCTCGACCGAGATCACTTCGGGATCGTCGTCGTCTTGATCGTCGGACCCGTCTCCTTCGGTGGAGTCGATGTCGTCGGTGCGTGGGTTGCCTTGGTCGTCTTCGGCCGAGGCGATCTCGCTGGTGTTGGTGAACGAGAGCGCTTCGTTGATGGCCGGATCGATTTGGAAGGTGATTGTCACCGTGTCGGTGAGACCCGGGGTCAGCGGTCCGCTGTACAGGTAGCTGTAGGGGCCGCCGGTGGGTCCGCTCCAGGCGGCGTCGGTCAGGATCAGTCCGGCGGGCGGGGTGTCGGTGAGCGTGATGTTCTGCGCGGTGACACTGCCTTGATTCTCGATGGTGTGGACGAAGGTCACCAGGTCGCCGGGCGTGAACGGTCCGGGGGTGGTGTCCGAGAGGTCTTTGACCAGGGCGAGGTCGAAGATGCCGATCATGACCGGAGCCGGATCGGCGTCGTCTTCGTCGCCGTTGGTGTTGTCGGTGACGTCGTCGACTTCTTCGTCGTTGTCTTCGTTGAAGTCCGGCGTGGAGTCGAAGTCATCGCGGACAATGCCGTCGCCATCCGTGGCCGAAGCAATCTCAGCGTGGTTGGTGAGGGTAATCGCGCCGTTGAGCTGCGGATCGATGGTGAAGGTAATCTGCACGGTCACCTGTTCACCGGGGGCGAGCGGTCCCGCGATTTGCGTCGAGGTGAGGCCACCGGGGATGTTGTTCGGCACCCAGGCCGCATCGGTGACGATCAGTCCCGGCGGGATGTAGTCCGCCACGGTGATGCCGAAGGCGTCGACGGTGCCTTGGTTGATGACGGTGATGTCGAAGGTGACGGTGCCGCCGGGGTAGAACGGTCCGGGGTCGTTGTTCATCTTGACCAGAGCGAGGTCGAAGGTGCCAACCGTGATGCCAGCCGGATCGGTGTCGTCTTCGTCGCCGTTGTCACCATTGGTGGTGTTGTCATCGTGCGGACCGTCGTTGCCGTTGATGCCGTCCGGGGTGGAGTCGTTGTCGTCACGCTCCTCACCGGTGGTGTCTTCGGCGCTTTCGATTTCGGCCACGTTCTCGAGCGGGCCGTCAACGCCGGGGGCGATCGTGAAGCTGATCGAGACCGTGGTGCTGTCGCCGGCGAGGACCGGACCGGGGATGGTCGTGGTGGCGATGCCGGGACCGGAGGCGCTCCAGGCGGCGTCGTTGAGGATCAGACCAGCCGGGACGTAGTCGACCACGTCGATGTTCTGGGCGTCGACGGTACCTTGGTTGAACACTTCGATTTCGAAGGTCACAGTATCGCCGGGCTGGAACGGCCCGGGCGTGGCGTCGGTGTCGAGCACTTTGGTCAACGCCAAGTCGAAGATCTCGACATCGAAGAGCACTTCGTCGTCGTCGTCCTCATCGGTGGAGCCGTCACCTTCGGTGGAGTCGATGTCGTCATCGCGTTCGTTGCCGTCGGTGTCCTCGGCGCCGTCAATGGCGGCGTAGTTGGACATGGAGACGGCGCCGGAGATGGCCGGATCGATCTGGTAGGTGATGGTCACGGTATCCATGGTGCCGGCAAGCAGCGGTCCGGGATAGGTGTAGGTGTAGGGGCCGCCGAGCGGGCCGGTCCACGCGGTGTCGGTGAGGATCAGGCCGGCGCTCGGTGCGTCGGAGACCACGATGTTCTGCGCGTCCACGGTGCCTTGGTTTTCCAAGGTGATGGTGAAGGTGAGCATATCGCCGGGCGAGTAAGGACCTTCGGTGGTGAGGGCTTTCTCGAGGGCGAGGTCGAAGATCTCGAACGAGAGTTCGGCCGGGTCGCTGTCGTCTTCGTCACCGTTTTCGTTGTCGGTGGCGTCGTCGGTGGCATCTCCGTCGTTGGTCGGGTCGTCGTCTGCGGTGGAGTCTTCGTCGTCGCGCGGACCGTCTTCGTCTTCGGCGCCGTTGATTTCGGCGGTGTTGACGAGCGAGGCAGCCATGGTGGCGGCCGGGTCGATCTGCAGGGTGATGACGATGTTGGTCTTGTCACCGGGGGCCAGCGGGCCGGCGAGCGGCGCGATGAGGTCGGTGACCACCGGGCCGGCGGTGCCGTCCATGTCCCAGGCAGCGTCGGCGACGATCAGGCCAGCAGGCACAGCGTCGCTCAGGCCGATGTTGTAGGCGGTGACGGTGCCCTGGTTTTCGACTTCGAGGGTGAACTCGACGAAGGCGCCGGGGAAGAACGGACCGTCGGAGGTCAGCATCTTGGTGAGGGCGAGGTCGAAGATCTCGACAGTGAACGGAGCCGGATCGCTGTCGTCTTCGTCGTTGGGATCGTCGGTGGCGTTGTCGGTGAAGTCACCGTCGTTGCCGAACACGCCGTCGTCGGTAGAGTCGATGTCGTCGCGGTCGTTGCCCATGTCGTCCTCGGCCTCGGAGATCTCACCCCAGTTGGTGAGGTCGCCGGAGACACCGGGATTGATGGTGTAGCTGATGCTAAGATCAACGGATCCGCCAGGCGCCAGCGGGCCGGGGATGGTGGTGACGGCAGTCTGGGTCGCGGTCTGCGTCCATACGGCGTCAGCCAAGGTCAAGCCGGCGGGGAAGTAGTCGGAGACTTCGATGTTCTGCGCGACCACGGTGCCTTGGTTGGTGACCGTGATGGTGAAGGTGATCGTGTCGCCGGGCGTGTACGGACCCGGGGTCGCGGCGGTGTCGACCACTTTGGTGAGGGCCAGGTCGAAGATGCCGACGAGGATCTCAGCCGGGTCGTGGTCGTCTTCTTCGTCGCCGCCTTCGCCTTGCGTGGCGTTGTCGGTGACGTCGCCGTCGTCGTTGGTGGTGTCCGGGGTGGAGTCGAGGTCCTCGGGATGGTTGCCGTTCTCGTCTTCGGCGTCGGCGATCTCACTGAAGTTGGTGAGGGCACCGCCGGTGAAGGACGGATCGATGGTGAAGGTGATCTGCACGTTCTCGGAGCCGTTCGGGACGATGGGTCCGTCGAGACTGGTGCCGACGGTGCCGGCGGAGACGTTGGTCCATGCCGGATCGTTGAGGATCAGGCCGGCCGGGACGTAGTCGACGACGTCGACATTGTAGGCCGCGATCGCTCCCTGGTTGTAGACCGTGATCAGGTAGGTGATCGAATCACCGGGGCTATAGGGGCCCGGGGTCACCGAGGTGTCGATGACTTTGGTGAGCGCGAGGTCGAACACGCCGACCGGCAGGAAGGCCGGGTCGGAGTCGTCTTCGTCGCCGTTGGTGCCGTCGGTGGCGTTGTCGGTGAAGTCACCATCGTTGGTGCCGTCGCCATCAGCGGTGCTGTCGACGTCGTCGTCGCGGTCGTTGCCGTCACCGTCCTGGGCGCCGGAGATCTCGGCGACGTTGGTGATCACGCCGCTGAAGCCGGAGTCGATGATCATTTCGATGGTGATGCTCATGGTGCCGCCGGGGGCGATGGGGCCCGCGATGGTGTTGGTCACGCTGCCAGGTCCGGCGGTGCCGTCGACGGTCCACGCGGAGTCGTTGACGGTGAGGCCGGCGGGCACGTAATCGGTGACTTGCACGTTGGTGGCGGTCACGGTGCCTTGGTTCTCAACGGTGATCTCGAAGGTGGCGGGGCCGCCCGGGGTGAACGGGCCGTTGCCGACGAGAACTTTAGTGAGGGCGAGGTCGAAGGTTTCGACGGTGAACGGAGCCGGGTCGTGGTCGTCCTCGTCTCCGTTGGTGCCGTCGGTGGCGCCGTCGGTCACAGGGCCGTCGTTGTCGTCTTCGGTGTCCGGGGTGGAGTCGATGTCGTTGCCGGGGTTGCCGTCTTCGTCTTCGGCGGCGCCGATTTCAGAGTAGTTGACGAGTTCGCCGTCGACATCAGGTCCGATGAGGAAGCTGATTGAGAGGTCTTCGCTGCCGCCGGGTGCGAGCGGGCCGGCAATGGTCTGCTCGGCGGTACTCGGACCGGTTTGGCTCCATGCCGGGTCGGCGAGGATCAGGCCGGCCGGAATGTAATCGGCGACGGCGATGTTCTGCGCGACCATCGTGCCCTGGTTGGTCACGGTGATCGTGAATGTAATGGTGTCGCCGGGGCTGTAGGGGCCCGGAGTGGCGGCGGTGTCGATGACCTTGGTGAGGGCGAGGTCGAAGATCTCGACGTCCACTTCGGCCGGGTCGTGGTCGTCCTCGTCGTTGTTGCCATTCATGGTCTCGTTGTCAGTGACGGGTCCATCGTTGGTGTCGTCGGCGTCCGGCGTCGAGTCGATGTCGTCGCGCGGGTTGCCTTCGTCGTCTTGGGCGCCGGCGATTTCCGCGAAGTTCTCGATGGTGCCAGCGGGAGCGTTCGGGTCGATGGTGAAGGTGATCGGAATCCCGACCATGCTGCCGGGATTGAGCGGTCCGGTCTCCAGGTAGGAGGCGGAGGTGCCGTTATCGGCCCAGTCGGCGTCATTGAGAATGAGGCCGGTCGGGATGTAGTCGACCACTTCGATGTTGGTCGCAATCACGTCGCCCTGGTTGAACAGGGTGATGGTGAACGTGACGTCGTCGCCGGGATTAAACGGTCCGCTGCTCGTGAGGACTTTCTGCAGGGCAAGGTCGAAGTTCTCTTCGGCCACTTCTGCCGGGTCGTCGTCGGTCACGTCGTCGAGTCCGTCGATCAGGTTGCCGTCGTCGTCAACCGGGGTTCCGGCCACGTCGGCGACGTTGGTGAGCGCGCCGTCGATGACGGTTTCGAAGAAGGCGGAGGCGCTGGCACCTGGAGCCAGCGGGCCGACGCTCATGGCGGGCATGCCGATCAGCGTGTCCATGATCGTGACCGGATCGAGGGTCACGTTGCCGGTGTTCACGACCACGAAGCAGTAGGTCACATCGGCCATGCTGGTGCTGGTAGCTAGTTCGGTGCCGGGGCAGCCGAGGCCGCCGTCGTGGCCGAGGTAGACCGTCTTCTCGATGGTGATGCCGGGATCGGCCCCGAAGTAATGGTCGGGGTCTTCGTCCATGACCGGGTCGGCGCCGGGAATCTCGCTGCCGCCGTCGTCGACCGGGTTACCGGAGGTCTGGGCGTTGTTGGAGTAGGCTCCTCCAGTGGAGGTGCCGATCGCTTCGAAGATCCACTCTTCATCTGTGTCGAGCAGGCCGTCGCCGTCGGTATCGCCAGAGACATAGAAGGCAGCGCCTTCAACATCATCGACCACGGTGACGTCGCCAAGGCCGATGTTGCCGCAGTTGGTCACGACGTAGGTCCAGGTGACAGAGCTGCCAGCCGGGATGAAATTGCCGGGTGCGGTGTCGGACTGAACACCCTCGGTGAACTTCTCGATGTCGATGCAGGGATCGAGCACGAAGATTTCGGCCGGGTCGTGGTCGTCTTCGTCGGCGTCGCTGTTGTCGGTGACGTTGTCGCCGCCGAACGGATCGTTGTTAGTGAAGTCAGGGGTGCTGTCGGTGTCCGCGAGGAGCGTACCGTCCGGTCCGAAAACCGTTTGGATCTCGGCCCAGTTGGTGATCAGACCGTCGAACCCGGCGTCTACACTTAGCACGAGGGGAACCGTGGCGCATTCGCCGGGAGCCAAATTGTTGATATAGTCATAAACGGCCCGTGATCCTCCCGCGACCAATCGCCATTCAGGGAGGTTGTCAGCATCCACGTAAGTCATGCCGCTCGGGATGTAGTCGGTAAGGCGGATTTGGGTGCCTTCGACTGCGCCTTGGTTGCAGACCTCGATGTCGAAGGTCACATTTTGTCCGGGGTAGACGAAGCCGGAAGCCGGATCAGCTAGAACCTTGGTCAGGGCGAAGTCGACCTCGTGCACGAGGATGGAGACGTCGTTGGCCCGGTTGACCGTCTTGATGGTCTCGGACTTGGCCCCGAAGGTGTTGGAGTAGAAGTCGAGATCGACGTTGCTGTCGGAATCAAGTTCGAAGGTGATGCGGCACTCTTTGGCCCCGCCAATGCCGAGGTCGTCGGACATCACGTAGCGGAAGCCGGTGACGGTGGCGAGGTTGGCTGGGGTTCCGGCGTTCCAGATACCACCGGTCAGGGCGTTGCTGGGATCTTCCGGGTTGCGGTTGATCAGGTCGGGTACTTCCGTGGTCCAGTAGAAGGTACCGCGGCAGTCGGTCTGGCCAGCGAGGCTGTCGACCGCCACGACGGGGGGCCAGGCGGCCAGTTCGAGGGTGCCGGAGAAGTCGGAGACCGGGGCGCGTCCGTCACCGGCGAAGAGTCCGGTTGCGTTGGCGGGTTCCACCGCGTCGCCGAGGAACGGGAAGACTTCGATCACGTCCACCGGGCCGAGGTCGGTAAGACCTTCGTTGAGTAGGTGAAGGGTGAACTCCATGGGATCATCCTGGTAAATGATCGAACAGCGGTCAGCCCAGTCGGCTGGTTCGGTAGCTGGCCCAGGATAGACGTCGCAGGGGCCTTCTTCGTCGGCCACCGTCTTGTAGACACAGAGGCGTTCGTAGGCGGGCACCATCTTGATACGGGCCACGTTGGAACCGCTGAGGGCGTCGCCAAAGAAGTCGACGGCCCTGATGGTCGCAGTATTCCCAATTTGCGCCTCTCCAGCCGCGTTTATGACCTCGACGGTGACTTGGAAGCAGTCGCTGGTACCGCCAGGGGTAGCGCCGCTGTAGGTCCAGTTTAGGGTGTCCGTGCCGGTGATCGAAAAGGAGTCCGCGTTACCCAACGTGCTCGAGACGAAGGCGAGGTTGGCCGGAAGATTGTCGGAGATCGTCAGGTTGCTCACTGGCTCAAGCGGGGAACCGATGACACTCCAACAAATGTCGAAGGTCACGAGATCCCCGTTGTCGACCAGCTGGAGAGGGTCGCCTGTGGCGTTCTTCTTTGAGACGGCCAGCCGGGTGGACCCGACGGTCAGTTTTTCGTGGTGGCCAATAACAGGGTCACCTCCAGGCAATGCCTGCTCGATGGAGAGTAAGTCAAAGAAACCGGGTCTTCCGCGTGTGGACGGTTCCTCGGTGACCCCAGGCGAGGAGTAATCATATTCGAGGTTGCACCATGCGTTCGGGGGGGTGTCGACACCGGGTCCCGAACCCCATTCATAAAAGACATTTGCAGGCACTCCATCAGTTGGATGCGTGCAACCACATTCATCGGCGGTGGTGAAGGTGCCGTTGGTCAGGGGGCCGGACGCGCGGGAGGTGTGGATAAACATGACCTCGCCGTCCGGATTGGCCGTGTTGTCTGTTTTGACCTGCAGGTTGTAGTGGAGATGGTAGGACGCACCAATACCCTCAAAGGTCCGGGCAAAGATACCCGGGCCGGAGCGCCAAGGCACGGCATTGAGACTTCTCAAGCGAATCATGTTGGCCAAGTCGTACACCCCAGAGCCGGGTACCGACTCGAACGCAGCCATAGCGGCGGCATCGCTCGCATCCACCCATCCGGTTGCCGCGTCGGCATCGTTGCAGGTGACGGCACCTGGAGCCACACTTAGCCCCGGGGCGGTCAACACGCCTGGGGCGGCGGTGGCAACTTCAATGACGTAGGGGAAATCCTGTTTGCGGATACCACCATTGTTGATACCCTGAGAGTGGGCATCGCCTGTACCAGTCAGGACATGGAAAGTGGGGCCATCACTAATGGTGTCCTGATAGCCACCGGTCGGGAAGGCCTGCCACCACCCAGGTACCGTTGTATTGAAGCCGCTAGTGTCAATCACGTCAAACGTGGGAGACGCGAAATCAACCAGCTCCATATTCGCATTGTCGAAATGATTGCAGAGGTTGATGTGGTCGTGGTGGATTTGCGACGCTGGTACATCTACGAAGTGGGATGTAAACGTGCTAATACGTGAACTCACGACGAGGGTCTCGCCCCGGGAGACGGTGTGGTCACCCTGCCATGCATTGTAAATGTTGGCCCGGGGAGGAAGACTGTGTGATCCAAGGCCGCCGCGGCTTAGATTCCGGTGGTCGAGACGGTGGTAAAAATCGCCATGGCCAAATCGGGGATATCCTGGGAGGGTATCCGAGTAGACGTTTTCCTGGTAAGGCCCAGCACTGACTGTGGTGTAATGGCGGAAGGTTTTACCGGGAAGGGAGCTGGCGAGCCGGTAGGCTGTGCCAACGAAGTTGTTGTCGCCGACAATGTTTTCCGGGACGGTTCCGGCGTTGCCATGGATATCGATCGGCACGATGGAAGCAGGATCGGAGACGCTGCCATCAGCTGCCGTTCCAGTTACAGCGGTATTGGTAGCGGAAATCGCGTTCCAGACGGTTCCGATGCCGCCATCGTGGGCGATGTAATCAGCATTCGCTGCCCAAAACGCCACTTGGGCGACCAGCGGCACACCCTTCGTGTTGGGTCCACCGGTGGAGGCATCGGGAGTCAGGATGCCCGCATCGTAGTTCGAGAAGTCGAAGCGGACCACGGGATAGCCATTGGCGGCGGAAGCAGCCGCATCCAAGGCGCAGCCAATCGTTACCGGGATGGTGTTGTTGGCCGTCGCACCGACGGCGGCGGGATCGGTAAACGGGGCCGCCACAGCATTATCGCCAGCCACTGACAGATCATCATCGTAATCGATTACCTTGTCAAAATCATAGCCACCGCAGACAGTTCGGTTGGTGAACCACGCCGGGTCGGCGATGATCGTGTTTGGCGGAGAGTGGTGGAAGTGGTCAAAGACCGTAACGTCCGGACTCACCATCGGTGCGGAGCCAATGATACCGCCGGGACCACCCGGAACGAGCGCGATCGGATAGACCATAACCATACCAACCAGACCGTTCACGGCGTTCGTGACGTCACGATAGACTTTAGGACGGCCCTTCACCCAATCGCCGGCAGGCGTGCCGGAAATGGTGGTGTCCAGCGAATTGCCGTCGACCGGAGGAGAGTCGTCGGTGGTGATGGTGCTGTCCATGGTGATGATCTTGCCGTCGAGGTTCAACCCGACTTGGGCAATGGCACGGATCGTGCCGGAGGTGCCTTCTTTGGCGTCGCCGACATTGCAGACCAGGGTTTTACCGTCATCGGTAATGTACGAGTCCTTGTTGGCGATGGCCGCGGCGGATTCGACGTTGGGCTGGATGCAACCCGCTGGGAGTTCGGTCCAGTTGATGAACATCGCGTTGGGATCGGGATCGTCCGGACGGGTCGGGTCCGGCGGGAGTTGCATGGTGATGATGACGTTGCTGGTATCCTGTTCGTTGACGTTCCAGTGGGTGCTGTACTGGATAAGGTCATAGGTACGGACGACATTGTTGGTTTCGTTGAGGTCGTCACCGGGCGTGTGAGTGCCAGCGCCGTCGTCGAGCGGGTCGGCGGCGGAGAACGGGGCGGTGCCGTCATAGTCGACGCAGGCGATGATGTCAGTCTGCGGGACGAAAATGGTGTTTTCCGGAACAACCGTTCCGGCGGCAAGCACCGTGGAAATCGATCCGACAGCAAGCCCGGCACCGGAGAAGAGCGCCACCCAGCGCATGATGCGGCGGCGGCGGAGCAGGTAGAAACCCAAACCTGCCACAAAGAACAAAACAAAGGACATCGAACCAAGGAGGCTGCGCGTGGACGCCGGAAGCGTGAGCCCACGCTGCGGTTGAGAAATTGCAACGGCAGCGATCGGCACCGGAGCGACTTCTGCACCCATGGCGAAGGTTTCGCGAATTTCAGACATAGAGTCCGGCTGACCAAGGATGATCTGGTCGCCGTTCATCATTTGCGGAATGGATACTTTTCCGAGTTCAGCCTTGTTGGCGTTCAGAACGTCCATCGCCAGTTTGATTTGGCCCGCAGACCATTCACGATTGGCTTTCCATACCGTCTCGAAAGAAGTGTCCTCGTTCCAGTTTGCATTGATCCAAGAGCGGAAGCGTGCCGGTTGATCAGAAATGGTTCCGTCCTCAAGTCCAGCAACGGCGGTCTTGTGGAGGGCGGGAGCTGCGCGGAACAGCGCAAGCAAGTCATGTTGCAAGTGACGCGCGGCGCTGTTACGGGCCACCGGGAGATGCACGTAAGCTGTGTCAGAAGCTTGACCTTCTTCGCGAAGGAAACTGTGGAGGTCGCGGCAATGGTCGCAGGTCGGATCGCTGAGGGTGACGATCCAGTGAACCGGATGTTCGGCGCCGGAAACCGGCAGGGCGGAGGTGTCCAATTCATACGCACCGTCGTGAAGCGAAATGATCGGGCGATCATTCTCAACCACAACCGTCACGCCGGACTCAAACGAAGCCACTTCAGAAACCGTGTGATCACTGGCGGCCTGAATGCCTCCAAGCGCAGCGACGGAAACCGCCGCCAAGGCCGGAGCGGCCCAAGCTGGCATTTTTGCAGCAGCCGTTGCCTGAAAGGAAGAACGAGAAACCAAAAGAAGGGACGCACCTAATACTGCAGCAAGATGTGTTGCGCAGCACCAAGGACAGAAGGCTTCAATCACAAAGGCTTGAATTCCCGTAAACCACACAGAGGCGAGCACAACCGTACTCGCCAATAAGGGTACCATAGGACTTCTCTTTCGAGATCGTCCTTCCATTCGGGCGGAAATGATGAGCGAGAAATAGGTCACAAACCCCACTAAACTAAGGGGGATGATGCCAATTTTGGCCCAGGTACTGCTTAAAACAGTCGAGCAGGAGGAGTCGATTCCACATCCAAGAGGCGGAGTGCTCCCCAGAGTCGAAAGAAACATCCAACCAGCGGAGACGGCTGCAGCTATAAGAAATAGAAGGCCTAGCAGGTGGTTGGACCAAGGGAGGGGTGTCTTATTTTTGGTGATTTTCATAGTCTTCATAGGATTCAGAAGAACTAATGCAAAAATCATGCCACCCTCGACAGGACGCCCATGACCAATTTACAGCTTGGTGTACTTTAACGCATCTGAAGGTAACGTTGGTAAGATTTCGGGTCGATTCGAGTAACAATCCGAAGGAATATAAGACGATTTTAAGTAAAATCCTCTGCGGATGGTCCCCCGGAAAATGCAAAGTTGAGAACTTGCAGACAGGATTCCAACATCCTCAAAAGCTCCGCGACCCTCAAAAATGCTGCTCAAAAGAGAGTTGGTGCCCCAGGCAGGACTCGAACCTGCTACCTACAGATTAGGAATCTGTCGCTCTGTCCTGATGAGCTACTGGAGCAAAGGGATGTGACTTTTAGCCGGAGGTGCTGCCGGAAGGCAACTTATTTGACCTGCACTTGGAGGAGCGCTAATGCCGCCGAACGCGGGTCCGCCCGTTCGGCCAATGATGCTTTTACCGCGGCCGAACTTCGGGGAACAATGGCATCATGAACACGCTCACCGTTGAAGATAACACGGACGGGCGAATCCAAATCGATAAGAGAATCGGACAGCCGAAGGGTCAACTTCTCAATGCCTTTCGCTTGGATGGTGAAGGTCTGTTTTTCGACGGTCGCTTTGATCGTCTGACCTTTGACAGGGTGCTCGTTCTGCAACCAATAAAAGCGTTCATGCGTCCGCCCAGATTGATGCCAAACCACCTCCTTTGGCCAAGGATCGCGTTTGTGTTTTCCCATCCAAGGGATCGCAGCACGATCGGTTCCGTTCATCCAGTGGCCGGCTCCTTTGACGATGGTGGTTTTGTGGAGATATCCGTCCGCATCCGCTGCCTGAAGTTTTTCAAGACGTTCGCCCCATTTTTTGGCCACCTGATTTCGCTCATAGGCAGCGTCCTTTTCACCACACCAAATCATAAACGGAAGATTGCGCAGGCCCAACGGATTTGCGTCATTGGGATGACCGGCCATCATCGAAGCCGCCGCGAAGCGATCCGCCATGCGCGGCGCCAGTTGATAGACGCCGTCACCACCGGCGGAGTAGCCAAGAAGATAAATACGGTCGGGATTTACTTCCCGTAACACGACATAGTTCTCAATGAGACGGTCGAACAAATCGTCGATGTGCCCCTGATGCCAGAGGTTCCAGGTATCGGTCGGAGCCCGGGGAGCGACGACAATACCTTCCTTGGGTTGATACAAACGGATTTGATTTTTCCATTGGCCATCATTTACACGAGGTGGTGCTCCCCCACCCCCATGCATTGAAATATACAAACTCCATCCAGTATCCGGTTTGGTTCCAAAGGTCTTCTCAAGTAGCCGCATCGTCTTGCCTGCGGCTATGACTTCCTTCGCTTCCATCTCCGGTTTTCGCTCAACCGCCAATAATTCTGCATGATTGAGCCAGAGTTGCTCAACCAAATTCGTCGCTTGCTGGGCCGGTAAAAACCCAGACAGACCGATACAAAGGAGGAAAGGGAGAACACATCTCATACTCCCATCAAGCAAGTATGAGATGTGATGGCAAGACGGCTTGTCTCCTACTCCACTGTGAGGTCGAGTCCGGCTTTCGGACTGAGGTAGATGGCGTGGTCGCCGTCGACTTCGAGCAGGGCGCCTGCTAGGACTTCGCCGGA
>ENA-ORXR01001768-ORXR01001768.1-marine-metagenome-genome-assembly--contig:-NODE-1768-length-22020-cov-5.009707_pt1 | contig 22020 bp, 16 predicted proteins | sample MGYA00237866_ERZ511479 | MGnify/ENA metagenome assembly ERZ511479 | reverse complement strand
TGGATTTAATTTGCCGCAAACGAACTACAACTATTTTGGGATAGGGGTAGAAGTGGTACTCCGTAGTGTAGATCAGCTATGAAGCAAGGAGGCAATGCAGGCTCGACGAGGAACAAGGAGAGACAAAGTGCGACTATGCTACATGCTGATATACCCTGCGGAGTAGGAACGGATGGCCCGCCCTAGAGCGCTTTTTTTCAAAGCGCTCTAGGGATCCTCCAAATAAATATTAGGATAATTAACTCACTTTAGATATGCTAGAATGTGAATCTACTGATGTGCTACAAAGTATGCTTCCACCTTTTCTATCCATTCTTTTTTTTCAGCGTTAGACATCCAGCTTGCTTTAAAAGCGTTCTTTGCCAACTGCGCAATTTGCTCTATACTAAGATCCAATGCCTCCGCAGTAGCGATGTAATTCTCATTCATATAGCCTCCGAAGTAAGCGGGGTCATCAGAGTGAATGGTCGCTAGGATATTCTGATCCAACATTCTTACAAGCGGATGATTGCGTAAATCAGGAACTACTTGCAGCTCCTTATTAGAGAGCGGGCAGAGGGTCAAGGGAATTTGTTTCTCCGCCAGTAGTTTGACCAACTCCGGATCGTCCATACATCTGTTGCCGTGATCAATCCGAGTAACTTTTAGTAGATCAAGAGCTTCCCAAATATATTCTGCTGGACCTTCTTCGCCAGCATGGGCGACGGTAAGGTATCCTAACTGTAATGCCTTAGCATACACGCGTTCAAATTTCGAAGGAGGGTTGCCCAATTCAGAGGAATCTAAACCAACGGCAGAGATCCAATCTCTGTACGGGGTAGCTTGCTCTAATGTCTGGAAGGCAGATGTCTCATCCAGATGACGAAGGAAAGACATAATTAGTTTGTAGCTAATTCCCAGTTTACTTTTACCATCTTCCAGCGCACTATGAATTCCTTTGATGACGGTATCAAATGAGATACCTCGATCCGTATGCGTCTGAGGATCAAAGAATATTTCTGTGTGGACCACTTTCTGTTCATGAATCTTGGTCAAATACGCCCATGTCAGATCGTAAAAATCTTGCTCATGAATCAGCACCCCTGCTCCTGCATAATAAATGTCTAAAAATTCTTGTAGGTTATTGAAGCGGTATGCTTTTTTGACCTCTTCAACGGAGTTATAAGGAATGCTCAGATCATTGCGCTGGGCAATTTCAAACATCAGCTCGGGCTCAAAACTCCCTTCGATATGTAAATGCAATTCTACTTTTGGTAGACCCTCAATAAATTTTCTTCGCTTGGTATTATTCATTCGTGATTAATTCTGGTTCTGCTAATTCTTCTTCTGGAGTCTGATAGTTTACATTAGCTATCGATCTAAAAAAAGCAACTGCGGTAGAAGACAAACTTGGGATATAAGACTTGTCCGTATATTTATCGTTGGCTGATAACTTTACAACAACAGTGTTGGTAGTAGGATTGATATAAATATTTTGATTGTAGACACCTTGCGCCATAAATTCTCCCTGCTCTCCATCGACTATCCACCATTGATATCCATAGCCAAGGAGTCTATTGGAATGCTCATTAGTGCCAGGCATAAGGTGCGGCGCATCGGGCGTAACAGAAGCCTTGACCCACTGTGCAGGGACTATTTGCCTGCCATTAAATTTTCCATTGTTTAAGTAGAGTGAACCCATCTTCGCGTAGTCTCTTACCGTCGCGTTGAAGCAGCCTAATACGGCTTCCATATTTTGGTCATCGATGATCCAGTAGGCATCGTCCTGCATCCCCATCGGCGTCCAAAATTTTTCTTGCATATATGCTGTCACCGTTTTACCAGTCGCTTTAGTAAGGACCATGCCGAGCACATGCGTATTGATACTCACATAGTGATTGTAAGTTCCCTGTGGTCGTTCGTTAACTAAAGTAGCTGCAAACTTGTCTTGCGATCTGCCGAGTGCAAAACTACGTCCCCATCGATTGATATCACTATTGAAGTCGGCGTAGTCCTCATTGAAAGCAACACCCGTAGACATCTGCAAAACATTCTTAATGGTGATACCTTCATAACCAGAGCCTTTCAAAATAGGGCAGTACTCGTCTACCGTTTGATTAATACTTTTAATCAAACTTTCATCTACCGCTATTCCCACTAAGGCAGAGATAAAAGACTTAGCCATTGACCACGATATATTTTTGGTATTTGGTTTGTTTCCGAGGTAGTATTGCTCAAAGACCATCTCGCCGTTTTGGATAACCATTAGTCCAGTTGTTCTAGAATCTTTTATGAAGTCTGACGAGCTCATCAAATTGCCTTCATGATTAAACTTGCCTGGTAAACTTAACGGTTCGCCTTTTGGAAATTGGTAAGGTTGTGGGGGAGGAGTAAGTCTGCTAACTGGCATAACTTGATCAAAGCTTCGAAAATTCTCTACAATGTTCTCAGCGTCAAAAAGGGTCATAGCAAGATGTAGTCGCTTGATTTTCGGAAAGAAAATTATAACAGCAATGATTAAACAGGGGAAAGTTCCAAGAAGAATTTTTTTCATCAGTGATCAATTATATAATTAAAATCGAAGATAGATGAATGTAAAGAATTATCTGCAATTCTTTTACTGATGGGTATCTAATTATCTTTTTGAACAAGATTGTTCAGTCTGAAAGTAGAGAAATTGATTGGTGTGCAGAAACTCAGAATTCCTCATTTCAAAATCAAAATTGTCAGAGCGATGGATAATAAATAAGATCCTTGAAAAAACTAGCAGGTACAAATGGAGTCCAAAAATAGGATTCGTATTGCAGTCGGTCGGCTATAATTTCAAAAACAGAAATATTGATACCTAGACCAAGATGGCTACCGCGAACTTGAATATTCTGGTGAAGATTGTCTTCTACTTTTTCCATACACTTTCGCCAAGGGACAATGCCGTCTTCCTTACTGTAGATAGCCGTTGTAGGAACAGGAGCAGGAAGAGGAAGATCGTTTAAAAGAGCAGGATCTAAATCAACTACACGTTTATTGCCAGGTAATAGATTGTACATCCAGCTAGCATTATTAAATTTTGTGATACCCCTGAATGGAGACCCCATTGTAATAACTTGACGAACTATATTTGGATTTAACTTTGCAAGCTGTCTCGCATATACACCCCCAAGGCTCCATCCGATAATCGTCACTGCCTGGTTGTGCTTTTTATGAAGCTTAACTAACCTCTTAGACAGGTCTTCAATGAAAGAAACTTTTGCATAATTTCTACCTAAGTCCCATGCATAAGAGGTGTACCCAATCTTATTGATAAATTCTCTCAATGGACTAGTAGAGTAGTCGCTAGCCATAAAACCAGGAAGTACTAATACTGGATGACCATCTCCCTCTATATTGGCTCTATAACACTTTCTATAAGGAACAGACATTCCCAGCTCAACGGTCGCACGACCTACCTCTGTTGCCAGCCAAAACCAAGATGGTTTATGCTTTCTCTTCTTTTTCATGTGCGACATAAAAGTCTTTTTTATAATATAATCAAAAATCTTTCCACCAATCCAATGTAAAGAGGTTGGTTGATCATTTCGACGTCTGGTTTGAATAAAGTAGCCTAAATTAATGTTAATTTTGACTCTGTAGCCCAATTTGATAATTGACTTTATATCAATACTTTAGAATACAGTAAAAATGCTTTATACTAGATTACGCTTACAATATAAGGCAAAAAAGACATAGCATGACTAAACTGATAGCGTAATATCCCTTATTTGTGGTACTGAGATGAAAATGCATTGACCCTCAGACTAATGTATAAATATTTGAATTATATATCAATACTAGTTTAGACCAATATTTGTCCTGGACAATATTTGATGGGTTCATAATTTATCAGCTATGACCATAAATATTAAATGGTATTACTATCTTGTATGTACAGAAGGTATAATCGCCTTTCAATAGATAGAATCAAGCATAATAAGTACTCAATTATATGGATAAAATCTTGCAGGATGCGATATTTCAAGCTAAGCTAGCCGAACTTGCTAAGTCTACTAAGCAGCCATTAGAAGATGTAGTTCTAGAGGCCAGGGTTTATCTAGAAGAATTATTCACAGAGCATAAGCCATTAGCTACTATTTTAGGAATTCAAGTAGCACAATATATATTATCGCGAGGGTACAAGAAAAATATTGATGTAAATATAGCGGAGATAAAAGAGGTGACGCGTATAGCGCGTAGACATCCCATAGCATATGTGATGACACACAAGACTTATATAGATATGTTCGTCTTAGGTATAGTGCTTATCAGACATGGCCTTCCCTTACCTTATATCTTTGGCGGGATCAATATGGCATTTATGGGCCTAGGGGAATTAGGCAAAAAAGCAGGCGCTATCTTTATACGAAGAGATATCGCGGACAATGTAGTTTATAAAGCGACGCTTCGCCACTACATCGCGAGTCTGGTAAATGAGCGAGCTCATTTTATGTGGGCTATAGAAGGTACACGTTCTCGTACAGGGAAACTAGTCTGGCCTAAGATGGGAATACTAAAATACATTATGGATGCGGAAATAGACTCCACTCAGGAGGTGAAGTATATACCCGTTTCCATCGTATATGATCTGATTCCAGATGTAAAAGAAATGAGTAAGGAAGCGAGAGGCAAATTAAAGTCTCCAGAAAATCTCAGCTGGTTTGTTGATTATATCCAGAAGATGGGCGAAAAATTTGGCCGTATTTCTCTGCGCTTTGGTGATCCAGTGGACGTATCTCAAAAAAATGAAATAGACCTACCGACTATCGCGGAAGTGATGGATAATAAGTCGACAAGTGATGTCTCAAAATTTGCACTCAGTCTAGTGCATAAGATAAATCAAGTTACTCCAGTTACGACTACGAGTTTGGTATGTGTGTCCCTTTTGAGTAAATATGCCTTGACTAAAAGAAGCATCGAAAGCGATATTTCCGCGATCATGAAATATATCGAAAGTTACAAACCAGAAGCGCTGGTAGACAGAGGTAAGCCAATAGGAGAAAGTGTGCAGATCGCCATCAATCTATTGCGCAAAGCCTTTTTAATAAATCAGCAGTCTGATGCGGTGGATGCAAAATATGTCATCAACCCTGAACATTATCTCAGCACTACCTATTATGCGAACATGGCGGTCCACCATTTATACCATCATGCATTTATAGAGCTAGCATTTAGTAAGGTAAAAGAACTTCCTCTTGATCATCGAGTAATAGGCTTTTGGCAAGAGATTATGAACCTAAGAGATCTTTTCAAATTTGAATTTTTCTATTCTCCCAAGTCAGATTTTACCGATGAAGTAGAGCAAAATTTATCTTACTTAGATCCAAATTGGGAAAATACATTATCAGACGATAAGTCTGACTTTGATAACCTCTTAGATCAGCAGCGAGTACTGGTATCACCTGTGGTGCTGAATACTTACGTTGAAGCTTACTTAGTAGTTGCACATGCTTTGATGACTTGGGCACCGAATCAATATTTTGAAGAAGAGACATTTATCCAAAAGTGTATTTTCTTAGGAGAAGAGATGCAATGGCAGGGTCATATACAAAGAGTAGAGCCAATCTCTGCACCATTTTTGAAAAATGGAATTCGACTTGTCAAAAATTTGAAACTTATTCCTGAAGGTGCAGAAAGCAAAAAAGATGCAATCCAAGCGTTTATAAATCAGTTACAAAAAATTGCTGATCGCATACGACATGTGCAAACTATAACACTTGCAAAATCGCATGAGCAGATGTCGTTGGTACCGATCGAACGGGAGCTAGTGCCTGGATCTCGCACAGAAAGTATCACAGAAGAAATCATGGCTAGCGATAGTGGCCCATCAGTAGGTGCATTTTTTGATTTAGATAGAACACTTATCAAAGGATTTTCTGCTAAAGAATTTATCACCAATAGAGTGCTTAGTGGTAAGATGAAAACACGAGAAATCGTGGCGCAGTTTGCGGGGGTATTAGTTTATGCAGGCGGCCAAGGTAACTTCGCTGGACTTGCGGCACTATCTGCACAAGGTGTAAAAGGAGTAGATGAAAAAGTATTTGTAAAAGTAGGAGAGGAAGTGTACCAAAAATATTTGGCAGATCAGATTTATCCTGAATCACGAGAGTTAGTTGCAGCACATATGGCCATGGGGCACACTGTAGCGATCATCTCCGCCGCCACACCTTACCAAGTGAATCCAATTGCGAGAGACCTGAATATACACCACGTGATGTGTACTCGTATGGAAGTTGCAAAAGGAAAATTTACTGGAAATATTCTAGAGCCTGCTTGCTGGGGAGAAGGCAAATCGCATGCTGCTAGAGAGCTAGCAGATAAGTACGAACTTGATTTAGCCAAGTCTTATTTCTATACAGATAGTGCAGAGGATTTAGCGCTATTAGAAATAGTTGGAAAACCTAGACCACTGAATCCAGACCCTAAGTTGACCGCATTAGCGTATAAAAACGATTGGCCTATATACCGCTTTAGTGATTTTGAAAGACCAGGTATAAGCAACTTCTTGAGAACTGGTATGGCATTAGCTGGATTGTTTCCAGCTATGATGAGTGGACTGGCTTCTGGCTCTATGAATATGTCTTGGCGGGAAGGTGTTAACTCTATGATGGCGACAGTAGGCGACTTGGTAATCATGCTTGCAGGTGTTGAGTTAGTGATAACTGGAGAAGAACATTTAGTTAATAGACCAGCTGTCTTTATTCTAAACCATCAAAGTAATATTGATCTGTTCCTCGCGGCAAAGTTGATTCGACATGATGCAGTAGGTATTGCAAAGAAAGAATTAAAATCCTATCCTATTATAGGACAGATGATGCAAGCTGCGGGAATTATTTTCGTAGACAGAAAAGATAGTCAAAAAGCAATCAAGCAATTAGCCCCAGCGGTGGATGTGCTAAAAGCAGGGACTTCTATTATCATCTTCCCTGAAGGCACCCGTAGTTATGATTATCAATTGGGTTCATTTAAGAAGGGTGCCTTCCATCTAGCTATGCAAGCTGGTGTGCCATTGGTGCCAATTGTGATAAAGAACGCGCATGATGCTATGCCTAGAGGGTCTAATATTTTTAGACCTACTGCCATTGAAATATCCATACTCCCTCCAGTAGAAACAAAGGATTGGAACGCTAGCGAAATGACTAATCAAGTAAAAGAAGTACGTAATTTATTTCTGGAGGAGCTGGACCAGATAGAAGTGGATTCTCCTGCTGTACCCAAGAGGCCTAAGTTCAAAGATAAAGGTAAAAAACCGATCGCTAAAATACCTCGTTCAGTCATCAAACGAAAAGGCAATTCTAAAAAGCGAAAGAATATCTTAGAGGTGATTGTGAACAATAAAAATTCTAATGGAGTAAAAAAAGATAAGTAGTTTTATATTTTGTATTACCATTTTATCCATCCTAATAGTAATTCCCAAACTTAATCCATGGCTAAGAATCCCACTTCTCTATCTTACTCAGGATACTTCCCAACTTCATCGCCTTCGCAGAATCACCCTCTATCTTTAATCGACCCTGAATAAAAGCAGTCTGCAAATTGAGTTGACCACGACCCACTCTTAGGAAGTGGTCCTCTTTAATTGTAAAGATGGCATCCGCCTTTTTAACTTTACCTTTTCTTACCGAGCCAGGTGACTTGTTCAAATCTATCTTCCAGTGAGTAGCTGCGGGTCCTGTAATATTAAACTGAAAAACGCCATTTTTTGCTTTGATATGTTTAGCATTTGCAGTCAGTTGCTTTTTGATGTGTATAAATAACTCATCGGACATTGGTTTCAATATAGCTGCTTTCTTTGCTTGCTTTTTCTTCTTTTTACGCTTTCCTCTTTTCAGAATAAGTGCTTCTAGCTCATTTGCAGATTCTCGAATATATCTGGTAAACACATCTATGTCTGGCATCGTTTTTATATCCGAAGTAGGACTGATGGTAACGTTTCCATTATAGCTAAATATAGTAATGATCAATCCCATCCCATCTATGATCGGTGCCATTCCCATTACGTCTAGCAATTTGTGTCCTTGCAGATATAGCGGAAACTGTGGGCCAGGGACATTGGTAATGGTAACATTACACAGCGGCGAATGCATCTCTGCCACCTTGTATCGACTATACATTTTAGCTGCTTGATTAGCTAAGCCGAAGGGAACAATCTCTGCCATATTTGCTAGTGTCTTGGCACCAACTGCAGATTGAAAAGATTTTTCTCTAATCGTATTTTCGTGTATTTCTTCTAGTCGCTCTATAGGATTCTCTATGTGCGTAGCTAACTGAATCAACATAGAGGAGATTTGATTATCCGTACTCTCCTCATCGTCAGTACTACGCGTCGAGATCGGTACCATTGCCACTAAAGGTTTGAGGGGCAACTCGTCTTTTTCGAGTAAGTATCTTCTCAGTGCACCAGCACATATACCGAGCATCACATCATTGAGCGTAACCTCCATGATGGTCTTGAGTTGCTTGATCCTGTCCAAAGACAAAATGGCCGTATTCCACTTTCTGCGCGGTGTTATTATCTGATTAAACAAAGAGGGCGGTGCTGTAAAAGGTGCAGTAGGCAATTCTGAATTGGCGACCCGTGTAAACATTCCCGACTTGACAGATGACGACAAGGTATCAGAAATAAGCTTAGGAAACTTTAGTGGATTATTAGCAAAACTTACCGCACTCTTCATCAGTATTTCCAACTCATTTGGCAAGGATCTAGGCTTGTAAGGTTTTGGATCAGGTATCTCTTTGGCATCTTTCATAAAGTCAAAGATCAGACTCATCATACCTGCACCCGCCATACCATCGATAGCGACGTGGTGTATCTTGGCTATGATAGCGGTAGATCCTTCTGGCACTTGATCTATCCCATTGACTCCTTCTACAAAATAAAATGACCACAAAGGTCTAGAAGTATTTAGTGGACTACTAAATATAGTAGAGGCAATATTTCTCAGTTCCTTCCAGCCACCTGGCTTTGGCAAGGCTACATGGGTAAGGTGCATATCAATATCAAAGTTAGGATCATCCACCCAATAAGGATAGTCTACCCCGAAAGGTACCTGCACTAGTCGTTGTCTGAGCTTAGGTACTTGATGTAGCCTAGAATGAATCAACTTTCTAAAAGTATCAAACTCCAAACTACCATCCACTAGACATACACTACCAATGTGCATGGGCGAGGTAGGCGTTTCAGCATATAGAAATGCTGCATCAAGACCGGATATTGATTTCATATCTTTTTTACTTGCTAAACCAACTGTTAATAGAGATTCCCTAAATTTAAGATAAAAATAATAGTCTCGGTAGTTTAATACTACTAAATCTCAAACAAGTTTAGATATTATAATACCTTATGTATCGATCAAGCTCACCTTTTTAGCTTGTAACTCATCTGTAACTTCCACCAGTTATATTTACATCATAATTAATAACGAAGCTAAAATAAAGGCGATCTATTTCTATCGTATAGGCCAATATCGCAAAAAGTAAATTTTAATAATAACAACAATAATAAGTAAAGTATTATGGCAACTAAGCGCGCAGTGAGAAAAGTAAAAACTAAAAGAACAGCAACTACCAAAACAAGAGTGCCAAAGGCGGTAGCACCTTCAGTAGAGAAGCTTGATTTTACCGACAGTATCCAGCAAGTATCTAAGACAGCTAAGGCAGTTAACAAAGAGATGCGACAAGCGATATCAGAGGTAGCGAGCGACATCGTAGAGAACGGTATCGTTATCGGAAAAGCATCTGCACAAGGTGTAAAGACTTTGGCTACTAAAGTAAATAAGGCAGTTACAGTAAAGAATATCCAAAAGACTTCTAAGAACCTTAAGCAAGCTGGTATTGATATCAACGAATTCACGATTAGCACAGCGGAAGACTTAGTAGATGGTGCTTTGGCTACAGGTCAAAAATGGCAGTCTGTTACAGACAAAGCTGTAAAGGGAGGATTGATGCTTGCCGCTAAGCAGCAAACTATGGTTTTTGATACGCTTGATACTGTCAAAGGACAATTCGCTAGCAACTTCAAGCGTGCTAAAAAACTGTTTAGCAAGAACTAATTATGATATTTTTGGTTAGTTAGTTATAGGAGCTAAGCATGCATTGCGTGCTTAGCTCTCTTCATAGAAAGCCTAGCGTTATAACCGAAAGAGTAATATGGTGAAAGATAAAAATACAGACAATAAGATTAAAAGACCATCTATATTGATGAATATATCGGAAGCCTTTCGTGCTATCAAGGACTTCAAGAAATCCTCTGATTTTATTAAATCCTTCTATGCCGATACCCCCGGCGACGGTCATCCTGTACTAGTTATTCCAGGTTTGCTAGGAGGTAAAACGACAACCCATCGTCTCCGTAAATTTATCAAAAAGATGGGCTATAAACCTTATGATTGGCGTCAGGGCGTCAATATGGGTAACATAGATGACATTGAGCCACTCACGGATCTATTAGATCATATTTTTAATAAGCATCAGACAAAAGTTACTATTATCGGGTGGAGTCTAGGGGGGATTTATGCCCGCGAGTTATCCAAAAAATACCCTGAGCATGTCCGTCAAGTTATTACCCTAGGATCTCCTTTTGCGGATATACAGGCACCTAACCATGCATCGTGGTTTATGCAATGGTTACATGGTGATATCCACTCTGACCCTCGCTATATGGAATGGCTAAAAAACATTTCTGATCCTGCACCAGTTCCCACCACTGCTGTTTTTTCTAAGGAGGATGGCGTGGTCCCTTGGCAGGTATGTCTCGAAGCCGAGGAGGACGATTTACATCAAAACATAGAGGTTACAGGTAGCCATCTTGGGCTCACTAACAACGCTTCCGTGTGGTTTCTCATAGCCGATCGACTTCCGTACACTAGCTCCAATTGGGAGAAATTTGTCCTACCTTATAATGCCCCACAGCAGGTTATCTTTCCTGGGTTCGACAATAAAAATTATTAAGCTAATATCTATTTGGGGTCACCCACTATCCCAAAGAAAAATTGGGATGTGGTCGCGCCTTCCGTTCCTTCCGCTGAAAAACGCGGAACCACTCCAGTCCCTTGCCTCTACGCGCTGCGCTTGTCGTGCTCCAGCTTCCGCTTCCACGACCGTTGGATATGGTAGACGCTTGACGGTATAGATTATTCAGCGACCAGATGACATACTCAAACCACATAAGTACACATAAAAAATTCTAGAAAAACTATGTGAATATAAAAGTCTAAGGTGACTTGTGTGGTCTCCTTCTCTTCCTACTAGTCGGGAGTTCTCTGAAATGCTTGCCTTGTCTCATTTGGGTGGGGCGTCAGTATACAACTAGTGGATAGTCAGTAAAACTTATTTGTAATAGTTTATTTAGGTTTTGCTTTCTATCCCAAGAAGTAGGTATGTCTACATCTATAAAGTCATTGCTTCTAGTTCTAATTAGTATATGAATTTCATTTTCCTAATTTTTTTTGGACTAGCGCTGAGAAGTGGTGCGACCTTTTTTTGGTCGCAGTCCCGAGCTAGTCTAGGGTGAGCTTTCGCTTCACCCTAGACTAGCTCGGGACCGAGGCGAATGCCGAGTCACGGATCATAGCGACTCCTGACCATTTGCCTTTTTTGTAAAAAGGCAAATGGTCAGGAGTAGGCCCCAAATGATTAATCTGTCATATCCAAGAGAAATCATCCACTAAGTCTATAATAATCAGTAGCTAAACTATTGCGTGTATTGCCTCGTTTAATTTAGAATTGTTCCTATTTTGCACTCATTAAAAATATTAAAAAAATAATATGTCATTTTTAAAGAAACTTGGATTAAAGAAGAAAAACAACGGTACTTCAACGGGCTTGAAATCAACCGCTTCTTCTAAAAAATATATTGACTCTTATTCGCCTGTAGATGGAAAATTGATAGGCAGCGTAAGTGTAACCTCAAAGAAGGAATATGAAAATGTAATTAAAAAAGCGCAACAAGCTTTCAAGTCTTGGAGAATAAAACCAGCTCCACTTAGAGGTGAAATCGTGAGACAATATGGACAGGAGCTGAGAAAACATAAAGAGGAGTTGGGCAGATTGGTCAGCTACGAAATGGGTAAAAGTTTGCAAGAAGGATTTGGCGAGGTACAAGAGATGATTGACATTTGTGATTTTGCAGTCGGATTGTCTAGACAACTATATGGCTTGACCATGCCATCCGAGAGACCTGGACACAGAATGTATGAGCAGTGGCATCCACTAGGTATTGTCGGAATTATTTCTGCCTTTAATTTTCCAGTGGCAGTATGGTCATGGAATAGTATGATCGCGATGATATGTGGTGATGTTTGTGTATGGAAGGCTTCTGAGAAAACACCACTGTGCGCTGTAGCTTGTCAAAATATATTGCACAAAGTACTAAAAGAAAATAATGTACCTGAAGGTGTGAGTTGTATCATCAATGGAGACTACACAGTAGGAGAGTATATGTCTAATGATCATAGAATCCCACTAGTATCTGCTACGGGTAGTACGCGAATGGGTAAGATCGTAGGTGCTACTGTAGCGGCTAGGATGGGTAAGTCTTTACTAGAATTAGGCGGGAACAATGCGATCATCGTGACGCCATCTGCTGATCCTGCCATCGTATTGCCAGGTGCTGTATTTGGTGCGGTTGGTACTTGTGGTCAGCGCTGTACTTCTACTAGAAGATTGATCGTACATGAAAGTGTATATGATAAAACGAAGAAGACGCTGAAGAAAGCATACAAGCAGTTGCGTATAGGGGATCCACTAAATCAGAAAAATCATGTAGGACCGCTTATCGATAAGGATGCGGTAGAGATGTACTCTAATGCACTGGCAGAAGCTAAGAAGCAAGGTGCTAAGATATTGGTTGCTGGTGGTGTATTGTCAGGTAGAGGATACGGTAGCGGCTGCTATGTAAAGCCTGCAATAGTAGAAGCAGATAATGAAATGCAGGTCGTACAGACGGAAACTTTTGCACCCATATTATATATCATGAAGTATAAGACTTTGGAGGAAGCGATTGCTATCCAAAATAATGTTCCTCAAGGATTGTCTTCAGCGATCATGACAGATAGCGTGAGAGAAGCGGAAGCTTTCTTATCTGCTGCTGGGTCTGACTGTGGTATCGCAAATGTAAATATCGGAACCTCTGGTGCTGAAATAGGAGGTGCATTCGGAGGAGAAAAAGAAACGGGGGGAGGAAGAGAGTCAGGATCTGATTCGTGGAAAGCATATATGCGTAGACAAACCAATACAGTTAACTATACCGACTCACTGCCATTGGCCCAGGGAATCAAATTTGATTTATAAGAGTTAATTATTATAGATTGCGAAAGGTGATTCTGCTGATGCGGAGTCACCTTTTGCAGTTTTAAAAAGGCTTTGCTATCTTCTTAATCCGTGAGAATCAGAAGATAAATTTCCCTGCAATTCTTCCAACAAATACCTATTTTTACAGTCTTTTTAATGACTGCAGATTATCTGATCTGCCAGAAGTGTAGATGATGAAAAACAGCTATTTTGATCTGATTGATCAATCTTATTATTTTCCTCAAGAAGGATTTGACGTAAATGATGGATACCTCACATTCAATGGGGTGTCCCTCAAATACTTGATAGATAAATATGGTACGCCGCTACGGATCATGTATCTTCCTAAGATAGCCGATCAGATCAAGCGTGTAAAGAACCTCTTCAATAGAGCTATCAAAAAGAATAAGTACGGAGGGACTTACTACAATTGTTATTGTACCAAGTGTAATCACTTTGCACCCGTCATCAAGAAGGCCCTTAAACAAGGCGTAAATTTAGAGACTTCTTCTTCATATGATATAGACCTAATTATGCAGCTCATAAAGGAGGAGAAAGTGGATACTAGTTTGGTAGTGGTACATAATGGATATAAAACGGATGACTACTTGGATAAAATTCTTAAACTTCAGGATCTTGGATTCAAGAATAGTATTATCGTTTTGGACTCCATGAATGAGCTTGCTCGCTTGAAGGTAAAAATAGGAGAGAAAACAGAGCGTGTTTTGAAATTAGGCATTCGCATGGCTATAGATGAGGAGCCACAGAGTGCTTATTATACTTCTCGTCTAGGGATTCGAAAATCAGCTATCCACGATTTTTATGATAATGAAATTCACGGTGATGAACGCTTCGATCTGAAGATGCTGCATTTCTTTGTCGACTCTGGGATCAAGGACAACCTATACTACTGGGGTGAATATCAAAAGGCCATTACGCTTTTCGCTAATTTGAAAAAGAAATGTAATTCATTGCGCGCGTTTAATCTGGGCGGTGGATTTCCCATTCGGAACAATCTAGGATTTGAGTATGATTACGAGGGAATCATCAATCAAATTGTTAAAAGTATTAAGGATACTTGCGGTGAAGAAAATATTGAGGAGCCAGATATTTTTACCGAGTTTGGTAAGTTTACAGTAGGAGAGAGCGGAGCTATTATATTTTCCGTTTTGGAAGAGAAGCAGCAAAATGACAATGAGCTATGGTATATGGTAGATAACTCGCTTATGAATACAATTCCTGATGCTTGGTCTATATTTGAAAAATTTATCTTGTTACCTATTAATAAGTGGGATCACGAGTATTCTCGGGTCAATATTGGGGGCATTAGCTGCGATCATTCAGATTATTACAACTCTGAGGATCTAAATCAGAATGTGGTGTTGCCACTCAACCGAACTGAAGATAAAGAGCCGCTCTACTTAGGATTCTTTCATACTGGTGCATATCAGGATGCTATAAGTGGATATGGAGGGATTAAGCATTGTCTAATTCCTTCTCCAAAGTATGTGATCATAGACAAGGATCGAAAAGGCAACTTTATAGATACCCTCTATAGGGATGAGCAATCTGTATATCAGATGCTATCTATATTGGGTTATGATATAGATGGAGAGCTTGCGAATAAGTAGAGGAGTAAAAGCTAAAATATTTTTTTGACTGAACCTTAGTATTATAGTAACTGTCAAAAACAATTATACTAACTTTAAAATATAACATGCAAAGATAAGGCTCGTTGAAATAATCCAACGAGCCTTTTTTTATATTTGTAAATTTAGATTCTTACAAACCCAATTTCGTTTTCACCATGCTCGTTACATCCGTAGATTCATTCGCAAATAGAATAACTTGCGTACTCTGATCGAAAATAAATTGAAATTCATTTTCTTTAGCTACAGCGGTGATAGCATCATTTATTTTGGCCAATACCGGCTCTAATAATTCTGACTCTTTCTTTTGCAGCTTGAGTGTCATTTCTTTTTCAAATAGACCCAACTGCTCCTGCTTTGCTTGGAACTTTGCGCCCTCTTCCTGCTGCTGTATTTTAGACAACTTACCTGCTTGGATATCTGCTTCTAGAGCTGCATATTTCGTTTGCAAGTCCGTAACCATAGTTTCTCCTTGTGCTTGCAATTGCTTCGCTAACACTTCTAACTCCGCACTAGCAGTGGTCATTTCTGGCATTTCCATGAGCAAGGCTCTAGAGTTGAGGTAGCCAAATTTTTGAGCGCTCATACTGACGACCATCAGGGTCATAATCATTGCGCTGAATAGTATTTTTTTCATCTTATATTATATTGAAAATGATTTCTAAAAAAGGAATTGGAGAAGGCAAAAAAGAGGGAGACTGAAAAGATCAGTCTCCCCGCATTATTTTCTACTGAAGTCGATGGTATTTATATACCCAATTTCGCTCTTACTTTAGCACTTACGTCTGAAGTTTCATCCGCGTATAATAGTACTTGTGTACTTGCATCAAAAATGAATTGGTAACCATCCTCTTCAGCTACTTTCTTAATAGCTTCATTTACTTTGTCCAAGATAGGCTGCAATAAATCAGTTTCCTTTTTCTGTAACTGTTGCATCATATCCTGTTCGAACTTAGCTATGCTTTGTTCTTGCGTCTTTAACTTAGCTACTTCCTCTTCCTGCATTTTAGGAGAAAGACCTCCTTCTTCATATCTCTTTTGGATATCACCGTACTTCGCTTGTAAGTCAGCGACCATAGCTTCTCCTTTTTTTCTTAATTGTTGCGAAAGCACCTCGAGGTTTGCTTTTGCCTGTTCTACTTCACTCATTTCTGCAAGCAGCGCCTGAGAGTTAAGGTAGCCAAATTTTTGGGCATCCATATTCGTTGACATGAAAGTCAAACAAGTAAAGAAAAACGCGCCGATGAATAATTTTTTCATTGTATTAAATATTAAATAATTTTCTAATAAGGTAAAAACCCGTGTTTATAAGTGCGAAAATAGGGAATTATCACCTATTTATTATAAGCCTAAAGCGCTTTTTACTTCTTCCGTTTTATCGTACTTAGGGTTAGCGAAGATCAGTCCCGTAGCACTGCTCTTGTCAAATATAAAATCAAAGCCTTTTTGTGTAGCATATTTATCTAAGGCACCATATACTTTATCTTGTATAGGTTGCACTAAATCCTGTCTCCTTTGAAAAAGCGCACCCTCTGGTCCAAATTTGTCCTTCTGCATATCTCGTACACGTTTCTCAGCGTTCATGATTTCTTCTTCTTTTTGAGCACGCATATCCTCACTCATTAGTACTTGCTCAGCCTGATATGCATTATACATACCTTTTATCTTATCATATTCTTGAGCGATATCTTGTCTCCACTTAGATGCAGTCTTGTCAAGATCAGTCTGTGCTTGATTATAATCAGGTAATCCTTCTAGCACTGCATTGATATCCACTACAGCTATTCTTTGAGCGAAAGAAGTACTCATGCCCGCAAAAGCAAATATAGCAGCGAAAAAGAATGATTTTAGAAGTATGGATTTTTTGGTAAATGTCATAATATATAAGTTTTAAAAAAGTAATCTCAATTTTCACATAAAATAGCCACAAATATATGGCTTTTCATATCAATAACGACTATTTGATTCAGATCGTGCAGCATATAGGCATCCCTTAACGATTGTTTAACTATGGGGTTAATTATCGTTAATGCTTCACTATCAGTACTGTAGAGCATTTTGTAATGGAGAAGAATTTTATAAATGATCTCTTTACCAAGAGATTTTATCTTTTTTCCAGCCCTTGACGAATTTCAAGATCATCTTTTTATCACACGAATTGATTATTTTTAAAGAGACCTGATTTGATTTTACTATTTTTAACGGTGGATATTTCTATTTTTCGTTCTATCAGTAAGAGACTATTTACTTCTCTGGTATTCTGCTGTGGTATAGCGTTACTGAATGGGCAGTCACCTACCTTGCAAGGTTCCATCTGGACAGGCAAGATCATCAAGCATAATACAGATATTGTATTTGATACGGACAGCCCTACTTATGCTGCCGAGCTAGGAGTAGTATGGCAGACTAGGGGTCAGAAAGACTGGCACGAGTTGCAAGATTTCCCTAAATTTTTTTTGGGTATTCACTACCATGATTTAGGAAAAGATGAGCTGGTAGGAGAAGCTATTGGTCTGAACCTCGGTATGGAAGTCAATCTATTTCGCAAGTCTGATGCCGCCCTATTATTTGGTTTTGGGTCTGGCATTGCCTATCTCACCCGGCCGTATGATAGAATATCCAATCCAGAAAATATTGCCATTGGAGGTCACTGGAATAATACTGTAAGTCTAAAGTTAGACTACGAACATATTTTCCTTCGAAGTTCACTTCTGCATATAGGTCTTGGTCTGGCTCACTACTCCAATGGCGCCCGCAAGTTGCCCAATCTAGGACTCAATATTCCTTACTTATATATAGGTATATCACCGTATCGCGGAACTTATGAGAAAGATTATTTTCAGCGAAAGTCCCTTAGCAAAGTTGCAGATAAGAAATGGGGATTTGGCTTACATACTCAGTACACCCGAGTAGAAATCCGCGTACCCGGAGGACCAGATTATCCCACGACTGTAGCGGGAATAGATGGTCATTTTCACCCAAGTGCCAATAATCGCTTGAGCCTCGGATATCAGTATGAGTACAATGCGAGCATAGCTGCTTTTGGTTTGCACACGGGTGATTTTGCGGACGATGCAGCGGCACGGGTGGGAGCGACCCGACACTCCGTGACCATCGGCAATGAGTTTTTATTTGGCCATTGGGCGGTGCAGCTCAAAGTCGGTGCTTATTTTCTCCATCATAATTCTTTTCTCTTACCACTTCCATTTTATTTTCAACTTTCACCGCGCTATTATTTCAATTATCGCGAGAATCAACCTGCCAAGTTTTTCACAGGTATTCACCTCAAGTCTCATCTTTTCGTCGCGGAGTATATTTCTTGGGGTGTAGGAGTCGTATTTTAGAATTATCATTTGGGGCCATACCGATGAAGAAATCGGTACCGGGCTCTGCGTCACTCCATTTCATTGCGGTGCTCCGCACTCCTCCTGACACCTTGCTATACACCAACCCCGTCGGCTGACTCCGATCCCTTGTCCAAAAAAAAATAGGCATATTCAGAAGTAAGCAAAGCTAATCCTGAAAGGCATATGCGTCAACCTAATTTTTTCAAATAGCTATATTGATAATAGTGGTCACGATCTTTTCGTGTATCATAACAACAATATTTGGGCATATTCAGAAGTAAGAGGAGATAACCACAGCGTAGCTTGAATATCACTAGCCGTGGGTGTGACCGACTGATGCAAAGCAATCAAGATCCAGTGGATCTTGATAAGGAGGAAACTGTAGCAAACCTGCTGCAGCTAATATTATTCTAATATTGTATGCTCTACAAGAGATTTTTGGGAAAAATCGTGACAAATTGACTACGTGAATCACCCCGTTTTTAGAGTAAAATCAAGAAAAAAGGCGTAATTCTAAACATTAAATTTTGATTAACTCCCTATGGTTCTACAGTTTAATCTGTTTACAAACATCCCTATTTGATTAGTTTATGGATAAAATTTTTGCATTTATAAAAGATCAGACTTATTGAGCAGGCTTATCTTTCTTGATGGGACTTTCTTTATTTATTCCGATCTGCTCCGTATGATGCCAAACTACCCGCTGCGGGAAAGGAATTTCAATCTTCTTTTCGTTAAAGGCATCATTGATGGCAAAGCGCAGATCACTTTTGATATCCTCAGAAATCAGTAAGTTTTTTGTCCAAAAATGGAGCTCCATATTGAGAGAAGAATCAGCAAAGTCTACAAACCGCACGAATGGGCCTGGTGTCTTCAGTATATAAGAATTTTCACTAGCCACAGCAAGCAATGTTTTCTTGACTTGTTTAGTATTGCTGCCATAAGCAACACCCACGGAAATATGGAAGCGAACATGATTAGTAAAGTGAGACCAGTTAATCACATTGTCTATGGTCAACTTCGAGTTGGGTATAATGACGGTGATATTTTCTCTAGTCAAGAGACTCGATGTTCGCAAACCAATCTGAGTGATAGTACCTACCAAGTCATCTACCTTTACGACATCACCCACCTCCACAGATCGCTCAAATAAAAGAATAAGTCCTGACACTAAGTCCATAAAGGTCTGCTGCAGTCCAAGTCCCAAACCGACTAATAAGGCAGCCGCACCTCCCCAAAGGACAGTCATCTCGATGCCAAGATTGTCTAGTGCAATCAAGACTGCTAAAACAAAGACGACATACTTTACGAGCTGATTGATGGCATACTGAGAACCTACATTTACATTCTCTTTGGTATAGTATCGTGTCATCACGATCTGTGTAAATATCCAGACTATCAATCTTGCGATGAGTATGATGAGGATTCCCACCAGTATATTGCTTATAGAAAGATTAATACCCCCTACTTCTTTCTGAATGTCAAACTGCATAATGCGAATGGCATAAAGCGCCGCTACAGTATATACTATATATTGAATCGTTTTACCAGCTTTTAGATTTGCGTTGGTAGCATAATCTATATTCTCATTTGGATGAGATTTTTGGTAAGTATTTGAAAGTAGGCGGGACAGCGTCCGGTCTAAGAGGCGTGCCAATTGCAGAATAAGGATACCTTCAAAAAAAGTGGACACCCTGAGCGTAAATTCATTTCTTGTAAACAGGACATGATCGAAGCGTAAGAATATAAGTAGTCCTATCACAAGTACTAAAAAGAGAATGGATAAAATATTGCGGCGAATACTTTCTCTTTCTTTCTCTGGCACACCAGTGTCTACCGTATAATACCAGGGCAAAAGTTTACGGATTATGAGGCGATGGAGCAAGAAGATAAACAGGAATGTTAAACATATCCCGAGAATCTGACTTGCATTTATAGACCAGCTACCAATGGATATTGGAATTTGGAGCCATTCTATATTTTCATTCATCGTATTATATTATTTTGCTGCTATTTTTTCGTACACTTTGAAAGTGTATGCAAATTCATTTTTCTCATCTGAAGGTTTTTCTCTACTGCTAATGAGTCCCCACTCCTCCATAGTGAAATCTGGGAAATAGATGACTTCGTCGTCCTCCTTTGTAGCTACCGCTGTATCTACCTCTGTAATGTACAGTTTATCTAGGTAGGGCCAAGCCAACTTATAGATCTCTGTACCACCGATAATAAAGCACTCCTCTTCATCATTGTCATAGGCAAAACCTAATGCCTCCTCTATGGAATGATACACTAGACAGCTCGTAGCTATAAAGTATGGGTTACGTGTGAGGATAATATTTGTTCTATTAGGCAGGGGTTTACCGATGGAGTCAAAACATTTACGACCCATGATGATGTGGTGTTCTGTGGTTTTTCGCTTGAAGTAGCGAAAATCACTCGGTAGGTACCAAGGAATCTTGTTATTGACTCCTATGACTTTATTTTTATCCATAGCTACTATGGCAGATACAAGCATATATTGTCATTGATAATTGAGTCCACTCCGAAAACTGACGAATTGCATAAAATGGAATATTTTGGATGAGATTTTTGGTTTTCGAAATTCAGTGATGCCTGAGCATCAGTGAATTGAGAAAATGAAAAATATCGCCAAAAGAAACATTTTTGGTTTTGTGAGTTTTCGGAGTGGACTCAAAGGTAATACTTTACCTTTTAAAGTAATAATGCGTAATATTGCTTTAAATATTAAAGTAATAATTACAATTATGCTAGCAGGACATTACGCAACAGCGCTCGTAGCTTATCAAAAATACCCAAAGGGCACCCTACTCTATTTCTTGATTGCTTCTCAGCTGCAGGACTTATTGTGGTTTGCATTTCATTACTTAGGTCTTGAAAGGACCACCCCCAACGATGTATTGGACACCACTGTAAGTAACATGGTTGTAAATATGCTCTACAGTCATGATCTACTTCCACTCATTGCATGGTTGATCATCATTTTCTTAATTGGTAAATTCCTTTTTAAGGATAACAAAATAGGATTGGTTGGCTCCGCTTTGGTGCTTAGCCATTTTGTGCTTGATTTCTTTTCTGGTCATCCGCATCATATTTTCGGATTGGATTCGGGCGCTGTTGGTTTAGGGAATTATGCTACCCATGTTTATCAAGCCATCGCCATAGAAGCTGTTGCCATAATCGGAATTCTGTGGTATTTCTTCAGTCAAGAAAAAAAGCATGGCGTCGAACGTAGTTCAAAAAACAAAGCCTATATCATAGGTCTATTTGTATTCGGCGTTGTGTTTATGCTGTCGATTGCTACTACTTCGTTCAGAACGCTTTTAGGCATCCCAGAATTTGATTTAGGTTTCAATACCAGCGTGCCTACTTTAATCCTGACGTATGTCGGTATGATTATTTATCTTAATCATTTTGTGCCGAAGTTTAAGTAAGCTTGTTTACTTAAAGCTTGTTTCATACAATTTTTTGTGCTCTTATCGAAGTGTGGGAAGATAACCGCAGAGCGGTTAAATATCTATAGCCGTGGGTGGCAACCCACGGAAATAGGAAATCCAAGATCCAATTTGGCGTGATTTTTAGAAAAAATCGTGACAAATTGCCAACAAGAATCACCCCGTTTGTGGTGTATAATCTAGAAATATGGTGCCATTCAAACCATAGAATTTGAATTTAAAATCCTGAGCGCAGGGACTACTTCAGTAAAG
>ENA-ORXR01001767-ORXR01001767.1-marine-metagenome-genome-assembly--contig:-NODE-1767-length-22021-cov-3.687751_pt1 | contig 22021 bp, 14 predicted proteins | sample MGYA00237866_ERZ511479 | MGnify/ENA metagenome assembly ERZ511479 | reverse complement strand
TATTTTTTCGAAAATCCAGGTCGTTATATTTATGATAATGGATATGCACGTTCAGGGCGCATGGATTGGACGTTTGAAATCGACGATACTGGCCGTCCTTTTTATGTCATCACAGAGTATAAACACAAAATTGGATTCAATGGCGCAGACGCCATCGGTGTCATCATCCTTGATGTGCAAACGGGCGAAATTAAGAGCTACTCAATCACGGACGCGCCGCAATGGGTCGATCGTATTCAACCGCAACGCATCATTGAGCAACAATTAGACAATTGGGGAAAATATAAGAACGGCTGGCTTAATTCATGGCTTGGCGCGGAGGGAGTATTAAAAACAACGCCGGGCATGTCTCTTGTTTATGGGAATGATGGCGAATCATATTTCTATACCGGGATGCAATCTGTTGGATCTGACCAAGGCACTGTAGGGTTTATTCTGGCCAATACGCGAACAAAAGAAATGCGTCTCTATGAGCAAGCCGGGGCTACGGAAATCGCCGCAAAGAATTCTGCAGAAGACGAATTTCAAGACTTTGGCTACAGGGCAACAAATCCAATTCTATACAATATTGGCGGTGTTCCGACATATTTCATGACTCTCAAGGCAAGTTCGGGCTTAGTTAAAGCGTCTGCATTTGTATCCGTCGAGGATTACAGCATAGTTGGCAGCGGTAAAACAACTGAAGCCGCTCTACGCAATTATAACCAATCTCTGCGCGGACGAGGCAATACGATACAAATCGAAGATCTCGAAAATTATAAATCTGTATCGGGGACGGTTCTTCGGTCGCAACAAGAAATCGTGGAGCAAACCGCGACATATTATTTTTTAATTGAAAGTCATTCTGAAAAAATATTTGCTGTCCCCAGTGATTTAAATACCATGGTGCGCATGACGCAGGCGGGTGACGTGGTAAATATTCGCTACCAAGAAATAAGTGATGGGGTGTTCGAAGTCATCGAATTCAACAACATTGCGCCAAGTTTTATGAAAAATGATATGAATACGGAATCGAACGAAAATTAATGACTAAATGTGATTCATTCAACTGCATCCCCAATGGTATTCACATGGCCCATTTTGCGGCCCTCTCGCATTTCGGATTTTCCGTACATGTGAATATGTGAATTGGGGAATGTGGCGAGTTTTTCCCAGTTTGCGGCATCTTTGCCAATTAGGTTTGTCATCACGACATGGCGTTTGGGCAGGGCGTTACCAAGCGGCCATCCGGCGATGGCGCGGATATGCTGTTCGAACTGGTCGGTGCATCCCGCGTCTTGGGTCCAGTGACCGGAATTATGGACGCGCGGAGCAATTTCATTGACGATGAGCGCGCCGTCTTTCATCTGGAAAAATTCTGTCGCCATCACCCCAACATAATCCAGCCCGTCCATAATGCGTTTGGCCATGGCGGCGGCCTGTCCATCATCACGCGCCGCGGGGGCAATGCTTTTATGCAGGATATGATTACGATGTTCGTTCTCAATGAGCGGATAAGCTGCAAAGTCGCCATTGTGATTACGGGCGGCCACAATAGACACTTCGCGAATAAAGGGCGCAAAGGCCTCGAGGATGACGGGCGCGCCCTTCATTTTCTTGAAGGCGGCGTCCATATCCGCCTCGCTGTCGACTTTGGCCTGGCCTTTGCCATCATAGCCAAAGCGGCGCGTTTTTAAAATGACCGGATAGCCAAACCGACGCCCGGCGCGTTTGGCGTCAAAAACTGTGGCGACATTAGCAAAGTCGACCACGCCGACGCCGGCTTTATCGCGCAGAAATGTTTTCTCGGTCAGACGATCTTGCGCGACCTCAAGCGCGCGGGCGCCCGGAGCAAGCTGCGCATATTGACTGGCCTGGGCAGCCGTTTCAGCGGGGACATTTTCAAATTCATATGTCACGACATCACACGCGCTCGAAAAGCGTTTAATCGCCTCCAGGTCATCATAAGCGCCAATCGTCTCATAGCACGAGACGCGCGCCGCGGGCGATCCGGCTTCGGGGTTATATATATGACAGTCCAAACCCAAACGCGATGCCGCAAGGCTTAGCATGCGCCCCAACTGTCCGCCGCCTAATATACCGATGGTCGCGCCGGGCGCGAGGACGGCTGTCATGAGGTCGGGTCTTCGGATACGGCGTCCGTTTGCGCGGCGCGCCACGCATCGAGGCGCTCAGCCAAAGCCTCATCAGACAGCGCCAAAATAGAGGCCGCCATAAGCGCCGCGTTTTTTGCGCCGCTATTGCCTATCGCCAGAGTCCCGACGGGAACGCCGCCCGGCATTTGCGCAATCGACAATAGACTATCCAGACCGGAGAGCGCTTTGCTCTGCACGGGTACGCCCAGCACAGGCAGCGGCGTCATCGCGGCGGCCATTCCGGGCAGATGAGCTGCGCCGCCCGCGCCGGCGATGATAACTTTAAAACCGCTCTTTTTTGCGCCTTTGGCAAAATCATAAAGACGATCCGGCGTGCGGTGGGCCGAGACAACTTTGGCCTCATAGGCCACGCCCAAGCCGTCGAGTATATTTGCGGCATGCTGCATGGTCGGCCAATCGGACGTGCTGCCCATGATGATGGCGACGGGGGATGAAGATTTAGCCATGACGCTCTCCGCTATGGCGGCGCAAATGCCGCTGGAAAGCGAGAGTTAATAGCTTTTTTAACAGAAATTTCAAATCCTTATTTCGCCGGATGCTGAAGAGGGGCAAAAAATTGATATGAGAAAATAATTTCTTAAGTCCTATCGGCTACAAAGATTAGAAAATTATAAAGCGCTCTAAGGCGCTATGACGGTGAAATATATGAGTAATTTGAGCATATTCAAAATGTTAAGTCCGCCCATGCGGGCGAAAAGTACCGGAATATTTGACTCCGGCCAAGACGACGAGCTTGTACGCCTGCGCAATGAAAACCAGACTCTGCGCCAAAAACTGCGTGAACTTAAGCTCACCGCCAATACGGATCCTCTGCTCCCCCTTTATAATCGCCGCGCCTTTGTCAGTGAAATTGAACGCGCGCAGGCCGTATTGGATCGCTATGATATTTCCTCAAGCGTGATCTTTTTTGATCTGAATGATTTTAAGCAGATTAATGATCGTTACGGCCATGCGACGGGCGATGATGTTTTGCTCGCCGTCAGCGACGTCCTGCTCGCGGGCGTGCGAGATTGCGATATGGTGGCGCGGCTCGGCGGCGACGAATTTGGCATATTACTGTTTAAGACTGATGCCGAAGTCGCCACGGCCAAAGCGACTGTGCTGGCCATGCGCCTGTCGGAATGCAAAATCAAAACGCCAAACGGCACAATTTCAGTCAGCGCGGCGTGGGGCGTCTCGCAATGCGATACTGAAAGTGGGGCCGATCAGATCATCTCGCGCGCGGACCGGGCCATGTATTTAGCCAAGGGCCGCACGGCAAGCCGCTCGGCCTAAGCAATAATGTCGGGAGTGATTTGATCTTCCAGCGCCCGAATTTTATCTTTGAGTGCAAGCTTGGTTTTCTTCATTCGCTGAATTCTGACCATATCGGTCACGCCCATCATTTGCAGAGCTTCGATCTCGCCATCCAAATGGCGATGCTTGAGCCGCAGCTGATCCAGCTGCTTTAGCGTGTCGGCCAATTCCCGCTCTTCGGGTGTTTCGATCTCGTCCATAAGGCTCTATATAGGACATCTTCAAAAATCGGTAGTCCTATATAGACCGTAATGTGACTTAGGTTTAAAATCATGTTACATAATGGTTTCAACACCACTATGGAGGAATGAATGGCCTTGAACGCGCATTTGGAAACCCTGAAAACCAAACATGACGAGCTCGACGAGCAGATAAAAACCGCACTAAAGACCCCATCCTCCGACGATTTACGAATATCAGAAATGAAGAAGAAAAAACTGGCGTTGAAAGACCAGATTACGACGCTGTCCTCCTAAACTCATATTTTAATTGCGTATTTTGCACATAAATACCGCATCCAAAGCATGAAGCTGAGGCATCTTATACCTAAACGGGCATAATTTTAGAAAATTATCGTTTTTCGATAAATAATTGTTGACTAACGGTAATAATTCGATATGTCCGCTAAGTGGAGGATGTTATGAGAGAGACGCTGACATCAAAATTTACAATCCTGGCTTTGCTGGGCGCAACGACGTTGTCGGGCTGCGCGGGCTTTGGCGCGAATTTATCCAATCCGCTGGACCGTTTTCGTCCTGAACCAACCGTAATTGAAACGGCGACGCCAGCGCCGCCTGAGCCGAAATGGGCCGCTTATGTTCCCGACGCCTTGCCCAGCACGGATTGGGTCGCGGATTTCAACGACCCCATGCTTAGCCGTATCATAGACAGAGCGCTATACGCCAATACCGATGTGCGCGGCGCGCGGGCGCGTTTGGATGCGGCCGAGCAAAATGTCATCATCTCCGCGCAGGGACTACGCCCCTCTGTAACCGCAACGGGCCGGGCCAGTCACAGTGAATTTGGCAATGAATTTATTGGCGACAGCAACAGTTTTAACGGCGGGATCGGCGCAAGCTGGGAAGCTGATGTTTGGGGCCGCGTTCGCGACACCGCAAATGCAGGCGAATTAGAATATGATGCCAGCGGCGCAGATTATGCCGCCGCGCGGCTGTCCATTGCCGGAAGCTCGGCCCAGGCGTGGTTTGATTTGATCGAGGCCCGCCTTCAAACCGAACTGGCGGAGCGCAATCTTGAAACGCAAAACCGCGCGCTTCGCCTGACAGAGCGGCGCTTTCGCAGCGGCCTGACAACCTCAGCCGATGTGCGTATTGCGCGCTCATCCGTGGCCAGCGCCGAGGCCAGCCTGGCCTTGCGCCAGCAGCAACAAAGCGCCTTTTCGCGCCGCATTGAAATATTGCTTCGCCAATATCCGCAGGCCCAGCTTGAGGCGAGCCGCGATCTGCCGGAGCTGCCGCCCCTGCCCGGCTTGCCCGGACCCGAAGAATTACTCGTGCGCCGTCCGGATTTGATCGCTGCAGAGCGCCGCATGGCCGCGCAAGGCCTGCGCGTTGACATCGCCCGCAAAGCCCTGCTCCCGCGCCTCACCTTATCGGCGGATGGAAATTTTCAAGCCGGCGATATCAGTGAATTTTTTGATATTGATGCTTTGGTCGGCACAATACTCGCTAATCTTGTCGCGCCAATATATCAGGCCGGCGCGCTGAAAGCCGAAGTGAAACGTAATGAAGCGGTTCTGCGCCAGCAAGTGGAGTCTTATGCCGGCACGGTTTTGGGCGCCTATCTTGACGTAGAAAACGCGCTGGACGCCGAGCAGCGTCTGGCCGAGCGCGAAGCTGCGCTGCGCGTGGCTCTTGAGGAGGCCCAGCAGGCCGAAACGCGTCTTGAGCGGCAATACTCACAGGGCCTCGTCAACATATTACTTCTGCTCGACGCGCAAACGCGCGCGATTAACGCAGAAAGCGCGCTGATCAGCGCGCGCAAAGAACGTCTCGCTAACCGCGTAAGATTGCATCTTGCGCTGGGCGGCGGAACTTATGGAGCGCCGGTCGCACTTGCCGCCGTCCCATAACATTTAACGGGTAAATTCGCGCCGAGAATTGCGTGATGACATCAGAGATTTGCGCCTGCCTGTAAAAGGCCGCAAATCATAAAAATAATTCGCAAGGCCTCTATGCGCGGTATAAGACGTGTAGGCATTTGTGACGAATGAGGCTGAAACGCATGAGTAACGACAAGAAAAAAATCACAGCATCAAGCTTTCAAGTTGGTGGTGAAGACGCTGAAACTTACGAAGAAGTGGACCGCATGCCCACCAGCCGGAAAATCCTGTTGGGTTGCCTCGCTCCCATATTGATTATCATTCTGTTCGGCGTCGCATTATTTGTTGTGATCAAACTCTTGGATAAACCCGAAGATCGCCAACGCAGCTTTAACACATTGGCCGTTATGGCCGATGAAGTCCGCCTCGAGCCGGTCACATTATCCGTCAATGTTCAGGGCGAAGCGCGCCCGCGCACTGAGATTGATCTTGTCCCGCAAGTCAGCGGTAAAATCATTTATGTCTCGCCGAATTTTGTCGAAGGCGGTATCATCAGAAAAGGCGAAACGCTCATCCGGATTGAGGACAGCGACTATCAGGTCGCCAAAACCCGCGCCCAATCGCAGGTCGCTCAAGCCGAGCAAGTTCTGGCCCGCGAAATTGCGGAAGGCGAGATCGCCCGTCAGGACTGGGAAGATTTAGGCACAGGCGAGGCCAGCCCTCTTACATTGCGTATCCCGCAGCGCCAACAGGCTGAAGCCGCGCTCGACGCCGCAAAGGGAGAACTGGCCGGCACAGAATTGCAGCTACAACGCACTTATGTTCGCGCGCCCTTTACCGGCCGCGTGCGCACAAAGGGGTCGGATTTAGGTCAATTTGTAACGCCCGGCGCGCGTTTGGGCCGTATTTTCTCAACGGATGTTTTTGAAGTCCGCCTCCCCCTGACGGATAATGATTTGGCGCGCTTGTCACTTCCCTTAGCCTATGTTGCAAAGGACCGCGCCTCAGCGCCGGCTGTGCAATTATCAGCGACGATTGCCGGACAGCTCCAAGTTTGGGAAGGCCGCATCATGCGCACGGACAGTACATATGATACGCAGTCCCGCGCTCTGTTTGCGATTACGGAAGTCTTTGATCCTTATAATGACGGCGCCTCGGATAATGGCGTGCCGCTTGCGCCGGGCCTGTTTGTCGATGCCAATATTGAAGGCCGCGCCGTTGAAGATGCGCTGGTTATCCGCCGCGCCGGCCTGCGCCCGGATGACGAGGTTTATGTCGTTGATGATAAAGGTAAAGCCGAGATCAGAAAAGTCTCTGTCATTGATACAACAGCCGAGCGCGCGGTTCTGCGCAGCGGCGTGAAAGAAGGCGAACTAATTGTTCTGTCCCCAATGGAGCGCTCACGCGTCTCCATGACGCTTAAAGTTTTGGATGTAGATGATCCGAAAACAGTTCTGGTTGAGCCGCCCAAGCCGGAATGGCTGATCAAACGCGAAGCCGAGGCAGAAAAGAAAAAGAACGAGAAGGGCAACGGAAAACCCAAAGACCCTGCCAAGCTCGATAAAGAGGGCGTGCAAACCCTGTCTGCAATGTTCGGCAAAGAATATAATGAAGTCATGGAAGAAATGACGGATGATGAGAAAAACAGATTACGTAAAATGAGTAGCCAAGAAAAAAGCCGCTTTATCCGGGGTAAGCTCATGGCAAAAATCCGCGAGGGTCGCCCGGGCCGTGAAGGTCGCGACACGCTGAAAAGCGAAGGAGAGTAACGATGAGGAAATTAATTGCATGGTTTGTTAAAAACCCCGTCGCAGCCAATCTTCTAATGATCGCGCTCTTTATTGCGGGTGCACTTGGCTATAATAATCTGGAACGCGAATTTGTTCCCCAAACAACATTTAACGGAATGACGGTCAGCGTGGCTTGGCCGGGCGCATCTCCGCGCGACGTCAATGAGCAGATCATCAGCCGCGTCGAAGAAGCCGTCGATGGACTTGACGGTATCGACTATATCGAAAGCAATTCCCGTGAAGGCGGCGGATCGGTGAACATTCGCACGAAACTTCGCATTGATTATGAGAAAATGTATGATCAGGTGAAAGCCCGCGTGGACGGCATTAATAACCTGCCGCCGGATATTTATCGTCCTCAAGTCATCCGCTGGGATGCCGACATCGATATTATGTATTTAGCCCTGCATGGCGATATGGACCGCCTGACCCTTCAGCGTTTTGCAAATAATTTGCGCCTAAAATTGACGCAACAGGAAGGTCTGCAGCTTACGCAACAAATCTCCAAAGTCCCTGAGCAAATCACAATTGAAATTTCCGAAGAAGCGCTGCGCCGCTATGACTTAACATTCAGTCAAGTCTCGGCTGCCATTTCAAGTTCATCCGTCAATCTGTCAGCAGGCACAGTGGAAACCAGCGCGGGTAATTTGCAAATGCGGACGCGCTCCCTTGCCGACAACAAAGCTGAATTTGGAGAGATTATCGTTCGGCAAACTCCTCAAGGCGGCGTTGTGCGCGTGCGCGATATTGCAACAATCATTGATGGTTTTGACGACGAGAAATTCAATGCCATGTTCAAGGGTGAGCCGGCGGCTATCTTTATGGTGTCCTCGCCCGAAGTCAGCGACATCACACAAGCCGGAAAATCTATTCGGCAATTTGAGAAAGACATTAACGAAGAGCTTCCCCCGGGCGTGACCTTTACCATATGGTATGATGGCTCAACACAATTTGACAGCCGGATGAGCCTGATTGGATGGAACGCCATTTCAGGAATGGTTCTGGTTCTGATTACGCTTGTTTTGTTTTTGCGTCCTGCCGTTGCTCTATGGGTGACACTTGGTATTGCCACAGCATTTGCCGGCGCGCTGGCCATTGCGCCAAGCCTTGGCATTTCGCTGAATATGATTTCTCTATTTGCATTCTTACTCGTGATCGGGATTGTCGTGGACGATGCTATTGTTGTGGGGGAGTCCGTCCATTTTCATAATGAGAACGGCGTGCTTGGCGAGCGCGGCGCAGTCGCAGGCGCCAATATGGTGGTCAAACCGGTCTGGTTTGGTGTTGTCACAACAATCTTGATGTTCATTCCCTTTATGCTTTTAACAGGGCCGATGAACTCGATGACATCACAAATCAGCTTGGTCGTTGTGGCCGTTTTGATTTTCTCATTGGTTGAATCGACATTCATTCTACCGGCGCATTTACGTCATTTAAAACCGGTTAATCCCGACAACCCCAACCGCCTTTTAAAATTTCAACATAATTTGGCCCAAAGCCTAAACACATTTGCGGCAAATGTTTTCCGCCCCTTTGCAGCGGCGCTGATCAAGTTCCGGTACATAACTTTTGCGACATTTATTGGCCTGATGGTCTTCTCGATAGGGCTGCTTATCGGCGGCGTCGCGCCAGCATCCTTCTTCCCCGAAGTTGACGGAGACATGATTGCGGTCAATGCCCGTTTCCCGGAGGGGACGAGTTACGAGCGTATTGAACAAGTGCGCGAGCAGCTTGATCAAGGCATTAAAACTTACAATATCACCGCCCGCGAAAAATACGGTCTGGACTTTGATATTATTGCTCGCCCGGGAACGATGTCCTTTAGTCGCAGCGTCGAAGGTTACCTCGCTTTGGTTGATGCCAATAAGCGCAGCACCATTCCCGTTAAAGACATATCCGACGGACTCGAAGAAGCGGTCGGTCCTGTGCCGGATGCTTACCGCGTCAATTACGGATTTACTGAAGGCGGCACGGGCGGCGGCGGCGGCGTTAGATTTGGGATTGCCAGTGCTGATCCCGACGCGCTCAAAATCGCTCTGCTTGAAGTCAAAGACGAGCTTGAGAGCTACGGCGCGGTCACGCGCGCATGGGACGGCCTTGAGTCCTCAGCATCCGAGCTGCGTTTTACGCTAAAACCCGGCGCAGAAACTTTGGGCATCACGCTCGCCGATGTGAGCCGCCAAGTCCGTGAGGCCTTTTATGGCCGCGAAGTTCAACGCCTTCCCCGTAATGGTGAAGATGTACGCGTCATGGTGCGCTACCCCACTGCAGCCCGCGAGAATATTGACAGTCTGCAAAGCCTGCGCATTCGCGGCGCAAATGGCGTCGAGGTTCCGCTCTTTAGCGTCGCAGAAGTCGAAATTGGTGAGGGCGTGTCCCGGATCAATCGACGTGACCGCAAAGAGGTCGAATATACCGGCGCGCGCGTGCGCGGCGGTCAGGCCGAAGCCGGAAAAATTCGAGCCGATATGGATAAGAACTTCTTCCCGGATTGGGAAAGACGCCACCCCAATGTAAACCGTGTTCTGGTCGGGGATGATGAATTTGCACGAACAGCGAAAAAAGAGCTGAGATTATCTGGGCTCTTTATTATCGCCATTATGTATATCCTTCTGGCCATCGCGTTCAAATCCTACGCGCAGCCACTCCTTATTATTATCGCCCTGCCCTTTGCCTTGGTCGGTATGATTTTCGGAAATTGGATTACGGGCGTCCCCTTTGGGATTATGTCACTCTTTGGATTTTTCGCCGCATCGGGCGTGGCCGTGAACGATAACCTTGTGCTGGTTGATTACGTCAACAGATTGCGGGCCAAGGGCGTCGGCGCTTATCAGGCCATGCTTGATGCCTGTGTTGCGCGCTTCCGCCCAATCCTGTTGACCTCTGTCACGACCTTTATCGGGGTCACGCCGATCTTGTTTGAAACATCTGTTCAGGCCGAGTTCCTCAAGCCAATGGTTGTCGCGCTCGCCTTTGGCGTTCTGTTCGATTTCTTCCTGACGCTGATGCTGGTTCCGGCCATGTATGGCATAGGCGTCGACATTACGCGTCTGGTCCGCGGATGGTGGCGCGGTGAGCGTCAACCGGGTCTGGGATCAACATATAATCCGGAAATCGGCGTGGCTCTTGATGATCTTGAGATTGAAGATATGCCCGCCGAACCAAAGGGCGCGCCGGCCCCGGCAGAATAATATGCACTAGGAGAGAACCATGACTTTAAAATCTATACTTATGGGCTCAGCGCTTGCGCTGGGCTCTGTCAGTCTTTTGACAGCGTGTCAAAACAGTGACGCCCCCAAAAAAGAAACTGTCGCCGAAATGCCCAAAACGGCAAAGCTCGGAAGCTTCGGCGTAGCAACGGAAAACATTGATAAGAGCGTAAAGCCCGGCGATGATTTCTATCAATATGTCAATGGCATCTGGCTCAATAATACCGAGATCCCGGCAGACCGTTCAAATTACGGATCATTCTCCGTTCTGGCTGATCAAGCCGAGCTTCGCGTTCGCACGATCATTGAGGACTCAGCGAAAAAGGGCGGGAAGCCCGGTAGCGCGGAGCGCCGCATTGGCGATCTTTTCTCTGCCTTTATGGATACAGATACAATTGAGAAGAAGGGCATGGCCCCGCTACAAGACGGCATTGACGCCATATATGCTCTGGATAGTCACGGTGATTTAGCGCTGGCCTTTGCGGATCCCGCGAATGATTTGACCATGCCTTTCAGTCCCTATGTCTATATCGACAGCAAAGACACGACCCAATATATTACCTATATGGGCCAAGGCGGTTTGGGTCTTCCTGACCGTAGTTTTTACCTCGAGGATACAGAAAATAATCTGAAAATTCGCAAGGCCTATGTGGATTATATCACAACTGTATTAGAGGCGGCCGATGTGGATGGTGCGCGCGAACGCGCCGAGGGCGTTTTGGCTTTTGAAACAGACATTGCCAATGCCCATTGGAGCCGCCAGAAACGCCGCAACCGCGATCTGACTTATAATAAAATGAGTATGGACGAGCTCGCAGACTATGCGCCCGGCTTGCCCTGGGCCGAGATGATGAAAGTCTCCGGTATTGGCGAGATTGACGATATTGTTCTGACGCAAAACACGGCCGTGAAAGATACAGCCGAAATCGTTTTAGACACTCCCGTCGAGACAATCCAAGACTATATGGCCTTTCATTTGATCAATGATTATTCGCAATATTTGCCGACCAAAATCGACGAAGCCAGCTTTGCCTTTTACGGCACAGCTCTTCGCGGCACAGAGCAGCAGCGTCCGCGCTGGAAACGCGGTGTGTCATATGTGAACCGCACAGTCGGCGAGCTAGTCGGCAATATTTATGTTGAGAAACATTTCCCGCAAAGCTCGAAGAGCCAAATGGGAGATTTGGTCGAAAACCTTCGCGCCGTCTTTAAAACCGGAATTGATGATCTGGAATGGATGAGCGATGATACCAAAGAGCAGGCTCAGTATAAGCTGGCCAAATTCAATCCAAAAATCGGTTACCCTGATAAGTGGGAAACTTATGACGGACTGGACATCGACAAGGATGATCTTATTGGAACGGTTAAATCGGCTAGGCTTTGGAATTGGAACGATAATATCAGCAAATTAGGTCAACCCATTGACCGCGACGCGTGGGGCATGACGCCGCAAACGGTCAATGCCTATTACAATAGCGCGCTTAATGAGATTGTTTTCCCGGCGGCCATTTTGGACGCGCCTTTCTTTGATCCAAATGCTGATCCGGCCGTGAATTATGGCGGCATCGGCGCCGTTATCGGTCACGAAATGGGTCACGGATTTGATGATCAGGGCCGCAAAACGAATGGGGATGGCCTGCTCAAAGATTGGTGGACTGAAGAGGATGCTGAAAACTTCAATAGCCGCGCCGTCCGCTTGGGTCAGCAATATGATGAGTTCGAGCCCCTGCCCGGCGAGTTCGTCAATGGCACAATGACCATGGGCGAAAATATCGGAGACCTGACGGGCATCACTATGGCTTATAAAGCCTATAAACGCTCTCTTGGCGGTAAAGAAGCCCCGGTCATTGATGGCCTAACCGGCGATCAACGTTTCTTCTTGGCCTATGCCCAGATTTGGCAGCGCAAATATCGCGAGCAGGCGATGCGCTCCCGCCTGAAAACAGATGTGCACAGCCCCGGCCAATATCGCGCCAATGGCATCGTGCGTAACTTTGATCCGTGGTATGAGGCTTTCGACGTACAGCCCGGTGACGCCCTTTACTTACCGCCCGAAGAACGGGTGCGCATTTGGGAATAATTTTTCCGAAATTCTAAATTTAATGCCGGTGGTCTTAGGACTTTCCGGCATTTTTTATGGCGTCAAACATGGCGACCGCGCGGCCTTTGGTTGTGCGATCACACGCGGCGATTTGGGAATAGCGGCGGCGCAGTTTTGTTAGGCCTTCAAAATTGGCCTTCTCCCCCATGCGCTCCGCCGCGCCATAAATCCGGGACAATGCTGCTGCGGGGCCCGCCGCAGCGACGAAGCCGGCATAGGCGCGCTGCTCAACGCCGCTATAATGTTTCTTATATCCGCCCAAGCCCGGACCAAGATCGATCGTCTGATAGCCCAGAGAAGGCGCGGCATCGATAAGCTGTTCCAGCAGCTGCGATCCCGGGGAATAGATTTGAAACTCCGAGTCATAGCCCACCATCCAGCTGTGGAAGGTGACGCCGTCTGTCAGGCCCATATCCGCTGCGGCCATGCGGCCGTCAAAATACAGCACGTGCATCTCGCAGCGCAGATCAGGATTTTGCGCTGCAAATAGGTTGCGCAGTAAGTCTTCGGTCCACCCCGCAGACAGAACATCATATTTTCCGGTGATTGCAAATTTATCCCGCTTCCAATTCAGAAGCTGATCTAGGGCGATCGGGCTTCGGACATTAAACTCTGCGGTGATCTCTCCCACTTCACTCTGCGCTTTTCGGGCGCGGCGATTATTATCTTTTATCATGCGGCGGTAAGACTTGTTCTTGGCGGCGCGCCACGCTTCAGGCCCCGCAGACACGTCAGTCGCCGCCACGGCCATGCCCTCACCTGCTCCGCCCTGACCGATAAGGCCTGAAAAATGATAGGATCCAATTCCGGCTTGATCTAAAATATCTTGAAGATCAAATTCAACATTTGGGCTACAAATCAGGCCGTGATAATCCGTCATCGGCGCGCCGACGGGCTGCGCAAATTTTCCGCCTTGCAGGGCCAAGAACCCCGCAGGGCTGCCAAGATGCGAGATGATTATGATACGAACATCATCGCGAAGAGCCGCGATATGGTCGGTATAGGCCAGTGAAAAATATGGACTGTAAAGCGCGGGATTACTCGCGCGCATCGCTGTCCACGCGGCGCGCATATCTTCAGATAGATCAGCGTGAGGTATAAGCTCAACACTGAGATTATCTGTCATGTCTTGTCTCATTTGTGTTTGAATCTGGCCCATATTCACGCAGCTTTCTGTCATCGCAGCAATAAATATAGCAAAATTTGGTTTCCGCCCTCTTAAAACTTTTCGCATTAGACAGCACAAAAAAGCCCCGCCAAATTAATGACGGGGCCTGTAATCTAAAGGTTCAGGTTAAGCCTAGAGGCCGCCCGGACCACAGTCTTCCTTGAGGAAATCAAGAATGGCCGTGTAATAGGTTTTGTTGTGATCATAACGATGCGAGAACAAGAAGTGATCCGCTTTGTCTAAAACCAAGGTTTTCACATTATCCATCTTACCCGCTTTCTTCAGCGCTTTTGTGTAATCCTGATAGTGATAGAACATGACGCGACGATCCTGACGCGGATGGATAAGAAGCATTGGCACATTGACCTTAGACACTTCTTCCATTGGGTTAATACCCGATGTTGTACCGCGCTGCTCAGACAGCTCGTCAAAATACTTAATCGTATCATTAGAGCGGTTTCTGTGTTGCTTAGCAGGGTCCGCAACGAATGCTGCCGGGATAGTGCACTGATAGATTTGATCTTCACGAGAGGCCGCAACCAAAGCTGCGTAACCGCCATAAGACCAGCCAAACATTGCGACGCGTTCCGGATCAACATCACCGCGCTTAATCAAGAATTTAGCCGCATCATCTTTATCATCCTGCATCGCGAGACCATGCTCGTTCCACATTTTGATATAGTGGTTGTAACCGTGGCCAAGTGAGCCGCGATATTGTGGCTGCACAACCATATAGCCGTTATTGGCGAGCATTTGACTCCATTCGTCATAGACAATGACTTCGGCGACATAAGGACCACCATGCGGTAGAACGATCAGGGGATGCGGACCGGCACCTTTTGGTTTGGTCACATAAGCGGGGATCATTAACCCGTCGCGCGCGGGGAATTTGACATATTCTACATTGGAATAGTCTCCGGCCTTGAGGAGAGGATTGTGGCTCCCGATTTTGAGCATTTTCCCATCTTTGACCAAATAATAGGTTCCACTATCACTGTCGCTGGTATTGCGAACAATCATGGTGCGGTCATCTTCGGATCGGCTGACAATTGTTGCCGATTTCAAATCCGCGCCCGGAATAGCACTGGCAACTTTTTGGACAATGGATCGTTCTTGTTGATCAAAGAAATGACGCTCAACGCCATCGCCTAACCACAGAACACCTTTGATTTCATCATCACCGGCTCCGACATTTCCTCGAATAACGCCCATAATGTCTGCATCCGGACGGCTATAGACTTTCTTTCCAAATGTTGATGAATTGAAGTCATATTCCCAAAGGGCCGTCGTATCTTCATTGTTACGCGCAAGGACATATCCCATACCTTCAGCTGCGCCGGGCACATCACCGATCCAGTTGAATTCTTTGCGGTCAAAATCTTCGGCTGAAACCCGGAAGACCTCACGCCATTTCGTGTCTGTCGGGGAACGATAATAATGAATATTTTCATCCGTCGTGACATCCCAGCCCGCTGCGTAGCGCACATTGCCGTCAATATCGAAACGCGCTTGAGGCTGTTTGCCGCCGCCGCGATAAACAAGATTACGCGCGCCGGTTTTCGTATTTACTTTATAATAAGAACGCGGACGGTTACTGGAAAAAGGGTCACCTTCTGCAACGCTGCGCGGGCCATTACTGCTGGCTAGAAGAACAAAACCCGGCTCATTTGGAAGCGTTGAGATGAGTTCAAAATTACCTTCAATTTGTTTAAACTTCTTGCTCGGCACATCGTAGAAAAAGCCTTTATAGCCAAACATGTGATCTTCGGGTCGCTTCACGGTCGTCTTGATGATTTTGCGTGACACACCGAATAATGTGTCATCTGTAATCCATGAAATAGACTCAAATTCCATTGGCTTTGCATTAGAGCGTGAATATGGCTTGGACAAATCAGATGTGTCGTAAATCTCGATAATCGGATCACCGTCGCGGCTCTCAATTTTCATAAGCGCCATATATTTGCCGCTTGGCGAAACTGTAACATTAGAAATCGCGTTACGAACGGCCCAATAATCCAAAGGTACAGGCTCAGCAGCCGTGTATCCATTTGCAGCTGTAGAGGCTGTGGCGGCGTGTGACATGGAAAGCATTGCTGCTGCTGCGCATGTCGCGATAAGTAATTTTCTCATTGTAATCTCCCGTTATAAAATGAAGTAGTGCTCTTCATATTGTTTATCGATATAGCACTCCTTATTGATAATCAAGCATTTATTATTGTTTTTCGATAATTTATTACTTTTTATCGCTATCGTCTTGTTGTTTAACAATATTTTTAGGGCATGTTTTAAAATCAAATCTTAATAATCATGAACGGGGCCTAGTTATATTGATATGCGTCCACAAAAAAACCCGCAGACGAAGTCTGCGGGTTCAATTCATTTATGGAGTGATGTGGTCTAGCGGAATGTTTTGCGCAGACGCACAAAGTACTCACGGCCATTCAAATCATAACCGTTACCAATTGGCACATTTGAAACAGAGAAGACTTCACGAGGTGACACAAGGGGAGGGCCTTCGTTGAAGATGTTGTTCACACCTGCGAGAAGGTTCCAGTCATCACCACGATATGTCACAGACAAGCTGTTCACGAAGTACTGATCGGCACTAAAGACCGGACGACAGTTAACGTCACCCTGTGTTGGGCCGCCACAAGTGACCACTGAACCGTCAACAAAGTTTGTGAAGTCATTAACAGCACGAACAGGAGTTACGCCATCATTGTCACTAAATTCATCTGATTCGACGTCGTCAATGAAGCGTGTTGTCCAAGCCGCGGTCCAGCGATCTTGGTTAAAGCCAAATGTTGTTGAGCCAACCCACTCAGGAACACCGAAGTTACCAACAAGTTCGGCTTGAGTCGTATTGCCAAATGCATCTGTGTCCACAAAACGACGCTCTAAATATTGCGAAATCTGGCCGCGACCAAAGAGATCAAAGCTACGATTTGCAAGAGCAACATTATCTTTTGAGATACGGAAGTTATAATCCACAAAGCTCGCTTCATCGGATGCGCGGTTTACAAAACCAGCATTCACAACGGAGATACCGCCCGGATTGCTTGCATCGCCCAAATCGCGAACGACACGATCACAGAAAGGTGACGCAAAGTTTGCGACAGCATTGTAACAGCTCGAAATGATGAAGCCGGGTGCAACTTCGACAATTGAGTCTGAGACTTCCAGTTCAAAATATGTTGCGCCAATGGATAAATCAAATGCATCTGTGAAAGGCTGCTCGAAAGAGAAGCCAACAGTCATGCTGTCTGACGTTTCAGGATCCAGATCCAGTTGCCCGCCTTGATTGATTTCAACACTGTATGACGTGTTAAGACCAGCACGGAAACTTGTTGGGTCCAAGCCGGCAGCAGTACAATTATCTAACGTGATTTGTGTACGGCCATCTGCAGCAGGATCATATCCACCGATTGGATCAAATGCACCATCGGGTACCACACATGGGTCAAACAAATTGTTAAATCCGGACTGACTACGCAAGAAAAGCTCACGAAGGTTTGGAGCCCGGAATGACGTACCGAGGGTCCCTTTCAGGAGAAGACTGTCAACTGGACGCCAACCGGCTTTCACAGAATAAGTTTCATTTGCGCCATAGAACTCATCGTCCGTGATACGGCCGGCGATTTCTAGATTGAGTTCACGCAGACCAAGTTGGCCCGTACCCAGAGGAACAAATGCCTCAGCATAATATTCATTTACTGTACGATCACCGGATGCGCCGCCATCTTGGAAGAATCCAAAGAACAGGCCATCACGGGCAATATCGTCCGGTGTTGATTCAAGAACGTCTTCACGCGTAGAAACACCAACCAAGACGGAAACTTCTCCGCCCGGTAACGTAAACACATCACCTTGGATGCTGGCATCAAGAAGTAACTGTGAATAATATGTCGCAAAGTCACGGCTATCGAAAAGATAATCACGCTCAGCTTGTGTTGCAAAGTCTGCACCAAATGATGTCTGGTAAAGCGACGGCGCGAACATATTTACCGGCACACAACCCTCAAGAAGAAGCGGGCTAATATTCCCATTTTGAGCACATGGCGCGCTTAATGCAGCACCGGTTATAGGGTCACGGCCCAAAGCCAGATCCAGACGATCGCCGCGGATACCAGAACGTGCTGACGTACCGTTTGAGAAGGAGTAAACGCCGGAAATGTCAAATGTCCAGTCGTTAAACTGAGCAAAATTAATCCCGGGCAAATCACCCCGGACACCACCCAAGAGACGTGTCTGAGCGATTTCAACATCAACAACATTACGGTCACCACGAACACCAACAACTGGCTGAGCCGTCAGAGAAACGCCTTCAGGTTGGAATGCGTTGAAAATACCGAAATCGAGGAATTGCTGTGGTGTAATACCATAAAAACCGGCAAATCGCGCAGCAAAGTCAGGGTCGCGCAGCACATCATTATAAGCCGCGCCACAATCCTGACCACCCGGAGCATTTAAGTTACAAGGGTTGAATGGGTTGTTTGATGGGACAACAGGGAAAAGTTGAGGCTGCTGGCCGGTCGCTTTAATATCACGATCAGCATGGAGCGCTTCGAAGTATGGAGTAATGCCCATTTCACCGTCAAATGTGTACTCACCGTTCAAGAAGAAAGAGACCTGGCTCTGCTCATTTACAAGTTGCTGAGCATCAGCTTGGTCACCGTTCGGAGAGAATTCCCAGAAGTTAACATCACGTACGCCATCGCCATTTCCGTCTAGCGGAACGCCAAAGAGCGTGGACTCACTAAATCCGGCAATGCCAGTGTTGTTAATGTCAGGCTGATAATAAATCGACCCGAAACCGCCTGTGAGAATGCGTTGAGTCAGGCGCGTTGCACGACAAGGACTTGTCGGTGCTGTAAGGCCGAAGCTCTCAGCATCGAATGCATCAAAGGTATTAACTGTACGAATTTCACCATCTTCGGTGACTTCACGGAATGTTTCACATCCGTCAAGGAAATCACGATCCGCAGTTGTCCATGGATCTTGATAATCATATTCAACCGCGCCGCCAATAAAGCCGCGGTCACCGTTCAGGCCGTAGCGCAAACCGATTGTATAGTCGCTACCTGCGCCGTCACCCTGCTCAGGGCGGTCAGCAGAAATATCAAGCTCAAGGCCATCATAGTCGTTACGCAAGATCACGTTAACAACACCGGCAACGGCGTCTGAACCGTAAACCGCAGACGCGCCATCAAGAAGAAGGTCAAAGCGATCAACCATTGTACGCGGGATAAGGTTGATTGAAGGCTGCGTGGGAGCACCTTCAACACCGGCTGGAGCCATACGGCGGTTATTCAAAAGAACAAGTGTCCGGTTTGCACCAAGTGCGCGCAGGTTAATTGTTTCAGAACCCGGACCGTTATCGAGAACGAAGCCCTGGAACGTTGAGTCGATTTGCTGACCGGATGAAGCCGCATTGGTCTGAAGGATTTCAACGGGACTGAACAAACCTTCTTGGTTTGATTCCTCAGTCGTGATGACCTGAAGCGGAGTGGTTGAACTAAATGTCGACTTTTTCAATTTCGAACCGGTGACAACAACTTCATCACTCTCTTCTTCGGATTGTTCGTCAACTGCCTCGACAGTAATTGGCTCATCGTCAGCAGTTTGAGCATAAGCGGGAGCAGCAATGCTCATCGCTGTAAAGCCTGCGAGGACACTTGTTCCAAGCAATAGCTTTTTCAGGTCTAATTGGGTCATAAATCTCTCTTTAGTAATAACGCCGTTGAGTAAATTAATCAGTCACAAAGCTGTGACGTATTACCCTCGTGTAATCAGCATATTAACGATTGGCAAGCTTTGAGGCCGGTAGAATCTAAAATATCGCCATTCGTGTCTTTTGCGCCACAGTGCCCGCAAGCTTAAACGGTATAATAATGCGTGAAATTTGTTTTATTGGTATAATTTTCCAATACCGGCCATCTCTTGGACAGTATGACGCAATACAAAGAGAGAAGAAGTTAACCACGCGCGCACAGGGTAGATTTTTGGCACACCCAGGGTCTTGAAATAAAAATTTCACATGTTTTCAATAACTTATAATCATATTTCTCACATACTGACACGAGGGCTCATTTCCCGCTAGATATTGATAAACAGATAGTATATAACGATAAACGATAAATATAGCTTACGGCGGGAACAAGACATTTTGTCTCGCTTAACGTTTGACACCCTAAAGGATTGCAAAATGCACTTTTTTTCACCATTAACTTCAAATTTGGGCCGGACAACGTCGGTTGTCGCGTTATCTTTGATTGCAGGACTTAGCCAAGTCAGCCTCGCACATGCGGAAAATGACCGAAGCTTGGAAACAAGCGCAACACAAATCGCGACGGAACAAGATTTTACGCAGCAAAATCCGCGCTACACGCTGGTTGCTAACAATAATGTATCCCGAGTTTCCGGAGCATTTAGTCGGTTCACCCCTCAGTCAAAAACAAAATCGACTCGCATTGATTACTCTGTTTGGGACGATGCGCTGGAATTTGTCGTCCTTGATCTTGGCCCGTCTACCCGTATCCGAGCGCCCCGTCCGCAAGCAAGTATGGGCAGTCGATTCATTAAAGGCCATAAAAGCGCCTATCGGCTGGAAGGATCGCGCTTTACATATTCATACATTACAGACGAATACCGTGCAGGACTCACTGAATATCGCAAAGACCTGCAAAGCCTGCCGTCACGACTTGATATAACGCGACTGTCACGCGACGAGCAGCTGGCCTTCTGGATCAACTTGCATAATGTTGCCATGATCGAACAAATCGCTCTGGCTTACCCAACACAAAGACCGTCAAATATCAAAGTCAAAATGAATGGCCAGAAGGTCAAACTTGATGAGGCTAAATTTATCCAGGTTGACGGCGTCGCCATGTCCCCCAAAGACATTCGGACACAAATCGTCTACCCAAATTGGAACGACGCGAATGTGATTTACGGGTTTTACCGCGGCGACATTGGCAGCCCGATGCTCCCAAGATACGCCTATGACGCCAAAAACCTGGAATATACTCTAGATGATAACGGGTATGAATTTGCAAATTCTCTTCGCGGCTTTAACCGTACGCTGGGTCACCGCAATGTCTCAGCGGTCTACGAAGAAGCTGCGCCGTTCTATTTCCCAAATTGGGATCGGGATCTGACTGCGCATTTATCCACACTTGTCAAAGACGAGTTGAAGGATGACCTCAATACAGGGGAACCTTTTCGAATTGACCGGTATGATACAATGGTTGCTGACCTTTCCGGCGGTAGACGCCTTGGAAGCTCAGGGACCTCTATAGGTGGACAGCTCAACATGTCTGCTGAAACGGCACGGCTTCTTGGCGAAGTCCGCAAAAAGCAAGACGTGCTGCGCGGACGCGGCGAAATTGGGCAACAGCCTAAAGGTTGGGTGATAATCGAAGACCTTTATACTGAAGACCCTGACACGCCGTCGACACCGCAAGAATAATAGCTGTAGTCAATCTTCGAACGTTATTCTAAAGCGGGCCCGGGCCCGCTTTTTTGTGCCTTGAATAAATCCTTCGACACAGTGATTTGCATATGAACAATGATGACGAAAAACCTCTTCAAGACACACTCGATCATTTGGACGAAGCGTTTGAGGATGGAGAGGTCAGTGACCTCATCACGATCATCGAGGCCTTTGGAAAGCGCGCTTTCGGGCCAATTTTAATTTTATCCGGCTTAATTCTACTCACGCCGCTGGGCGCCATCCCCGGCGTTCCTGTTGCACTGGGCGTCATTGTAATTTCATTTTCAATCCAACTCTTGCTTGGACGTGAGACGCCGTGGATGCCCAAAATTCTCGCGCGCGTCAAAATGCGGCGTAAGGATGTCAAAAAAACGAAGGAAAAAGCCACGCCAACACTAGCCAAAATTGATGGCCTGCTGCGTCAGCGCTTCATATGGACCTCGCGGCCAACATTTGCGAAACTGACAGCCGTCCTCAGTATTATTTTCGCGATCACATTATTCCCGCTAGGCGCAGTCCCATTTGCCGTTGTTATTCCGGGTTTTATGATCTGCCTGCTGGGCCTCGGAACAGCCGCAAGAGACGGGCTTATTTTAATCATCGCATATATATTAAGCTTTGCAGCTTTAGGCGGCATAGCACTGCTCATTTTTAAGTAATGATTTATTTGGCAGGCGCCATCGGGGGTGGGTCGATGCTTTATTTTACTATTCAATATCAGCAGCTCGCACACTTTCCGCATAAGCT
>ENA-ORXR01001766-ORXR01001766.1-marine-metagenome-genome-assembly--contig:-NODE-1766-length-22037-cov-11.716211_pt1 | contig 22037 bp, 18 predicted proteins | sample MGYA00237866_ERZ511479 | MGnify/ENA metagenome assembly ERZ511479 | reverse complement strand
GGTTGTCTTATGGTTGAATGTTGAGGTGTAAAGGGGATTTTGTGTAATAGTACGAATAAAAAGGGAAATGGGGGAATTGCCTTATCTAAAACTAAATCGAGAATTAATAAGTGTTGAAAGTGTGCTAGGAACACTGAAATGTCCAATTCAGCTCGGAGTAAATCGTGGCATATAAAACCCACTCAACGCCCAAACGTCCAATCCTCAAACCCAAGATTACTAGCAAACTGCAACAAAGGCTTAATCTGATTACTCAACTTATCCTGAAATCTGACTTTCGAATAAGACGCAATATCTCTGGTCTGACTATTGAAGATGGTAGAATAATCCTCTAACGCCTTCGAGTTTTTCCCATATTCCAGATAATTCTTTTGATAAACACACTGAAAAAAGTCAAATTGCTAACTGGTAAATCGTTGGATGAAAAGCTGAGGTGGCAGTTTATTGGATTTACTGGAGTTCAGCGACTTTTCAATTGGTGCCAGATTCCATAACTGATTATGCGAAACAAATGACCAAGGGACATAATGATCCAGATCAAAATTAGATAAGGGCTGTTGGGTATAGATGGATACGATTGGTTGCTCAACAGCCAAAAGTTTCCAGAGTTTTGTTTGCGTAGCAAGAGATTTCCTGACAGGTCGTTCAATCAATTTTTCTGTGATGTTCGGTATGTTTGGATTCTTGGGTTGTAGATATTTGTTGGTAAAGTTCCATAGCGTAAAGTCTTTCAGTATTTGAGCATGTTGTCGAAGATAGGAGTTCCATTCCGGATGCAGTACAATTGACTTGTCCACAATCTTATAGGGTGCAGGGACTTCTGAACCATAGGAGACAACAGATTCCGAAACATAATTCACCCTCGTTTTTAGACTACCTAAAAACGGGCTTAGGAAATGGTAAGGAACCTTGTCATTAAAGTAGTTTATCTTTTTCCTATATCGTTCATAATTATTTTCCAGATAATCGACTATCTCCTCCTTTGAAGCGTCTTCTGCTATTTCACCATTGGATTCCTCTATAATTTCTTTGATCGCTCTAGCAAGTTTGTCCTGCACACCAAAGCTTAACTTGTGAAAATTGATGGTGTACCAAGAAAGTGCCATCATCCTAATAATGATCTTGTGAAACGGAATTGTTTTAAAGTCTTTTGAATAGGCTAAAATGTCCAGAATCCCCAAAAACCAATAGAATTTATAAGATGCAGAGGTGTTGGAAAACACTCTGGAAAGTTTTGGGATTGGGAGACTGTTGGAGGAAGGGAGATTCAAATTCTGTGGTTTGTTGAATTGTTTTTTATCAAACTAGGTTAAATTTAATTAATATTATCAACATATAAAGACGAAGCGAAAAGAAAAAATACTATAATAACGACGTTAACCACATCCTTTCAGCAAGTAAATTCGGAAAATCTGCTTCCTTCAACGAGATATTGGGATTTGCCATTTTTCTGATTAGTTTAGCAAAGTTTTGATACGCTTCCACAAACCAAGTCAAGAATTGAGAAGCTTTTGATTTTAGAAAGGCATCAAATTTTTTTAATTCGTCTTCAAGAAGCGCCCATTCCTTCTGTTTAAAGTAAATTTGAAGTAAAAGCGTTTTTAAATAAAGATGATAATAGATGTCAATGATGTTGTTATAATCCATTAGAACACCTGCAATTTCACGATGTGCTTTATCCGTTTCACCAATAGAAAAATACAAGGCCGCTTTAGAGTAATTGATTACGTTGGATCGGTGTTTTTGAGGTAGAAAAGGACTATTGTTTTTAATGAATTGCTCAACACCATCAAAGTCGTTACACAAAATAGAGTAATAGACGAAATTCCTGAAATGACTGGGTTGCATCGTTTTTTCAAATATAATTAAATCATTGTCAAGCATCTGTTGATAAAGCTCATAGGCTTCCTTAGCGTAATAAGAAACTTTGCCACCTCGAAGGATATTCCATCGACAACAATTAATAATCATCGTATAAATCTGTCTTAATTCCCAATCTGCAACGGATTCCCTCATCTTCTGTAGATAAAACTTAAGCTGATCAAAATTTTGCTTGTCTTCAATATCCTTTAAAAGGAGAATTAAATGATAATACAAAATAATAGTCGGTGGAAAATCTTCTACTTTTTGCATCCGTATGTAACTAAGGATCTCATTTCCCAGAGAATACTTAAACGGTTGCTTATAGATATGCTCGCGATTCCGCATGACTGCCATATACTTTAATTTCGTAGACAGGTAGTAATTGTCAAACCGATTTGCAACTTCTTGAAGATTCGTTTGGATTGCTCTGTTTTGATAACGAGTGGTATAGATATAAGCCAAATCTTCCACTCGATACGCATGAAACAACTGGTGGGTATCGGTTTCTATCTCAGTTATCCTATTGTTAATTTTATCGATTAGGTTGTCAAATTTGTCCTTTCCTTTTGGTGTCGTCAATACCTTTAATGCCATTCTTTCCTGGAGATTGGTGTCCGCTTTAAAGGCTTTGAAAATCAAATAATCGTGAATTAGTTTGTTGAGTTGGGAGGTTAAATCCCGCATAGTTCCATCATTAAATTTCTTGTTAGGGTAAACTTTCTTATAGAGTTGTTTACGATTTAGTTCAACTGGAATATTGGGTCTAAATTTCAATAGTTGATTCAATAGTAGCAGTACACTCGAATTCGTATTAAAGATGGGAGAGCTTACATATTTTTGCAACTCCTTGATTTCTAAATTTTTTAATATATTTAGTTTATATAAGTAATTAGGACGGACTTTTCTAGACTTTTCCATATCACAATATAGCAATTATGACTGCAATTGTCTGTCATAATTTATTTTAAATAAGCACTTTAATTAATATTCTCGACAAATAATGACTGCAATTAACTAAATATTAGGATGTTTCTAATCTGGAACCTCTATACTTTTGAAGTATAATTAAAACAATATTAATGAATCATTTTATAAAACAAAAATCATGAAAACAATCTTCACTTTATGCATGTGCTTATGTGCTATGCTATTGGCAGGCCAAGCACCAAATCTTATCAACTATCAAGGTTCTGCCTTTGATAATGGGGCTCCTGTAACTAATGATACAATTTCCTTACGAATGAGTATTTTACAAACATCTTATAATGGAACGTCTGCTTATGTTGAAACACATTCCGTTCTTACCAATGACTTTGGAATCTTTAGCCTAAAAATTGGTAGTGGTACAGTTATTTCTGGCGATATCACTACCATTGACTGGGGTGCTGATAGCTACTACCTAAAAACTGAATTAGACCCTGTAGGAGGAACTGCATATGTTCTGATGGGGACCACACAGTTGCTGTCTGTTCCCTATTCCCTGTACTCCCAAAAAACTGAAACTGCAGATTCATTGGACGGTTTCTCTCTTGATGTTGGAACTCCTACTAATGGGCAGGCTCTTGGCTGGAATGGAGTTTCATGGTCACCAATGCAATTGTCAATGCCTGACTCCACTAGTTTTGTTAACTTGATTGATACTCAAATAATTTCTGGATACAAATCATTTAACGAGATAAATACTAATTTTTTTAGAATGGGGGATAGTATTGTGTTTAGATCAACTTCCAATAATCTTTCTATTGGAGAAGGAGCTGGAGCTAATTACCACTCTAATGCTTATTTTGGAAGCTATGCTGGTAATAAAAATACTCATGGTGGAAACGTTATGGTAGGATTTTCAGCAGGGAAAAATGCAAATTATGTTGAAGGGTCAGTTTTTATTGGGATGAATGCAGGCGAAGGAAGTTCCTCAACTTCAGGTATAGATAATGTATTTATTGGTCGGTCTTCTGGAAAGAATCAAATTTTGGGACAGCAAAATACATTTATTGGTTCTTACAGTGGTCTTTTCAATAATAATGGTTCTCAGAATGTTTTTTTAGGGTTTGAAAGTGGGAGGGGAAATAATGGAAGCAATAATGTTTTTCTAGGAGTGGAAAGTGGGAAAGGAAATAATGGAAACGGAAATGTTTTTATAGGAAATCAAGCTGGATCTAATTTAAACAACTCAATTTCAAATATATTATACATAGACAATTCAAACACGACTACTCCCTTGATTTATGGAGAATTCAATACAAACCGAGTAAGAATTAATGGGAATTTTGAGGTTACACAGGATGTATATAGTGAAAACGTTTATGTTAACAATGATCTTGATGTAAATGATGATTTAACCGTACTTGGCACTTTATCAAAATCAAGCGGCACCTTCAAAATTGACCACCCAGTCGACCCCTACAACAAATTCCTCTACCATTCCTTCGTAGAGTCACCAGACATGATGAATATCTACAACGGCAATATCACCACCAACAGCAACGGAGAAGTCACTGTCGAGCTTCCAGATTACTTCGAATCTCTAAATGTAGAATTTAGATACCAACTCACCGTAATGGGCGATTTTGCTCAAGCCATCATAGCAGACGAGATCACTGGCAATCAGTTCAAAATCAAAACAGATAAGCCAAATATCAAAGTAAGCTGGCAGGTAACAGGAGTGCGCAACGACACCTATGCAAAGGAAAACAGAGTGGTGCCGGTAGTTGAAAAACCAGCAGAACAGAAAGGAACACTATTGTACGAAAGTACACAATCTATCAAATAGTCTAATTATGAGATATCTTATATTAATAATTGGGCTTGTTGGATGCATTGCATTGAGTAATGCCCAAAATCAAACCACTCTTGGTACTTGTGGAGAAGAACTAACAAATGGAGCCACAACGCTAAATTTTACACTGGGGCAGTTTGCTAATAGTTCTTACACAAGTTCACCAGTTTCACTATATGAAGGTTTTCATCAACCTACATGTGCTGCAAGTGGAGTAATAACAGGCTGTGATTTCGTTTGCCCGGGAATCTCTGGAAAAACTTATACCTATAAAGTCGATTTTGCAGGATTCGAAGGGAATATTTCTTGGTCAACATCCTCACCCGATGCTAATATTATCATTTATTATGGGGATTCAGTTGAGGTGCAGTTTCCAAATGCAAGCACCATTAATAATGAAGTAAAAATAATAGCTACATCTAACAACAGTTGCGATGGGATACCAATAGAATACACAGTAGATTTCGATAAAGAATGCGTATTGCCTGGAGATGTTAATGGTGATGGAATAGTAAGTTGGACAACCGATGCCAACTCTTTTGGTTTAGGTTTTGCTGATTATACAGACGTTTTTAGTTTGACAGATACATTTGCACTTCGGAGTGTCTCATGCCAATTTGAACAATTTTATGACTTGGGTTATCATCCATGCATTGATTGGCCATTCCCTTTAATAACAACTACAAACTATGTTAATGCTAAGCATTTTGATTGTAATTCAAATGGAGTTCTTAGGTCAAACCCTGATATACATAATTATAATCCAAGTGATCCTCCAGTAACAGATTTAGATGTTATTCGTCATCATTCCATTGTAAACAATTTTAGTCCAATAACTAATGAGTTTAACAACCCAAATCATCAATTAAATCTTATTAGAATGGACTCTGTATTACCAGGAGGAAACGAAATTAGACTAATTGCGGCCTTAGGAAATGGTACAAGTACTATTGATAGTGTTCAAGGAATCGCCTTTGTTGCTAGATTTCAAATTGGAACATACAATAACCCTAAATTTCTTGCGTCATACTCTCACATGGGCGGATTTGATTCAATCCATTATGCCAACTACCCTGATATTGAAGGTGATACATTAAATCCAGTTTGGCATATTTACATAGGAAGGACTGATCGAAAAGGTGTATCATATTCTGGTGAAGAGGTTTGTCGTATCGAATGCCACGCAACTATTGCTGGAAGCCCTCCTAATAACTTTGGAGGATCTGACAGTATTCCAATTGGAATTAAAATAACTGAAGCGGCGTATGTTACCAGTAATGGTGACCATTATCCACTATTTGGAGATTCAGTAACGGTTTATGCGAGGACTAATTTTTCATATTTTAGAGGTAAGGCCTTACTAGATGGGCCATTGGAAATTTCAACGGGAATCATGAAAGATGACTTAAGGTCGACATATAGAATTCCTCTTACAGAGCCATATACTCAATTAGGAGCAGTTCATCACGGGAGTGGTGGTGAGGAGATTTCTCCAATTATCTTAGGTGACAAAGGCAATAATTCAATCGTTGATTGGGTATTTCTTGAATTTAGAAATCAATTGGATCCAACGCTAATAGAAAATACAAGCATAGGTCTAATTCAAAGAGATGGTGATATTGTTAGTTTAGACGGTGAATCTCCTTTGAGGTTAATTGGTCTCTATTCTGATCAGTATCATGTGGTATTAAGACATCGAAATCATTTGGCGATAATGACAGATGATTCGTATTCATTTGCAAACGAAGATACAACGGTGGTTGATTTTATGCAAGTCCCATTATACGGAACTAATCCTGTAAAAGTTAATGCAGCGACTAGTGCCTTATGGAGTGGTGATGCTGATTTTTCTGGTGTTATCAGTGCACCAGACAGAAATTTAACATGGAATGATCGAAACAACTCAATACCAAAATATTTAAATACAGATTGTAATATGGATGGTTTTGTAAACGCCTCAGACCGCAGTATAGTTTGGAATCATCGGAATCTACAAGAACAAATACCATAACATATTTTTCCTAATAGAAATGTTCCACTAATGTGCAATGTACTGGACGAATAGCCAGTACATTGTACACATTGATCAAAAGCGAAACTTTTGTACCTAGGAGAAGTATGTCATTGATTAAGGAGATGTGCACTCAATATATTTATTATTTTTTAACTTCTAAATTTTTAATACTTATGAAATTATTAATCCTGTCATTATTAATGACAATTGGAATGTTTTCCCAAAAAAACGAAGTAATTACTGACTATTGTTCATCTGTCAAAAGTGAAACAACAAAAAGGATCATTAAGGATAAAACACTTGGTCAATTAGTTAAATTAAACTCTAATGGAACGTTAGAATTTAGACAAGATTTTTTGAGTAAAATTGGAAATGAAGACAAAACAGATGCTGTAAATCAATTAGAAAAATTGAATGCAAACATTTTGAATGGAGTAGAATCATCTTTTGTTTATAATGATTTAAGACTTAGCTCAATTGCAATGGGAAATTGCTTTTGCCGAGACTGTCCTTGCGCATCATGGATGTGTTGTAAAAGAGGTTTCTGGATATTTTGTTGGAATTTTGGTTCCTGTTAGTTTTACCTATAAAATATTAATATTGTTTTATGAAAGATGGGGGTAGGCGATTGTCTACCTCCTTACTATTAATCCAATTTCAATAAGTAATAATTTGATTCATTTTCTTAGCTGTACAAGGTGCACTAAGTAAGAAACTATAATTTATTTCGTCATCCACTCCTGAGAAGATACGATCAACCTATAAATAAATCAACAATGAAAAATATAATATCAATAATACTATTTAGCACCCTTGGTTTCGCAGCCATCGGACAACATTGTCCAATCATAACCCTAGAAAATTCCACCATTCAGGAAAATGACATTTATTTTGATGTATTGATAACCAATCATCCCGAATCCTCGACTGATTTGTATCTTGGTAATAGTGATTTCACTATATCTATTAACAAGGAGAATTTTATTGACCCGGAAGTAGTGGCAATGGAACATTCTTGTACATTTATTCCTGAAATCCAATCAGAGTCGAACATACGATTAGTAAGGACCATTTATGAGTTAAATACAACGGTTTCATTTGTTGCTGAGGATATAATTATGATCAATCTTTCAGGACCAAATGTAACCACCAAACACGCATTTGACCAAGCAGTTGCAAAGATAGACCAGCACTCTAAACACAGACTTGCCACGTTTAAGTTAAGCGGATTTACAGGGACAAACATTGGAGAAGCAAATTTGTTTATTGGGTCGACTGTTTTTCCAAACCCTTCAATCATTCATATCGTTAATGCAAATCATTCCTTTCAAGAGAAAAAGATTAAACCTTGTAACCCCGAGATAAATACAAATGAAATTGCAGCAAACAGTGGGGTAGAGGCAAATCAAATCAGTCAACTGGATGATAAGTCGTTGTTGAATCCGAATTGTTTAGTGTGTTATCCTAATCCTACTGAAGGTGAATTAACAATACGAAATCTGGAACCAAATACCAGACTTCTGATTACTAGTCTAGCAGGTAAAATTATGCTGGATCAAATTATCACCGCTACTACCTTGTCAATTGATATCAGACATTGGGGAACTGGTGTCTATGTTGTTAAGACGAGAAGGGGGACACAGCAAATTGTGAAACTATAATTCAAATCACATAACTCCCTACAACCATCATTTGGGGAATGAAGGACATCGCCTTCAGAGAACAAGAACTAAACTACTGGATCAGTCATTGGAATGCCCCTAAAGTGATTAAATTGCAAGACGTAGGTCATTTCCCACAAGAGGAAGCACCCAATAGTATTATTAAAGAATTGAAAAAAGAGTAGCGTACGAGCGACATCAGACAATCCATCTTACGACTTCAGAAATGAGTAAGCCAACAAAAACAATTGGAAAAACAGTATCTAGGATAAAGAAGTGAGCGCCAAACTTATGTTAATTCCGAAAGGAGTTCATAGGAAGAAAGGATTGTCAACCACTAAAATTGTCATGCTTAACAGCCCAAAATGCCTAGTTTAATTATCAATAATAAAAAAGCATCAAAAATTTTTCACTCTTATAAAACAACCACTAACTACTAGTAATCATTGAGTTACGCCAACAATTCAACGAAACAATCATTGCGCAACAACATTTAATTTAAACTTTCAGAAAAAATAATAGAAAATTGGCTTTAAATTTGCCTAACTTTACACGTGGTAGGGATATTAAGTTTATATTCCGCCTCTTTACAATTTTTATATATACAATAATGAATAACGGTACAGTAAAATTTTTCAACGACAGCAAAGGATTCGGATTTATTACACCAGATGATGGTGGAAGAGACGTATTCGTTCATGCAAATGGATTAAACGGAACACAAATCACTGAAGGAGACAAAGTCTCTTATGAAGTTGAAGAAGGTAAAAAAGGATTGAATGCAGTAAATGTCTCATTGACATAATCATAGCATACAAAAATTTACAAGGCCTGTTAACTTAGTTAGCAGGCCTTTTCTCTTTTTAGGCTCGGAGTAGTTCGTCTTTTCTCTTTTCTGTACTTTACTTTTTTGGGTTCGATTCTGCTTAATATAGATAGATTGTCTTTTTTGAAAATAAATAAAACAAAATATGTATTGCAAAATTGAAAAAAACCAATGAAGCAACAACATGGGATGGCCGAACTGTACCGGGCTGGCGAACCAGTGTTTGAGCGGAGCGAGTTTACAGATCTTGACTTTTTTGGTTCTTTTTGCGTCAAGGCAAAAACGAACAATAACAGCAAACTACACATGTTGACATTTTTAATGCGAATGTTTGTTTATCAAAAGGGACCTTTTTATACTGGACTCATTAAAGAAAAGGGACTCGTCAAAGACAAATATTGTAACTGTTACCTCAGTGTGGTTATTCTATTCTAAGAACCCGATCTTAACTCCACCTCCTATAAGCCGCTTCCAACTTCTCATCATACCGATTCTTTTTATAATCCTTACCATTATACCCCGCTGCAAAACGCGCCCAGTTACGAGACTTGAGATGAACAGTCAACCGGTTCCGCGCTACAAAACCCAAAAAAGACTTGAGATGTTCGTATTCAGACTCATACTGCGCGGCTACAAAAGACACCACATCCTTGTATTCCGTAACAAAGTAGTTGAATCCCATCACTTGAAACAGTCCCCACGACGCAGACGCCAGCGCTGCCTCCCGGTTAATCCGTAACGCCTTCTCCAGTCGATCGTACTCCGCAGCACCGCCCTTGTAATGCTTCCTGGTCCAATTAGGATACAGGATATCTTCATTTCCCTTTTTGTGCTTGGAAGGACTAATGCCCTTGGCCTGCAACTGTGTCCAGAAAATATGTCCTTCAAACAATATCTTGGGCCGACCACACTTCAGAAATCCGCCACCTGACGACTCAACTTCTAGTACCGCCCTTATCGCTGCCGGCTTCACACCAATCGACTTCGCTGCTTTATTTATCTGGGCAGCCGTTAACTGTTTTCCTGATCTTTTTTTACTAATTTGTGGCAAGCGCTCCTTGCTAGGTTTCTTGGCAACGACTGGCTCTGTGCTTCTAATAACAGTCTTATTACCCCGCGTCACTTTAAACGTCTTCTTAGCTGAACTTGGTGCCTTGTTCGCTATTTGCTTACCACGCGTCACTTTAAAATTCTTCTTGGGTGGTGCTTTCGGTGCCTCATTCACCCGTTTATTCCCACGCGTCACTTTAAACTTTTTCTTGCCAGTAGGTTGTGGTTCCTCCTTGTTCACATATTGCTTCAGCTTATCCCCAAGCCAGTTCAAAGAATAATCGATAACCTGATCAACCGTATCTTTCCCCTTCCCGCTTAATGATTGTCGCTGCGTCACGACCTTCTTGCTAGCGATTGCTTTCTTGCTCTTAGCTTTCTTTGTCCTAGGAGCTGCCTTTGTGCCTTCCTTCGCCTTATTCGTTAATACCAAGCGCTTCTTGTTACTCTTGACTAATTTTTGGGAGCAACCAGAAACTTCTGCAAGCTCATCCACTGTCTTAAACCGTCCATTCTTCTTACGGTGAGCGATGATTTTCTTAGCAAGCGCCGCCCCAACACCATCCAATGAACTAAGTTCTTTCGAGGAGGCCGTATTAATATTTATTCTCTCCATTTTTTTAAATAGTAAGGCATATGTTCTTCAGAAATCAACTTTTCAGAGTAAAAATTATACCTAAAAAAACGTTCTGCTCGTCAATAATTAATCACTAATCACTAACCACTAATCACTAAAAAAGGGGCAATCCGTTGTTATTACGAACCACCCCCGACTATTAACGCGAATCTAATCTTTTAACTACACATCATTAACTACCACACATTAGGCAATCTGGATCATCCAATCTACAGGATGCGCCCTCTTCGGGAAGTTCCTCAGTAGTTCCTGCTGCAGCGCCCTTGTCAACAAATTTTCGTTGATGCTCTTTACTTAGCGTGAACTTAATTGGATCTACAGCTGATTTCGATCTCAGGTAATACATACCTGTTTTCAGCCCCAGTTGCCATGCATAAAAGTGCATAGACGATAGTTTTGCGAAATTCGGACTCTCTACAAACAAGTTCAGACTTTGACTCTGACAGATGAATGCACCACGATCGGCCGACATTTCTAAAATAGTTTTTTGCTTAATTTCGTATGCTGTTTTGTACAACATTTTCAAATCATCAGGAATCTCATCGATCTCCTGAACAGAACCGTTGGCAGCCATTAGGCGTTGCTTCATGGCATTGTCCCAAAGATTCAAGCGAATCAGATCATTCAACAAGTGCTTATTCACAACAACGTACTCGCCGCTTAGTGTTCTTCTTGAGTAAATGTTAGAAGTATAAGGCTCAAAACATTCATTGTTACCAAGAATTTGAGAGGTAGAAGCTGTTGGCATTGGTGCTAGCAATAAGCTATTGCGCAATCCATGTTTCTTGATCTTTTTCTTCAATCCAGCCCAATCCCAACGATCTGTTGGTGTAGCGCCCCACATGTCATATTGTAACTGACCTTTACTAGCAGGAGAACCTTTGTAAGACTCATACGCGCCATCTTTTTTTGCTAATGCATTAGATTCGGTCAATGCAGCATAGTAAATGGTTTCAAAGATCTCTTTATTCATTTTACGTGCTTCCTTGCTTTCAAATGGGAATCCCATCATGATAAACGCATCAGCAAGTCCCTGTACTCCAATTCCGATTGGGCGGTGTCTCATATTCGAGTTCTTCGCTTCTGGAACAGGATAGTAATTAATATCAATAACGCGGTTCAAGTTTTTAGTAACTACCCTTGAAATATCAAATAATTTTTGGTAGTTAAATGCTCCGTTTTCAACGAATTTCCCAAGAGAAATTGACGCTAGATTACAGACTGCAACCTCATCCTTACTCGTATATTCCATGATCTCAGTACAGAGATTACTAGAACGAATTGTTCCTAAATTCTTTTGGTTTGACTTGCGGTTGGCGTGATCTTTATACAACATGTACGGTGTACCAGTTTCGATCTGTGACTCTAGTACAGCAAACCATAACTCTTGTGCCTTAATGACCTTAGTTGCCTTTCCTTCTTTTTCATACTTATGGTACAAGGCTTCAAACTCACCCCCGTAGCTATCATATAGTCCTGGACATTCATTTGGGCAGAACAGAGACCATTCAGCGTTATTTTTCACACGTTCCATAAACAGATCTGAGATCCAAAGTGCGTAAAACAGATCACGGGCACGAGCTTCCTCTTTACCGTGGTTCTTCTTCAACTCAAGGAATTCAAACACATCAGCATGCCATGGTTCTAAGTAAATTGCGAACGCGCCTTTTCTCTTTCCTCCTCCTTGATCAACATATCTTGCTGTATCGTTAAATACTCTTAGCATTGGTACAATACCGTTTGAAGCACCACCGGTACCTTTGATATAACTACCTTGAGCGCGGACATTGTGAATGCTTAGTCCAATACCTCCAGCTGACTGAGAAATTTTAGCACATCGTCCTAAAGTATCAAATATTCCAGGGATGCTATCCTCTGTCATTGAAAGCAAGAAGCATGAAGACAATTGTGGCTTCGGAGTTCCAGCATTAAATAAGGTTGGAGTGGCGTGGATAAACCACTTCTCAGACATGTAGTTGTAAGTTTCAATGGCGCTATTAACGTCTTCACCATGAATCCCGATAGCAGCCCGCATCAACATATGCTGAGGTCGTTCTACTACGCGGCCATCCATTCTCAATAAATAAGAACGTTCTAATGTCTTAAAACCAAAGAAGTCAAAACTGTAATCTCTGTCGTAGATGATTGCAGAATCCAATCTGTCTTTGTTTTTTTGAATAATCGCATTCGTCTCATCACTAATTAATCTTGCAGACTGATTCGTTTTAGGATCAATGTATTGGTAGAGGTTCTCCATAGTTTCGGAGAACGATTTCTTAGTACTTTTGTGTAAGTTGGATACAGCAATTCTTGCCGCCAACAATGCATAATCAGGATGGTCAGTCGCCATTGACGCTGCCGTTTCAGCTGCTAAGTTATCAAGATCAGAAGTGGTTACACCATCATATAATCCTAAAATAACTTTCTTTGCAATCTCAATTGATTTTACATGTGTTGGGTTTAACCCATAGCAGAGTTTCTTGACTCTTGCTGTAATTTTGTCAAAACTGACATCCTCTTTCTTACCACTTCTTTTAACTACTTGCATTATTGATTCTGGTGTTAAAGGTGTTATAAATTTTGTTTCCTGAACTGTTCTTTACTGAGTTGGAAACAATCCCATAGCTAGGATCTTGATTTCTTGTAATTGTAAGTGCAAATTCTTTTGGTATAATCCATATGAATTACTGATCATTAAAAGCGATTAAGCATTGGCGTACCAAAGGACGGTACGCCGCAACTTAATCAGAGCCAGTTATATAGAAGAGTAAAAAAAGAAGAGACACTAGAAGTCTTCATCCAATGAGAAGATCTGCTTGTCCTTATCTGCCATTACACCAGATTTTTGGTAATCACCAACTCTTTTTTCGAAGAAGTTGGTCTTACCTTGTAAGGAAATCAAATCCATCCAAGGGAATGGGTTCGCTGTTCCATAGAAACTTTCATTTCCTAGCGATACAAGTAAACGGTCTGCAACAAACTCTATATACTCAGACATTAATCCGGAATTCATTCCAATCAATGATACTGGTAAGGCGTCTGTTACAAATTCTTTTTCATATTCTACAGCTTCCGTAATGATATCTTGAACCTCTTTTTTATCAAGCTTGTTATTCAACATTGAATATAGTAAGCAGGCGAAGTCACAGTGTAACCCTTCGTCCCGGCTAATCAATTCATTTGAAAAGGTAAGCCCTGGCATCAATCCTCTTTTCTTCAACCAGAAGATAGAGCAAAAGCTACCTGAAAAGAAAATTCCTTCCACCGCTGCAAAGGCAATTAGTCGGTGCGCAAAGCTTGGTGAATCATCGATCCATTTCATTGCCCAATTTGCCTTTTTCTTTACACAATCAAGGTTGTCCAATGCGTTGAACAAAAAGGTCTTCTCCTTGGCATCCTTGATGTAGGTATCAATTAGTAAGCTATAAGTTTCTGCATGAATGTTTTCAATAGCAACTTGAAATCCGTAAAAACAACGGGCTTCAGGGAGTTGGACATCCTTCATGAAATTTAATACCAAATTCTCGTTTACTATTCCGTCACTGGCTGCGAAGAAAGCAAGCACATGTTTTATAAAGTGCTGTTCATTTTCATTTAAGCTTTCCCAGTCAGTTAGGTCTTGAGCTAGGTCAATCTCCTCTGTTGTCCAGAAGGAAGCCTCAGCCTGTTTGTACATTCTCCAAATCTCATCGTGTTCAATCGGGAATAAAACAAATCGTTTAGTATTTTCTTTTAAGATGGGTTCCGTCACCATTTGCATTCTTTAGATCTATTTTACCGTTAAAAATAATATTTCAAATATCCCTCACCCTTCTTCTCCGTTAAGAAAAAAGTTTGGTGAGTTGGCTAACTTTTAGTTATCCCGAAATAATACCAAAATGTATTACTTTGGAATAAAAATTTATGTTTTGTTTGTTTGGCTAAACTTGAAAGATTTTGATTTTTCTCTTCTTTTCAAATTTGTAACTGCTAAGGTAATAGAACGGAAGTGAAAAGTGCATTTTGCAATTTGAATTTTACCAACAATCTGTTAGTAAAATGTATAATAACTTAGTATTCAGTCATTAATATTTGGAATTTTAATTTTCATAATGTTGGAAAAATTGTTCAAGCTTTTTCGCAAAAGCATCATCAAATTATTGACATTTTATCCAGAACAAGTCTCTACAACCAAGAATGTCAATTAATCCATTAGGAACGAAATGTTATTTTAACAACACAGGGTTTTACCTTATAATAATTTTTGACGCCTAAATACCCACGCGACAACAAGTGACAAAATTATAGAGGTGATCACTATGTAGTAAAAAGCACTATTTGATTCTTCCATATGATGCTTTACATTCATTCCGAAAAAACTCGCAACCAAAGTCGGTACCATTAAAATAATAGTAATCAGCGTCAATCGTTGAATTACCATACTCAGATTATTAGATATAATTGAGGCAAAAGCGTTCATCGTACCCCCGAGAATACTAGAATAAATATTGGCCATTTCCTGTGCTTGACTATTGTCAATAATCACATCATCCAATAGATCCAGCAATTCTTCGTTGTCTCTGATTTTTAGATAATCTGTACGCTTCATCTTCATCATCAATAGTTCGTTGGAACTTAGAGATGTCACGAAATAAACCAAACTCTTTTCAAGGTTAAGCAGTTGTCGAAGTTCTTTGTTTTTACTAGAATCGTATAATTCTTTTTCAATCAAATTTCGTTTGCTATTTACTTCTTTCAGGCAACTTAGGAAATGATATACATTCTGCTCAAAAATCTGAAGGGCAAACTGTTCTTTGTTTGAAGGATCAAAGTGCTTTATTTTATTATCTAGAAACTTCTGAAGGACATGATTTTCAAATGAAGTAATTGTTATAATATGATCTAGTGTTAGAATGATTCCTATCGGTATTGTTATGTAGACACTCACATTTTCCTCTCCCAGAGGATTGAGAATCGGTGTATTTAATACAATCAGTCGCACACCGTCCTCAGTTTCATAACGAGACCGCTCATCTATATCCAATGAATCAATTAAAAAGTCAAGCGGGATATCAAGTTTACCAGATAATTCCTCTAGTTCTTCTTTACTGAATGGTGCAGCAATATTGATCCAGCAATTGGTTTCTATTACCTCTAATTGCTTGAGCGTTTTCCCTTCCTTTTTGTAATACTGAATCATCTCTCATCATTTTGCTCCAGAAAGTGCAAATGTACGATGTTTTTAGGAAAATGTTGTTGGATTTTTTACTATAATACAATAGAATAATTAGATACAAATTCCTTATTTATAAATAATTATCATAGGAGGAAGTCGGCATACTTAAATCTTTTTTAATCCGAACAAATTAGTTAGCAACCTGAGTTCAATTAATCAAAATTAATATATTTTGCTAAATCAAGTTTAGGTGCGACTCACATCAATAATACAAAACCGCTAACATTAAATCTATATTTTTTTGAAGAAATGCATTAGGAATAAATACCATTGAATTCTAACCTTTAGTAATTGTAAGTATTAAAGCGTAATATCAACAAATGTCCATCCAACCAACTTGTATTCAATAGCTTAAGTTTTATCAAAATCTTCAAAAAAGTATATTCGAATTTATTACTTTTGTCTTTTTGGTGTTAAAATTGCATGTAGCTAGATAATAACAACTCTTTTGGGTTGTAGAAACAAATTAACTTGTTGTGAAGAAATCATTTTTACTAGGAGTGGTATTTTCTTTATTCTTTGTGTTTTGGTCTGATGCTCAGCCACTAAGCAAAAAGGAAGAAAAGAAAAAGACCCAAGAAGAACAGAAGAAAATAAAGAAGGAATTCAATTATTCCAAGACACAAAATGTGCTCGGGGATATCAAACTTGCTCAAGAGTATATCGGGAATGGTCGATACTTACTTGCTAAAGCAGAACTAAATTCCGCACTCAGGAAACAGAAAAAAAAGTCCGTAGTCTTCAGACTCCTCGGTATGGTGGAAACCGAACTACAGAACTGGGACGAGGCGATTTCACACTACGAAAATTCTTTCGAGCTCAACCCTAAACTTTCTAGGGCAGCCTACTTCGAATGCGCTGAGCTCTACTTCAAAAAAGGCAGATTCGAGGAAGCTTATGACCTCTTTAATCTATATGATGGGATGTTTGGTACACCTTACGTCAATTCAGGAAGTGAAGATGCTATTGAAACCCAATACAACGATTTACTCTATAGAAGGTTGATGAGCTGCACCAAAGCACAGGAGGCCGTCAAAAGTCCTGTCTGTAGTCCCCTCACCTTGCTTAGTAAAAAGATCAATACGCCATCAGATGAATACATGCCTAGCTTGCACAGCTATGGGAATGTCATGATCTTTACACGTGAAAGCAAACCGGAGGATAAAAAGGCTGACGAAAACATCTTTATCACCACCCTCGAAGAAGGAAAGTGGTCAGAACCAAAGAAAATTAAAGGAAATCTAAATACTTCTCTTAATGAAGGTATGGCGAAATTTACCTACGATGGCCAACAAATCTATTATACTGGGTGCGGAAGAGGATCAAATGGTGGCTGTGACCTCTTTACAGCTAGTATCAACGAATTTAAAGCACTCGACTCGGTGAAAGTGCGCGGTTATGTCAATCTCCCTCACACTTGGGATTCTCAGCCTAGTATCACTTGTGACCAACAGGCCATCTTTTTTAGTAGTACGCGAGAAGGCTCAACTGGTGGATCAGATATCTGGGTCAGTTACTGGAAAAATGACGCCTGGACACCTCCTGAAAATCTAGGCAATAACATAAATACTAAATACGATGAACAAGCGCCTTTTATTTCAGCAGATGGCACAACCTTGTACTTTACCTCAAACGGTCTAGATGGCTTAGGGGATGGAGATATTTATAAAAGCACAATTGGTCCTAATGGATGGTCTAAACCAGTAAATCTGGGTTATCCGATCAATACACAATTTAAAGAAATTGGGTTTTCGATTACTCCTGATGGCAAAACTGGCTTTGTTTCTTCCAACCGATTTGATGGCAATGGTGGACTGGATATCTACAAAATTGACATGCCCGAATCCATTAGACCTGATCCTACCGCTCTCGTACATGGAAAAATAACGGACTACAACACAGGTGCGCCAATCCCTGCTCAAGTTCTGGCAGTACATGAAGAAGTGCGATATAAGATGTTTACTAGACCTGATGGCACGTTCTTTATGTGTTTACCAAAAGCGCCAACCTATGCCTTCATAGTTGATGAGCCTGGGTATGAGCAATACATCGAAGCAGTTTTTGTAGGAGACAATCCAGATAAACCAATCGTTGAAGTAGCAATCAAATTACAGGCGGATGGGATTGCATTAGACGATCCAGATATTAAACCTTCGCTGGAAATAGAAAAAGTAAACAAAGGGGTCGTCAGTCAACAGCGTAAAATTTACGGGCAATCACAACTCTTTTTTATGTCAGGAGAGTCAGCCATCACCACACGTGGAAAAGTGGCGCTAAACGACCTTGTCGGAGCTTATTCAAGAGATGGTGGATATACGATCACTATCGTCGGCTATGCTGATGATATTGGTAGTGCGGCTTCCAATAAAGTGCTGTCTGAGAAACGTGCCGATAATGTTGCAGATTACCTCACCTTTATTGGAGTTAAAGCTGCAGAAATTAACATCGAAGCCATCGGGGAGGTCAATACTAATGGCCAAGAGCTAACAGAAGAAATGCGACGAATGAGCCGAAGAGTAGAAGTCACACTAGAAAAAATTAATTAAAAAAAGGTTTTAGGTTTTGGAAAGCAACAAGGGATTTGGGTTTTGGAAGGTCTCGACTTTATACCAACACCCAATTGAAAAAAAAGGTCTTGGGGCTTGGCTTTTAGGTTTTGAAGAGCCCTAGCATTAAACCAACACCCAACTAGCCAATACCCTAATTAATCCTTAAAAGTATCACCGTCTATCAGGTCTTCCAGCTTATCTTTTTGTCTAGGAGGATCTGGCAAATCCATTGTTGGTGACTTGTCAAGATCAGGTAGCTTTCGTTCTTCCGTTTGCACATCATCTGAATAGTTTTGGTGCTTGCGAGTTCTCTGGCGCTCCATCTCTTTTCTGATTTCTTCGTCTTCCCATTCATCGTCAATCTGCCTTATGCCAGGGAATCCAAATACACTAAAGTAATGAATCACAAGACCAACGCCCCAACCCATCATCGGATAGATCATCCACATTCCTCGGCCTCGAAATAGAAATACGTTAATCACAAATAGTAGCACCATCACTCCAAGGTAGGAATTGAGGTGTTCTATAAACTCCTTTTTCTTTTTTACTTTTTGTTTGGCTCTTTCGTAGTCGTCTTTCATGTTTTCTTACGTTCCATTCAATATTATAAATTTAAAAGGAGTAATGCAAATTTCACCCCAACTTTGCAAACTATTGTCTTTGTATAATTTGTTTGTAAACATCTTGTGCACTCCGAACCGCGCCCTCCATGTAGCCAGGAAAGGCATTAGCCGTTTCTGAGCCAGCAATAAATAGTCGTCCTTCAAGCACAGGCGTACCGTAAACAGCATGTCCGTTATGCTGATGCGGTAATACGTGATTGGAGTATGACTTATAGGAAAACGGGTCTTTCGCCCAAACGGTTTCTTGGTAATCTGTATAGGTTTCGACGGCATTACCGTAATACTTTTTTAATTGATTTAGAATCATTTCCAGTCGTTGCGCCTTACTAACAGAAAAATAGGAGCCATTGAGAAATCCCTTCAGCGCAAATCGGTTATCTTCATAATTGGAATGGTCGTACATCTCAGGAATTGGTCCTACGTTACTTACCAGGGTGCCACTTGTGTTGGCTGCTCTCCAAAACGGTTGACGGAAGGTCAGTGCAAACTTTATCGATTCGCCCATCCAGGTATGTGTGTTCCCCATGATATCAAGGAGCGATGACGGTAATGCAGGCGTCATCTTGCCTAGGCGTTGTTGGAAAGTGTCGATCCCTAATTCCTGTAGTAAGCTGTTGAGGCTAGTGTGTTTTTTACCAATCCACGTTGCCCCCATTTCAACAGGAGCGTTCTCTTGTGATCTGACCGTGTGTATCCTGCCCCCAGGTCTGTTTCTGGCTTCTATTACCACAACACTAAAATCGTGTTTACGGAGGAGGTATTGGAGTGTGAGTCCAGTTAAACCGGCTCCAATAATAGTGATATCTGTTGTGATCATTTCGAGTATGTTACGTTGTGTTATAAATTAAAGCAATTAGTTGCAAAATTGTTTACAGAATTGGGGTTTATTGCTGTTAATGTTAAAGGGTAATCAATTAAGGGAAAGAGTAGCTAACTCTATGTGTCTATGTGTTATTTTTTTGAACCAAAGAGTAGCTAACTCTATGTGTCTATGTGTTATTTTTTTGAACCACATAGCTCATAAAGAAAACATAGTATGCTGTTCGTGATCAAATCAGACAAGAAGTAGCTAATTCTATGTGTCTATGTGTTATTTTTTTGAACCACATAGTAAACTAAGATCCCATACCCGAAAACACAATTATTACAGCATGGGCAAAGTGATAGGAGGTGTTGTTTGAATACCGCCGTGCATAGCAAGAGGGAGAGCAAGCGGTAAGAGTGCCGGAAAGCACGGTGCCGTAGTGGAGTGGACAGGATTTTCCTGGCCACGTAACGGAGGTATTGCCCCAAAAAGAAATTATCAACTTAGAACTTGAACCCTCACTAATCCTTTTCCTAACATTAATAAATTAAACACAAACCATTAATCATTGATCATTAATCATTAACTACTACTGTCCTCTTAATTGCATAATATAATCGTAGATACAATTAGTATTGAAAGAAATCGCGCACTCAAAGAAATTGACGAATAGTGCGGGCTGCATGGCCCCAGTAAACAGAAATCCGAATACGGCACCAAACAAGTGAGCACTATGACCGATATTGTCGTTGCCATGCTTGTCCATATAAGAGGAATACCACACAAATCCGATAGCAGCAACGATTTGCGGGCAAGGGAGAACAGCCATTATATATAAATAAGACCATGGATCCAAGAGAACACTGGCAAACAGTACTGCTGACACAGCACCAGAAGCACCAAGTGCAAAGTAACCAGGATTGTCTTGCTGCTTAGCATAAACAGGCATATGAGAGAATAACAATCCTAGTATATACAAGGCGATATAAACGTAAACGCCGTAGCCCGGAAACAGTATTTTGAAGTATTGTTCAATCACATTCCCAAAGGAATAAAGGGTAAACATGTTAAACGCCAAGTGCATAAAATCGGCATGAATCAAACCTGAAGTGAAGAAGCCAGAAAGCGCCCGCTCCCTCTTGATTTTATAGGGATGAAAGATCAGCGCCATTTTTAATTTAGGATCGCTAAATGCCAGATAAGAGATCAGACACGTTACTCCAACTATGATATTCGTTACCGTTAAAAATTCCATTATAAAAGGATTCATTTATTTGTTAATCATATATCACCTATAGGCCTGTAAGTTAATAATTAATCACTAATCATTATATACGTTATTCATGATGATAAGGTTCATTTTTTAAAATCGTCATGCCGCGATACAGTTGTTCCAGAAAAATCAGTCGTACCATTTGATGTGAAAATGTCATTTGAGACAAGGAGATTTTTCGGTCGCTTCGCTTATAGACCGCCTCCGAAAAGCCATAAGCACCGCCAACTAAAAAGATAATGCGCTTGTGGGTGCTCATTAATAATTGTTCCAGCATTTTCGAAAAAACAACAGAGCTTACTTGTTTTCCTTTTTCATCCAACAAGATCAAGAGATCGTTTGATGCGATCCCTTTCAGTATGATAGCGCCTTCCTTTTCTTTTAATTGTTGCGTACTCAGATTTTTAGCTTGCTTGACATCCGGCAATTGCTTGAATTCAAAAGGCAGATAGTGATGTAGCCGTTTGATGTAAATATTGACGCCTTCCTCCAGATAGGAGAAAGCTGTTTTTCCGATAACCCAGCATTCAACTTTCATGCTCGCAAATTAAGGTATTTCTGCAGGGTATTCAAATTAAACTTGCTGTGGCTAAATAGGGATTCCCTGTAAATTAAGATTTGAGGCAAGATTTACTTCAGACAGAATAATATTTTGTATATGATTTTGCATGGCTGATTCTGGGGAGGATATTTTTTCGGTTTTGAGTCTCATTTTCTGAGTTAACCTTAATTTTCTCTGGAATTT
>ENA-ORXR01001764-ORXR01001764.1-marine-metagenome-genome-assembly--contig:-NODE-1764-length-22054-cov-12.867316_pt1 | contig 22054 bp, 28 predicted proteins | sample MGYA00237866_ERZ511479 | MGnify/ENA metagenome assembly ERZ511479 | reverse complement strand
CTGGCCCGATTTACCTGGTCCACCCCCACGGGACCAGCACGTGGGACTTGTAGCCCACGTTCTGGATCCCCCCCCCGCCAGATGACGTGCGTTCGCCCCCCCCCCCACGGCGGCCGCTCCGAATTGATGCCAGTAAGGCAATCGGGCCCGTAGTACATGAAATTTGGTCTAGTACGCGTCTTAGTACACGTCTAGTATGCGCCCCACATTCCCGACGATGCCTTCGGGCGATGTTTTTTTGAAGACACCGGGCAACCCTCCACTTGATTTCCGAGCATTTTCAGGGTATTTATGTAGTTGCGACGTGTGACCGACAAGTGACAAAATAGCAGTGATGAACTGCAATGATGCTATGGTGCGTGTCCCAAAAATGAGACATCGCGGTTTTTTCTCTTTTTTCTCTGCCCACTGGCCTTCTACAGAGGTCCGATAATGTAGTGTGACCGACTCGGTCCCACTGTGCTTCCAGGACGGCCCCTGACAGTATTAGAAGAGGTGGCACCTTCTGACGTGTCATGGGGGCAAATGTCATTCATTGCAGCTTTGACAGGTGAGGTTCACGTGCCCCAATCAAATGCACGGATACTAGAGCAGGCATGTGCTGACAATTTGTGCACGAAGAAAAGGGCACCATGACTTACCAATAAAAACGTGAAAAAGACCGCTATGTAGCCCCCTTTGAAGGAAACTCGAGTTGGGACCCCCTCATTGAAGCTCTAGTTAGCACATGAGCTTACGCGTTGCAAACCTGAAACCCCAAGAACCGAATAAAAACTGGCTCCAAGATCGGGGTTATCTGAGAGGTCCTCAGAACAGGGCCCACAGGCATGTACTAAGGAGTTGTCAGTCAAGAACGCCTCGGGAGAGGCTCTTTCCATGGAAGCCAGTTGAAACTTTTCTCGTACCCCGCCCCACCTGCCCTCATGCAGTGATGTGACAGTCCTTCAGAAAACGCGCATGTCTCATTTTTGGCACACGCACCAGACACACTTGTGGATACCCCGCGCCAATCGCCTTCGTTTCTAGGAACGGGCTGCAGACGGCTCGCAGGCGGCGCCTCGTCCCGACGGGCGGCGCTGGCTGGCGACGGCAGCCGCGGAGGGAGCAAACCCCCCGTGCTACCACTACGTCACCATCCCGCATCGTGCTAGTGGTATGAGACCAGATCGAGTGCCGGATATAAGGTCCTTCGCTTCGCCGGTGGCATTCCGCAGTGAATAACTCATGTGCTACAGAGGCACAGGGCGCTAATCTTTCCACAGGCAACATCGACCCCCGTACCCACGCGCCGGCGGAGTTTCGCAGCCAGTGGTTCATTTTTGGCTCTTTTATGCGGCTTTTTCAATCCGTCTTAGTGGGTGAGAAACACTTTTAGAGTGCTTGTCACGCTGAACCAGGCTGTGTCCAGCAATGAAGTGCGCGGCTTGCGTCTCAATTTTGGTAGCTCTGAGCGCTTCACTGGCGCTGTACCGCGTCGGCCGCCGCCCCCGCGACGCCGTCCTCCACGTCGGCCGCGGTCCCCACGCCGCTGACCTCTGCGTCGGCCGCCGCTCCCGCGTCGCCGACCTCCGATTCGGTCGCCGCCCCCGTGACGCCGGCCGTCGCCTCTGCTGCGGCCCCCACGCCGCCGCCGTCCACCACGTCGGCCGTCGCCCGCGTGCCGCCGTCCCCCAGGATGGCCGCCGATGCCCCTACGTCTCCCCCGCCGCCTCCCCTACTGGCGTTCCCTCCGACACCCTTGTCTACCCCCCCGTAGACAACCGTGCCGGCGCCCCGGTCGACGCCCTCACCGCCGCCTCCGCCGCCTCCCACCCCTTCCGGCGCGGACTGCATTGTCCTGCCGCGCCCCACGGCCGCGGCGGGGGCGCCAGGGCAGGCGGTGACGCCACTCTGCACTGAAACCTCCCCTGTTGAAGGCGGATCGGGTGCTGGCAGTGGCGTCGGCAGGCGCGGCCGCCCCCGAAACGACGCGCGGCTGCAGACAGGGGCGACGCCGACACTGATCGGCGACCCCACGCTCGGTCGCAGTGAGGCACTCCGGGTGCCGCCCGTGTCTGCTGCGACGGTGGGCGACGCGATCCGTGGCGGCAGCGCGGCCGCGACGGACGACGACAAAGCGGTCGCGGCGGAAGGCGGGGGCTCGGCGACCGCCCTAGCGATTTCACCTGGCTACACCGCCTACGCCCCGCCCGTGGTCGGCCCCGAGGCACGCGCGCGCCTCGCCACCCTCCCCGCGCCTCCGAAGCAGCACTACACATCGGCCGCCGCCATTGCCCCGCCGCCGCCCCCGACGTGCTCTCCTGCTCTGCCGCTGCCCACCGTCCGTGCCGTTTCCGCCGTCGACCAGCCGCCTGAGCCCCCGTACGGCGCTCAGCCGCCGCACTCGTTGACGACCGCGGCGCCCACGGGCCGCGCCGCCGTTTTCGGCGCTGTGCCACTCTTCCTCCCGGCGCCGGCCGTGCCCATCGCGAACTCTGCGGCCGCCGCCGCCAACCGTCCCCTTGCCGTCGGCCTTCTGGCGGGCCGCCCCTCCATCGGCTGCTACAAGCCCGCCGCCGACGCCCTCTTCGTCGCTCAGACGCCCTCTAAGCGCTCCCTCACGTCAGCCGCTTACTCCCAAGAGTGTACCAACACGGCCATCGCCCTTCACATGTCGACGCGCACCGGACATGCGCCGTGCCGCGCGCTGTCCAGGCCGTCCGACGGCCACCCTGGAGCCTCCCGCGGCCTTCTTACCGCGCTGCTGGCGTGCGCAGGGCCTACCGATTCCCACAGTGCTGCTGCCACCGGCGCCGACGACCCCCACGTTTCACCCTGCGGCCTTCCCAGGCCGCACTACCCGATGCCATTCGGCACCTGGTCTACGACCGGCGCTCCGCCGTCCGCCGGTGTCGAGACGACCACCGGCGCCAAGCCCACCTCAGGCACCCGCGACGACACCCCGTCCGTCGCTGCCGGCCTCACCCACGTGGATGGCACTACCGCCGGAGACAAGGCGGTCTCTCTTCTCGTGCGGCTACCCGCGGCAGTTGCCCGAGGAGACGCGGTGCAGCGGCCGGCCGACTTCATTTTGACGAGGGAAGCGGCCATCGGCGTCGTCGTAGATTGGCGCCAGGTCGTCGCAGCGCACGCAGCAGCGGCGACAGCTCGTAGCGCTTCGGTAGGAGCTGTCGGGGATCCCCGCGAAGCACGCAGGGCGGCGGATGACCTGACTGAGCTGCGCGGGGTTGCACGCACGCAGAAAACCAGCCTTGACACTGCTGTTGCGGCCTCGCAGGGACTCCTTGAGCGGCCGAACGTCAAGAACGTCACCTATCCTCAAGAAGCGAGACCGTCTCCTCGACGACGGGGGGCCTAAGAGCATACTCTCGCCAGGGGAAATCAATCATCGGGCCTCCATTGGCGACGAACAAAATGCCGACAGTAAGTGTACATGCCCAGCAAATTCTACGTAAGTGCGATGAATCACAATCTAAGTGCCAGAACAATTTGAAAGTATCTGAGGCTGTGGCAGTTGGTACTCCGTATCGTCGGGAAAGTGGGGCACATGCTGTTTTGCTGTAGTGGACCCGCAATTCTCAAATTGCCTCCAGAGCCTTCCAGTACGGGGAAAAAAGGCATGTACTAGATCATATTCGACCCCTCTTCACTGCAAAACATTTCCAATGCAATATACAAATGATATTCGCATTTTAGAGCTCGGCGCACCCTTGCGCACCCCTGCACTCTCGCATTATAAACAAGAACTGCGTTCAAGACGTGAAAGGTAGACCTCATTGGCCAACAGAACGTCACGTAGCGCGCCGAGAAGAATTCTACCGGCTGCAAACCTGCCGTCCACGTCACGCTGCCCTGATTCGTTGCGTTGCAGAAAAAATGGTGCTTTTTGTTCTGCTTCCTGGTGCTTCCTGGAGATGCCTTTCACCTCCTCCCGCGGCTCCCTGGGGCGCTCTGTGGGGCTCCCCACACCCCCTGCCCCCAGTCGCCCTCCTACCGGCTCCCCACAGCTCTTTTGGGGGCGCTTCTCGGGGCTGCCATGGACCGCCCGCCGCCCACCCCGCCGGCCTCCCCCGCCTCCTGCGCAATTTCAGCCTGCCCCCTACCTGTACGTGCAGGGGAAGGCAATGGCCAAGGACAGCAAGCGAGAAAAAAAAGCGCAATCGCACAGAAACTCAGCGTAGGAGAACCATATCAAGGAAGGAAGCACAAGCATTCAAGAAGCACCCAGTCAGTACTTGAGCATGGTATGCAGACAACCTCTTTGTCCAATAAAGCAGCAGGAATACGAAAAAAAAGGAAAGAACGAGGTCACAATGAAGAGTCGAGCAAGCCGCAAAAGCGCAAATTTGGTCAGAGGCGCTGGCGTTGGGGTCGACGACGGTGCCCGTCATGGGGATGGCCGCCACCTGGTGGGCAGCGGTGCGCGTGTTTGTGGCCCCTGCTGGCGATGAAGCCGTCGTAGTTTGGGGGGGAGGGGGAGGGGGGGAAGGGTGCGTCCCGCCAACCCACAACGCGGGGCGCGCCGCCCTGGCGATTGCCCCGCGCCCGAGTTCGGGCCTTATGTCCTTCTGTGATGCTGGAAAGGGCGTACTGGAGGCAAGGGGCGACCGTGTCGGACCGTCGACATGCATGATTGAGGAAGAAAATGAAGGCTGCCCCGGCATGCTTGACGAAACTGAGCCTGGGCAGGAGCCAGACAGGTGCGTGCTCGCAAAGCACTTTGGCCCACCAGACCGCGGCACAATAATAGACGTGTGGCCTCCTGAGCTGTGCCTTTGACGTAGTGAACGCTGATGGCTTCTGACAGTCCAGGGACATCCGTCCTAGAATGATGTGAGAAAAACTTTCTGGAGAATGCTACGGGCTCATAGATAGTGGATTCTGGTAGTTCAGGACGCCCGACCTAGATTGATAGGTGACAACCCGTCCTGACCGGCCCTGACGCGCTCCGAAACGACCTTGACAGAGCCAATTTCTTAGTGTGCGCGTCACATGTAGCCTGCTTCAGCAGGGGCTACAAGCGCACAAATCTGGCCCGGTTTGCCTGGTACACCCCACTGGGGACAGCACGAGGGACTTATAGCCCACGTTCTGAACCCCCCCGTTCGCCAGATGACTTGCGTTGGCCCCCCCCTGCTCGGCCTCAGATCCAGTTTACCTCCGAAAATTGATACCAGTACGGAAATCGGGCACTGAGTACACGAACATTGCTCTAATACGACTCATAGTACATGTCTAGTATGTGCCCCATGTTGCAGATGATCACGACATCATGTGTGAACGATGTTCTAAGCAGGGTTGTCAGCGTTTGGTTCCGTTTACAAAACATGAACGGAATTCAACCTGATTCATTTGAACGGTGGAGCGTTCTTGTTGAACCTAAGAATGCGGTGAGCGTACTTCGTACACGTGGTACTCAATATGCCACGTTTCACAGTACTTAACGGTGTGCTGCTGCAGTCGCCGAGCTCGCTGTGAGAGTGCGAACCAGACACCCGAGTCCGGGCTCAGATGTGGGGGTGAGATTGTTGCCACCAGCGTCGCAGGTGCGTCCTGTTTGTGCGACCAGCCCTCACAGCGCAGCTGTGAGTACAGTACACTGAGACTGGACACTCCCGCGTATCGTGCCCCGAGGGGCCCGGAACGAGGGAGTGTCCAGGCTCAGTGCACATCGGCGAACGATAAAGCTAACTGCACGAAAGTGGCGCCAATGAAACGCTGAATATCATGGCGCGGAAGAATAAATGCAACCAAGTCGTTTACTGTTTGGTTTGGTTCATTTCTTGAAATCGACCTGATTCATCGAACAATCTGTACATTCAGCATAAACTTACAACCCTGGTTCTATTCCAGCTGAGGCACTCGGATGTTGCACGTACTAGTCACAATGGTCAAAACCGGGTGTGTGCGGCCAAGTAAGTAAGTCATGCTGGATGACAGTCAGGTTTGGACTGTTCAATGGATGACCAATTCTTCCTGCCATGATACCTTACTCCCATCAGGCACGATCATGTCAGTCGTGTGATCCAAGCGCTCGAGCAGGCGGAGAGCTGTTGATTTCGGCCCGCGCGCTACGGCTGGCGCCAACCGCCATGAGCTGATGCATCCCCTTCGTTTCCCCCTCTGTTTCGTGCGAACGCGCGCTTTTTTGCTGTTTTGCGCATTGTGCTTGCGTGGGAAGCGCGAGCATCACGCGAGCATCGCGCGTTTCGTGCGTTCCATCGCCCCCCAGCCGTGTTTCCACCGCACGCCTACCAAGCTCCCCCGCGCGCCCAACAGTTTCGCGGAACATGCCGCCGAGGACAACGACCTGCGGCGGCAGCGACGGCGGCAGCGGCCGCCTCGGCCGGCGAGCACCTATCGAGTTTCGGGGGTGTTTTTCTCCGGACGCCTGCGTGCGGTGAGAGACGGAGGCGAGGCGCGCGCAGGAGCGCCAGCGGGGCGGCTGCACGCCGCTCCTCCGCCCTGTGAGGTACGCGAGGGGGGAACCCCTGCAACCTGCGCATGGTCCCGGAAAGTGTAACGCTACACGGCACCGCGACAGCCGACTACGAGAATGTTGGGGGGGGGGGGGGAGAGAAAATTCAGGCTGGGAGCTTAGCGGAGGGCAGCAAGGTAGGTGCGGGACTCGTGGCGGCGGCAGCAGCGGCGGCTGCTGCGGCAGCCCCGCCGACGGCAAGGAGGGGCGAACAAATGCGGTTGAAGACGGTGTAGCCGTCTTCCACCGGCGGGGGGGGCGAGGGGGGAGGGTGCCCCCGTATTGGGGGGGGAAGTCCGGGAGGTCGCAGTGAGAGAAGAGAACGGTGGCGGCGGTGGCGGTGGCGGCGGCGGGGAGGAGGGGTGCCCGTACGAGGACGAGAATAGTGCGCACTGCGGAACACATAGAGTTGGGGGCCTCGCCCGTTTTGCAGTGGTCTGCAATGCAAGTATTCCACGACGTAGCTTGTCAGATTCTCGGAGTGCAGGTAATATGGTGCTGCCACCGGCCAACCTTACTGTCATCCATGATTGTGGCATATATCCTTAATATTGGGATATTGGGCCCGGTAGCCCCCCTAACTGGTCAGTATTCAAGTTAAAGATTCAACTGACTTGTGGCTTGCCCTTTGGGAGGTTACCTCCGTCTTGTATATCTGTTCTTTCTTTTTTCGTCTCTATTTTGGTGGTTATTCGATCTTTAGGATCGCTCGGTCGATCGACCCTGCCCCTTTACCGTCGGAATATATAAGCACCATGGGACCAGGGCTCGCCGTCGTTGGCACCTCCGGATCCCCATTGGATGTTGCACGAACAAAGGTTCTCCTTCCTCGCCTCTTGGGAGATAGCGTTGGCTGTATCGTGCGTCTCCGGTCGGTCGCTACTTAATGACAAGTTAACCAACGTCATTAATACCACATTTGGTGGAGCAGCAGAAGATACTCTTGCCTGCCGCGTGCATCTGCACGCGGTGCCCGCGCAGCAGGCCCAGATCCGTCGTCAAAAGCACGCCTGTTTTCTCCTGTTCTGAGTCGCTTGGTTGGCTGTGTTCCTGTTTCAAGAAACAGAGTTCCTGTGCAAAAAGCAGACCGACCCGCCTTGACAGGCTTTCAGAGCCCATCCCATGCGAGGCCCTTGCATATTTGCGTTTGCGATAACACGAATCATGCCTTCCTCCACACATAGCGTCTGCTAGCAGAGCCATAGATGCTTCTCAATCTCTCTCTCTTGTAAGAAGGGTGAGGTGCGTACGTCTCATGCTGTGTCTCTCTTTTTACGAGTGGAGATGCATCGATGCCGGAGAACAGATGATTTTGGCGCCGTTTCTGGGAAAAGCCAGCCGTGACAGAGCCCCAGGGCGGTTGGAAGAATTTATGTTCGCCCCAGAACACGCAAAAGCAGACGTGCTCTTGACGACGAATATGGGCCCGCTGCGCCGAGAGCTGTCTCTTGTTGCCAAGTGGCACGGTGACGGGTATTGCACCCATTGGCCTGACGCGCAGGGCTCGTCTCCCGCTTGTGTGTGCCACGACGCTGGGCTTCGTGGGTGGTGATCTCCAATTGGAGTGCGGGGCCCTTCGGTTGTCACTGTGCCGGTTGAGCAATGACCCCTGGTGGTGCCGATGGGCAACGTGGCAATGGGAAGGGTAAGGGCAACTCCTTGCCTTCCGACTACGTCCCTCCGGGAGGCGTTCGTACGAACATGCGCGACGCCAACACCCTAGGTGGTTCCCTCTCGGGATCACCTGCGTTGAATGCGGCGGCCTCTGGCCAACCGCTTGACGCGGAGAGCCTTAAGGCGGAGGTGGAGACACTTCGTCTCTGTCTGACGGCCCAACAAGCGACTAACCGCTCGTTAGCGGAAGCAAACGACATCCTGATCGCAAGCGTGGAGGCTCTGCGCCAGGAGGACATCGAGTCCGATGCCCGGGCGGCAAAGTCGCGTCGCAGGACGAAGAGCAAGACTAAGGTCAAGATCGACCCCAAGAGGGGCGAGTCGTCTTCCTCTCGTCCAGAGACACTTGACCAAGCGACCGAACGTCGGGATGGAGAGCGTAAGCTTCGCAAGATGTTGCTTAAGATCCGCGAGGAGACCAAGCTGGCCCGCTCAACATCCTCAGTTGAGAACGCCAACATGGCGGCCGAGAATGAATCAAGCTGGTCCAGTGGGGCGACTTCCTCTTCGTCTTCCGACATCAAGAATCCCCGGGCTCCCCGACTTCTCCGTCGTCGAGCTCAAGCTCCAAGTCCTCGGACACGTCATCGGACGCCGCGACTCGACAATAGCGCCCGGGTCGGTACAAGAGTCGCTCCGAATCTAAGAAGTGGTTGGAGAAAGCCGATCGGCAAAAGGTCATTCGACCCTCTAACAGTCGCTTCAAGTCTCTATTGGACTATCGCACCTAATTCCTGATCCGACGTGATCTGTTTCTGCCACCCTCCCTAGTGGAGAAAACGCATAAGACGAACCGCCGCCTAGATGGCGCATTCCAAGGGCAAGAGCCATTCACGGGCACCAGCCCCCTCTGTGTATTCACCTTCTTGAAGACCATTCGGCGCGCATGTGACGCAGCCGGCTTGACGCATGGGAAATACCTTCCTCTCCTGGCCCTTAGCTTGTCAGGCGCTGAAAAAAGAGCCTTCTCGAGCGCCATGAACTCGAAATCCGGACACCGCAATTAGGCGATCCGCACCTATGGTGCCGCTATTTCCTGGTTTCTATCCAAGTTTGCCACTCACGCCGTACTGGCCTCCGCCTACCACGACATTATCACAATGCGTCAACCCGATAGTGAGTCGCCCACAGCCGTTGGGCTCCGCGTTGAGACGCAGTGTGACCGCCTAGATGGCCTCTTCCACGCCCAAGATGTGAAGGATGTATTCATCAATGGCTTGTCCGAGATTATCCAATCTCATGTCCGGGTATTGGATGGGCAGTTCCCCAAGCGCACACTGGCGGATACCATCTCCACTGCGCAGATGTATTGGGACGAGACAAACATACTTCGGCTGTCGCTTAAGCTGCCTCGTCTTCAGGCCCGTTCCAAGTTTGCTTTCGTTTTTGTGGCGCGCCTCACGCCACAGATGACGAACTTGGAAAGCCCTGCGGGAGGCCCCACAGATGCACATACGAGAAAACGGACTTATATCGGCACGTTTTTCAGATACAGTACCACTTATTCAGATGACATGACTGACGTGACGTCATCTGGAACCAGCATGGGCGGTGGAACCCGATCCGATAGGGTCGTCGTGCCAGCGCGTCGACGGCTCAACCATGACACTCTTTGCGTACCAGCAGGAGGCTTTCACCAGCACTGCTGCGGCTGCTGTGCATTTGTGACGGGGCGTACTGTCGAGACCATTGAAAATCGACTACTGAGCCACCCCCGTCACTTCTCCCGCGGTCCGTGCCCGTTATGTACGCCTTTATGAGCGCGCTGTGCGCATGCCCGAGCCTAGACCTACGGGCCTGTTAGGCGCGCTCCGCCCGGGCGAGGTGGTGGGAGCCGGCGTGGCAGTGGGAGCGGGCCAGGTGGTGGGTGCCGGTGTGGCGGTGGGAGCGGGCGATGTGGTGGGCGTGTGTGCCGTGTGCGCGACAGCGGCGCGCGGTCGACCGCCGCTCTGTCTTTCGCCGAGTCTAGTACTCAACTCTTTAACGCTGAGTATTAAGTCTCCCGGGGCTTACTAAGTCTCCTACTCGACCATACATTGGCGTACATTTTGGCGCAACCTCAGAGTCCTCGCTTCAGAAGTCGGCGCCACATGTGGCGCGGGCCACATCGTTCCACCAATGGGAGCGACGCCACATCCGATGTGGCGCGCACCGAAGCAAACTTGGAATGGGCCTCAGACGACTAAAATGGCATATGCCTCGCCTCTGCCAACCCGGAACCCCAACGTCGACCGTCCCTTTCCGGTTACCCAACCGCGTGCCCGGTCCCGTTCCCCTCCTCCGAAGGAGTCGCCTCAGGCGAGGACCGATATTTGTTACAACTGTCACAAGCCCGGTCACTTCGCTGCTCAATGCGCTAAGCCGTGTCGGCCACGTGAACGCCGCAGCCCTTTTATTTCTGTGAACTACGAAGCGGAAAATACCAAACCAACCGCTGAAAGCAATAGAAGCGAGTCCACCGACTCGAAGAACGAGTGAGCCGGGCGCCCCTTTGCGGGTTTCCCGGCGCAACATCACCAACTGGTGAAAGACGTAAGGTCACAAGGACTCTAAGCCCGGCACATCGGCACTATGAGATCGCGGCCACCATTGGCCCTTTCGAACGGGAAATTCACAGCTGTCTCCCTGTCTTGGACACTGGGGCCGGCATTAACTTGGTCCGACCTAATGTCTTACCTGCCAACTGGCAAAGTTGTGCTGAAAAGCTCGAGCGAGCACCCTTCATCAAAGATGCAAACAACAACCGCCTCATAGCAAACTATGTTATACATCTGTATATAGATGTCGAATGCGCCAAGGTCTTCGACCGATTGTTTGTCGCCGAGCACCTATCGGTGCCATGTATCCTCGGTACTGAGTTCATGGATAACCCTGTCGAAGCCATCTTCACCCGCCTGAAAAAGGTTGTGTGGCAAGACCACGTCGGTGATCTCACCAGGAACCTAAGGCGAACTCCTATCCTCGCACCCTACTTTCCGATAAGTGGGAACGGTCATGGGAGGACCAACCTGCTCAGCTAAGGGCATGTCACCACGTTCGCGTCAAAGTACGAATGGAAGACTGGGTTGTGGCAACCTGTGCCACCCCCCAGCCTCGTCACTATCTCGCCCAACATCCGCCTATGCCTGCACAAGTCAGTGGCAGTCGCCCGCGGCGTTGCGCTCGTCAAACCCGGTGAGCCATGTTTTGTTAAGGTCTGCAACTTCGGGCCAGACCAGACCATAGTTCGAAAGAACAGCATCTTCGGGTTCGCCGAACTATTCCAAGGGCCCATGTTGGCGGCCATCACAGAGGAGAAGGCAACCCAGGACACACCAGCTGGTGAGGACACATCGTTGTCCGACGACCCTGTCGAAGATGTGGACCTCAGTGAAGCACCGGAGCATTTGCACAAGCGAATCCGGGAAATGCTACGCACGCATTCTGCGATGTGGGACGGTACCCACGGTACTAGACACCCCATTGAGCACGCCATCGTCACCCCAACGGATGCCGTACCCATCCGGGCACAACCGTATCGCACGGGTCCATTCAAACGACAGATCATTGCTTTTCAAATCAACAAGATGTTGAAGCTCAAGGTTATAGAACCTAGCCATAGTGCATGGGCAAGCCCCGTCGTCATCGTACCAAAGAAGAATGGCAAAGACCGCTTCTGTGTCGATGACCGACGACTCAACAACATCACCAAGAAGGATGCCTATGCCCTTCCTCGAATGGAGGATTGTCTGGACTCCCTAGGAGATGCCAAGGTCTTCACCTCACTATACTGTACGGCCGGCTACTGGAAAGTGCCCCTACGCCCGGCCGACAGAGAGAAGACTGCGTTTACAACGCATGCAGGTATTTACCATTGGCTGTCCATGCCATTCGGCCTGACCAACGCCCCCGCTACTTTTCAGCGTGCCCTCGACATTATACTGTCTGGCCTCAGGTGGCAGCTTTGCCTCGTCTACCTAGATGATGTCATCATCTTCTCTGCATCGGCAGAGCAACACTTCAAAGACGTGGATGTGGTCTTAACGCGGTTGCGTGAAGCCGGTGTCACACTTAATCTTGAGAAGTGCACCTGGTTCTCCGACGAAGTCAAGTATCTTGGACATATTGCCCGACCGTGTCAACTCCATGTTCATAATAAGAACGTTGATTCGTTGAAACACGCTTCGTTCGCCACAAAAAAGACCCAGCTTGAAAGCTTCTTGGGGATGTGTAATGTCTATAGATGCTTCGTCAAAGACTTTGCTAAAAGAGAAAAGCCGCTCAACACGATAACCCGCTCGGAGGCCCCCCCGTACTTACCAAAGCCTACCGACGCAGCCCTCGCGGCCTTTGACGATCTACTCCAAGCGCTTCTCGCACCACCCAGCTTGGCACTGCCAAAGGCCAAAGGCCAAATGATCGTTGATGTCGACGCCTGTGCCGACCAACTCGGATGAACCTTGCTGCAAGAGCAACCTGACGGAACTAGAATCCCGGTTGGCCATTGGAGCCGTGGCCTCAGCCCTGCTGAGAAATATTACTCCACCACGGAACGCGAATGCCTCGGCGTTGTGTGGAGCGTTCTCAAGCTCAGACATTTCCTCGACGGCCATCGCTTCCTAATAAAGACCGACCACCAAGCTCTAAGCTGGATGTACAGCACCACTGACTCCAGTGGTCGCTTGATTCCCGTGGCGCCTACGGCTGTCCGAATATACATTCGACATGCAGTACAAACCCAGTGCATCACACCGCGCCCCAGACTTCTTGTCCCGAACGGAAAATGACGCCGCCGTTGAATATATCAACAATGATATCCCATGCCTTGCATGGGCCAAGACGGCCAACGGCTTTCTGACGGGGAGGTTCACGGGTACCGAAATGCCGGCCCCAGTCGAATACGACGATATCGTGGAAGCCCAACAAACCGACGCGTTTTGCGTCGAGTTGGCCAAACCGGTGGCTCGCAAAACGGCGAAAGTCTTCTTTCAAAATGAAAGCCGCGGACACTGCAGGCGGGCGCCTTAAGGAGACCAACTGGTCATCCCGGAAAGCCTACGCGAGCGTATCCTTACGCTGGAACATCACGCAACGGTGTCAGCCCACACGGGTATTAACCGGATGTACTATGCCATGCGGCGTCGGTATTACTGGCCATCTATGGTCACGGATATCTACAACACTAATACCAAGTGTACCACCTGCGCCCAAAATCAGCTGTCACTACGGCGACACACGTCCCCATTGACGCGGTTCCTAGCTACGGAACCATTGACAGACCTATCGGTCGATATCTTCGGGCCAATCCCCGCTACCAAAGCTGGTAGCCGCTTCATTCTGGTCATTACTGACCGCTTCTCCAAGCTGACCGAATGCGTCGCCTTGGGGCGCATAACAGCAATCTCCGTGGCATCAGCCATTATCGACGCCTGGGTCGCCTGTTATGGCCCACCGGACCGAATTCTATCGGATCAAGCACCGCAGTTCATGTCGAAGTTCTTCATTGCCGTAATGAAAGTGCTGGGCACCAAAACTGTGCGCACCACGACATACCACCCACAGACCAATGTTCAAGTCGAGAGGTACAATCGTACCATGGCTACGCGACTCCGACACTACATCACAGACGACCCGCGCCGATGGGATGAAATACTCCCCGTATTGACGATGGCCTATAACGGCCAACCGCACCGGTCGACAGGCATTGCGCCATTCGAGCTCTTTATTCCGAGACGAATCCCGAGTTTGTCGGTACGCGACCTCCCACCCGGGACCCCGTTGAAAAACAAGGGTACCCTCAATGATGGGGCACCCAGAGCGCGTAAGCGTGAGTTCATGGCCAAGCTAAGACAGCAAATTCCGGCCGTCGTAGAGGCCTTGCAAAAGACCCGACAACGCTATAAGCGTAACTTCGACTCGAACGTGGAAACACGTAACAAGCGTGTCCGCGTCGGTGACTACGTCTATACGACTAGCCACCAACAAAAGAACAAACTGCAAAGCAGTACCGTCGGCCCGTTCGTCGTACTCGACGCAGATGACTCTACCTACGTCATAGACGTGAACGGCGAAGAGCGAAGAGTCAATAGTGACCATGCTACTCCGACCCCACGGCCTTCGACACAGGACGAGACGCCACATCCACTACTCGATGGACACGATAAGCCTGAAAGCACGCCGCCGGTACCCGACGAATGCGTCATTGACCGCCTATTAAGTCTCTGTCGGAACAATGGCATCGACAGTGCTAAGGTCCGATGGTTTGACTATGGTCCAAAGGAGGACTCCTGGGAACACCTGGAAAACCTTCCTCGGAACCTGGTGATCCGTTTCCTCCGACGGAGGAAGCAAAAAATTGCGGGATACTCTTGGAGTATTCCCAACCCCCCGTGTCGGGGTACCCGCCGATCACCCAGGCTTAATCAAGCCGAAACTGCGTTGGTAGTGACCCCCCAACGCCCAGATCCAAAGTGGTCCCCGACCATTCTTAGAGTGTTTTCGAATTCCAACGGCAAAATTTGAATCACACTGAACTGGTTTAAGAGTAAGAAATCTACTTCAGTTCAGGAGACTTTACCGATTCGTTGGGTTCGACTGACATTTCACGAACGGACGCGTAATATCCCCCACGACCCCAGGTTGGCTCTTTGGCGTTTCGCGGAGCTTTTTAAGTGGCACGGGCCGTATACCTGCGTGTGGCCCTGCCCCCCGTCCTTACAGGGAGACGATGCGCCCCCCGCGCCTGTTACCCAAGGGGTTGGATCCGAGCCAAACGGGCTACTCTTACCCTCGGCCCATAACCTGACGACTACGGTCGAGGACCTGATGTACCAAAGTACGGAGGCGACGCTTATAGCCCCCAGATGGGAAAGTGCCCCCTGGTATAGTGACGCCAAAGCGGCCTGTGCATCGCACGACGTACTGCCTCACGCGTCAAACGACCACAATAGTACGACCACATGGGCACTTGTTGCCTTTCAATTTAACAGAAAAACCAACAGCGCTACACAAGCCAAACCCCCTCTGTACAAATGACAGAAACCCATGAGCGGGCAAGGTGTACACAACACCGCTACAGCATCACCTGCCGACGGGCATCGGCAGTAACAAGTCTAACAAAACAAGAGACACAAGTCGTACCCGCACCGCTCCTAGACCACCCCGCCTCAATTACGGGCAGGCCCCCGGTTACCACCGTCCACCGACGATCTGCGACGGCGAATATTGCGCGGAGACTCCTCCTCGTCCTCGTCGTCACGGCTGAGACGCCGGCCAAGGATGTCCCTGGCGTCGAAGCGCACAGGCGAGGGAGGCACAGCCGCCACTTGGCGAAGACGTTCGACCTCCTGGAAGAACAGAACGAGGGCCACGGCCGAGTCCGCCGCCACGCTCATGGCCCGAGCCAGTACTGGCATGGCGTCCTCAAGGACATACCCATGGGCATCTCGAACCGCCCGGCGCAACGCCTCCGTTTGGCGATGCCACGCCAAGGCCAGGGCGGCCGCCCCGACGCCACGAGGCACTCGCTGCCCGTCAATACGACGGCTAGGCCCATCGCCAAACAGTGCCACGGCCGCCTGAAAGGCCTCAGGCGAAGTCCACACTTCCTCGAGCGTTGAACGTTCGTGTCCTCCGGACGCGGCGGCAACGCGTGTTTCGTGCACTGGCGACAGCGAGCCACGACGGCTGAGAGAAGCGGCCCGACGCGAAGGTCCACCGGACGACCGCGTCCCTGGACGGAAGAAACCGCCATTGCATTGAGCCGCCGCCACTGGCGTCTCGCCATCGTCGTCCGAGCCCCCGCCGCAGGTGGGAAGCGACGAAAAGCCCAGACACGGGTAGCTCAGCATGAACCCGTACTCGGCCATCGAGTCCAAATGGACGTGCACCTGACGCGCCGCACGCGCCTGCGTGTCCTGTCGGATGACGTCCTTGACGAAGATGGTCCACGGGAAGACCTCCGTGGCCTTGTGCATCTTATGGAACGTTTCCAACATCGCCCGGCCGCCCGGCCCACTGGCCGTAAGGTGCAGGTCCAACTTGGACATGCGCCGAAGGGCCGTGGCATCGAGCCCGGCGAAGACCTTGTCCGTCATCAGGGTGTGCACCCACCGGGCCACCAAGAAGCAGAAATTCTCCTCGTTGACGATGTGCCAAGCGGCACTGAACTCGTCTACAAGCTTATGAGCCAGTTACGACAATGCGTACGGTATTTCCATCCAAACCCCGAGGTTTACGCCTCCACCAGCGGGGGTAACGTGGGAACCACCACGACACGTCGAAATTACGAGGCGTCCGGATTACACCGGAACACCAAGCGGTGGGAAGAAGCCCGCGGCTCGAGATGCGAGCCGTGTCTTGAGCATGCCGATGGGCGAGGGCAAAACTCGGCTCCCGAAACGAGGAGGTCAACGCCACGGTGCGCGCGTCTAGCTTCTCCTCCACGGCGTGTTCCGCCTCGTAAGATACCTCGATGAGCTCTTCGAGGTACTCCTCCACGCCCGCCTCCTGGGCAAAGGGAACCGACTACTCCTTGGCCATACGGCGCGACAGGAAGACGGCCTCTGGCCAAGCGCGACGCAAACGCCCGAAGTTGTTGGCAGCCACCTCAAAGGTCCCCATCTGGTGGACCGGGAACAGGAGCGCCCAAGCGTAAATACGCGTGTGAGAGTCATGGAACGGCCGTCCGTAACGGACCAACTCGTTGGCATACGCCAGGGCCTCGTACGCTTGTCGCGCCTCGCCTTGATTGCCATAATTGGCATTCCCGTGCACTTCCGCCACGACGGCGTCGTCGTGGTCGTCGGGCACCTCATTGCGGATGTCAATGAGCCTCGTCGGGGTGCCCTAACGGCCTTGTTCAATGCAAACCAACGCCACACGGCGGTTGTCGGTCGCCACGTCCACCAGGGCGTCGTCAGTCATGACGGGGACGCCGTCTCGTGTCCCAAGGAACGGCGGGCTGAAGTACATGCGCCGAAAAGGCGACGGCCCCGCCCCTTCGATGAGAGGGAGCTCGGCCGCTTGGTCCGCCGCCCCGTCGGGATCCCCCGCAGGGATGCCGCCGCCGCGGATGTCACGGCCATTATCGCCCGAAGACCCGTCCTGACGCGACCCTGAGTCACCGCTCGCCACCGACCCGGCTCTTCCAGCTGGGCTCCCCGCGCCATCGGCAGCGTTACCCGCCGCGCCGGCCGCGTCGGCCATCTGGACGTCGCTGCCGCCGCCCGCCATCTTGGCCTCGTCCTTTCCGTCGGCCCTCCGCGTCGAGCGGAAGACCTGGGCCAACGCCAGGCCCCCCCCAACCACAAGCCCACCACGCTCCCCCCTCACGACCTAGGGTCAATTGGCTAGGATACAAGCCGCGCTCCCGACTCCTCAGTAGCTATGAGCCCGACCCTGTTCCCCCGCCCCCCTTGTGCGCTAGCGCAACGACCCCCGCCCGCCGAGGGAAAGGCCATGACAGCCTCGCCTCGCGACGGACGGGGCACGGTAAACGGAGGACCCAGAGGTCAACTAGTGCGCAAGCGCAGGCCACCACAGCCTGCCCAACTGGGCTACTCGACCGGGACGCCGAATATCATGAGGGAACCGGACTGGCCCTCACCGTGCGCACCACTCCAGTACATATACCGTGTGGCGAGCCCAGAGTCCCGCCGTTTCGCCCCCGCCTGCTCCCCCTGCGGCACGCAGGCACTGAGCCCTCCCCCCCCCTGTTGGGGCCGATACGACGCCTTCACGGCCGCGGCCGCCCCCTGGGTGCCCAGAGGCTGCCCGTGCCCGCCCCCTGGCCCTCCGGCCCGCAACGGCCATTCTGAGCCGCTCGCGACCGTTCGCGCCTCCGGCTCCATCGCCCTGCCTCGCGCGAGAGTGTCAGGGGTCCCCCCGATCACCTTTGCAGGCGCCAGCCAATGCGAAGCGCCCACATCTCCGTTCGCACGTCATTACGCGACACGATGATTGGTTGCCACACGTGGCGTTCGTGGTGGCGGATTAGTCGATCTGCACCCACTCGCCGGGACGGCTCGAATCTCATTAAAGGAGTATGTAGCATATCTCCTTAATATTGGGGATATTGGGCCCGGTAGCACCTCTGACTGGTCAGTATTCAAGTGGAGGATTGAACTGACTTGTGGCTTGCCCTTTTGGAGGTCACTTCCGTCTTGTATATCTGTCCTTTCTTTTATCGTCTCTATTTTGGTGGTTATTCGATCTTTATGATCGCTCGGTCGATCGACACCGCCCCTTTACCGTCTGATAACAAAAGCACCATGGGACCGGGGCTCGCCGTCGTCGGCACCCCCAGATCCCCACCGGATGTTGTACGAACAAAGGTTCTTCTTCCTCGCCCCTTGGGCGATAGCGTTCGCTTTATCGTGCGTCGACGGTCGGTCGCTACTTACTGGTTAGTTAACCAACGTCATTAATACCACACTGGAAGCCAATGGAAGAAACCGGAGCCTTCCACTATCAGCAGTGTGATAATGCTATTTGATTGAGCAGAGGATCTCCCTGATTTCTTTCACAAGTACCTCAGACGGATTTGCCTTCGATGTCCCATCTACCAGCGACACTCGCAGCGCCATCGCTGGAGGTCCATCTTCGCCACCTCATCATCACCCGACCGCACCTGCCCCCCCCAGCCCCCCTCATCATGTACGTGCCACCTCCCGAATGCGTGGCCGATCCTGAGCCAACAGATCAAATTGGGCTTCCTGAAATTCCGATCTACCAACCAGCCATCAGCACGAACGATGTGCGTCTCCCAGTGGCCCAGATCAGGGTTTTCAGTGCAGACCTCTCGCTACATGCCTTTACAGTTCAGCACGATTTGTCGCAAGCGTTGATTGCGGTTCTAATTCGGAGAAGCTTGTCCGCGGCCACGTACTGCATGCCCCACGTCATGGAGCCCTCCCTCGATGACGCCGTCAACTTGGAGAGAAGGTAATTCCACTGTTGCATCAACGGCTGCGTGGTTTTCACTCCTACGCGTGCGCAAAAATCGGAGTGCGACGCTCGCGGAGTCCCGCGCTTCAAAGCCAACGGCAAGACTTGCAAAAAGGTTACATACTGGTGCTTGACATCTTGGTTTGCTCATCTTTTCGGCGAACACCGTAGTTGGGAAGTCAATGCTAGAGAACATGGCTGCGTCTCGCAAAGCTGTGGACGAAGTGGCAGACGGCCTCCGAAAATACGGCGACAGCGCGAACTTCCGTCACTACCGCGACGTAGGGCTGCAGAACCACAGCCCTTTCGTGCCACTAAATTTGTGGAACCGAAGACCTCCATCTGTTTCGTAAAAGCGGGTTTGAGGGGTGGCCAGTCACGGCCACTCCCCTTATTTTGAGTCCGGGACAACGGAAGCGCACGAAGTATCAGCTATTGCTGGTCGTATCTCATGGGCCAAGACAACCTGTCGACGTCGAATCGTCTATACATCCCATCTCGGCGGAGTTATTCAAGTTATCCAACGGTCTTCCAGGCCTTGTCGTAGCCAACTCGCCGACGCCAGTCGTTTTAAGAGCAGGATTTCATTACTTTATAACAGATCAGCCGGGTGGAGACAAGCTGTATCGAACGACAGGAGCAATCAGCCACGTTTACAGACGGTTTCGTATGTTCCAGGGGTTCTTCGTTCGTGCAAGGAGCCATGTATACTTCCCGCCTAAAGATCAAAGTGGAAAGGCCTTGTTCACAGTACATGACTGCATTGCACCACGACTCAGGTCCTCAAGTATCGCCGCAAGTGCGGCTGAAGAAGAGGACCCATGCGCAGAAGGCAGGTTGGTCGTGCACCAGACGAGGCTGCAGCAGAAGGATGGGGTGCAGGGCTACTCCCTGTTCTTCGCGCCCAGCCCAGCGATGCGCACCGCCTACCCGCACCTGAAACACCTATGGACAATGGGTCCTACCGCCGCACCATACGATACTATGCACTTGTACTCCTGAACGTCGTGCCACACCTGTTGAAGCTGTTCGCTGGAATCTAAATGGTGGAAAACAGAAAGAACGAGTACTACCAAAGACGACGGTGGCTCTTGTTGGCCAGGAGCTGCCGGAGGGGCGCCGGACGGAGCCCCTTGACCAAGCGAGAGTTCTAAAAACATAAAGGAAACCAGGAAATCTCTTGGCGCGCTGGGGTCACCGGCCTGCACGGGCTGCATTGGACGCCATTTCAGGCCCTACAGGCCTGTTGGCATGTTTTCGTAACGTGCCAGCCGACCGTGCCAGATTTTCACCCAATCACAGAAGAAAGACTCCACTATTCCAGTTCGCCGAAGCTGGGTACAGGCCGGTTTCGCTCCGTGGCGGTAGTGACAGACTTTGAAGGCGTTCCAGGTGGCCTCAGAAAAGCCACAGTGGCGACAGTGGGGGTGTAGCCTCAATGAAAGGGCCGCCAAGAGGGACGGGCGCTGGGAGAAGTTCGCCTTTGCCGGCGGCAGGGAACCTGGTCACCGTCAGGCAAGTAGCAGAACCACTGGAGCCAGTGTCGATAGATGGATTTTGAGCAGGCACTTGGCTGCATACTTGAAAGAGAAGGACACGTGACATCAAGTACAACAACAGAAGTAAACTCTACTACACAGCAAATCCATGCACCTCACCCCGGTGCACATTAACGCAGCACCGCCCAGTCTTGGGACCACAAAAGAAAAGGTCCACGCCGGTGCCGTCGCGGCAAGCAGAGCACACAAGCGTTGTCCGACCGCTCTTGCACACTCGGAAGTTGCGCTGCGCGCGGTGGTCAACATTTTCCTTCAGACGCATAAGCGTCGGCGTAAGGTGGACACCGACACCGAAACTCCCCAGCGTCTCCTCCTTGAAGCGAGCCACCGCGTCAGAAACCACGCGCTCCCGCAGACCAACGGTGTTGTAGGTGCTGTGGATCATCTGCACTGCAAGGTCTTCGAAGAACTAGTTCTGGTCAGTGCCGCCGACGCCCCACGGGCGCCTGCGCAAAGCAACCAGGCGTCCAAGAAACACATGCGCGACAGCGAAACGTTGGCACACAGGGACCAGTGGTGGGTGCAGAGCCTTTTCTCCAGCCTCAAGTGATCCTGCCGACAGGGGTTGTTGTGGTCTATTTGCGCGCAAAACTTGTATTCCGTCCCCACCACCAGAGGCAGTGGCAGGGTCAATGCGACGCGCTCAGCGTGGTCACCCACCTGGCGCCATCGCACGCGGTCCTGTGGGGGGAACCCCCTGTCCGGGGTGACACGGCCCCCGGCCTGAGCCGGGGACGGATCAAGACCACTCCCGTCAAACCTCCCTAGGGAGGTAGCGTGGGCCACCCCCGCTGGGCGCCTGTCCAGGCAGCCCGAGGTTCACACACGAAACAACCCCTCTGGAGGGGCGCGGGGTGATGAGCACCCGATCGGGCCCCCCTGTAGGGGTCTGACACGGCCGAGGCAGACACGCGTCTTCCCGAATCCGGGCGCTCTGGAGGGACCGGGAAGCTTGTGGAAGCTTCCACAATCGGAGCATAAGCCAGACCGAGATCTGAATCCGACCAGGGATAGAATCCCACCGGAATTCTATCCGAGAAAATTAAAACATCTTGGGACAAGTCCCGAGGTACTGATTTTGAGTAAATCCTGAGATCTAGGCAGTCTTGGTGACTTTCCTGGTTCTGCCCGAGACGGGCGGGGAGTCTCTTCCAGTGGAATGGTAATCGAGAATGCTGGGCAGGGGCCACTAGTGTCTATTCCCCTGAGAGGATCAATTGATCCTTTAAGGATCAATGGATCCCCTTTTTCAAGTACTCATAGCTCCGTTTGGCGTCAGTTCTAGTCAATTCTAACTCCAAAAACGGAATCAGCGGTGCCTGTTTACCCATTGGAACACTTGGGAGTCCAAGAAAACGCGGGGTGTTCATGCTAGAGTCGTTTGAACGCAGACGTCCTGCGCCCTCTGTACCATCCT
>ENA-ORXR01001763-ORXR01001763.1-marine-metagenome-genome-assembly--contig:-NODE-1763-length-22067-cov-8.839472_pt1 | contig 22067 bp, 23 predicted proteins | sample MGYA00237866_ERZ511479 | MGnify/ENA metagenome assembly ERZ511479 | reverse complement strand
AATTTTTATTTTTGTATATTTAGAAATTAAAAGATAAATAGAAAAAATAAAAATTCGGCTCGTGTTAAATCCGAAAAATTAGCGTCTATTTGCACGCTACGTTTCATATACGGAGACGTTGCCCACAATTATGAGAAAAATCCTGCTGACATTTATAATCTTGATTTCATTGACTGCTTGTGAATCGAAAAAAAGCAACTCAATTGAAAAAAATGTTGCAGAATCGAAACAAACAACATCTGATTTAGATACTCAAAAACCTGAATTGACTGAAAGTGAAAAAGAAGAAATTTTAAGAAAGAAAATTAATACTCAATATCTCGCTGAATTATCAAAATGTTCGCAAAATATTAGCGCAGTTACTGACTTTAATGGCAAAACGGAATTTTGGAGAATTTGCGAAACTGACAATGGAAAGAGAATAATACAAATTGACTCGCACGAAGAAACTGCTCTTTATGGAGAAGTTTATTATGAACAAAACGGAGAACTGATTTATGCGGAGGAATCAATAAAATATATGCCAATTAATCATTACGTTTTACAACCTTGGACTTGCCAATTTTATGCAGAAAAAGGGAAGCTAATTTCGTTAATGTCTTTAGGACACGGAAAAACAGAAGATGACGAATGGAATCCTGAAATAATATTTGAAATGTATAAAAAGCGAATATCGGAATTAAAAAAAATAGCGGAAGAATAAAAACTGTGGGCAACACCGTATAAAATTAATGGCTAGTTCTCGCCTACTTACGAAAATCCTCGCGGATTTTCTATCTGGTATTTATTTGCTAAATTAGGTGCTTAAACACGCCACTAATCTTATACATAACCGTTGTAAAGCATTTGGTTAGAGCATTTTACTTGAGCGATTTGATATATAAAGATAAAAAATAGCACTTAAAAATAGAATGCGCGATCTGAATATCTGACCTAAGTAAAATGTAAACTATGGTACAGCTGACCATTGAGCAATATAGTCAATTGCGTCTGATTTTTATTTGTAAATAAAGCAGAACCTCTGAGCACAATAGCTGAATAAATAACATAGCAACTGAACCAGGGTTTTACGGAATCTGAAAAGCGCACAAAATAGAGTTTCGAGCAGATTAAATAAAAAAGATTAGCAAATTGTACGTTAAGAATAAACGCTTTACAACAAAATATATAGTTTATTGCTTGTAGTCGCGTACTTGCAAAAATCCTGCGGATTTTAGGGCCGTGAATTATTTGCTATATTTGGGATGAAACACGCAACAAACCATATACAAACGTTGCCCACAATATGAAAAACCAATCTGAACGAAATAAAAATGGATAAAAAAGAACGAATACACGAAGAAGCTGACAAAATATTCAACGGACAAAAAGACAATTATTCCGTTACTGAAATGGTAATCCTTGTACAATCGCAATATTATAACATAGAAGATTTTTTCACTTATGGAGCGAATTTAAAAAGCGATGACATTAATGAACATATTGCAGTTTCGGAACGAATTTTTTCAATTTGTAATTCTTTCCAAAATAATCTAAAATTGATACCAGACATTTTTGGTTGGGAAGATTCTGAAAATCAGAAAGCGAGAGTTGAAGGTATAAAGTCAGAAATTACCCAAAGCCTTGAATTGCAAAGAGCTTCTAAAGAATTTCAAGATTCGCCATCCCACATAACTGCACAAAAATTACAAAATATCACGAACAGAATACAAGGCGAATCGTGAGAATGGAAAGTACACAAGATATAGATATTATTAAAAATCAACTGATTAAATCTTGCGTTGAATATGATGTCAAAACTTTTATTCCATTTCTATTGTCTAAAAATGTTTTGACGGGAATGCCAAACAAAGTTAGATTTTACAGATTTCTAAAAAGAATGCTGATTTGCACAAAAGAAAACTCAAAAGGACAGCTTGTTGCAAGAATAGAAAACCAAGAACAAAATATCAATCGAAAAAAATACTACCTGAATTTCTATGACACAATTCATAAATATTCTCGCTTAACAATCGAAATTGAAGAAACGGAAAATAGTATTTATCTCGACACATTACCTTTTTAAAACCACCAAAAATGATTACACAACAAGTATCCAAATTAAGTTCATTATACCATACAATTTTAGCAAAACAAGGAAATCAAGCAGTAATGCAAAATATGCAACAAGCTACAGAGGATTTTATGGTTAGTACAAATAATGAATTGCAAAGAGATTTAGATGAATTGACTTTTCAAGAAAGTTCGGAATTAGGAAAAATGATTGCAGGTTATGCTTTTACTCTCGAAACTCTAAGAGCAATGGAAAAAGGACAAAGCAACAATGAAAGTATTATTCAGTCACTAAATCATATCAATATTTCATATAAATTTTACGAAAATAAATACATTCAAGAATTAGATTATAGAAATAAACAACAAAGAGAAGATTACATAAATTCTATTCTTTTACCTTTAATGATGTTAATCGACTTTTTAAAAAAACAATAAAATCAGAATATTAATTGACATCGGAAAAGCTACTTGTGGAAAAATACTGTGGGCAACAATGTATATAAAACATAGCTATTATAGGCTTTACCAAAGGTTTTTGTGTATTTACGAAGACCGCCAAATTTTTAAATTTGGCTTTTTGAGAAAATTAAGATAAAAAGAAAAATTTAAAAATTCGGCTCGTGTATAATCCGAAAAGTTAGCGTCTATTTACACGCTACGTTTCATATACGGAGACGTTGTGCAACATTATGAAAAAGACAATGACCTTAGATGAACTACTTGCTTTAACAGAGAATATTAAAGTCGAAATCTCTGAATTACAATGGCACGAAGATGATGTAAGACATAGTTTTTTTGGTCTATATTATTCTGGTATTTATGATTTTTATATTGGTAAAACAACTTTTAGATTAGCTGAATATCTAGGTCAAGGTAAAGTTGCTTTTACTGGAGATATTTATGATTTTAATCCTCACGCAAAACGTCTTTACGAAATTCAAGGACATCCAATGTTATCAGCTGGATTCCATAATGATTTGAATCGGAATGTCACATTTGGAACTTGGACTGCATTTGAGTTTTCAATATCTTTAATATTTGACTATTTGGTTACTGACCACGAGTATGAATCGATTATAAAAAAATTAAATGCGAAACTTGTAAAAGCCATTTCATCGCTTGAAGAAAGTAGTAAGACCTTAATTTTAGACATATTAAAGAAATCATCTTTCGTACCTCTTTTTAGGAAACTGAATTTCATTGTAAAAAGAATAGCAAACTGCTATCCTGACTCGTTAAAAGAAGACAGGGAATTTGTCGAATTTGTTGGAAAATTACGTAATTGTATGATTCACTCTAACGGATATTATCGAGGTAATTATTTTAAATATGAATTTGGAGAGACTATTTTTGAACTTGAGGATAAACAAATATTTAGCCAAATTGGAACTAATCAATTTGTGTATCTTGAAATAGCAATTAAATTAAAAGATATTTTTAGGAGAATTTGTAATTGCACAAATGATATTGAGAATATTCCTTATCCAGAAGATGGACAAAATATTGCAAAAACTTAAAAAAAATATCAACGCAAATGACAAATCCAAATAATAATCCTAATCCTAAAAAACTTACACCAAAGGAAAGATATGAGTTCTTGATAAATGCAAGAAATTTTCACTACGATAATTTCAACAAGTGGATGACATACTTTTATGTTGCTATTGGTGCTTTATTTGTTGGTTACTATACAATTGCTTCATCAGAAGATTTATACAATGAGAAAATAATATTAATTGTTCTCGGATACATTACATCTCTTTTTTGGTATTGGTCAAGTAAAGGATATTATTTTTGGAACATCAATTTTATTACCTTAGTAAATGACTGCGAAACAAGCACGTTAAAACTCAAAAAAAAGAAACGAGTCTATTCTGTATTTGCTAACAAAAAAACTCAAAATAATTATCTGAACCCAATTAGCGGAGCAAATATTTCAACATCAAAAATTGCAATTTTGTTTTCATTCATAATTTCAATTGTTTGGGGAATATTACTTTTAGAGAAAATAAAAGAAATAGAAATCCATTTTTTTTGTGAATTTTTAGTTTCTTTATTTTTTACTTTATTATTAAGTTATGTAATCCCAAAATTTTTATTGAAAAGTAAAATTGACCATTTCCCTGATTTAGAGATTAATCAAACCAGATAAAAACTTAATAAGAAAACACGAATAGAATGGATTTAAGAAAAATTGCAAGAAATCTTGAGAGAGAAAGATGTTCAAAACACAATGAAAAACCAAAAGCAACACCGAAAAGAGATTCTATAGATATATCTTGTTGTTGTGAAGAATTTAGAACAAAGCTGACTAATAAAATGTCATCTGAAATTAAGAAAGAAGTTGAAAACGATTTAAAGAAAGCGTTCAAAGGCTTCGGGAAATAACGTTGCACAACAATGTATATAAAACATAGCTAATATAGGCTTTCCGAAAGATTTTTGTGTATTTACGAAGAACGCCAAATTTTTAAATTTGGCTTTTAGAAAAATAAAGTTAAAAAGAAAAATTTAAAAATTCGGCTCGTGTATAATCCGAAACGATAGCGTTTTTTTACACGCTACATTTCATATACGGAGACGTTGCCAGTAATGCGGAAAAACAGAAACCTATGAAACCAATAACATTCGAATTTTTAGAGAAACCATCGGAAAGTGAGTTTGACTATTCCGTTATCGAGTATGATAATGAATTGAATTTAAGTGTAGATAGAACTACAAAATTACCTGCAATTGATTCTCTGAATATGGAAACAGAAACATTTACAAAAACTGGTGGAGAAGCATCTGACTCTGATGCTGATTTTCGAATGGATACTGCCACTCGAACATATACTGAAATGGAAGCTACAGATAGCGATGCAAACATTCATAGTTTAATTCAACTTATGGGAACATCGACACTTACTGAATCTTCTGAAGCTGTGGATTCTGATGAAGATATCAAATGATTCTAATTATTACACATAAACAAGACTATACAGTCGATTTTGTAGTTAATAAATTAAACAAAAAAGGAATCCAATACAAAAGGCTTAATTGCGAAGATTTAATAAACAAAAATTATAGCTTTAATTTCAATAATGATTTTTCTTTCTCTTTTGATGGAATAAATAACTTCCAATCTGTCTGGTTTAGACGAACTAAATTTCCAGAAATAAAGGACTTAAAACAAGAAGAAAGACATTATATCCTTACCGAATATGATTCTCTTCTTAAGAATATTTTTGCAACCGTAGATGCAAATTGGTTAAGCGAACCTAAATTTGTTTACAACGCTGAAAACAAAGCTCTTCAGCTAAAAGTTGCAAAAAAAATTGGTTTTAAAATTCCTCAAACAATTATAACCAACGAAAAAGAAAAAATCACAGAATTTCATATTAAAAACAACAAAGACATTATTATTAAACCATTAGCTCATACAAGAATTAATTACAATAATGATGTTGCTTTTATTTTCACTAATTCAGTAAGCCAAAAACTTATAGATTCAATTGATAGTTTTGATATCAATCCCTGTATATTTCAAGAAAATATTAAGAAAGAATACGAAATTCGTGTAACAGTAATAGACAAAAAAGTTTTTGCATCTTCTGTTTATTCACAATCGAATGAAAACACAAAAAATGATTGGAGAAAAGAAAAGCTTGAATTTAATATCGTTGAAATCCCAAAAGATATTTCAGACAAATGCGTTACACTTTTACAAGAGTTAAATCTTAAATTTGGTGCAATCGACTTAATCAAAACACCAAAAGATGAATATGTGTTTTTAGAAATAAATCCGAACGGACAATGGGCTTGGATTGAAATGCAAACTGGACAAGAAATGTCCGATGAAATAATCAAATTTTTAGAAAATGACAAAACTTAAATTACTATTTCAGTCATTTGGACTTTTCAAAAAATTGGAGTTCCAAAAGCCATATAATTACGACATAAACGATTATACTAATTCGAAAGAAAAAAAATTAGAATTACATAAAGTATATCTTAAAGAAATTGAAAATGAAGAAAACAACAGATTAAATGTAATTGAAAATAAAACTTCACAATTAATCGCTCAAACTGGACTGATATTCTCTTTGTTAAGTTTATTTATTCCATTCATTATTGACAAGGTTTTAGATTTCAATCTTTACCTCAAAATTCTATTTATAGTTGTTTTGGCTCTTGCCTATTTATTCTATATTCTTACAATTAATAATGCGCTGAAAAATTTTAATGTTAAAAACTTCAATTATGGTAAGAATTCACCAAATTCAGTTTTAAGTAAACAAGATGTAAGTGTCAAGAAGTTTCTAAAAATGGAGATTAAAGACTCTCTTTTTACTATCAATAATAACATTGCCATTAACAATGTAAAAGCTACAAATCTTATAACAGCTTATAATTCATTTAGGTTTGGAAATATATTCACATCAATATTAGTTGTTTTTTTATGTGCTTCATTATTATTCATTAGTTCAAAAACAGAAGAAATTAAAATAGAAAATCCAATTGAAATAAAACAATTTAAAGAGTATATTGAGACATTAAAAGAACAGAACTTGATTTTAAAAGAGCAGTTAGAAACAGAAAAAAAAGACACTATTGCGAAAAGCACTACTGGCAACAATGTATATAAAAAATAGCGCAAGTCATTGCTAAAACGATGGTTTGGGCATTTTTGGAAAGTCGCCAAATTTTTAAATTTGACAAATTTCCAAAAACAAAACAATTAGTAAAATTTAAAAATTCGGCTTGTGTATAACCCGAAAAGTAACAGCTTATTTTCAGCGCTACTTTTCATATACGTTAACGTTGCCAGTAATATGAGAAAAACGAATATCTTACTAAAATTATTAATTATTACTTTGACTTTTACATCTTGTAATAGTCAAGTTAATCATATTGAAATCGATGAAATTGCACAGATTGACATATTTGAGAATTATGCAGACAATGTAAAATTGAGCAAGGATATTGTAAATCAAAATTGGAATGAATTTTTAAAAACAAAAATTAGCGGATTTGAACCAAAAGACACTAAAGATTTAAAATTCTTTACGAATACAAGACCGCAGGAAAAAAAGCTAATAATCCAATTTAGATATCCGAAATTGAATAAACCGAAGAACTTGGAGGAAATCCGAAAAGTAACAGTAGAACAGATTGAGGAACTAAAAAAGCAACAAAAAAAGAATGAGAAATTAATTCTTCAATCTACCGAGAAAGTAGAGAAATTTATTGAATTGTTAGACAAGAAGGATTACTCTGGTTGTTATAATATGTTACACTCGAAGATAAAAGAAAATTCCACACTTGAACAATTTGTAAACTTCATCGAAATACAAAAAATTGGATTTTCTAGTGAACAACGTGAGTATTTCAATAAATCACTGATTAAGTTTAACGATAGTTCTGAAGAATTGACAGACATAATTGAATATCATTATTGGCAAAAAGACAATCACGAAAAATATGAATCTTTCAATTTTCAGAATATAGATGGAAAAATGGAACTTGTCGGATATAAAATATATTAAATACTACTGGCAACACCGTGTTATCTAAATAAACTCTTGTAAGCACTATATTTATTGATAATAATTTAGGTAAAACAAAAAAGGTACAACATAGGTACAACTTTTTGAACCTTATATTATACCTTTGTATAAATGGTATTAAAAACAAGAAACCGCTCCTTTTGGGAACGGTTTCTCTACTTCTATTTAGTAGTTTTTAACTTGCCGTACCAGAGCCTAAATAGATACTATTTGATACATCACTACCATCTGCCGAAACAAACGCCATAAATAGCTCTATTGTGTCCCCTGCATAAGTGTTTGGTATTGTTACTGTCTGTGCTCCAGCTGTTCTAATTGCTCCATCAAGAATATAAATAGATTCTTTCTTCGATGGATTATAAACTAACACCATTGCTTTATCTGTTGCATTTGCATTTCCTTCCGCTGAGTTATCTCCCCAACTAAAATCAACTTGACCTGCATTTGTTAGGTCTGTAACGCCATTTAAGACACCTGAGAGGCTTCCTCTACTCAATAATGCGTTATTGTAGTCAACCGTAAAATTGGGTGCTGTACCGACTACTGCATTATTCAACAAATAAGACATAGCAGAATTAAATTCTGTTTTCTTAACTGCAAAACTCTTGTAACCGACTTTTAAAAACTCTTTATTTGGTTGAAGAAACTCCAACACACTTGAAAATTTGTTTCTTTGATTTACTTGCCCTTCCGTTCTTGGATTCGCAACACTTGAAGGCTTGATTCTGATGTAATCAATACCTTTCCAATTACCACCGATAATGTTTCCTACTTTACCAGATAGTCCTCCTAATATTCCTTGTGAGATTTTGCCCATAACATATATAAATTTAATAATTACTTATTCGGATTTGGTACGGACTTAACTCGGACTAAACAATACTTTTGTTTTGACCCTTAAGCAAATATAAAATCTTCTGCAAGGATTTAAACCCTTTTGGTTGCGTTTGCATTGGCTTACACCTTTTTACTTTGCCCTTATATATTTTTAAAAGAAAAAATGAAAAAAAAGAAAGCAATATAGAATTGTGGCGTGGATAATGACGACAAGGTTTTTGGGTAAAAGTTTTTCTTAGCAAAATGTATCAAACTGTTAACCAAATTTTATAAGAAAAAGTTTTATCCAAAACCCGCAGGGCTTGACCTTTTCGGTATTTAGCGTTGGCTGAAGGAAGCCACATATCTTTGATTTCTTTTTTATTATTTTTTACTATCTCGATGTTAATATAAAATCAAAAAAACTGTCTATGTTATTCAGCTTTTCTGGGGAATTAACACTTAAAAAAATAGGTCTATAACGAATTAAGCGTTGGATGGTGCGTTTGTATGTGTAGCGTATTAAAAAGTTTTATGATAATACAGCTTTTAATTAAGCTACTCATACAGGACTTTTAGACAATAGCTTATTGCTTTTTTTGAGGTACGATAAAAAGTAATGTGCTATGACGTATAACTAAAATGCAACAGCCTATTTTTATATATCCTATTTCTTGGGTGGTGGGGAAAAGTGGGCTTTTAATGTACTTAACGAAATGAGACAAACAAAGACTTGAGCTAAGGAATACTTGAACTTAGTGATGGTTTTGTGCAGTACGAATGAGATAAGTGCATTAATTAATATACTTATCCATTAAATTACCATACTTAAAAGACTTTAATTCTACTAATTTATTCGTTACAGCGTTATAATGTACTTCTACAAAAAATTTATTAATAGCATATAAATTTAGCTTTATATCTTTTATTACTACGGTTTCTAAATAAACACCTTCTTGCCATAAAAAAGTGTACTGCTCATCTGTTGAAAGACTATTAAATTCGTACAACGTCATTATTAGATTTAAATAAAATATTTACTTGTTTTTTTGTTAGTGATGGTGAAATATAATATGCTTCTAAGTCATTATTTTGATACAATAAAAAAGATATTTTGTTTTTTGAATATAGAATAATAATGTGGTCGTTTTCAAACTGTAACATAAAACCATCTTTTGGTTTTACCTTAAATGCATCCAATGAATATTTATGCAAAGCATAATATGAATCTGCTGTATGCTTAAATTCAAAACCTACTGTTTTATTATCAGAATTGATTGCATTGAATGATAACGATACTAACTCACTATTAGTTTCTAAACAAACGGTTTGCTTATTTGAGCTGGCACATTGTTTATTCTGACTAAATAAATTAGTACTATATAGAATTAAAAGTATGAGTAATATTAATTGTTTCATCTGTAGCAATATAGTAATTATTGAAATAACAATTATCGTTATGATGTTCGGATGTGAGCGTTGGATGAGCGGATATTTTACATAATAGCAGTTATAGGTACGAAAATATAATAACACGCCGTAGGCAACCATTGAAAGGATTTTTGCTACTATAACTTCTATTATGTAACATAGCTTTGGGTTGTTTTTATGGCGCTGTAATTGTTTGAGCTTTGGCAATAGCTCTTTGCTTTTTTTAGGTACGACGAAAAAGGAATGTGCTATTAATGTTGTGGCTACAATTACCGTGACTTAAAAACAACAGTGCGTTGGCGAGCGGAACACAATAAAAAACAGAGGATTTTGAGGTACGAAAAAACTGGGTTTTATTGTGTGGGGACTTATTAAGCCCAAATATCTCTTTAAAAATATGGCATAAAAAAACCCCAGATAGTATCTGAGGTTATCTATTATTTTTGAGTAAACTACTAATGCTATTGATTAGTTGTACAATTTTAATCTATTGTTGCAAGATAGTCTGAAAACTTAATTATTGACTGAGCATCTTGAAAATTCTTAGTAACGCTTGGTAATGAATTAGTATTTATAATAGTATAAGGATAATCTGCATTGTCCTGCTCCATTAAAATATCATATAATTTATGATATGATGACTTTGAACCTTTATATGGGTCAATTACTAAATAGTGTTGATTATTATCACTATCCAAATCATTCTCTTTACTAAATAAATCTATTCTATAATTTAAACTTTCTAAATCAGAAATATCTCTTCTAAAACTATCAAGTGGCTTTTCTGAATTAAGGTCTATTGACTTTAAACTATAAACACTTCCATTTACTCCTATACCATCTAAAGTATAATCAAAAAATAAATTTGGTATTTGTTCTTTCTTTACCTTATAATCTAAATCTATAATATTAGTTAAAGGCTTATAGAAAACCTTTTTAATTGTATTATTAAAAGACCTATCTATAATCGCTTTTTTAGTCTCTTTTAAATTAAGTTCTATATATTTCTGAAAGAAACTACTAAACTTATTATTGTCAAATTCTAAATTAATAACAGAAGGCTTGTCAAATTGAAGGAAACCATTGTTATAAATAGAAAGCCTATTAAGATATTCTAAATTTACATTTACTTCTCTTGAAAATAATGATACCTCTTCTTTTAATTGTAAATCAATAAAATTTGAAATCTTATGAATAGTGTATTCAAGTAAGTTTGAATTATTACTATTAATCTTGTGGGTAATACTAATTTTTTCTTTAGAAAATTTATAAAACACTTTTCCACCAGATATTACTATCATTCCAATAGCTAAGTTCTCCTTACTTAAAGGATTATTAACAAAACGTATTATGCTGTAATAAGATTTCATCTTAAATATTCAAGTGTATTTTAGACACTATTAAATTTCTCTCTTTGTTGCTTAATATTTCTACTACTTTATTTTTCCCCTTTTTACTTAACCCAAATGTGTTAGGTATTTGGTCAAAAACAAAGTCTAAATTATTGATTACATTATCAAAATCTGCTAAGATTTCATCGTGAAAGTTAGCCATAAATTTCGAGTCTGCAAAACTAAGGATACTTTTTGACATAGGCGTCCTTAATATTGACTTTGGATGCGGATTAGCCATTAATGCTAATCTAAGCGCCTTATAATTACGTTGATATGCAAATGCTTGCGTGTGGTCTATTGGTAAAAATTCAAATTTACCATCGATAGTTTCCTTTACTAAAATGTTAGGATTACTACCTCTTCTATCCATATTACCTATCCAATAATCAAAAATACCTATCTTTAAAAAATTTGTAGGATTCTTATATTTATTAAAATCATATTTATTCTTTAAAACTGTATTATACACCTCAACCTCAGTAGTTGACTCTTCAAATAGTGAGCCAAAAAATATAACGTTATCGAAGTCCAGATTATTATATCGGGCATCAAAAGACTTATTTTCTCTTTTAAAATTCTCAAAAACTTCCTGAGGTATTTTTATTAAAGCAGGTTTTGCTGTTTTAACATTCATCAACTCTAAAGCATAGACACATAAAATTTCATTAATTAAATCTTCAAAAGGCGGATGTGTTCTAAATACAGTTTTAACATAATACAACTCTGCATCTTCACACATTACAAAGAATGGAACACTATTAGTGCCCACTTGCTCTCTTATTTGTACTGCTGTTTTATGAGTAATTTCTTCCAAATGTTATACTTCGTAAATTTATATCAAAGGTATTATTTATTCAATTAAATCTAATCTGAACTAATCTTTTATAATTTTATTGAAGTGAATATCTAATTATCCACTCCATTAATAAAAGTTTTAATAAAGTCTTTTATCTTTTCCGTTATTCTATTGCTTATTGTTTCTCGTTGCAAAACACTTGGTTGTTTTTCTAATGCTTCTATAACTTCATCTTCTGTTGCCATTCTTCCTGTGAAAAGAAAATCATTTATAATATCCTCTACCTTATCTTTTTTTAATGCTTCTGTTGTACTTAAATCTTGTAAAGCCTTCTTAGTTTCTACTTGCCAATATTTTTTAAATACATCTTCTACATCATCACCATCATTAATTTTAGGTAAATTATTCTGAATAAACTTTTCTATTAATACACGTTTACTTCTTAATTCAGATTCTCCAGCAATTAAATCTATAATCTGTTTTTTCTGTTTTGCCTGGTCTTTTGGTTTAGCATCTTTTAATTGTGCTAATAGCTTCATTATATAGGCTACATTAATTTCATCACGATGTATTAACTCTAATTCAAAATCAATTTCATCTAAAATAGAAACCGATTCTTTTTGATTATTAGTTTTGATTTTATCATAAAGGTCTAAGTACTTGCTTGTATAGTCTGCAAATTCTTGGTCTTTCATATAAGTATCATCAAATGTAAATTCGATAAATGATGATAGTATATTTTTTAATCGCATTATTTCTCTAAATGCTTTCGCAAATTCTAATTCATCTTCTTCTGTAACTAAATCATTAACACTATCTACAGTTGGCGCAATACCCATTAATACCTTATACGCTTCATTAAACTTCTTTACTTGTTCTTCATAAGGTGCTATTATTATAGTTTCTTGTGCATTTTTATCTGAAAACAATGCAATAGCATCATCTGTGTTTTGCTTTAGATTACGAAATGCTAAAATGTTACCTTGTGATTTCTTTTCGTTTAAGATTCTATTAGTACGTGAGTATGCTTGTATTAAACCGTGATAGTTTAAATTTTTATCTACATACAGCGTATTTAAAGACTTACTATCAAAGCCTGTTAGAAACATATTAACTACTAATAATATATCAATCTGCTTATTCTTAACACGTTTAGAAACGTCTTTTTTGTAGTTTAGAAATGCATTACCATCTTTGGTAGAGTGTTTAGAACCAAATTGTTTATTATAATCTGCTATAAACTCGTCTAATTTATCTCTTGAATGTTTGTTTACAGGTTTATCATCACTTACGTCTTCTTCTTGTATTTGACCATCTGCATCTTTATCTGGCTCATTTACATTATAAGAAAAGATAGTAGCAATATTTAAACGATGTTCTCCAGCTTCTTTTTTAGCTTTTAATAGCTCATAATATTTTATTAGAATATCTACACTACTTACACAAAATATAGCTGTAAATGTTCTGTGGTGTGTTTTACGGTTGTGATTTGCTATTATGTAGTTGGCAATGGTATTTAAATAAACATCACTCTCATATACTTCTTGCTTATTTATATCTTCTACTTTAGTATCATCTACACCTTCTTTTGATTTGAAAACATTGTAATACTCTATTGAGAACTTTAATACATTTTCATCACGTATAGCATCTGTAATAACATATTGATGCAAACACTCGTGAAATAGATTAGCAGTAGTTTGCTTTATACTCTTTTTACTTATTGCATTTTTTACAAATATTGGTGTTCCGGTAAAACCAAATAATTGATGATTGGTAAAAAAGTTTACAATACGTTGATGCGTATCTCCAAACTGTGAACGATGACACTCATCAAATATAAATACTACTTTCTCATCTTTTAGAGCTTCTATTTGCTTTCTAAATTTAGCCTTTGAAATTGCACTATTTAGCTTTTGTATGGTTGTAACTAATAAAGGTCTGTTATTATCTAAAAATTGACTGATAAGCATTTTAGTATTCTCTGTACCATCAATACTGTCTTTATCAAATGCTCTAAATTCTCTTACTGTTTGGTCGTCTAAATCCTGTCTATCTACTACAAATATTACTTTTTTAATTTTAGGATTGTGAGTTAGTATTTGACTTGCTTTAAATGATGTTAGCGTTTTACCACTACCTGTAGTATGCCAGATATAACCATTTTTATCACTATTCTTTACTCTGTCTATTATAGATTCTACTGCATAAAATTGATAAGGTCTAAGCACCATTAATATCTTATCGCTTTCGTGTAAAACAATATACTTCGTAATCATTTTAGCAATATGACAAGGCTCTAAAAATATACTTGTAAATTTATCTAATTGAGTAATTTTTTTATTCTTTTCATCACCCCAAAAAGATGTAAACTTGTAACTTTGCTTTTGACTATTTGCATAATACTTGGTATCTACACCATTACTAATCACAAATATTTGAACGTAATTGAATAATGCATTATTAGATGCAAACGATTCTTTTTGATAGCGTTGTATTTGATTAAAGGCTTCTTTTAGCTCTATACCTCTACGTTTTAATTCTATTTGTACTAATGGCAAACCATTAATTAAAATAGTTACATCGTAACGGTTTTCTCTTTTACCGTGAATGGTTACTTGATTGGTTACTTGAAACTGATTTTGACACCAGAAATCTTGATTGATAAACTCTATATATGCTTTATCTCCATTGTCTTTTTGAAGTACATATTTATCACGTAATGTTTTTGCTTTATCGAAGATGTTACCTTTAGAAAGATGTATTAATATTCTATCAAATTCGGAAGCTGTAAATGTTGTTTTATTATGCTTTTCTAACTGTGTTTTAAGATTAATTAATAAATCATCTTCTGTTTTAATAACAACAGATTTATGACCTAACCCTATTAATTGGCTTACTAAATTATTTTCTAATACTTGCTCTGGTTGTGTAGTCATAATTTATTATACAAACATTTTCTGTAACAATCCTTTTTTGAATGCCTGTGCTTTTTCTATTTTAATTTTTAAAGTATCAATCTTTAAATCTATATCTCCTAAAAAATCTGCAATTTTATGTTGTTCTTCTATACTTGGTAGTTTCACAAGACAATTTCCAATCTCTCCTAAATTTATTTTTTGAGGAAAAGCGACGTGTATTGTTCTTTTCCATAGCTCACGTTGGAAAAATATAGCATTTATATATTGTGAAAGATATTTACTTGAAAAAGATGAGTTCTGCTTTATTAGAGCCAAACTAACATAAAAAGAAGCCCTAACATCCCAATCTATATACTTCGCCTTGCCTATATTACCAATACGTGTCATCAAAATATCACCATTTTCTAATTTTACTCTTTTATTTTCTTTTTCAAATACTTCTTCAGAAATGAATTTTGTTTTTACAAATTGATTCGCTGTTACGTGTTCCACACTATAAAAAGGAACTCCTTTTGGAACATAGTTTGGTGTTTGATGTGTACCATCATAGTACTTTGTAATATCACTCAACTTCTTCTCTTCCCAATCTGGATAATTTTTATTAGTTATTTCATCCTTAAATCTTAATTCTTGATTAAATATTTTTTGCATTATGCCTTTTTTGTATTGCTCTAAAAGGTCTTTCTTTTTGGTTAGTTTGGTAATTTTATCATCAACATCTGAAAGAAATGATGCTATTTTTTGTTGTTCTGGAAGTGAAGGAATTAAAACTTCTATTTTCTCTATTTCTTTCTTACTGACTTCTTTAAAAGTAGAACCATTCGCACGTTTATATAGTTGTTTTCTATATACTTTTATTAAATCAAATACGAATTGATTAGAATTACTTTTATTTACAACTAAAGATTGAAAACCTTGGTTTGTTGTACACTCTTTTTGAGCTATAGCTACTTCGCCTATTGTAGCTCTTGTTGTGAGTAATATAGTACCTTTAGGAAGTAATGTTGCTGAAGATTTACTTAATCCTAAATCTGTTATTTTTCTTTTGCTTTCTGAAACAATATCAAATTTAATTTCAGTAGGTGTAAACCAGTTTATATCACCATTCCAATAATCATTGTTAGTAGTCGATGGTGTACCTCCACCTATAACTTTAGCGATGTTTTTAATACTCTTTATTTCCCAATTTACTGAAAACTCTGGAAACCTCAATTGTGGTTTTAATTGCTTTTCCATATTAAAAAGGTGGTTTAATATTCAACTCACTACAATAAGATACAATACGTTTATCGGTTTCAGCAATTTCTATATCTAATGCTTGTATTTGTTCTGCAACAGCGTTAATATCAATAGACTCTTCTTCTTCAAAAGTGTCTACATATCGTGGTATATTTAGGTTATAATCGTTATCTGCTATTTCTTTTAAAGTTGCTCTGTAACTATATTTATCTATAACCTCTCTATTTGCATAGGTATCTACAATATCGTCTATATGGCTTGGCAATAATTTGTTGTCTTTACCTTTCTTTTCAAAATGATTAGAAGCATCAATAAATAATACATCTTCATTTACTTCTCTACATTTTTTAATTACCAAAATACAGGTTGGAATACCTGTGCCAAAAAAGATATTAGCAGGTAAACCAATTACTGCATCTATATAGTTTCTATCTTCTATTAAATAGCGTCTTATATGTGCTTCTGAAGAACCTCTAAACAATACACCGTGAGGTAAAACTGTTGCCATTATTCCGTTTTCATCTAAATGATGAATCATATGCTGTACAAATGCAAAATCTGCTTTTGTTTTAGGTGCTAATTTTCCATACTGACTAAATCTGTCGTCTGTCGAGAAAATACCACTTGCACTCCATTTAGCAGAAAATGGTGGGTTTGCTACAATAGCTTCTGCTTTTAAATCTATATTAATATGCTGTGGTTCTTCTAAAGTATCCTCTTGTTTAATATCGAACTTGCTATAATGTACATCGTGTAGAATCATATTCATACGTGCTAAGTTGTATGTTGTTCTATTTAATTCTTGACCGTAAAAATGACCTACATCATCTACTTCCTTAGCTACACGTAATAATAATGAACCACTACCACACGTTGGGTCATATACTGATTTTATACGTTTTTTACGTGTTGTAACAATCTTTGCAAGTATTGTAGATACTTCTTGAGGCGTATAAAATTCCCCAGCTTTTTTACCTGCGTTAGATGCAAATTCGCCAATTAAATACTCATAAGCATCTCCCAATAAATCACTTTCTGAATCTTTTAATTGAAAATCAATTGCATCTAAATGGGTTATTATTTTTGCTATAATTTCATTCTTAGCTTTTACTGTTTTACCTAACTTAGAAGAGGTTAAATCTAAATCTTCAAATAAACGTATAAAGTCATCTTCTGACTCTGTGCCCATTGTACTCTGCTCAATATTATTTAGAATACGCTCTAAGTCTTCAATAATAAAGAATTGAGTAGCTTCGTCATTGTCATTGGTTTCTATTGCTGTTAGGTTATTTCCTTTTTGTGCAATGGATGTAAATAATTCACTTGGTTTTAAGAAGTACCCTAAATTCTTTACACACGCTTTTTTAACCGCATTAATAAATAGTTTCCCATTATCTGAATTTTCATCTATTTGCTCATAAGTAATATTATCTGGTTCTAATATCTCATCTGCATATATATGTAGCTTTTCTGAAAGGTATTTAAAGAAAATAAAGCCTAAGATGTAGTTTCTATAATCATCTGCATCCATCTTGCCTCTCAGTAGATTAGCAATAGCCCATAATTGTTTTTCAAGTAGTTTTTTTTGTTCTTCTGACATTTAGTTGGTACGGTATTTAAAAAAGATTACAAAATATAAAGATTTAAGCTGTTATTAGGAATATTTCCATAAAATAAATATGATAATTTTACTACTATTGTTTTTACCCCTGTTTTAGACTATACTACAAGTCTTAAAAGTGGGTTAGTTTTTAATTGAAAAATTTACCTTTTCTTTTAATTTATTTAGCACAATATTTTCTTCCTCTTCGTTTTTATATTTGGATAGTAACTTAATGAATTTTGAACGGTCTATTTTATGGGTTTCCTTATTGTGTTTTTTCATTGAATTTGCCATTTCAACATCTCGCATATAGCCATATATTCGTTTTTCTTTTGGCAACCATTTTGAAGTATCAACATTAGGTTTCTTCTTAATTGCACTATAAAAACTTAACAGCTCATTAGCGAGTAAATGAAATTTATTAGGATTTACTAAATCTTGAATAGTATTTACACATATTGGATTTGTACGTTGATTATAATAGCGATTATTGCCTTGTAATTCTACACGCATTAACTCTTCTTGAAGTTTTACATCTGCTGTTTGTTTAGCTTCAAATGTTTTGTTATATCCTTTAAATTTGTTGTTTGTTTGTCTTATTTGAGAGCCATAAACAGTATTACGCTTTATCATTAGAATTGGTAATTTCCCTTTAAAATCTAACCACCTATTACATTCTTGTTCTGTATTGTGATTAATTACTACACCAACATCTGCCCTAACAAGTGAGGTTTTATAAATATCGATAGGAAGTTTACTATTGAGCGTGTCAAACGCAGTCAAAACCTGAGTAAAAGTGAAATCTTGGTAATTATTACCCATATAGAACTTTTGAAGTGAATTTTCGATATACAATTCACTACCATACAATTTGAGTGTTAAGTTTTCTAATTTAGATGAATAACCTTTTACATAGTTTCTACCGCTTAATATTGGACACCATTCAAACCCTGCCCAATCGATATATTTTAACTCACCAGCTAAAAATACTTTAGGTAGATTATCTACTAATCCTTTGGAAATGATGGTATCGTACAAAGTAGCCAATGCATAAGCATAAGAACCTCAAAAAGAAAAACGCTAAAAACCGAAGTTATTAGCGTGTCTTTTTAAATGCCTTATTATAGTTCTTGTTTAAAAGCGTTTGTACATCTGACATACGGTAATATATTTTATTCCCTATTTGAGAAAATGATATTTTACCTTCATCACGCCACGTTTGAGCGGTACGCTTGCTTATATTCATAAGCTGTAAAAAGTCTGCATTGTCTAAAAATACATCTTGTGGCTTTTTAGATGTATCTGTAATTGTAGATTTGATTTCGTCAATACGCCCTATTAGTTCTTGGTATTGGTCTTTAGATAAAATGATTGCTTCCATAACTGCTGTTTTTAAGTGTTAAACAAATTATTATGATGCAAATTTGCGTTAAAGAGTAACGCCAAAACAGTTACATAGGGTTATATAACCCCACACAAAACCCTTATTATCATTGGGTTTATAGCAATAAAATTATTTTAATTTTTTAATTTCTGCTAACATTGTTCTCAGGTGTTTTTCCCAAAACTCTACTGCTTTACTATCTGGTTGATTGAATAATATTCTGAGTTTATTTTCACTTATTCCATTCTCAACACTTGAATTTTTGGTTTGAAAATTGGCAGATATAAAGCGTAATAATTCTGCTTCTGCATTTACGTTTAAAACCGTAGGTTTTAAGTTGCTAATCATTTTGAAAAGCAACGCAAGTTGCGGTACTGACATATTAACTTTTAATCGTTCGTTAGCTTTTGTATTGCTTTCCTCGTTTGTTGGTTGCTTTTGGTGTTTTGCTAACTCTGTTTTGATTATACCTTGCATTTCGTAGATAGAATAAAACTCAAACGGAAAGAGTAGCTTTTCTTTATTGATATAGGTTATTATCTCTCCTTCTTTTTGTCCTGCCAAGCCTAATGATTTATGTTTAGTGATGTAGCCTAATCGTAATAAATCTTCTTCTGAATGCCCTCTTTTTTTTAGACTTTCTAACGCTTCTTCTACTTGTTCAAATGAATAATTACTTTCATAATCATCTTTTTCTGCAAATACATAAACTTCTATATCGTTTAAAAAATACTTTAAAGATGTAGGGTCTAAATTTGTTTGCTCTTTTATAATATTAAACAACTGCAATCCTGTATGGTCTTTTGACCTTACACCATCAAGCAATTTATAAATCTCATTATCTTCATCTTCTGTCATTTTTGCATACTCTTGTTGAAAACGTTCTGTTTCTATAGTATCTAAAATTGATTTATAGCCTTTTAATCTATCCGCAATAGTCATAAACTTTATGAAATTGCTAATTTGTATGTCTTCTACACCGTAAGAATGAGATTCTATTAGTACTTCCCAAAAATAATCAGGTTCACTTTCGATTGATTCTATTGTTGTGAATTTATGTTCTAATAGATTTTCGCAAACTTCAACAAATGTAGAGGCTACATAGTTTTTAATTATACGCTCTCTATATTGGTTATAATCATCATCGCCAATATCAAACTCACTTGGATTAATATAAGCTGTTATATAGGCAGAAATATCAGCAGGACACCTTGCTAATTTCTTTTGCTGTTTCTTAATTTCCTTTTTGGTTAATTCTTCTTTTTCTTCGTCATTAAGACAAGATGCGAATAGCATTCTGTCTTTATCTCCATTCTCATAGATACCAGATGAAATTTTTAATTCTATTTGTTCAATACTCTTTTCAAGTATTAATAATTCCTCTTTTGAAAATTCTCCCATAGTTTAATTAATGTATTGGTCTACAGCTTTATCTAATTCACTACTAACTATTTTTGCATATACTTGTGTGATACCTATATCTGTATGGTCCATTAATTTTGATACGTGCTCTATGCGCATACCATTATTTAATGCCCTGGTTGCAAATGTGTGCCTACTGATATGAAAGGTTAAAGAAAATGGCAATTCTAATTCTTTACCCATTTTAGTTAAATACATACCGCTTAATGCAATTGCTCTTTGCACTAATTTTGCTCTATGCTCTCTATTTGTGAAATACTCTTTGTCAATTTTTGCAAATGGAAATATTATATCTCCGTTTTTGCTTTCTTCTGTTTTATACTTCTCTAAAATCTCAATCGCTTTTTGCCCTATTCTAATACTGTGCTGTCTATTAGTTTTACGAATAACTTTAGTTATTTTTTGCTCTTTAGCATTGTAGTTATTCCATTTTAATTCGATTACATCGCCAAACCTTAAACCACCAGAAAAGACCGAAAAAATAAACATATCTTTTATAACTTGTGCCTTAGCCTTATCTGAAACCTCTAAATTCATAAACGCATTAAATTGTTCATCATTAAGATAACGCTTTGTGCTTTTAGACTTCTTAACATTAAACTTGCTAAATGGAAAGTGATTTAAAGGTATTAGGTCTTCTCTCTGCGCTTCTTTAAACATTAAGTTAAGAATCTTTAAAGAGAAATTTATAGTCGTGTTATTGTTACCTAACGTAGTACTGCAATATCCTGCATAGTTTTTTAATGTCGTAACTGTAATATCATCAAACATTACTTCTCTATGACCTATAAAGGTTTCAAACTTTTTAAGGTAGTTTTTATAATTATTATAAGTAGATAATGCAAGTGTGTGCTTTTGCTTCTCACAGCGGTTATAAGAGTAATCAAAGAAATTTACCATAGGCTTACCTTTTATGGCCTCTTTAAGTTTTCTCGCTGATGTAGATTGATTTTTAGTTTCTAAGTCTGCTATTTGCCCTTGTGCATCTGCAACCTTTTGAGATAAGAATTTATTAAGGCGTGCAGAATTACTATGATTTTTCTTTACAGTCTGTTTATCTTCATCCCATTCTGAAGGACTAATTTTAAAGCCTAATGAAATAAATTTAGGTTTGCGGTCTTTGATAAGTCTAAGATATAAAGGTGCGTTACCTGCTTTATCTATCTTATTTTTTCTTAGAATTATTTTAACTGATGCCATAATTTCCCTTTGTATTATAGTGTGCAAGCTGGTGCAACAGAATACTAAGGTACAACAATTGGTACAACAATCAATGCATTTACGTGTATTTATTTGCACTTTGTTGCATTAATGTTTTATGTAAATCCTTTTTTTATAAGCTTTTTAAAGCATCGTAGTTTATATGGGTACAACAATTAGACAACACCGTGTATAATTAATTGCTTTGGCAAGTGCTTATTTGGAAAATTCCTTCGGAATTTTCTCGCGTTCGTTTT